>JAABUP010000330.1_pt1 | contig 107716 bp, 103 predicted proteins | sample 5559201 | NCBI WGS metagenome assembly JAABUP01 (sample SAMN10711887, study PRJNA513373) | rock metagenome | isolation source: Antarctica rocks | place: Antarctica
ACCACCAACCCGAGGTCCAGGCCGTCCTGAGCTGGTCCCGCTGGAGACGACGCCACCAAGCCCGAGCCCGACACTGCCACTACAAAGCCCGAGGAGCCTCACCCTAACTGCGGCTGTAGTACTAGGTAGAAGGCCAGCGACGCCTCGACGTCGCTCACCTGAACACCAACGTGGTCGATCATGCACTGAGGCTAACGAAGGGGTCTGACAGGTTTCGAGACCGGTCGGGCAAACGGGTAGTAGGTCCGGCGGCATCAGCCGCGGGGCGCGCAACGGTCCCTTGGCACGCCCGAGCCTCTCGATGGGATAGGACAGGGCGATGCGGCGCTGTCCATACGGTCACCCCGTCTTTGACGACAGGCGGACGGTCTGCGCCTGCGGTGCGCCGCTTCGGCCTGTCCAGACCGGTGCTGCCGTCGCGCCGTCACCGGCCGAACCCGTCGGCGCGGTGCGGGCACCGGCACCCGACCAGGCCGAGCCCGCGCGGACGAGCCCGCCTCCCTTCTCCACCAGCGACGACCCTGAGGAGACCCAGCCGACGGCGCTGCCGGCTGCCGGGCCGATCAGGCCGGCTGAGGCGGGCCTGGACGAGGTCGTGCCAGCCGGGACCAGGACCGAGCCCGACCGCACCCGAGCGCTCGAGGCCCCGGAGGCGCAGCTGGAGGACGTCGAACCACCCGAGGCCGTCGACGCCCGCAGCGTGCGGCGCGAGCCGCGCCGGCCGCGGCGGCGGCTGAGTCGGCTCGGATGGTCTATGATCATCTTTGGCGCGCTCGCCCTGCTGGCGGCGGCGGTCGTTGCGGGCTTCACCTTTGCCAAGGGGGGATCGGACAGCCGGACGACGAGTCCGTCCGCGACCTCGCCCACGCCTTCGCCCTCCCCCTCGCCCGTCACCGCACCGCCCAACGAGCCGCTGCTCGAACAGGGCTCGAGCGGACCCGACGTCGCTCGCCTGCAGCGGGCGCTTCGAGCGGCGGGGTTCAACGCCAGCGCGGCAGACGGCGTCTTCGGCGCTCAGACGGCTGCCAACCTGCGTGCCTTCCAGGCCAGCAAGGGCCTGCCGGCCAATGCGAAGACCGACCCGCGCACCTGGGCAGCGCTGCCGCGCACCTCCTGACGCTGCCGGCAGGCCCCGAGAGGTCAGCCTTCGGCAGCAGCAGGCACGAGCGGCGTGTAGTGCTCCACCTCGGGCGGTCCGTCGAAGTGCTCCTGCAGCAGCGCGCGCCACTGCCCGAACGCGGCGGACTCCCGGAACCCGACCGTATGGTCCTCGAGCGCTGCCCAGTGCACCAGCAGCAGGTAGGTGGCCGGGCTCTCGATGCCGCGGTGCATCCGCACGCCGTGGCAGCCGCTCGACGCCAGCAGGAGCCTCGAGGCCTGCGCGTAGGCCGCCTCGAAGGCGTTCTCGTCCCCCGCTTTGATCCTGAACACTGCCCGCTCGATGACCCCGCCCGCTGGCGTGTGCTCCGTCATGCCCTGCTCCTGCTCGTCGCCGACTGGTACCCGGACGGTGCCCCAGGCACGATGAGAGCATGTGCGGGCGCTACGCATCGGCTGCCCGCTCAGATGACCTCGCGCAGATGACCGGCGCGCGCGACGACACCGGCGGGCTGCCCGCATCCTCCAACGTCGCGCCCACCACTACAGTGCCGGTGCTGCTCCATGACGCGGGCCTGAATGACGCTGCAGTGCAGCGCGCCAGAGCGCGCGTGCTGCGGGCGATGCGCTGGGGGCTGGTGCCGCACTGGGCGCCCTCGCCTGCCGTGGGCGCCCGCATGATCAATGCGCGGGTCGAGACCGTGGCGGACAAGGCGGCCTTTCGGGAGCCCCTGCGCCGTCGCCGGTGCCTGATACCGGCGACAGGCTGGTACGAGTGGACCGACGTGCGCGTGGTGGGCACGCCCGGCCGGACCCCCCGCGGCCATCGGCAGCCGTGGCTCACCCACCGCGAGGACGGGCAGCCGTTGCTCATGGCCGGCCTCTGGACGACCTGGCGCGTCCCTCATGAGGACCGCGCCATGCTGCACAGTGTGGCAATCGTGACCCGGCCCGCGCCGCCGGCGCTGGCCTGGCTGCACGACCGCGCACCGCTGCTGGTGCCGGACCCGGCCGTCGACGACTGGCTCGACCAGCAGTGCATCGAACCGGCGCCGCTGCTCGACCTGCTGATGCATGCCGAGGACCCGCCGCTGCACACCCACCCGGTCGACCCGGCCGTCGGTGATGTGCGGCGGCAGGAGCCCGAGCTCGTCCGAGCTGTACCTCTGGTGCCGGCCGAGCCTGCGCCGGTTGCCCAGCCCACCCCGCTCGTCCAGCCCGCCCAGCCGTCGCTGTTCTGAGGGCGCTCCGCCCTCGCGCTCCTACCCTTCGAGGATGCACCGCTACGACGAGGCGATGGAGCGGCTGTCCGCCGAGGTCCTCGACTACGCCCGCAACCGGATGAGCATGGACCCCGTGCCGCTCGACGGCCCGTGGACCAGGCAGGCGCTGGACGAGGGCGCCGGGCGGACCATCACTGCAGGTGGGATCGGCGGGAGCGCGGCGCTCGGCCTGTTCGACCAGGTGCTCTCCAACGCCTGCCTGTCGGTCGACCATCCCCGCTACCTGTCGTTCATCCCGGCGGCGCCGACGGAGGCAGCGACACTGTTCGACCTCGTCGTCGGCGCCTCGTCCCTCTACGGGGGCTCGTGGCTCGAGGGCGCGGGCGCTGTCTACGCCGAGAACCAGGCGCTGCGCTGGGTCGCTGACCTCGCGGGCTTTCCCGCCGAGGCCGGCGGCGTGTTCGTCCAGGGGGGCACGGTCGGCAACCTGTCGGCGCTGGTGACCGCCCGCCACACCACGCGGGCGCGCATCGAGCACGAGGCGGCCGCTGCGGGGCGCGCGGTCCCCCGTCCTCGGTGGGTGGTCGCGGCGGCTGCCAGCAGCCACAGCTCGGTGTCGGCGTCGTGCGACGTCATGGACTGCGGCGTCGTCGGCGTCACCACCGACGACGAAGGACGGCTCACCGGCGATGCCCTGGCGGCTGCCTTCCCCGACGCGCCGTCACGCGAGGGGTTGTTCGCCGTCGTGGCTACCGCGGGCACCACCAACGTCGGGATCGTCGACGACCTTGCCTCGGTCGCGAGCTTCTGCTCCGAGCACGGCGTCTGGCTGCACGTCGACGGCGCGTACGGGGGCGCGGCCCTAGCTGCTCCGAGTGCGCGTGCTTTGTTCGACGGCATCGAGCGGGCCGACTCGTTCATCGTCGACCCGCACAAGTGGCTGTTCGCGCCGTTCGACTGCTGCGCGCTGGTCTACCGCGACCCGGCGCTCGCCCGCGCGGCCCACACCCAGCGCGCCGGCTACCTCGACGTCCTGACCGAGTCCGGCGAGTGGAACCCGTCGGACTACGCGATCGGGCTCTCCCGTCGCGCACGCGGGCTGCCGTTCTGGTTCTCGCTGGCCACCCACGGCTCGGATGCCTACACCGCTGCGGTCGAGCGGACGCTGGAGGTCGCCCGGCACGCGGCCAGCCAGGTGCGGCGGCGGACCTACGTCGAGCTGCTGCGCGAGCCGGACCTGTCCGTGGTGCTGTTCCGTCGCACGGGATGGACAGCCCAGCAGTACCGCCGCTGGTCCGACCGGTTGCTGGCCGCGAACTTCGCCTTCGTGGTGCCGACCATGCACGAGGGGGAGACCGTCACGCGGTTCTGCGTCGTCAATCCGCGCACCACCGAGGCCGACATCGACGCCATCCTCGACACGATGGCCTGAGGCTGCCGGGCGGACTGCTACCCCCCTGCCAGCTCGGCCAGCCGGTCGAGGAAGGGCACCTGGGCGGGGAAGACCTTGCGCCGGGCGGTGGCGAGGTCGAACCACTCCACCCGGTCGACCTCGGGGAAGTGCTGCACCCGGCCCGAGCGCGGTGGCCACACCATCGGGAAAAGGTTGCTCTCGACGGGGCCGTCCGGCAGTCCGGAGGCGTCCGCAACCTCGACCGCCCAGACCGTACTGATCTTTCCGCCGCGGCCGCGTGCTTCGCCGAGCGGGTGCAGGAGTCCGTCCGGCGCGGGGACGCCCACCTCCTCGGCGAACTCCCGACGTGCCGCCGAGAGGGGGTCCTCGTCGACCGGGTACTCCCCCTTGGGCACCGACCAGACCCCGTCGTCCTTGCGGCCGAACAGCGGGCCACCAGGGTGCGCGAGCAGCACCCTGACGGCGCCGAGCCCATCGGTGGAAGGTCCGGCCGGCCCGGTCACGTCGCGTCGCCAGACGAGCAGCCCGGCGCTGCGCAGTGTCACCTACCCATGGTGCCGGAGCCGTCGACCGCCGCTGCTTCTGTTCTGCCGGAACAGTCAGTTCCGCGTAACTCTGGCTCGCCGGGTCTAGCCGCCACTGGCAATTGTCCCTCAGCATGAGGCCATGACCACCGCTGCCGTATCTGATCTGGACATCCTTCGCGAGCTCGAGCCGGTGGCCGAGCAGAACCTCAACCGCCACCTGACGGTCGCCAAGGAGTGGATGCCGCACGAGTACGTGCCGTGGAGCCGCGGGCGCGACTTCGACGAGTTCCCGTGGGAGCCGGGCCAGTCAAGCCTGTCCGACGTCGCCCAGGTCGCTTTCGAGGTCAACTTGCTCACCGAGGACAACCTGCCGAGCTACCACCGCGAGATCGAGCAGGCGTTCGGCCGCGACGGCGCATGGGGCACCTGGGTCCACCGATGGACAGCCGAGGAAGGCCGGCACGCCATCGTCATGCGCGACTACCTGCTCGTCACCCGCGGGGTCGACCCGGTCGCTCTCGAGCGCGGCCGAATGATGCAGATGGAGCAGGGCTACAGCGCCGAGGGCAAGGGGCCGCTGCGCGTCGTCGCCTACGTCTCGCTGCAGGAGCTCGCCACCAGGATCAGCCATCGCAACACCGGCACCTACACGCAGGACCCGGTGGCCGAGAAGCTGCTGGCCCGCGTTGCGGCCGACGAGAACCTGCACATGATCTTCTACCGCGACCTGGTGACCGCTGCGCTCGAGGTGTCGCCGTCGGACATGGTGAAGGCCATCGCCACCGAGGTCATGACCTTCCAGATGCCCGGCACCGGCATCCAGGACTTCGACCGCAAGGCGCGCCAGATTGCCAAGGCCGGCATCTACGACCTGCGGATCCACCACGACGAGGTCGTGTGGCCGCTGCTGCGCAAGTGGAACTTCTTCGAGCTCGAGGGGCTCGACGCCGAGGCCGAGCAGGCCCGGACCAACGTCAGCGGCTACCTCAGCGCGGTTGACGGCCTGGCCCGGCGCCAGGAGGAGAAGCGCGCGGCGGCTGCGGCCCGCCGCAACTGAGCACTGCGGCCCGCCGCAACTGAGCACTGCGGCCCGCCGCAACTGAGCACTGCGGCCCGCCGCAACTGAGCACTGCGGCCCGCCGCAACTGAGCACTGCGGCCCGCCGCAACTGAGCACTGCGGCGGTGGATGCTGGGGACCTACCCGATCGGGGTCAGGCGCTCACCGCCGCCTTCTGGTGGGCGTGCTCCTCGAGCTCGTCGAGCGCGTCGGCGAGCCACTCGGTCAGGCACCAGATGTCCTTGACCTGGTCGCGGTCGGCGATGATCCCGACGCACAGCTTGCCGTAGTAGCTCATGACGGTGATGTTCAACCCCATCGCGTCGGTGATGACCGACACCGGGTACTGGGCGACCAGCCGGGCCCCCGCGCAGTAGATCGGGAACTGCGGCCCCGGCACATTAGAGATCACCAGGTTCCACACCGGGCGTACCGCGCCGGATGCCGCCAGCGAGAAGATCGATCCGGCGGCCCGGGAGAACAGCGAGGGCGGCACGAAGTTGTTGGCGTCCTGCAGCAGGGTCGCGGGCAGCGCCTGGTGCCGCGTCTTGAGGTCGCGCAGGGCGTGCATCGTGCGCTCGAGCCGGCGGACCGGGTCGGCCTCGTTGCTGAACAGCGGCGCGCCGAGCAGCAGGATGCGGTTTCCGTACGTCCCCATCTGCGACGAGGTCCGCACCGACACCGGGATCTGTGCAACCAGCGGGTCGGCAGGCAGCTGGTCGTGCTCGGTCAGCCAGCGGCGGATGGCAGAGGCACACAGGGTGACGACGACGTCGTTCACCGTGCAGCCGTAAGTGTTCTTGAGCGCCTTGACCCGGTCGAGTGGCAGGTCGCTGAAGGCGAAGCGCCGATGCGGCGACAGCCGGCCGTTGAAGGAGGTCGTCGGCGCCTTGAGCTCGGTGCGCACCACCCGCGGCCGCGGCCGGCCGAGCAAGCCCCCGACGGCGTCACCCACGAAGCCGACCAGCTGGTCGAGCTGCTTGACGGCGGGCAGCGGCCGGTACTGGGTGTCAGGCAGGTTGCGCAGCACGGCGGGCGCCGAGCTGATGACCCGCCACGGGTAGCGCGGCAGGCTGAGCGCGGCGCGGCCGAGCATCTCGAGCGTCCCCGGGGCACGCATCGGGTCCTCGCGCTTCTGCTCGACCTCGCGGCCGTTCTGATCGAGGTCGAGCAGGATCCCGAGGATCTCGGCTCCGGACAGCCCGTCGATCAGCGCGTGGTGGATCTTCGTCAGCAGAGCGACGTTTCCCGACTCCAGACCGGAGATCACGTACATCTCCCACAGCGGACGGCTGCGGTCGAGCGGTCGGGACATGATGCGGGCGACCTGCTCGGCGAGCTGCTGGTCGTCGCCGGGCGCGGGCAGCGCGAGCTCACGCAGGTGGTACTCGAGATCGAAGTCAGCGTCGTCGACCCAGTACGGGTAGTCCAGCCCCAGCGGAACCTCGGCGAGGCGCCACTTCAGGGGCGGTAGCAGCGGCAGCCGGCTGACCAGCAGGCGGTGGATGCGCTCGTAGTCCAGCGTCGCGCCGCCCGGCACGGTGGTCGGGTCGAGGACAGCGACGCCGCCGACGTGGCCGGTCTGGCGGTTGTTCTCGATCGCAAGGAACTGGGCATCAAGACTGGTGAGCTGTCGCACACCTCCATCCCAGCACACACCATCGGCGGAGCGCATGGCGGCTGGGCGGATAGTGGCTGAGTGAACCCGCCTGCCGAGCCGCTCGTCCGCGTCGTCCGCGAGAACGACCGGGTGGCCGCCGACCCCACTCCCGGCATGCAGCGCGAGCAGGCCTTTGCGGCGCCGGGGCTGTGGGCGGGGGTGGTGCACACCGAGCCCGGAGCCAGCTCAGGCTGGCACCACCACGGCGAGCACGAGACGAGCCTCTACGTGGTGACCGGGCAGATGCGCCTGGAGTCAGGTGCCCGTGGCGCGGTGACGGTCGAGGCTGGCCCCGGTGACTTCCTCTACGTCCCGGCGCGCGTGGTGCACCGGGAGTCGAACCCGGGCGGAACGCGCAGCACGGCAGTGATCGCGCGAACCGGCAGCGGGCCCCCGACGATCAACGTCGACGGCCCGGCCGGCTGAGCAACCGCTCGGCCAGCGGTCAGTGATGACTGTCAGCGGTTGGCGAGCAGCAGCATCTGCGTGGCCGCCGCGTTGTCACGGGCGGTGTGCCGGGCCTCTCGCGCGTAGCTGCGCGCCAGCTCGTCGGCGAGGTCCTCGCGGCCCTCCCCGACAGCGGCGTTGATCGAGTAGACGTAGGCGTCGTGTAGCTCGCCCTGGTCAGCCTCGCGCGGCGGGCTGGCGGCCGCGGTGTCTCCGCTGGTTGGCAAGCCGTGCGCCGCAACGAACCGCTTGGGTAGAAATGTCCTGAGGTGCGGGATGTGCATGGTGTTCCGTTCTGTTGGGTCGGGCCCCTTGTGGGGCCGTGATGAGTTTACTAAAACGTTTTAGTCCAGGAGCCTGGGGAGGTCGGGATCAGCGCTTCCCGGCGCGTGACTTTGAGCGCACTGGCCAAGGAGCTGGGCGTCTCCGCTGCGACCGTCTCCAATGCCTACAACCGCCCCGACCAGCTGTCGGAGGCCCTGCGCACGCGCATCCTGGCGCGTGCCGCCGCGCTGGGGTTCGCCGGCCCCGACCCCATGGCACGTGGCCTGCGGCGCGGCCGCGTCGGCGCCGTGGGTGTCCTGGTCGACCAGAGCTTGTCGTACGCCTTCTCTGACCCGGTCGCCGTGCTCTTCCTGGACGGGCTCGCGCTCGAGCTGCAGTCCGATGGCTACGGGCTGCTCCTGCACTCGGGTTTCGTGGGGGAAGCGGCAGCACGCCCGGTCGAAGGAGCCGACGTCCGCCGTATCAGTGACGCCGCCGTCGACGCCTGGGTGATCCAGTCGCTGCCGCAGGACCATCCGGCCGTTGCCGCGGTCCAAGCCCGCGGACGGCCGCTCGTGGTGCTCGACCAGCCACTGCTGCCCGGGGTGCCGGTGGTGGGGATCGCCGACGAGCACGGCGGTGCCATCGCGTTCCAGCACCTGCTGGACCTGGGCCATCGCAGGATCGTCGTGTTGTCGACCCCGCTGTCGGGGGACGGCTCGGTCGGGCTCGCCGACCTGGACAGGCAGCACACAGCCCGCTACCGCACCGTCCGAGAGCGCCTCGCGGGAGCGGCCTCGGCGGCAGCAGCAGCGGGACTTCCCTGGTCCGGGGTGCCGGTGTTCGAGTGCGCAGCCAACGACCCGGGAGCCGGGATGCGCGGGATGAGCGAGCTCCTGCTCGCCCGTTCCGCGCCCACTGCCGTGCTGGCCATGAGCGACCAGCTCGCCATCGGCGCGCTGCGGGCGGCCGACCGGGGCGGCGTGCTGGTGCCCGAGCACCTTTCGGTCGTCGGGTTCGACGACGCGCCGGCGGCGCAGCACACAACTCCCGCGCTGACGACGGTGGCGCAGCCACTGCTCGACCGCGGCCGAGCCGTGGGCACGCTCGTGCTTGCCCTGCTAGCTGGGGCGCCGGCCCCCTCGCCCCCCGCGGCGCCGGTGCGACTGGTCGCACGGGCGAGCTCGGGGCCGGTCCCCGACGGCGCCTGACCTCTGGCGCTGGTGTACGCCCGGCCGAGGCTGTCAGCGTCCCCGGATGATGAAGATCTCCGGGTTGAAGGCTCGCAGCGTGAAGCTGTCGAGGCGGCGAAGCAGCGAACGGACGTTAGTGACCAACATGATGTCTCCTCCTGGACTGCGCGGACTTAATCGATTCAGATTGTACCGCATGGCAAGGCGAGCGGAACGGTATCCAGTGACCGTTGCGTGAGGCGTCGGCCACGCCGGCGGCTAGCACCAACGCCGCCGGTCGCGCGGACACATGTCGCTGGGCCCAGCCGCGGGGTCATATCCGCCTGGAACCGACCTCCGCATGACCGCAGGGCAGTACAGGCTCACCTGCTTATCGAGCCCGGGGAGTCACCACATCGGAGATGTCGCTGAGCCGGCCGGAGCCCGCCGCGTTCAGCCCGCTCACGGGGAAGATGTACCGGTCGCCGTTCGTGAGCCCGGGGACGCTGATGGGACTGCGGGTGCTGCCAGTGGTGACGCGGTGAACGCTTCCAGCGGTGATGTCGAAGACCGTCACCCGGTAGCCCGTGATCGGCCTGCTTCCGGTTTTCGGCGGGGTGAAGGCGACGCGGGCTGAGCGGTTGCCCGCGCTCGCTTTGCGGATGACCGGTGCACCCGCAACCCTGGGTGGCACCCCTGACGGTGCACCCACGCTGGCGGCGGTGATGAATGTCTGGTGGGCGCCGCTGTAGTTTGGTGGACGTGCCGTACTCAACCTCATGGCCGACCAGGCCCACCCGGTAGTGATAAGTGGTCGCCGGTTGCAGCCCGGAAAGGACCATGCTCTTCGTGGCGCTGCCGCTCCTGGATAGCGTGGCAGTCTGCGTCGGCGACTGGTCGGTGTACCTCGCGTACTGGGTGCCGTACTGGACGTAGTAGTTGATCCCGACGGGTTCGAACTCATCTCTGTTGCTGAACGTCGCCCCGATGGAGGGACCGGTCGAGCTCACACTCTGCAGCGTCGGGGCAGAGACCGTCTCCCCGGCCTCGGGGTTGTTGGACTGGCACTCGATCGACACCCGGCACGCGCAATTGCCGTGTACGTGAAGGCTGGTGAACGAAGAAGGCGATGCCGGCGCCATTCAGGTCGCTGGTCGCCGCCCGTGTTGACGGTGACCGTGACTCCCTGCTGCTGGTGTTCCGGTAGGCCCACTGCTCGTAGCCGCCTGCCTCCCGCACGTTGTACGGGTACAGCGTGTTCTGACCAGCCGGGGTGAAACTGGAGCACTTGACGTGTTGGGTGTGGGTCAGCGTCGGGTCCTTCAGGTCCTTGGAGTAGTTGAACCACGCGCTCTACGACGGGTCCACCGCGGCGACCGATCTCGCCCCCCGCGGCGAGACCACCGACCACGGCCGTCACCCCCAGAACGGCTGCCCGCCGCCCAGAATGCCGCAGCAGGCCAGCAGCCCGCGCCGCCGCTGCGTCCGGTCCGTCGCATCGGGCGCATCCCCGGACCGGCCCGAACCTCGAGAACCGCGACTCCTGCGAGCTACCTGCATGACTCCTCCTGCGGCTCCCGTTGCCCACGTCAGGCCAACGTCGCCACGGGACGGGCGGAGAATAGTCCCACCGGCGCCGAGCACGACCGGCACCACGCGCAGACTCGAGGCACGCCGCCAGGCCGGTGTTGCCGAGAAGTGGAGCCTGTGCTCGGACAGGCACGGCCTTGCGAGCTACGGCGAGCGCTCCAGCTCGGTCTTGAGGTCCATGAGTGCCGACAGGCGGGGCTCGGTGTACTTGTCGATCCACCGGTCGTGAATCAGCCGGATCGGCACGGCATTGAGGAAGTGCAGCTTCTCCCGCCCAGAGCGGCGGGTGACGACGAGCCCAGCGTCCTCCAGCAGCCGCAGGTGCTTGGCGACGCCGAACCGGGTCATGGCCAGCTCGGACTCGAGCTCGGTGAGCGTGCGGCCGTCGAGCTCGAACAGCCGGTCGAGCAGGCTCCGCCGGGTGGGGTCGGCGAGGGCCTTGAACACGAGATCGTCATCGCCCATCCTCGCAAAATACGTGACCATCCGGTCACCTGGGGCAGCTGCGTCGGCCTCGCCTCAAACGCCTTCTGCGCAGCACGCGCTCCACGGCCGCAACTGCCTACCCTGGATGCACGATGACGCCGCCAGCAGAGGCAGGTCCCGAGCCGGGGATGACCGACGTGGTCCCCGCCTCGAGCGCCGAACTGCACGCCCGGCTCGCGTCCGTCGGGCTGCGCGACGCGCACCGGCTCGGCCGCCGCCTCGACGACGCGTCGCGTCAGCGCGACCCCAAACGCCGCGCGGACGAGCTGCAGCGCCTCACCCGCGACATCGACGAGGCCGAGCACCGTGCCGCCCGGCGTCTTGGGTCGGTACCCGCCGTCAACTACCCCCAGGACCTGCCGGTCAGCCAGCGGCGCGATGACATCGCCGGCGCCTTGCGCGAGCAGCAGGTCGTCGTCGTAGCCGGCGAGACCGGCTCGGGCAAGACGACCCAGCTGCCGAAGATCTGCCTCGAGCTCGGCCGCGGGGTCCGCGGGATGATCGGCCACACCCAACCGAGGCGCATCGCCGCACGAGCAACTGCCGAGCGCGTCGCCGAGGAGCTGGGCTCGGAGGTCCGTGAGACGGTGGGCTACACCGTCCGCTTCACCGACCGCGTCAGCGACGACACGCTGATCAAGGTGATGACCGACGGGGTGCTGCTGGCCGAGATCCAGCACGACCGGCTGCTGCGCCGCTACGACACGATCATCGTCGACGAGGCACACGAGCGCAGCCTGACGATCGACTTCCTGCTCGGCTACCTCAAGCGGCTGCTCCCCCGCCGGCCAGACCTCAAGGTGATCGTCACCTCGGCGACGATCGACCACCAGCTGTTCTCCCGCCACTTCGACGACGCCCCGGTGATCGAGGTGACCGGCCGGACCTACCCGGTCGAAGTGCGCTACCGGCCGCCCGGGGACACCACCGCAACGAGTGCGAACGACGACCCCGACGAGGCCGCCCAGGGCGACGTCGACCCGATCGCGGCCATCGGCAGCGCCGTGCAGGAGCTGTGGCGCGAGGGGCCGGGTGACGTCCTCGTCTTCCTGCCCGGCGAGCGCGAGATCCGTGACGCGGCAGAGGCCCTCGGCGACCTGCTACCGGACACAGCGGAGATACTCCCCCTCTACGCCAGGCTCTCCTCAGCCGAGCAGCACCGCGTGTTCGCCCCGCACACCGGCTCGCGGGTGGTGCTCTCGACCAACGTCGCCGAGACGTCACTGACCGTGCCGGGCATCCGCTACGTCGTTGACTCGGGTCTCGCGCGCATCTCGCGTTACAGCCTGCGCACCAAGGTGCAGCGCCTGCCGATCGAGCCGGTCTCGCAGGCCTCGGCCAACCAGCGGGCAGGCCGGTGCGGCCGCCTGGCCGACGGCATCTGCATCCGCCTCTACGGCGAGCAGGACTACGAGTCGCGCCCGGCCTACACCGAGCCCGAGATCCTGCGCACCAGCCTCGCGGCCGTCCTGCTGCGGATGGCCTCGCTCGGGCTCGGCGACGTCGAGCAGTTTCCCTTCGTCAACCCGCCCGATGCCCGCAGCGTCCGCGCCGGCGTCGCGCTGCTGCACGAGCTCGGAGCCTTCGACCCCGCCGAGCGCGATGCCGACCGGCGCATCACCGCCACCGGGCGGATGCTGGCCCGCCTGCCCGTCGACCCGCAGCTGGGCCGGATGCTCGTCGAGGCGGACCTCAACGGCGCCCTGCGCGAGGCGATCGTCATCGTCGCGGCGCTGTCGATCCAGGACCCTCGGGAGCGCCCGTCCGACAACCGGCAGGCGGCCGACGAGCAGCACGCCCGCTTCGCCGACCCCACCTCGGACTTCCTGGCCTGGCTGAACCTGTGGCGCTACCTGCAGGACCAGCAGCGCGAGCTGTCCTCCAGCGCCTTCCGCCGGATGTGCCGCGCCGAGTTCCTGCACTACCTGCGGGTGCGCGAGTGGCAGGACCTGCACGGCCAGCTGGTCCGCGTCACCAAGGACGCCGGGATGACGCCCAACGACGGGCCCGCGAGCAGCCAGCAGCTGCACACTGCGTTGCTGACCGGCCTGCTGTCGCACATCGGCATCAAGGAGGGCGACAAGCGCGAGTACCTCGGCGCGCGCGGGACGCGGTTCGCCATCGCGCCCGGGTCCTCGCTGTCGCGCGCGCAGCCGCGCTGGGTGGTGGCGGCAGAGCTCGTCGAGACCTCCAGGCTGTGGGCCCGCACGGTCGCGCGGATCGACCCCGAGTGGGTCGAGCCGCTCGCCGGACCGCTCGTCGTGCGCACCTACAGCGAGCCGCACTGGGAGGCGCGGCGCGGCTCGGTCGTCGCCTACGAGCGGGTCACGCTGTACGGGCTGCCGCTGGTCACCCGGCGCAAGGTCGCGTACGGCTCGGTCGACCCGGAGCTGTCGCGGGACGAGTTCATCCGCCGGGCGCTCGTCGAGGGCGACTGGCGCACCCACCACGGCTTCCTCGCCGCCAACCTCCGGCTGCTCGAGCAGGCCGGCGAGATCGAGCACCGGGTGCGCCGCCGCGACCTCGTCGTCGACGATGAGGCCCTGTTCGCCTTCTACGACGCCCGCATCCCGCCCGAGGTCGTCTCCGCCCGTCACTTCGACAGCTGGTGGAAGGCCGAACGGCGGCGCAACCCCGAGCTGCTGACGCTGACGCCCGACGCGCTCGCGCCCACCGGCGTCGACCTCGAGCAGGTCGAGCAGGAGTTTCCCAGTCGTGGCACTCCGGCGACATCGCCCTGCCGGTCTCCTACCGCTACGAGCCCGGGTCCGAGGCTGACGGCGTGACCGTCGAGGTCCCGCTCGCAGTGCTCAACCGGGTGCCGTCGGCCCAGCTGCAGTGGCTGGTGCCCGGTTTGCGCGAGGAGCTCGTCGCCGGGCTGATCAAGACACTGCCCAAGGTGCTGCGCCGCAGCTTCGTGCCCGCGACCAGCACCGCGCGGCAGGTGCTGGAGCGGGTGGTGCCGGGCGAGGAGCCGCTGCTCGACGCGCTCGAGCGCGGGCTGCGGCGCCTCACCGGGGTGGTGGTCCCGCGCGACGCCTGGCACCCCGAGCGGCTGCCGGCGCACCTGCGGCCGCACGTCCGGGTGGTCGACGAGGCCGGGCAGCCGGTCGCGACGGGCGACGACGTCGACGCGCTGCGCTCGCAGCTGCGGCCCCAGCTGCGAGCGTCCATCGCGGCGGTCGCGGACGGCATCGAGCGCGAGGGCCTGACCACCTGGGATCTGGGCGAGCTGCCGCGCACCGTCGAGCGGCAGCAACCCGGCGGTGCCGTCCGCGGCTGGCCGGCCCTGGTCGACACCGGCAGCAGCGTTGCCGTCCGCGTCCTCGACAGCGAGCCTGTCCAGCAGGAGGCGATGTGGCGCGGCACCCGCCGGCTGCTGCTGCTGAACCTGCCCTCGCCCCGGCGCACCGCCGACCGCGGGCTCGACAACCGCGCCCGGCTCGCGCTCGCCCGCGCGCCGCATCCCAGCCTGGCAGCGCTGCTGGACGACTGCGCGGGGTGCGCCGTCGAGGCGTTGATGGCCGAGCACGGCGGCCCCGCGTGGGACGAGGCGGCGTTCGGCCGGCTGCTCGCAGGGGTGCGGCAGGGCTACGACGCCGCGCTCGGCGCGGTCGTCGCGCAGGTGGTGCGCGTGCTGTCCGCCGCCCGCGACGTGGATGCCGCCCTGGCCCGGCCGGCGCCACCCGCGGCGGTTGCGGCGGTAGCCGACGTGCGAACACAGCTGGCCGACCTCGTCCACCCCGGCTTCGTGACCGAGACAGGCGCGGCCCGCCTGGCCGACCTGACGCGCTACCTCGCCGCAGCCGCCCGGCGGCTGGAGCAGGCGAGCCTGGATCCGGCCCGCGACCGCGCCCGCATGGCCGAGGTGAGCTACGTGCGCGAGCAGTACCAGGCCAGGCTCGCGGCTCTCGACTCCGGCCGGCCGCTGCCGCCCGCCCTCGTGGACGTCCGCTGGATGATCGAGGAGCTGCGGGTCAGCCTGTTCGCCCAAGCGCTTGGCACCCGCGTGCCCGTGTCGGAGAAGCGCGTCCTTCGAGCACTGGACGCTGCCTGATCGCGGTCTGAGCCGGACCTGAGCCCCCGACCTCAGTCGTGGCCTGATCGCTGCGTCACCCCGAGCCGCCCGCGGGATTAGGGGCAGCCCGCGCCGGACACGTCGTCATGAGCTACCCGACGAAAGGCATCCGCATGGCGAACGTCCCCACAGTCACGCTCAACAACGGCGTCGAGATCCCGCAGCTCGGCTACGGCGTCTTCCAGGTCGCGCCCGACGAGGTCGTCGAGCCGGTCCGCACGGCGATCGAATCGGGCTACCGGCTCATCGACACGGCCGCGGCCTACCGCAACGAGGCTGGCGTCGGCAAGGCGATCGCGGAGGCCGGCGTGCCGCGCGAGGAGCTGTTCGTCACCACCAAGCTGTGGAACTCCGACCAGGGCTATGACAAGGCCCTGCGGGCGTTTGACAAGAGCCTCGACCGCCTGGGCATGGAGCAGGTCGACCTGTACCTCATCCACTGGCCGCTGCCCAAGCGAGACACCTACGTCGAGACGTGGAAGGCCCTCGAGAAGATCTACGCCGACGGGCGCGCCCGCGCCATCGGCGTCTCGAACTTCACCCCTCGCCATCTCAACCGGCTGCTCGGCGAGACACAGGTCGTGCCCGCGCTCAACCAGGTCGAGCTGCACCCGCGGCTGCCGCAGGAGGAGCTGCGCGACTTCCACGCCCAGCACCAGATCGTGACCGAGGCGTGGAGCCCGATCGGGCAGGGCAAGGGCTTGCTCGAGGACCCGACGATCACGGCGCTCGCCAAAGCCAAGGGCAAGAGCCCGGCGCAGGTGGTGCTGCGCTGGCACATCCAGCTCGGCAACGTCGTGATCCCCAAGTCCGTGACCCCCTCGAGGATCCAGGACAACATCGACGTGTTCGACTTCGAGCTCGACGAGGCCGACATGGGGCAGCTGACGAGCCTTGGCTCCGGCGAGCGAGTCGGGCCGGACCCGGAGGAGTTCGACCTGGCCTGAGTTCGGCTGCGCTGCTTGCGGCGGACCGTCTGCCTGTGTCGCAGGGCGCGCCCCGGGGGCTGCTACGGTCCAGCCCCGGGCTGCGTCCGCGGCCCGCTGCGAGAGGTGGGCCGATGGCGTTCCGCGTGCAGAACATCCTCGACGACGCAGCGCGTGAGCGCCCGGACTCGCTCGCGCTCGTCAGTGACACCGGTGAGCGGCGCCTGACCTGGCGCGAGCTCGATGAGCGTGCCGACCGCGTCGCGGATGCGTTGGCGGCAGACGGGGTCGGCCCCGGCGACCGCGTGACCTACCTCGACCTCAACCGGCTCGAGTTCTTCGAGCTCCTGTTCGGCTGCCTGCGGGTGGGCGCGGTGCTGGCGCCGCTGAACTGGCGGCTCACTCCCGCCGAGCTGGGCTTGATCGTGGCCGACGCCGGCGCTCGGGTGCTCGTGGTCGGCGAGCGCTTCGTCCCCGCGCTCGACGCAATCCGGGGCGCGGCGCCGCGGCTGCACCGAGTCGCCGTCATCGGCACGGAGGGGGGCGCGGAGGCGAGCGCCGAGGAGGCCTCCGAGGGGTCGGAAGCAGACGGCACCGACCAGGGATACGAGCAGTGGCTCGCGACGGCACCAGCACGTCAGGGGGACGACGCGGCCGAGGCGAGGGCGGCCGATGACGCCGGTGCCGAGGCCTCCGATGCGGCCATCGTGCTGCAGCTGTACACCTCGGGCACGACCGGGCTGCCCAAGGGCGTCCTGCTGAGCCAGCGCAACTTCGCGACGCTGACGACCAACGACACCGGGTGGGACATGGGGCCCGAGTCTGTCTCGCTCGTAGCGATGCCGCTGTTCCACATCGGCGGCGCCGGCTGGGCCCTCGCCGGGATGATCCGCGAGGCCGCGAGCGTCGTCGTGGCCGAGATCGCGCCCCGCCGGCTGCTCGACACCCTCGAGCAGCAGCGGGTGACCCACACCTTCCTCGTCCCCGCGGTGCTGGCGATGCTCGCTGCCGTGCCCGGGGCTGCCGAGCGCGACCTGTCGGCGCTGCGCTGCGTGGTCTACGGCGCCTCGCCGATCACCGGTGCCGTTCTCGAGCGTTCGCTGGCGACCCTGCGCGCGCCGCACTATCAGGTCTACGGGCTGACCGAGACCACCGGAGCGATCACTCAGCTCGACGCGTCCGACCACGATCCGGGCGGCCCGCGGGCGCACCTGCTGCGCTCAGCCGGCCGGCCCTACCCGTGGGTGGAGCTCATGACGGTCGAGCCCTCGACCGGCGAGCCCGCCCGCCCCGGCGAGGTCGGCGAGGTGTGGGTGCGCTCGGACCAGGTGACCGGCGGCTACTGGAACAAGCCAGCGGAGTCGGCCGCGGTGCTGCCGGGCGGAGGCTGGTTTCGCAGCGGGGATGCCGGCTACCTCGACGCGGAGGGCTTCCTGTTCCTGACCGACCGGATCAAAGATATGATCGTCACCGGTGGCGAGAACGTGTACCCCATCGAGGTCGAGGACGCGCTCGCCGCGCATCCGGCCGTGGCCGACGTCGCGGTCATTGGCGTGCCGGACGAGCGCTGGGGCGAGACGGTCAAGGCCATAGTGGTGCGGCATCCCGGCGCCGAGGTCACCGAGGACGAGCTGCTGAGCTTCGCCTGGGAGCGACTCGCCGGTTTCAAGCGGCCCCGCTCGGTCGACTTCATCGACGTGCTGCCGCGCAACCCCACCGGCAAGCTGCTGAAGAAGGTCCTGCGCGAGCCGTTCTGGACCGGGCGGGAAGGCCGGCTCATCGGCTGACTTGCCCGAGCTGCCCTCGTTGCGCACGACCGACTCGAGCCGACGGGGTTGTGCCTTGGCGCACAGTGGGCAAGGGTCGGATGGAGCAGGGTCGCCGGAGACGCAGCCGCTGACTGGGACCATCGCTGTCGAGCACGCCGCCGAGGAGCCACATGACGACTACCAGCAACCGACCCACGAGCGACCGCGCCGCGAACGGGGACTCGTCCGCCACCGACTCGGCTGACGCGGCGGCCGCGCGTTCGGGCCTCGACGCGATGCTGACCGACGCCGCGGCCGGCCCGGGGGGCCGGATGCGGCCGGGCCTGGAGACGCTGCAGGTGGTGGCGCAGCTGGCGCGGCATCCCGACGTGCCGCTGCGCTCCAGCGTGGGCCTGACCAAGGAGGTGGCCCGCATCGCCGTCGGGCGCTCCGAGGTGGCGCCGGGCAAGAAGGACAACCGCTTCAAGGACCCGGCGTGGTCGGGCAACCCGCTCTACTCCCGGGTGTGCAAGACCTACCTGGCCACCTCCGCGGCGCTGGAAGAGATGATCGGCGAGCTCGACCTCGACTGGAAGACCCGCAAGCGCGCCCGCTTCCTGCTCGACAATCTGATCGATGCGGCCGCCCCCAGCAACACCCTGCTCAACCCCGCCGCCCTCAAGGCAGCGCTCGACACCGGCGGCATGAGCCTGGTGCGCGGACTGCGCAACGCCGCGCACGACCTCAGCCGGCGACCGCACATCCCGGCGATGGTCGACACCGAGCCGTTCGAGGTCGGCAGGAACATCGCGGTCACCCCTGGAGCGGTCGTGCTGACCACCCCCGTGATCGAGCTGATCCAGTACCGCCCCCGCACGGAGCAGGTGCACGCCACGCCGCTGCTGCTCGTTCCTCCGATGATCAACAAGTTCTACGTCGCCGACCTCGCGACCGACCGCAGCATGATCCAGCAGTTCCTCGACTCGGGCCAGCAGGTGTTCGCCATCTCGTGGCGCAACCCGGGTGCGGAGCAGCGCGACTGGAACTTTGACACCTACGTCAAGGCAGTGATCGACGCGCTCGATGCCACTCGGACAATCTTCGGAAGCGACGCCGCCCACATCTTGGGCCTGTGCGCTGGTGGCATCACCGCGACCAACGCCCTGGCCTACCTCGCCGCACACGGGCGGCAGGACGAGGTGAGGAGCCTGACCCTGGGCGTGACGGTGCTCGACCAGCACCACGCGGGAACCGTGGGCTCGTTCATTGACGAGCAGAGCGCGCAGGCGGCAATAGCCACCTCGCAGCGCGCCGGCTACCTCGACGGCCGGAGCCTGGCTGGCGTGTTCGCCTGGCTGCGTCCCAACGACCTCATCTGGAACTACTGGGTCAACAACTACCTGCTCGGCAAGCGGCCCCCCGCCTTCGACGTGCTGTTCTGGAACAACGACGTCACCCGGATGCCGGCCGGGCTGCACCGCGACTTCATCCAGATGGCCGTGCACAACACGCTGGTCACCCCGGGTGCGACGACCGTGCTCGACACTCCGATCGACCTCTCGGAGATCACCGTCGACAGCTACCTCGTCGCGGGCATCGCCGACCACATCACCCCCTGGCACAACTGCTACCGCACGACAGCCCTGCTGGGCTCCCGGCCGCGTTTCGTGCTCTCGACCAGCGGCCACATCGCTGCGCTCGTCAACCCGCCCGGCAACCCCAAGGCCAGCTTTCGCGTCAACGACGCGCTGCCCGAGGACCCCGATGCCTGGCTGGAGGGCGCGACCAGCCACCCCGGTAGCTGGTGGAGTGACTGGACCGCGTGGGTGGCCGAGCGCTCGGGCGGCGAACGTGACGCGCCGGCCGAGCTGGGCTCGGCGGACTTCCCCCCCGGGGTCGCGGCACCCGGTACGTACGTGCTCGAGACCTGAGTGGCCTACGTCCGCGTCGGCAGCGGCTCGACTCGGCTCTGGTACGACACGGTCGGCGAGGGCGAGCCGCTGCTGTGGCTGCCGGGTTTCGCGCTGTCCGGCGCGGCATTCGAGGCGGTGCTACCGCTCTACACCGGGCTGCGGAGCATTACGTTCGACCATCGGCGCACCGGCCGGTCTCGCCGCGCCGTCGGTCTGCCGGGATTGGTGTCGATCCCGCAGCTGGCCGGCGACGCAGTGGGGCTGCTCGATGCGCTCGGCCTGCCCAGCGCGCACGTCTACGGCGTTTCCTACGGCGGGATGGTCGCTCAGGAGATGGCCATCCGCTTCCCGGAGCGCGTTCGCGGGCTGTTCCTCGGAGCGACGACTCCCGGTGGCCCGCGGGCGATCCGGCCGACCGTGGCGGAGCTGACGGCACTGGCGCGCGATGTGGCGGCCCCCGGTATCGGCCAGGGCCTGGCCGGCGCGGTCTTCTCCCCCGCGTTCCGGCAGGCCGACCCCAAGCGGGCCCGGGCGCTGGCCCGCGGCATGCGGGTCCACCGCGCGCCCCCCGACGGAGTGTTCGCCCACTTCGTCGCCAGCTTCTACCACGACACGTGGGCGCGGCTGCCCCGCATCCAGGCCCCGACGCTCGTGCTGCACGGCTCGGCCGACACGATGTCGCCGCTGTCGAACGCGCGCATCCTCGCCGGCAGCATTCCGGACGCCGAGCTGGGTGTCGTCGAGGGCGCGGGCCACGCCTACCTGCTCGAGCAGCCGGAGATCTCGGCGCGGATGCTGCTCGAGTTCCTGCGCCGGCGGCGCCCCGTCGCCGGCCGGCCCGCGCGCTCGCTCACCGAGCCGTTGACCCGGGCGCTCGGCCTGCCGGTCGGGATGGTGCGGACCGCTCGCAGCGCGATGCCCTGGTAGGGGGCCCTGGTAGCGGGCCCTGCCAGGGGGCCCGGGTAGCGGGCTTTACGGCTTGCGAGTCGAGGACCGCCGCGCTAGCTGTTGCCAGGGGCTGCCAGCGCCTTGGCGATGGCGCGGTAGGCCTTGCGGTTGAACGCCAGTCCGACGTGGCTTCCGGAGACCTCGACGTTCGTGGCCCACGGGACGATGCACGAGGGCCACCACACGACACCGTCTCCGCGCGAGTAGATCGATGTCAGCGTGATCGACGAGGGGAACTCGCCGTCGAAGTCGCGGGTGAAGGGGCATGCACAGCGCCGCGTGAGGCACCCGTGCTCGCGTGCCTTGGTGCTCGTCGTCACCAACACCCGCCGGGTGGCCGCGACCATCGCCTTCGTCGGGACCGATATGTCGTAGGGCTGGTCGAGTGCGGCGCCCATCGACACCGCCGAGTGCACCAGGTCGGGCCGGCGGTGGGTCAGCGCCTTGACGAACAGGCCGCCCCGGCTGTGCCCGATGAGCGAGACCTTGCGTCCCGCTCGCTCCGCGATGGCCTCCACCCGCCGCTCGATCCGGTCGACGGCGCGATCAGAGCAGTCGACGTTGGCCAGCCGGATGCCGCTGCCGTGAGCGCGGTACCCCAGCCGCCACAGCCAGTTGCCCATCACGCTCAGGCTGGCGTCGGCGGCGAGGAAGCCCGGCACCAGCACCACAGGTCGGCCGTCGCCGCGGGGGACGCCAAAGCCGTAGTACACCGGGTCCACACTGAGGCGGGCAAGTTCGGCCTGCCAGCGCACCTCGGACAGGTGCCGGCCCCACCACCGCCGGTGCATGCTCGACCGGCCGGAGGACGTCGGCGCGAACGCCGCCTGCTCGACCCCCTGCGAGATGAGCGGCTCCATGGCGAGGCCGAGCGCCTCCGGGACGTCGGAGGGCGGTTCGACCTGGCTCTTGTCGATGTGGGCCGGGTCGGTCTCCGGGAGGTCGTTCCCTGTCGGCTCGTTGTCCGTCATCCGGAGATCGTAAGCCGTGCCGCACGCCACGCAACCGCGGCATGGCCGCTTGCTGGCGAACCAGAAAGCGCTTGCTATTGTTTATCTCGTGCTCCACGGGGCATACCGAAGCCGACCCACTCGACAGCTTCAACCGTCGACTCACTCGACTACTCAACCGTCGATAACCGAAAGGGCGATGACCTATCTCCACCACCACTGACACCACCCTTATCCAGAGCCGGATCATCGGTCAGCTCCGCGCCCTGCTGCAGCTGACCCAGAGCGAGGTCCAGGTGGCCCGCGTGCGGATGGCCCAGGCCCGCACCGACGCTGTTCGCCGCGAGCTGTCCGAGAACGGCGACAACGCCGAGCAGCGGACCCGCGAGATCACCGAGCAGCTGCGGGCGCTGGGTGGCATCCCCGACGTCGTGACCCCCGTGCTGGGTCGCTTCGTCGCGATCGCCAAGTCCGGGGTGGAGCAGGCCCAGCCGCTGCCAGAGGCCATCCTCGGCGACCTTGCCCTGGAGCACCAGCTGCTCGACCGCGCGCGCTACCTCAAGGTCCTGGCCGAGGCGGCCGACCTGTCGTCCGTCAAGCGGCTGGCCGAGCGGCTCGAGAGCGCACACAGCGCCACCGTCGAGTGGCTGACCGTCGTGCTGGCCGAGGACGCCCTCGGCGGCCCGGCCGCGCTGCGGGCGACCCCGCTGCAGGTCGTGGCGGGCAACGCCGCTCGCCTGGCCAACCTGCCGACCCGCTGGACGAGCGAGCAGGTCAGCCGCACCTTCGAGTCCGTTCAGCGCACCGCCAGCGAGGCGCGCAGCAAGGCTGAGCAGGTGGCCGGCAAGGCCGGGCAGCTGCGCTCTGCCGTGGTCGAGGTCGTGGGCGCGACCCGCGACGCCGGGCTGGTCCGGGCCGAGAAGGTCGCCAAGCGCGACGGCGAGCCGAACGTGGCGAGCGCGTTGCACGAGACGCGTCGCGAGTCCGGTTCGCTGACCGAGGCCGAACTGCCCATCAAAGGCTACGAGTCACTCGGTGGCCAGCGGGCGATCGACGCCGTGAAGGGTCTGGACAAGCCACAGGACCTGCGCACCGTGATTGCCTACGAGGAGGCGTACAAGGCCCGCAGCAGCGTCGTGTCGGCTGCCCAGGCGCAGCTCGCCCGGGTGGCCAAGGACGCCGTCGGCGTCTGAGCACCACCTGCCTCGAACGGGGAGGGTCACCCACGGGTGGCCCTCCCCGTGTGCGTGTTCGGCCTCCCAGAGGCGCGTGCGGCACCGTTCTGCCCCGCTTTCGCACGCTGCAGGCTCGTAGCGTTTCCCGCCCGGGGGTCCGGGGACGGTCGTGGTGCCCCCGGTGTCCACGGGGCACAACGCACAAGCGCCCGCACGGGCAGACTCGAGTGGAGGCACCCGCATGAAGGCAGTTGTCTGGCACGGCAAGCGCGACGTCCGGGTCGATGAGGTGCCCGACCCGACGATTCAGGAGCCCGACGACGCGATCGTCCGGATGACCACGACCAACCTGTGCGGCTCCGACCTGCACCTCTACGAGGTGCTCGGCCCGTTCATGCAGGTCGGCGACATCATCGGCCACGAGCCGATGGGCATCGTCGAGGCCGTCGGCAGCAACGTCACCGCCGTCAAGCCTGGCGACCGGGTCTCCATTCCCTTCCAGATCTCCTGCGGTCACTGCTTCATGTGCAACCACGGCCTGATGACCCAGTGCGAGACCACTCAGGTCCGCAGCCAGCACTCCGGGGCTGCCCTGTTCGGCTACAGCAGCCTCTACGGCTCGGTCCCCGGTGCCCAGGCCGAGTACTTGCGGGTGCCGCAGGCGCAGAACACCACGGTCAAGCTGCCCGAGGGGCCGCCCGACGACAGGTTCGCGTACCTGTCCGACGTGCTGCCCACCGCGTGGCAGGCGGTCGAGTACGCCGACATTCCCGAGGGCGGGACCGTCGTCGTCCTCGGCCTCGGCCCGATCGGCGACATGGCCTGCCGGATCGCCAATCACCGCGGCCACCGGGTCATCGGCGTCGACCTCGTCCCCGACCGCCTCAGCCGGGTGCAGCAACGCGGCATCGAGACGGTCGACCTGAACGCGCACAGCAAGGACCTCGGTGACGCCATCCGCGACATGACCGACGGCCGCGGACCGGACTCGGTCATCGACGCCGTTGGCATGGAGGCGCACGGCTCCCCCGCCGCCAAGGCTGCTCACCAGACCGTCGGGCTGCTACCCGACGCGATCGGCAGCCGCCTCATGAAGACGGCGGGCATCGACCGACTCGCCGCTGTCAACTCGGCCATCGACATCGTCCGCCGCGGCGGCACGATCTCGCTCAGCGGCGTGTACGGCGGGACCGCCGACCCGATGAACATGCTGGTGCTGTTCGACAAGCAGATCCAGCTGCGGATGGGTCAGGCCAACGTCCAGCGCTGGGTACCGCAGATCATGCCGCTGCTCACCGACGACGACCCGCTCGGTGTCGACACGTTTGCCACGCACCGCCTGCCCCTGTCGGAGGCCCCCCAGGCGTACAAGAAGTTCCAGAAGAAGCAGGACGGCGTCATCAAGGTCGTCTTCAAGCCCTGAGTCACCGCCCGCGGGCCGGTGGGGTTGGCTCCACCGGCCCGTGAGCGGTGGCGGCCAGCATGCGAGTCCAGGGCCACCGGCGCCGGTAGCGGGGGCACGGGCAGCGCGAGCAGTCCGTCCCGCTGCGGTCGTGCAGATGTGGTTCGCGGGGGTGCCCGCAGACGCACCTCACCGGGCCTCCTCGTTCGTGTCGTCCTGCACGGATAGCACCGCGGCGCGTCAGCTGCCCTTGCGTTCCAGCATCGTTGCACCTTGCCGTTGCCGGCAATCCCCTGTTGTGGGGAGCCGGGCGTCTGTTGTGCTCGCAACCGGCAACCGTTGTCTCTGGGCCGCCGCCGGTAGTGGTGAACCTGGAGGCCGCTAGCTGGTGTCCTGCCCGGCTCGGCCGGTCAGCAGCTCGGCCGAGCGCTCGCGCATCTCGACCTTGCGGACCTTACCGGTCACCGTCATCGGGAACTCGTCGACGACGTGCAGGTAGCGCGGGACCTTGTAGTGCGCCAGCTTGCCCTGACAGAACTCGCGCAGCTGCTCGGCGGTCAGCTTCCGCCCCTCACGCAGCCGGACCCAGGCCATGACCTCCTCGCCGTAGCGCTCGTCCGGCACGCCGATCACCTGGGCATCGACGATGTCCGGGTGGGTGTAGAGGAACTCCTCGATCTCGCGGGGGTAGACGTTCTCGCCTCCGCGGATGACCACATCTTTGATCCGCCCCGTGATCATGAGGTAGCCGTCCTCGTCCATCACCGCGAGGTCACCGGTGTGCATCCAGCGGGCGCTGTCGATCACCCCCGCCGTCTTGTCCGGCTCCTCCCAGTACCCCAGCATCACCGAGTAGCCGCGCGTGCACAGCTCCCCGGTCTCCCCGGTCGGCACCGTCCGACCGGTCACCGGGTCGACAACCTTGACCTCCAGGTGCGGCCCGACCCGGCCCACCGTCGCGACCCGGCGCTCGAGGCTGTCGTCAGCCCGGGTCTGCGTCGACACCGGGGAGGTCTCGGTCATCCCGTAGCAGATCGACACCTCGGCCATGCCCATGGTGTCGATCACCTGCTTCATCACTTCCACCGGGCAGGGCGAGCCGGCCATGATGCCCGTGCGCAGGCTGGACAGGTCGCGGGTGCCGACGTCGGGCAGCCCCAGCTCGGCGATGAACATCGTCGGCACCCCGTACAGCGAGGTGCACCGTTCCTGCTCCACGGCCGCCAGTGTCGCGGCCGGGTCGAACGCCGGTGCCGGAATGACCATGCAGGCACCGTGCGAGCTGCACGCGAGGTTGCCCATCACCATTCCGAAGCAGTGGTAGAACGGCACCGGGATCGCGACCCGGTCGTCATGCGTGTAGTGGCACAGCTCCCCGACGAAGTAGCCGTTGTTGAGGATGTTGTGGTGCGAGAGTGTGGCGCCCTTGGGGAAGCCCGTCGTGCCCGAGGTGTACTGGATGTTGATCGGGTCGTCGGCCGAGAGCTCCTCGACCAGCCGGTCGAGCACCCCGGGGTCGGCACCACGGCCCTGCGCGACGAGCTCGTCCCACGACGCGGTGCCGATCAGCACCACGTCGGTCAGCTGCGAGCACTGCGGTCGGGCCTGCTCGATCATCGTCGCGTAGTCCGACGAGCGGAAGGACGCCATCGCGACGACGGTTCGGATGCCGGCCTGGCCCAGCACGTAGGCCAGCTCGTGCGAGCGGTAGGCCGGGTTGATCGTGACGAGGATGGCGCCGATCCGCGCGGCGGCGTACTGCAGCAGCGTCCACTCCGGGCAGTTGGGCGCCCAGATGCCGATCCGGTCACCCTGGGTGATGCCGCGGCTGAGCAGCCCGAGGGCGACGGCGTCGACATCGGCCCCGAACTTGGCGTAGGTCCAGCGTCGGCCGCTCGCGCAGTCGACGAGAGCCTCGCGGTCACCGTGCTGCGCTACCGTGCGGGCCAGGTTGACGCCGATGGTGTCGCCGAGTAGTGGCACCGACGACGTCCCGGAGGCGTAGCTGATCGACGCTGGCTGCACGGGCGGTCTCCTGTGAGAGTGGGTTCTGCCCGCATCCTGCACCTTCCCGGGGGGGCTCGACCACCGCAGGTCTGCCGGTAGCGTTGCTGCGATGAGCCGCCCCGGTACCGACGCCGCGCGCCGGCGGCTGGCCGGGCTGCACGGCTCGCCCGGCGGCCTGCTGACCGCATGGCTCGGCTCCTGGCTCGCCGGGCGGGTGAGCAGCGACGACCTGCTCGATGCGGTTCAGGTCGGCGACGAGCCGCACCGCTACGTCACGGTGGACGGTCATGAGGCACCTGCCGATCTCGGGCCGGGAAACGCCCCCGCACCCCTCGCCGGCATCCTGCCGACCATCCGCCGGCTGGCTCCGGCCGCGGTGCAGCTGCGCTTACCTGTTGCGGGCGACGTCGACGGGTTGCACGGTCCGGTCCTCGCCGGCGCGCTGACGGCGGGCGAGGCGGTGCTGGTCGAGCCGGTCGACGCTCGCCGGGCCGGGCTGGTGCTGCTGCCCCGCCACGACGTGCGCGGCAGCGAGCTCGAGCCGCTGGTGCAGGTGACCTGGCAGGTTGCCAGTTGGCACGCCCGGCCCGGACTCAGCCCGGGCGCCCCTACCGGGCTGCGCGACGCCGAGCGCGCGCTTGCCGCTGCGGTCACCGATGCAGTCAGTGTGCTCGTCGACGTGGGCCAGGTCAGCCGGCTCGGGCCAGAGGCGCAGGCGGCGATCCGCTCCCTGCGCGAGCGTCAAGCCATGCCGCTCGGGCTGCCGCCCGGCTCCCCCGCCGACGCCGTGCGGGTCCTGACGACCGCTGAGAAGCTTGCCGCCGTCGTCGAGCTGGCTGTCAGCAACGAGCCGCTGTCCGCTGCGGCTGACGCGCGGCGCTCGGTTGCCCTGCGCCAGGTCGCGACTGCGGTCCGCCACGCCCGCCGGCACGCGTACACGGCGTGCGCGGGCAAGTGAGAGCGGCCCGCTGCCGCGGGGGCTGGCCAGCCGTCCCACTGGGCGCGGTCAGGCCAAGCTGTCGACGCTCGCCAGCCCGCGGGTGATGCTCCGCTGCAGCGTGCGCCTCACCAGCCGGTCGAGCCCCGGCACGACGGCTCCGAACTCGAGCACGTAGCGCAGGTGCGAGCCGGCGGCTCGGCGGGAGAACGACATGGAGCCGTGGTGGCCCCGCAGCGGGCTCCCGCGTGTGATCCGGTAGTCGATCTGCTCGTTCGGGATGGCGCTGGTCACGGTCTCCTCGAACGCGGGCAGCAGCCCGACCCGCAGCCGGCGCACGGACCCCGTCCCGTTGCGGCTGGTGTCGCCGTCGCGAACCCGTGTGATCTTCGCGCCGAACAGCGGACCGAGGTTCTCGTGCTCGGACAGGTAGGCGTAGACCCGCTCGACCGGGAGCGCGAAGTTCTGCTCGATCTCCAACCGCTGCATCGCCTGACCGTACCTACGCGGCCAGCCCGCCCGGCTAGAGCCCGAGCTTGCCGCCGAGACCTCCGAGGTCGCCGAGCCCTCCCCCGCCGCCGCTACCGCCACCGAGGCTGCCAAGCAGGGCCATCGGGTCGATGCCGAGGTTGCCGAGCAGGCCGCCGTGCTCATCGGTGTCGACCTGGTCCGGCAGGTCCTGATCGGCCTGGTCGGCCTTGCCGTGCTCCCCCTGGGAGCGCAGGAGCTCGAGGATCTGGTTCTTGTCGATCTGCATGCCGGGCTCCCGGAAGACGTGGTGGGTGGTGGTCCCACGAATGTTCCCCGCCGGAGAGCGGGTGCACCTCAGGGCGTCCAACGCTCTCGGAGAGGGGCTGGCGCAGCTGGGCGGTGCCACACCAGCGAGTAACGCCAGAACAGCCGGCGGCGAACGCGGGCGCCGGGGATGAGCTCGTCGGCGGCAGCGCGGATCTCGCTGAAGGTGGCTTGCGGGGGCTGCACCGGCATGCGAGCGTCATCCGGCTTGCCGGAGCGGCCGCGCAGGGCGAGCAGAGCGCCCACGACCAGGTTGGCCGGCAGAGCCAGCAGGCCTGCGAGCTGGTCGGGCACGGTGTCTGGGCGGTAGTGGCCGATCACAACCAGGACCCCGGCGGGCCGGACCAGTCCCGCCAGCCGGCCAAGGGCCGGACGCAGCGGCATGTGGTGCAGGCTGGAGACGGCAGTGACGGCGTCGTACCCGCCGGGAGCGAGCGGCAGGTCCGGGTCCAGCACATCCCCGAGGAGATGGCGGACGTTTCGCCGAGGCACCGTGGTCGAGGCCTTGGTGATCATGACCGGTGAGCGGTCCACCGCGTCGACGTCGTCAGCCAGCGCCGCGAGCAGGCCGGCGAGGCGGCCGGCCCCGCATCCGGCGTCGAGCGCTCGAGCAGGTGCGGCCGGCAGCTGGCGCAGCATCCATCGGTGATAGTGAGCGTTGTGGTCCCAGCACAACCGCGCGGGCAGCTGAGGCGTACGCACTGGCGGAGCGGGGGGTAACCGCCAGGCGTCAGGGGTGCGAGAGTGGGACGATGACGCTGGCCGGGAGCGGGATGCCGCCCGTCACGCCGTTGGGCGAGTTGCTGCCTGTCGCCGACTCCGTCGTGATCCGAATGATGCCGAACAGGATCGCGCCGAAGACTATGACTCCCAACAGCATGGCCAGCAGGAGCTTCATGGCCCAAGATTGGCCTGCGGCCGGCGGCCGTGTCAAGGCGGCCGCCGCGTGACCAGGCGGAACCATTGCAGGAGTCGAGCGGCTGGTCGTCGCCACCGCCACCCGGCGTCCGACGATTGACACTGCGGCGGGAGCGGCCGGATAGTCCCGGAAGAGTGATAGTTCCCGGGCGCCGGTTCGGGCGGCCAGTACAAGGAGCCAGTGCCAGCACATGGAGGTCACCGTGTCCGAGAGCCTTCTGCGATGAGCGCCTACGACGAGCGGCCCTGGCTGTCGCTCTACCAGGGGCAGGCCAGCGACTACACGTTGGAGCACGACAGCGCGCTCGAGATGTTCCGCGCCGGCGTCGCCCGCGACCCCTCCGCTCTAGCCCTCGCCTACTTCGACGGCACCATCAGCCGCCAGGAGCTCGACGAGCAGAGCGACGCCCTGGCGAGCGCCCTGCTCGACAACGGCTTCAGCGCGGGTGACCGCCTCGCGGTCTACCTGCAGAACGTGCCGCAGTTCGTCGTCGCGATGGTGGGGACGTGGAAGGCGGGCGGGGTGATGGTCTCCATCAACCCCATGAGCCGCAGGCGCGAGCTGTCCTACCTGCTCAAGGACTCGGGAGCCAGCGTCCTGCTGGCGCTCGAGTCGCTGTACGACCAGGTTGCCCGTGACGTCGTGCCCGAGACCGACGTGCGGCTCGTGCTCACCACCAGCGAGCTGGACTACCAGACCCGGGCCGACGAGCGGCTGTTCAAGGGCATCGAGCGGGAGCGCCACGAGGGCACGACCGACTGCCTCGAGCTCCTCGAGCGTTACCGGGGGCAGGTGCCCCCGCCCGTGACGCTGGGCCTGGACGACGTCGCCTTCCTAACCTACACCTCGGGGACGACCGGCGTGCCGAAGGGCGCCATGAACACGCACCGCAACGTGGTGTTCACCGCGCAGGTATACCGGGACTGGATGGGGCTGTCCGCCGACGGGTCGGTCTTCGGCGTGGCGCCGCTGTTCCACATCACCGGGCTGATCGGCCACATCGCGGTCAGCCTGCTCACCCCGATGCCGCTGGTGCTGGCGTACCGCTTCGAGCCCAACGTCGTCCTCGACGCGCTGCGCGAGCACCGCCCGACCTTCACCATCGGCGCCATCTCCGCCCTCACCGCCCTGCTCGCGGCCCCGAGCTTCAGCGGCGACGACTTCTCCTCGTTCACCTCGATCTACTCCGGCGGCGCGGCCATCTCCCCCACCGCGGAGCGGGCGTTCAAGGCCGCGACGGGCAAGCAGGTGCACAACGCGTACGGGCTGACCGAGACGACCTCACCCATGACGGCCACGCCCTTCGGCGCGCCGTCGCCGGTCGACGAGACCTCGGGGGCGCTGTCGGTGGGCGTGCCCGTTCCCAACACGATCGTGCGGATCACCGACGACGACGGTAAGGACCTGCCGCTCGGCGAGATCGGCGAGATCGTCGCCGACGGCCCCCAGGTCGTCGCCGGCTACTGGGGCAAGCCGGAGGAGACGGCGGCGAACCTGCCCGGCGGTGCCCTGAAGAGCGGCGACGTCGGGTTCATGAACCCCGAGGGATGGGTGTTCATCGTCGACCGCAAGAAGGACATGATCAACGCCTCGGGCTACAAGGTCTGGCCGCGGGAGGTCGAGGACGTGCTCGCCGAGCACGCGGCGGTGCGCGAGTCGGCCGTCGTCGGTGTGCCGGATGAGAAGCGGGGCGAGACGGTCAAGGCGTTCGTCAGCCTCAAGCCCGGGACGACCGTAACTCCGGAGGAGCTCATCGCCCACTGCAAGGAGCGGATGGCCGCCTACAAGTACCCGCGCAGCGTCGTGCTGCTCGACGAGCTGCCCAAGACGGTGACCGGCAAGATCCTGCGGCGCGAGCTGCGGGCCTGAGGCGTACCCGCTCGGTGAGGCGTCGGTAAGGCGCTCGGGTAGGCGCTAGACGCCGGCTGCGCTGCTCCCGATCCCGTATACGAGCCGCAGCGTCGCCGTCACGATGTCCTCGACCAGGCGCTCGTCCGACGTGGTTGGGTCGCGGTGCAGCAGCAGCGTGGTCTTGGCGCCGTGCAGCATCCGGGCGATGCCTACGGCTGAGGGCGGCCCGAGCGGGGCGAGGCCGGCGGCCCGGTCGCGCTCCACCTTCTCTGCCATCCGGCGCACGCCGCGCTCGACGATCGCGTCGCGCCACTGCGCGAGCTGCTCGTCGTCGCCCCCATAGGCCTGCCGGAGCAACCCGCCGGAGGTCCGCCAGAGCGCGACCGTGTGCGCTGTCGCTGACCGCAGCGCCTCGCGCGCCGGGCCCACGGCGTCGAGCCACGGCCCGTTCTCCTCCCGCAGCTCCGTGCTCAGCTCGTCGAGCAGTGCGGTGAGGACCGCGGTCTTGGAGTCGAAGTAGAAGTAGAAGCTCGAGCGCGACAGGCCCGCGCCGGCCGCCAGCTCGTCGGTCGTGACCGCCGCCAGCCGCTTGTGCTCGAGCATGATGCGCGCAGCGGTGAGGATGGCGTGCTCACGCTGGTCGCCCTTGCTCGCGCCGCGCCGCCGGACCGCTGTCGCCACGCCCCGAGGATAGGTGCTCGACGGCACGTCGGCAATAGTCGACAGGGTGTCGACTCAGGGCTATTCTCAGGGTGTGCCTGACGTCCGCCGCGCTCTCGTTCCCGCGCTCGCTGCCACCGTGACCGTCACCGCCGTGCTGCAGACGCTGGTGGTACCCGTTCTCGGGACGCTGGCGCAGCAGTTGCACTCCTCGCCGTCATCGGTCGGGTGGGTCGTCACCGCCAACCTGTTGGCCGCCGCCGTGCTGACGCCGCTGCTCGGGCGGCTGGGCGACCTGCACGGGCGCAAGCGGGTCATCCTCGCTATCCTGCTGCTGGTCTGCGCCGGCTCCCTGCTCGCGGCCACGACCTCCTCTCTCGCCCTGCTGATCGCCGGCCGGGTGCTGCAAGGCGCCTGCTTCGGGCTGTTCCCGCTGTCGATCGGGGTGGTGCGCGACGAGCTGCCGGCGCAGCGGGTCACCGGCGCCATGGCGATCATCAGTGGCACTCTCGGCGTTGGCGGCGGTGTCGGGCTCGTCCTGACCGGCTTGCTGACCAACGGAGGCGCCGACTACCACCGGATCTTCTGGCTGGCACTCGGCGTTGGCGTCGCCGCCTTCGTCCTGACCCTCGCGGTGGTCCCCGACCGGCGCCCGAGCACGACCGGTGAGGTGGACTGGCCGGGAGCCGCCCTGCTCGGCCTCGCCCTGGTCCTACTGCTGCTGCCGCTGTCGCAGGGCCACGCCTGGGGATGGGCCTCGGCTCGCACCATCGGGCTGCTGGTCGCCAGCGCCAACGTCTTCGCCGCCTGGCTGCGCGTCGAGCGGCGAGTCCCCTCCCCACTTGTTGCCCCCGCGATGATGTCGAACCGTCCGCTGGTCGTCACGAACGCGGCCGGCCTGTTCGTCGGCATCGGCATGTTCGTCTCGTTCCTCGGCGTATCCGGCTTCGTGCAGACACCGACGACGGCGGGCTACGGCTTCACCGCCAGCGTGCTCGCCGCCAGCAGCCTGTACCTGCTCCCCGGTGCGCTGCTCGGCATCCTCGTCGCCCCGGCGGGTGGCCGGCTGGTCATGCGGTTCGGGGCGCCGGTGACGCTAGCGCTGGCCGGAGCGGTCGGCGCCGCGGGCTTTGCGCTCATGGCGGCGTTGCACACCGCCAGCTGGCAGATCGTCGTGGGCTCGGTGCTCGTCAACAGCGCGGTGAGCCTGGCGTTCGCGGCGATGCCCGCGCTGATCGTGGCCGAGGTCGCGCCCTCGCAGACCGGTGTCGCCAACAGTGTGAACTCCATCGCCCGGTCGGTGGGCAGCTCGCTCGCCAGCGCCCTAGTCGTGACGCTGCTCGCGAGCGACGTGTTGCCTTCCGGTGTGCCCGCCGAGTCCGCCTACGTCGCGGCTTTCCTGGTCGGCGGGTTCGCGATGGTGGTCGTCGTCATCCTCGCGCTGGTCGGGCTGCCCCGCTTCTCCTACGCCGCGCACGACGAGGCGGGGCCTGAGGCTGAGGCTGAGGGCACGACAGCGCCTGCGCTGCCGGTGGCCGAGCAGCAACGGCCGGTGCGGCGCGTCGCGGCATCCGCGGGAGTCGGGTAGCCGCAGCGGTTGCACCCCCCCGTGCGTGGTCCGGGCTGCTCCTGTGCCATGGTGCTGCCTCGCCGCTACCGAGGAGAGCCATGCCGCAGGTCGCCGTCCGAACCGGGGTCACCCTGAATTGCGAGATCAGCGGAGAAGGTGAGCCGCTGCTGCTCATCATGGGCACCTCCGGAGCCATCGGCCTGTGGTCGGACACGATCTCGCGGCTCGCCGAGCACTACCGGGTGATCGCCTTCGACAACCGCGGCCTTGGCGGCAGCGAGCGCGGTAAGGGTCGTTTGACCGTCGCGTCGATGGCCGAGGACGCCGCCGCGCTGCTGCAGGCGCTGGAGGTGCCGAAGGCTCATCTGCTCGGCTGGTCACTCGGGTCGGCGATTGCGCAGGAGCTGGCACTCGAGCACCCGGAGCTGGTGGGCAGCGCCGTTCTCTACAGCACCTGGGCGCGCTGTGACGGCTTCCAGCGCTCGGTGCTCGCCGCGTTGCGGCACCCCTACGCCACCGGCGACATCGAGACGGCAATGATCACCAGCGGGCTCGCGTTCTCACCTCAGATCCTGGACCGCGCCGACTTCGCCGAGCTGCTCGAGCCGGTGCTGCCGGCCTTCCCCCAGAACGAGGCGCAGGTGGCGGTGACCGTCGAGCAGTGGGACGCCGACCTTGAGCACGACACACTCGAGCGCCTCGGTGGGATCACGGTGCCAACACTGGTCGTCGTCGGGGAGCAGGACCTGCTGACACCGCCGTGGCAGGCCAAAGTCGTCGCCGACCGCATCCCGGGCGCGCGGTACGAGCTGCTGACCGGCCCCGGGTCGAGCCACTGCCTGCACCTGGAACGCACCGACGACCTGCTGCGCGTCGTCACCGGCTTCCTCGACGAGCACCGCCTGGCCTCCTAGCACGGGGACTCATCGCTGGGCCTGGGCGCGTGAAAGCATGGCCCGTGCCCATCACTACCAACGCCTATGCCCACATCCGATTGACCGTCACGGACATCGCCCGGTCCCGAGCGTTCTACGACGCCGTCTTCGGCCTGCCCCTGGCCTTCGAGGTTCCCGACGGAGCGGACGAGGCGACCCGCGAGCAGCTCGGGTTCCTGTTCGGCGGCGTGATCTACCAGCTGGGCAACTCGCTGTTCGGGCTCCGCCCTGTCGCGACCGACACCTTCGACGAGAACCGGGTCGGGCTCGACCACCTCAGCTTCGCCGTGGGTGCCCGCTCCGACCTCGATGCCGCGGTTGCCCTGCTCGACGAGCAGGGCGTCACCCACGGGGGCGTCAAGGACGTGGGCGCAGGCTACATCCTGGAGTTCCGCGACCCCGACAACATCGCCCTGGAGCTGTTCGCGCCCAAGGGGTAGCACGGGGTAGCACCGTGTCGAGCGGAACCTGCCGAGGGGTCAGTTCAGGTCAGTGCGGCCAGCTCAGTCGGGGTCCACGCCGACCACCGGCCTTCCGCTGCCACTGGCCCTCGCTGCCGCGGCCAGACGGTCCTCTGGCCGCGGCAGTTGGATCGGCCGTATCAAGCCCGCCGCATCCAGGGGAACCAGTCGGTCAGCTGCAGCCGCTGGTGCTGCCGCACTGCTCACAGACGTAGCAGCTACCTGCGGAGCGCATGGTGATACCGCAGGCAAAGCACATCGGGGCATCGACTGTCGTCTGGCGCTCGACCGGCCCCCGCTGAGCCGGAGCCGAGCTCGCCAGTTCAGCCGACGGCCGAGTCTTGCCCACCGGACCCCCCGCCGCGGACTCGACCGGGGGTGACTCGACCGGGGCGGATGTCCGCAGGGCGTCGACATTCGCGCCGGCCGCCAGGTCGATCTCGTCCGACGGCAGAGCCGGCGCCACGCCGTACTGCGCCGCCGTGCTGGCTGCGCGCTCCTCGACGGTGAAGATGCCGAACTCGGCCCTCGTGTCGTAGTCGAGGTAGTCGAGAGCCAGGCGCCGGAACAGGTAGTCCATGACCGACTGCGCCAACCGGATGTCGGGGTCGTCGGTCATGCCCGCAGGGTCGAAGCGCATGTTGATGAACTTCGAAACGTAAGCCTCCAACGGCACGCCGTACTGCAGGGCGATCGAGACGGCGACCGAGAAGGCGTCCATCACTCCGGCGAGGGTGGAGCCCTGCTTGGACATCTTGATGAAGACTTCGCCCAGCCCGTTGTCGGGGTAGGACCCGCCGGTGAGGTAGCCCTCGGCGCCGCCGACCGCGAACGAGACGGTCTGCGATGGGCGCTTCTTGGGCAGCCGCTTGCGGACCGGCTTCGCCTCGAGGACAACTGCCTCCGCGGGGGCCCCCTTGCGACTGCCCGCGAGGTCGCTGAGCGGCTGACCGACCTTGCAGTTGTCGCGGTAGATGGCAAGGGCCTTCAGGCCCAGGCGCCAGCCCTCGAAGTAGATGCCTTCGACGTCTTCCACTGTCGCCGTCTCCGGCATGTTGACGGTCTTGGAGATGGCGCCGGACAGGAAGGGCTGGACGGCCGCCATCATCCGTACGTGCCCCATCGGGCCGATGGCCCGCTCCCCCAGCGCGCAGTCAAACACCTCGTAGTGCTCGCGCTTGAGGCCCGGTGCGTCGATGACGTGGCCGTGCTGCTTGACGTGCTCGATTATCGCTTCGACGGTCTCCTCGGCGTAGCCGAGGGAGCGCAGCGCGCGTGGCACGGTGTGGTTGACGATCTGCATGCTGGCGCCGCCGACGAGCTTCTTGACCTTGACCAGCGCGAGGTCGGGCTCGATGCCGGTGGTGTCGCAGTCCATCATCAACCCGATGGTGCCGGTGGGCGCCAACACGCTGGCCTGCGCGTTGCGCCAGCCGTGTGCCTCGCCGACGCGCAGTCCCAGCTGCCACTGCTTGGTCGCCAGCGACAAGATCCCGGCGTCGTCGGCACCTGCTGGGCGAACCGCGTCGTTAGCGGCAGCGTGCTTGCGCATCACCCGGGTGTGAGCGGCGGCGTTGCGCGCGTAGCCCGCATACGGGCCCACGACCCCGGCCAGCTCGGCCGAGCGGCGGTAGGCGGTGCCGGTCATCAGGGAGGTGATGCCCGCGGCGAGGGTCCTGCCGCCCGCGGAGTCGTAGGCGTGGCCGGTCGCCATGAGCAGCGCCCCGAGGTTGGCGAAGCCGATCCCGAGCTGGCGGAACGCCCGGCTCGTCTCAGCGATGACCTCGGTCGGGAAGTCGGCGAAAGAGATCGAGATGTCCATCGCGGTGATGACGGTCTCGACGCCCTTGACGAACAGCTGCGCATCGAAGGTGCCGTCATCTCGCAGGAACGAGAGCAGGTTGAGCGAGGCGAGGTTGCACGAGGAGTTGTCGAGGTGGACGTACTCGCTGCACGGGTTGCTCGCCGAGATGCGGCCGGACTCCGGGCAGGTGTGCCAGTCGTTGATGGTGTCGTCGTACTGGATGCCGGGGTCGGCGCAGGCCCACGCCGCCTGCGCCACCTTGCGGAACAGCGTGCGTGCCGACACCGACTCAATGACCGAGCCGTCGAGGCGCGCCCGCAGAGCATGCTGCTTGTCCTGCTCGTACGCCCGCATGAACTCGTCGCTGACGCGCACCGAGTTGTTGGCGTTCTGGTACTGCACCGAGACGATGTCGCGGCCGCCGAGGTCCATGTCGAAACCGGCGTCGCGCAGCGCGCGGATCTTGTTCTCCTCGCGCGCCTTGGTCTCGACGAACTCCTCGATGTCGGGGTGGTCGATGTCGAGGACGACCATCTTCGCGGCCCGGCGGGTTGCGCCGCCGGACTTGATGGTCCCCGCCGACGCGTCGGCCCCGCGCATGAACGAGACCGGGCCCGACGCCGTACCGCCCGAGGACAGCAGCTCCTTGGAGGACCGGATGCGGGAGAGGTTGACCCCGGAGCCGGAGCCACCCTTGAAGATCAGGCCCTCCTCCCGGTACCAGTTGAGGATCGACTCCATCTCGTCGTCGACGGCGAGGATGAAGCAGGCCGAAACCTGCTGCGGCGCGGTGGTGCCGACGTTGAACCACACCGGTGAATTGAAGCTGAACACCTGGTGCAGCAGCATCCACGTGAGCTCGTGGCCGAACACCTCGGCGTCGGCGTCGCTCGCGAAGTAGCCGTGCTCCCGGCCCGCCGCCAGATACGCGCCGACCACGCGGTCGATGATCTGCCGCAGCGAGGACTCCCGCTCAGCCGACCCAGCGGCTCCACGGAAGTACTTGCTGGTCACGATGTTCGTGGCGTTGACCGACCAGAAGTCGGGGAACTCGACGCCACGCTGCTCAAAGTTGACCGAGCCGTCGCGCCAGTTGGTCATGACGACGTCGCGGCGCTCCCAGACGACCTCGTCGTACGGGTGCACGCCGGAAGTGGAGAAGACGTGCTCGATCCGCAGCCCCTGGCCAGGGGCGCGGTGGGCCGCCCGGCCGTTCTGCTGCGAGTCGTCCTGCTCTGACGCGTCGACCGTCTGGCTCCTGTCAGTGGAGGTGCGCAGGATCTCTGTCATGAAGACCTTTCTCTCATAGTGAGACAACACTCCGGAGCGAGCCAGAATGCCGACATGGACTGCCGCGGCCGCAGGCGCTAGGGCGCTGCGGCCGCGGCAAGCGAAGGGCCGGCCGCACCTGTGACGAGCGCACTCGTGGTGAGCCCGCCGGGGGCAGGCTCCCGGCGAAGGTCAGCGATCGCCGCCTCGAAATCCTCGAGCGACTCGAAGCCTCGGTAGACGGAGGCGAACCGCAGGTAGGCGACCTCGTCGAGGGCGCGCAGCGGGACGAGGATGGCCCGGCCGACGTCCTCGGCGCGGGTCTCGGCCCGGCCGGCGGCGCGGACGGTCTCCTCGACCAGCTGGGCGAGCAGGGCGAGGGCGTCCTCGTCGACGGGCCGACCCTGGCAGGCCTTGCGGACCCCGCTGATGACCTTGTCTCGGGAGAACGACTCGGAGGCGCCGCTGCGCTTGACGACGATCAGGGTCGCTTCCTCGACCGTCGTGAAGCGACGGCCGCACGCGCTGCATGCGCGGCGGCGGCGGATGGCGGCTCCGCCGTCGGTTTCCCGGCTGTCGATCACCCGATTGTCGCCGTCGAGACAGAACGGACACCGCACGGAACGCCCCTCCTCCCGGCTCGGATGGCGGCCCTGTGGAAGCCGGTGTGGACGACCGGTCTCGAACTGTGGGCAACCTGTGCAACTACCTGTGGACGACTTACATGCGTGTAACTACTAGATGTAGTGGTTGGACAGTAAGCCCACGGACGGCGGAGCTGCAACGGCCGCTGCGGCGTGTCGAGCCGCGTGTCACCGCGCACCAGCAGCGGCGCCATTCAGCGGGCACCAGGGACCCACAGCCGCTGCCCCACGTCGAGCCTGGAGGACGTCAGGCCGTTCGCGGCCTTCAGCCGTGGGATCACCTGGCGAGGGTCGGCGTCTGGTGCGACCTGCTGCGCGATGCTCCAGAGCGTGTCTCCGGGCCGGACGACGACCGACGCCGGCGGGGGTGAGGAACTGGCCGCATCCGCCGAGCCGGTCGCTCGGCCCATTGAGAAGGCCGCCAGCACGGCCAGCAGCAGCAGCACGAGCAGGACGACCCGGCCCCGCCGGGTCAGCCGGAGACCCGTGCTACGCCGACTCATGATCCGCCGCTCAGGGGCCAGCCCGAGGTGCCCCTGAGCGGCCTGGCGGTTGTGCTGTGGGGCCTGCTCCTCGCGCCGCAAAGCCCCGGCTGGCGCAGTTGTCGTGGACATGTCACTACCTCCGATGTCGAACGGGTGTTCGACATCGTTGTTGTACCTCTGGGCTCTGACAAAATCCAGACACGCTCGAACAGGTGTTTGAAGAATCCGGCTGATCGACATACGGTCCTGGCAGTTCGGTTCGGGCGCGCCGCGCCGACAGCCGAAGCGGGTTCACGACAAGGAAGGGACAGACCACATGGTTGGCAGCGAGGTAGACGCCGGGGTTGCCGACGCGGTTGGGCGCGGCGTCAAGACCGGCGCTGCGGGCGCGACGCTGCGGGACTTCCCGGACACGCCGCCCGACGCGGCCGGCCTGACGGCGCGCCAGCGCAAGGTGCTCGAGGTCATCCGCGAGGCGGTCGAGCGCCGGGGCTACCCGCCGAGCGTGCGAGAGATCGGTGAGGCCGTCGGGCTCACCAGCACCAGCAGCGTGGCGCACCAGTTGAAGGTGCTGCAGACCAAGGGCTTCCTGCGCCGCGACCCCAACCGGCCGCGGGCGGTCGAGGTGCTGCTACCCGCCGAGGAACAGCCCGGCACCGAGGTCGACGAGGGCAGCATCAACCCACGGCCGGTTCCCGCCTACGTCCCGATGGTGGGACGTATCGCGGCCGGTGGGCCGGTGCTCGCCGAAGAGCGCGTCGAGGAGGTGTTTCCCCTTCCACGTGAGCTGGTCGGCGAGGGCACGCTGTTCATGCTCCGGGTCGTCGGCGAGTCGATGATCGAGGCGGCGATCTGCGACGGCGACTGGGTCGTCGTCCGCCAGCAGCCGGTCGCTGAGAACGGTGACATCGTCGCCGCGATGATCGACGGGGAGGCGACAGTGAAGACCTACCGTCGACGGAACGGGCATGTCTGGCTGCTCCCTCACAACCCCGCGTTCGAGCCGATCAACGGTGACGAGGCCGTCATCCTGGGGCGGGTCGCTGCCGTGATGCGGCGAGTCTAAGCGCCACCTGTCAGGCGTCTTCCCCCGACCGCAGGCCGGCAGGCGTCAACCGGTATTCGTCGAGCTCGCGCGCGAGTCCGGCCCCGACGCGGGCGTGCAGCCGGGTCCCCTCGGCGACGTGCTCCTCCTCGAGTACCTCGCCGCGCCGGTAGATGCGCGCCACCAGGTCTCCGCGGGAGTACGGAACCAAGGCCACCAGCTCCACCTCCGGGTGGGGCACGTGCTCGGCCAGCGCCGCCCGCAGCTCGTCGAGCCCCTCGCCCGTGCGGGCCGAGACGAAGACGGCGCCCGGGTGCCGTCGGCGTAGCTGCGCAAGACCGACCGGGTCGGCGGCGTCGACCTTGTTCACGACGATCAGCTCGGGGACGTCACCCGCCCCGACGTCGGCCAGCACGCGGCGTACCGCGTCGAGCTGGCTCTCCGGATCCGGGTGCGCGCCGTCGACGACGTGCAGCAGCAGATCGGCCTGCGCCACCTCTTCCAGGGTGGAGCGGAAGGCATCGATCAACTGGTGCGGCAGGTGGCGGACGAACCCGACCGTGTCGGTCAGGGTGACGGCGCGGCCGTCGGGCAGGTCGGCGCGGCGCACGGTGGGGTCGAGCGTGGCGAACAGCGCGTTCTCGACAAGCACGTCGGCGTCGGACAGCCGGTTCAGCAATGAGGACTTGCCGGCATTGGTGTAGCCGGCGATGGCGACCGAGGGGACGGCAGCCCGGCGCCGGCCCGCGCGCTTCGTGTCGCGCACCGTCGACATCTCCGTCAGGTCGCGGCGCAACCGTGACATCCTCGCCCGGATCCGGCGGCGATCGGTCTCGATCTTGGTCTCACCGGGTCCGCGCGTTCCGATGCCGCCACCGGTACGCGACAGCGACTCGCCCCAGCCGCGCAACCGCGGCAGCAGGTAGGACAGCTGGGCGAGCTCGACCTGCGCCTTGCCCTCCCGGGAGGTCGCGTGCTGCGCGAAGATGTCGAGGATCAGCGCCGTCCGGTCGATCACCTTGACTTTGACGATCTCCTCGAGCTGTCGTAGCTGACCTGGGGTGAGCTCGCCGTCGCACACGACAGTGTCAGCGCCGGTGGCCGACACCACCTCCCGCAGCTCACGCGCCTTGCCCGAGCCGATGTAGGTCGCCGCGTCGGGCTTGTCGCGCCGCTGCACCAGGCCCTCGAGCACGAGCGAGCCGGCCGTCTCGGCGAGCGCGGCGAGCTCGGCCATGGAGTTGTCGGCATCGGCCTGCGTGCCCCCGGTCCACACGCCGACCAGCACGACTCGCTCGAGGCGTAGCTGGCGGTACTCGACCTCGGTGACGTCCTCGAGCTCGGTCGCGAGCCCGGGCACCCGCCGTAGGGCACGGCGCTCGTCACGCTCCAGCGAGTCGTCTTCGTCGTACTCGTCCTGGGGAGACGTCTCACGCCAGCGCGGGACGAACTCGTCCACCGGCGGGAAGGGATCAGCGGCGCCGGGGTGGCTGTGCGCAGGTGAGGTCATCGTGTCCTGTCAACGCTCTGGCGAGTCCGGGTCATCCCGCATCGAGCCCAGCCCGGCCGGCGGGTCTTGCCACGTGCCTTCGGCAGCGGGGTCTCGCCACGTGCCTTCGGCAACGGGGTCTCGCCACGTGCCTTCGGCAACGATGACCGCCGGACCGCTGAGCAGCAGGGTCTGCTCGGTCCACCCAACGAGCAGGCGGCCGCCGGGAACGTCGACCTCGACCGCGCGCCCGGGACCGCCGAGTGCGGCGACCGCGACCGCGCAGGCGCCGGTGCCGCAGGACAGCGTCTCGCCCACGCCGCGCTCGATCACCCGCATCCGCACCCGGCCCGCCACGGGCAGGGCCCGCAATGGACCATCTGCCACGACGGGTGGCTGCGCGCCGGACTCCTCGTGCGTGACCCACTCGAAGAACTCGACGTTGACGCCGTCGGGGAAGGCGAGCTCTGACGCAGCGACCGGTCCGCTCAGGTCGAGCGCGGCGACGTCGCTCGCTGCACAGACCAGGTGGGGGTTGCCCATCGAGACCGGGACCCCGATGAACTGCCGGCCTTGGACCACCGCGCTCCGCGTGGCTCCTGCCCCCGCCGCGGGGGGCACCACGACGGGCGGGCCCATGTCGACGGTGACGTCGCCCCCCCCAGCCGGCACCTCGACGGTCCGGATCCCGCCGCGGGTGGCAACCTGGTGGCGGCCGGAAGCGATGAGCCCGGCCTCGGCCAGGTAAGACGCGTAGAGACGGATGCCGTTTCCGCACATCTCGGCCGTGCTGCCGTCGGCGTTGTGGTGGTCCATGAACCACTCGGTCTGCGCCGCCTCCCCCGCGCGAAGGCCGGTGTCGGCGCACGCCGTCCGCACCACGCGCAGCATGCCGTCGGCGCCGATGCCGAACCGGCGGTCGCACAACCGGCGGACCAGCTGCGGTGTCAGGGAGATCTGGCCGTCGGGGTCGGGCAGCACGACGAAGTCGTTGCCGGTGCCGTGACCCTTCAGGAAGCGCACGGCTGCGACGCTACTCACGCGGGATCGCGGCGGCGACCGATGTGTGCCCGGCGGCCAACTCAGCCAGCGCGGCCTTCAGCAGTGCCGGTACGGCGGCCGCGTCGGACCCGGCCAGATCCGTGAACCGCAGCCAACGCACCCTCGGGTCCCGGCAGAACCACGACCGCTGGCGGCGGGCGAAGCGGCGGGTCGCCCGGACGGTCATTGCCCGGCACTCCGCCTCGTCGGCCAGCAACCCGTCCCACCACTGCAGCACCTGGCGGTATCCCAGCGCACGCGACGCGGTGCGTCCCCGGCGCAGTCCCGCGTCGAGCAGGGCCCGTACCTCGCCCGGTAGCCCGCCGTCGAACATGGCGATGACGCGCTGCTCGATGCGGGCGTCCAGCGCGGCCGGCTCCGACGTGTCGATACCGAGCACGACGAGACCGTCGCGCGCCTGCGGACGCGGCAGCACGGCCTGCACGCCGCCGGTCAGCTCGACGACCTCCAGTGCACGGACGAGCCGGCGCCCGTTCGAGGCGAGGATGCTCGCTGCCGCCTCGGGTGCGACCTCTGCGAGCCGGTCGTGCAGCGCCTGCGCCCCGTGCGCGGCGAGCTCGGTTTCCAGCCGGGCTCGCACCGTCGGGTCGGTACCCGGGAACCTGAAGCCGTCGAGCACGGCTGACAGGTACAGCCCAGAGCCGCCGACGAGGAGCGGCAGGTTCCCCCGCGCGCGGATCCCGGCTATCGCGCAGCGGGCCAGGTCGGCGTAGCGGGCGACGTCGGCGGGCTCGTCCACGTCCCAGGTGTCGAGCAGGTGGTGCGGAACCCCGTGCCGCTCGGCCGGCGGCACCTTGGCCGTCCCGATGTCCATCCCGCGGTAGAGCTGCATCGAGTCGGCGTTGACGATCTCCCCGCCGAGGCGGCTGGCCAGCTCGATGGCGAGCGCGGACTTGCCGGCCGCGGTCGGCCCGACGACGGCCAGCAGGTCGAGCGCGGCGCCGCCCGCCGTGGACCCGGCGCCGCTCTCAGGAGCGAGCGCCACTGGCGGGGCGCAGCTGCGGCATCCCGAGCCCCACACCCGTGGGGTCAACGGGCGCCGGCGACCCGGCAGAGGCCGGGGCGCGCTCGGCGCCGCGGTCGCCCGCGCGGGTCCGCCGGACGAGGGCGTCGGCGCCATCGGCCAGCAGGTGATGGGGCGCGGCAGCGGTGACTGTGGTGGTGACGACGTCGCCGGGGCGCGCATCGGCCCGCAGGTGCACCAGCCGGCCGTCACGAGCGCGCCCCGAGATGCGGCCGGTCCCGGCGTCCTTGCGCCCCTCACCGCTGGCCACAAGCACCTCGACCTGCCGCCCGACGACGGCCAGGTTCTCGTCCCAGGAGACCTGCTCCTGCAGCTCGACGAGCCGGGCGTAGCGCTCGGCCACCACCTCGGCAGGGACCTGTGCGTCCATCTGTGCGGCCGGGGTACCGGGGCGCGGGGAGTACTGGAAGGTGAACGCGCCGGCGAAACGCGCCTCGCGCACGACGTCGAGCGTGGCAGCGAAGTCCTGCTCGGTCTCCCCCGGGAAGCCGACGATGACGTCCGTCGTGATCGCGGCGTGCGGGATGGCGTCGCGGACGCGGGCAAGGATGTCGAGGAAGCGCACGGAGCGGTAGGAGCGGCGCATCCGCCGCAGCACGTCGTCGGAGCCCGACTGCAGCGGCATGTGCAGCGACGGGCACACGACCCGTGTCTCGGCCATCGCCGCGATGACGTCCTCGGTGAAGTCGCGGGGATGCGGGCTGGTGAAACGCAGCCGCTCCAGCCCGGCGGCGTCGAGCGCACCACAGGCACGCAGCAACTTGCCGAAAGCGGCGCGGTCACCGAACTCGCGCCCGTACGAGTTGACGTTCTGCCCGAGCAGGGTGACCTCGAGGACGCCTTCGCCGGCGAGGGCTTCGACCTCGGTGAGCACGTCGCCGGGACGCCGGTCACGCTCCCGGCCGCGCAGGCTCGGGACGATGCAGAAGGTGCAGGTGTTGTCGCACCCGACGCTGATGCTCACCCACGCCGAGTACGCCGACTCGCGGCGGGCGGGGAGCGTGGAGGGGAAGGTCTCGAGCGCCTCGCGGATCTCGACCTGCGCCTCGTGGTTGTGCCGCGCCCGCTCGAGCAGCGCCGGAAGGCTGCCGAGGTTGTGCGTGCCGAACACGACGTCGACCCAGGGCGCGCGGCGCACGATGGTGCCGCGGTCCTTCTGGGCCAGGCAGCCGCCGACGGCGATCTGCATCCCGGGGCGAGCGAGCTTGTCGGGCCGGAGCCGGCCCAGGTTGCCGTAGAGCTTGTTGTCGGCGTTCTCGCGCACGGCGCAGGTGTTGAACACGACGAGGTCGGGGGCGGCGCCGGGGGCGGCGCGGGTGTAGCCCGAATGCTCCAGGGTCCCGGCGATGCGTTCGGAGTCGTGGACGTTCATCTGGCACCCGTAGGTGCGCACCTCGTACGTCCGCGCTGCCACGGTTCGAGCCTACGGCGGCTCACCGGGCCTGCCGGCCGGGCGCTCAGCGGGCGATGTCGCTGGCCCGCGTCTCGCGAACCACGGTGACGCGGATCTGGCCGGGGTAGGTCAGCTCGTCCTCGATCTGCCGCGCGACGTCGCGCGCGAGCACCTGCGCACCTATGTCATCGACCTGGTCGGGGACGACCATGACCCGCACCTCGCGCCCCGCCTGCATGGCGAACACCCGCTCGACCCCCGGCTTGTCCGACGCGATCTGCTCGATGCGCTCGAGGCGCTGGACGTAGGACTCGAGGCTCTCGCGGCGGGCTCCGGGCCGGCCGCCGGAGATCTGGTCGGCAGCCTGGGTCAGCACGGCTCCGATGGTGCGGGGCTCCACCTCGTTGTGGTGCGCCTCGATAGCGTGCACGACGTCCTCGTGCTCGCCGTAGCGGCGGGCGACCTCGGCCCCGACCAGCGCATGGCTGCCCTCGACCTCGTGGGTGAGGGCCTTGCCCAGGTCGTGCAGCAGCGTGCCGCGCTTGGCCAGCTCGGCCGGGAGCCGCAGCTCGTAGGCCATCACCCCAGCGAGGTGCGCCGACTCGATGAGGTGCTTGAGCACGTTCTGCCCGTAGCTGGTGCGGTAGCGCAGCCGCCCGAGCAGCGCGATCAGCTCCGGGTGCATGTCAGCGATGCCCACGTCGACGACCGCGTCCTCGCCGGCGCGAACGCACAGGGCGTCGACCTCGCGGGTGGCGCGCTCGAACTGCTCCTCGATGCGCTGCGGGTGGATGCGGCCATCGAGCACGAGCGCCTCGAGCGTCAGCCGGCCGACCTCGCGCCGGACCGGGTCGAAGCAGGAGAGCAACACCGCCTCGGGGGTGTCGTCGATGATGACGTTGACACCGGTGATCGACTCGTAGGCCCGGATGTTGCGGCCTTCCCGGCCGATGATCCGCCCCTTCATGTCGTCGTGCGGCAGGTGCAGGACGCTGACCACGGACTCGGCGGTCTGCTCACTCGCGACTCGCTGGATGGCGAGCGTGACGATGCGTCGCGCCCGCTCCTCCCCCTCGTCCTTGGCGGACTGCTCGATCTCCCGCACGGTCTTGGCGGCCTCGCGCTTGGCCTGCTGCTCGCTCTCGCGGACCAACTCGGCCCGTGCCTGGACCGACGTCAGTCCGGCGACCCGCTCGAGCACCTGGTGGCGTTCGGCCTCGAGGTCGGCCAGCTCGGCCTTCCGACGGGCGATCTCGGCCTCGGTGCGTGCCAGCTGGTGCTCGCGCGCGGCCACCTGGGCCACCTCGTCGTCGAGGCGGGCGTGCTGCTGTTCCAGCGCACTCTCGCGCTGGGCGAGCTGGCGCTCCCGGCTGGTCGCGTGCTGCAGCAGCTCGTCCCGCTCGACCGCGGCGCGCGCCCGGGCGGTGGCGATGCTCTGCTCGGCGTCTGCCTCGGCCCGCTCGCGCACCGCCGACGCGTGGCGCTCACCTGCCATGCGGGCCTGGGCGGCCGCCTCCTCGGCTTCCCGGGCAAGCTCGTGCCGGACCTGCTCTCGCGCCTCGATCCGGGCCTGCTCCAGTACTTCGGTTCGGGCCTGCTCCAGTGCCTGGGTTCGCACCTGCTCCAGTGCCTCGGCCGGTAGCGGCTCGGCAGGCCTCGACTCGGGCCGCGGCGCCGCTGCGGGTGCGCCGGGACGCAATCGCGCTCCTGCCGCAGCAAGCTGACGCTGTTGGCGGACCAGCAGCACGGCCAGGCCGAGTATGCCGACGAGCACGAGCACCAAAGCGATGCCGAGCAGGACCTCCACCGAACTCCTTCGCGTCGACGCGGCCGACGCGGTCGCTGGCACCTGCGATGCGCGGCTACCCGCCGCGAACTTCGCAGCGGCAGGTCACACCGCCCCCCTTAGCGAAGTTAAGGGTGGCCCAACGCTTGGTCAAATACGGCAGCCTGGCGGCTCGTGGCGCCGGCAGCGCCTGCTCAGGCAGGCTCGGACCCGTGCTCGGCCATGTGCTGCACGGCCAGGTCGAGCTCGTCGCCGCCGCCAAGACCGGCGAGGACCTCGGCACAGACCGGGCCGACGACGTCGAAGCCGTAGCCGCGCCGCGCCAGGTAGCCGCTCAGGCGGCGCCGCTGCGCGTCGGGCGGCAGGTGGGTGAGCGTGCGGGCGCGGCGTTTAGCTAGCTGCAGCGCGACCGCCGCGTCTGGCTCGGTGGTCGCCCCATTTACAGCGCCGGCCACCACCTCCTCCGCGAGCCCGCGCTTACGGAGCTCACCGGTAAGGGCGCGCCGGGACAGGCCCCGCTCGGCGCGTCGGCTGCGGGCCAACCCCGACGCGTAGGCCGCGTCGTCGACCAGCCCGACCTCGGTGAGCCGGTCGAGGACCTGCCCGGCCGTCAATGCCTCGGCACCGGCGGCAACGAGCCGCTCGGCCAGCTCAGAGCGACTCCGTGCCCGGGCGGCGAGCAGTCGCAGGCACAGCTCGCATGCCTCGTCTGTAGTCAGCGGGGCGGCATCGGGCCCCCGACGGCGAACGGGAAAGGGCATGGGGGCGTGGCTCCGAACCGCTCGCCTCAGTCAGCCGGCCGGCTCAGAAGTCGGCTGGCATGGGAGCGGGTGCGTCGGCATCGAGCACCGGACCCACCCCCAGCTTCTCCTTGATGCGCTTCTCGATCTCGTCGGCGAGGTCGGGGTTGTCGCGCAGGAAGGCGCGCGCGTTCTCCTTGCCCTGACCGAGCTGGTCGCTCTCGTAGGTGTACCAAGCGCCTGCCTTGCGCACGAAGCCGTGCTCGACGCCGAGGTCGATCAGGCCGCCCTCCCGGCTGATCCCCGAGCCGAAGATCATGTCGAACTCCGCGGTGCGGAACGGAGGGCTGACCTTATTCTTGACCACCTTGACGCGCACCCGGGTGCCCACGGCCTCGGTGCCGTCCTTCAGCGTCTCGATCCGGCGGACGTCGAGCCGAACCGAGGAGTAGAACTTGAGCGCCTTGCCGCCCGTCGTCGTCTCGGGCGAGCCGAACATCACGCCGATCTTCTCGCGCAGCTGGTTGATGAAGATCGCGGTGGTGCCGGAGACGCTCAGCGCACCGGTGATCTTCCTCAGTGCCTGGCTCATTAGCCGCGCCTGCAGGCCGACGTGGCTGTCGCCCATCTCGCCCTCGATCTCGGCGCGGGGCACCAGCGCGGCCACCGAGTCGATGACCACGACGTCGAGGGCACCGGAGCGCACCAGCATGTCGGTGATCTCGAGTGCCTGCTCCCCCGTGTCGGGCTGGGACACCAGCAGCGCATCGGTGTCGACACCGAGCTTGCGGGCGTAGTCGGGGTCGAGCGCGTGCTCGGCGTCGATGAACGCCGCGATGCCACCTGCCGCTTGCGCCGACGCAACGGCATGCAGCGCGAGGCTGGTCTTTCCGCTGCTCTCCGGCCCGTAGATCTCGACGACGCGCCCCCGGGGCAGGCCGCCGATACCCAGCGCGATGTCGAGCGCGATGGAGCCGGTGGGGATGACCTGGATCGGCGGGCGCACGTCGTCGCCGAGGCGCATGACAGAGCCCTTGCCGAAATTCTTCTCAATCTGCGCCATGGCAGTTGCCAGAGCTTTTTCGCGGTCGGGTCCAGCCATGATGTGCCCCTCGGTGTCGTCGTTCGGTGTCGCTGGCGACGCTAGGCGGCGGGTCCGACAAGTTTGCCGCTGCCGCGCAATCTGTGGACAGCCGCCGTTGGACCACGGTAGGCGAACACCCGTTCGATCCTCGGGTACGACACGCCGCCTCCTACCGCTCGCTGGCCAGCACCGCGAACTCCGCGCACACCGCCCGCCAGACGTCCTTGGCGTCGTCGCCGTCGGCAAGCGCCTGCTCGACGGTCCGGCTGCCCAGGCCCGAGAGCACGTGGTCGCGGGCGAGCGAGTCGGCGTAGCCAGGGCCGAACACCCGGCTCATCCTGTCCCAGAAGTCCGACAGCCGCACGCCTGCTGTCTATCCCAGGACTGGGACGCAGGCGAGTGCCGATTCTGTCGTACCCCCCCGGCAGACTGGTCCAGTGACACCATTCGAGGCGTTTTCTCCCGCCACGCGGGCGTGGTTCGCCGCCGCCTTCGCGGCGCCGACGCCGGCGCAGGAGGGGGCGTGGCGGGCGGTGAGCGCCGGCCGCAGCGCCCTGGTCGTCGCCCCCACCGGGTCGGGCAAGACGCTGGCGGCCTTCCTCTGGGCCCTCGACCGGCTCACCGCCGAGCCGGCGCCGGAGAAGGCACGGCGCTGCCGGGTGCTGTATGTCAGTCCCCTCAAAGCCCTCGCTGTCGACGTCGAGCGCAACCTGCGGACCCCCCTGGCCGGCATCCGCGGGGCAGCTGTCCGGCTCGGGTTGCCCGAGCCCGACGTGCGGGTGGCGGTGCGGTCCGGAGACACCTCTGCCGAGGAGCGCCGCAAGTTCCTGACCGCCCCGGCCGACATCCTCATCACCACGCCCGAGTCGCTGTTCCTGCTGCTGACCAGCCGCAGCCGGGAGTCGCTGCGGGGGGTGCGGACCGTCATCGTCGACGAGGTGCACGCCGTCGCCGCCACCAAACGCGGAGCGCACCTGGCGCTGTCGCTGGAGCGGCTCGACGCCCTGCTCGACGCTCCGGCGCAGCGGATCGGGCTGTCGGCCACCGTGCGTCCGCTTGACGAGGTGGCGCGCTTCCTCGGCGGCCAGCACCCCGTCGACGTCGTCCAGCCGCCCACGGCTAAGACGATCGAGCTGTCGGTGCAGGTACCCGTGCCCGACCTGACCGCGCTGGGCGATGACAGCGGCGCCCCGGCTGACGGCGCTTCCGCGGCCGCCTCGAGCGCCCGCAGCTCGATCTGGCCCTCGCTGGAGCGGCGGGTGCTCGACCTCGTCGGGCAGCACCGGTCGACCATCGTGTTCGCCAACTCGCGGCGGCTCGCCGAGCGGCTGTGCGCCCGGCTCAACGAACTGGCCGAGCAGGACAGAGCGGAGGCGAGCCCACCCGCGGGAGCGGGGCCCCCAGGGCTGGAACCGCCTGGGCTGGGCCCGCCTGGATTCGGTGGCCCAGAGGAACTGGGCGGTGCGGCAGGCGCGGCGCACGGTGCCGCCGATTCGGCAGTGGGGACCGCTCAGAGTGATGCCGCCGGCCCTATGGAGATCGCTCGCCCTCATCACGGCTCGATGAGCCGGGAGCAGCGCACGCTCGTCGAGGATGCGCTGAAGTCCGGGCAGCTCCCTTGCGTCGTGGCGACGAGCAGCCTCGAACTCGGCATCGACATGGGGGCGGTCGACCTCGTCGTGCAGGTCGAGTCACCACCCAGCGTGGCCAGCGGGCTGCAGCGGGTGGGCCGCGCCGGACACCAGGTCGGTGCCCCGAGCCGGGGCGTCCTGCTGCCCAAGCACCGGGGTGACCTGCTGCCCTCTGCCGTGGTCGCCGAGCGGATGCGCCAGGGCGGCATCGAAGCGCTTCACTATCCGCGCAACCCGCTCGACGTCCTGGCGCAGCAGATCGTCGCCATGCTGGCCATGGAACCCTGGAGCGTCGATGATCTTGCCGCCCTGGTGCGGCGTGCGGCCCCGTTCGCCGGCCTGCCGCAGTCCGCGCTGGAGGCGACGCTCGACATGCTGGCGGGCCGGTACCCCTCGGACGCGTTCGCGGAGCTGCGCCCGCGCGTGGTGTGGGACCGCATCAAGGGTGAGCTCTCGGCCCGGCCCGGGGCGCAGCGCCTGGCCGTGACCAGCGGAGGCACCATCCCCGACCGCGGCCTGTTCACGGTTTTCCTCGCGAGCGGCGACGGCAGCGGGCGGCGGGTCGGCGAGCTCGACGAGGAGATGGTCTACGAGTCGCGCCAGGGCGATGTGATCCTGCTTGGCTCGTCCTCGTGGCGGATCGAGGAGATCACCCACGACCGCGTCCTCGTCGTGCCCGCTCCGGGCCAGCCGGGCAAGCTGCCGTTCTGGCACGGCGACGCTCCCGGCCGGCCGGTGGAGCTCGGCCGCGCGCTCGGCGCGTTCGTGCGCACCCTGGCCGCGCTGGCTCCAGAAGCTGCCCGCACCCGGCTGGCGCAGGCGGGGCTCGACGAGTGGGCGATCGACAACACGCTCGCCTACCTCGAGGAGCAGCGGGCAGCCACCACGGCGCTGCCCGACGACCGCACGATCGTCGTCGAGCGCTTCCGGGACGAGCTGGGCGACTGGCGGCTCACGGTGCACTCCCCCTTCGGTGCGCAGGTGCACGCTCCCTGGGCCCTTGCCGTCGCCGCGCGGGTCCGCGAGCGCCTGGGCGTCGACGCCCAGGTGCTGCACTCCGACGACGGGCTGGTGCTGCGCATGCCCGAGGGCGACGAGGCGCCGAACGCCGACCTGGTGCTGCTCGACCCCGACGAGGTCGAGCAGCTCGTCCAGGCCGAGGTCGGCGGGAGCCCGCTGTTCGCGAGCCGCTTCCGGGAGTGCGCCGCCCGCTCGCTGCTGCTGCCCCGCCGCGACCCGCGCCGCCGCACGCCGCTGTGGCAGCAGCGTCAGCGCTCGGCGCAGCTGCTCAGCGTCGCCAGCGTGCACCCGGACTTCCCGGTGGTGCTCGAGACGATGCGCGAGTGCCTGCAGGACGTGTTCGACGTGCCGGGCCTGGTCGGGCTGATGCGCGACCTCGCCGGGCGGGCCGTCCGCCTGGTCGAGGTCGAGACGGCGACCCCGTCCCCGTTCGCGCGGGCGCTGCTGTTCGGCTACGTCGGCGCGTTCATGTACGAGGGCGACACGCCGCTGGCCGAACGCCGCGCGCAGGCGCTGTCCCTCGACAGCGGGCTGCTCGCCGAGCTGCTGGGCACCGCCGAGTTGCGCGAGCTGCTCGACCCCGACGCGCTCGCTGAGATCGAGGCTGAACTGCAGCGCCTGGCCGATGACCGCCGCCCCCGTTCTGCCGAGGAGACCGCCGACCTGCTGCGCGTGGTCGGCGACCTGTCCACCGACGAGGCTCGGGCACGCGGGGTCGACGACGCCTGGCTGGCAGAGCTCGCCGACGGCCGGAGGGTGATGCAGGTCCGCATCGCCGGAGAGCAGCGCTGGGCGAGCGTCGAGGACGCGGCACGACTGCGTGACGCGCTCGGGGTCGCGCTTCCCGTCGGCCTGCCGCAGGCCTTCCTGGAGCCCGTCCGCGACCCGCTCGGCGACCTCGTCTCGCGCTACGCCCGCACGCACGGTCCGCTGCACGAGACTGACATCGCCCAGCGCTATGGGCTTGGCGTCGCGGTCGTCGAGGGAGCGCTGCAGCGCCTGGCGGCGGTCGGCCGGGTGCACGCCGGAGAGTTCCGTCCCGGTGGCGCCGGTACCGAGTGGTGCGACGCCGAGGTGCTGCGCAGCCTACGACGGCGCAGCCTCGCGCGGCTGCGCAAGGAGGTCGAGCCCGTCCCGGTCAGCGCCCTCGCCCGATTCCTGCCGGACTGGCAGGGCATCGGCACCGGGGCGCTTCGGGGCTACGACGGCGTGCTGCGCGCCGTCGAGCAGCTGGCGGGAGCCGCGCTCGTGGCCTCGACGCTGGAGACGCTCGTGCTGCCCTCCCGGGTCCGTGGGTACACCCCGGCCCTGCTCGACGAGCTGTGCGCCGCCGGTGAGATCGTGTGGGCGGGGGCCGGGGCGCTGCCCGGGCACGACGGCTGGCTGCGGCTCGTTCCCGCGGAGGCTGCGCCGCTGCTGCTGCCCGCACCGGACGAGGCCCTCGCGCTGACCCCCGTGCATGACGCGGTCCTCGAGGCGCTCACCGACGGGGCTGCGCTGTTCTTCCGCGGGCTGTCCGACCGGGTGGGGTCGACCGACGACGCGGCCCTCATCGAGCTGGTGTGGGACCTGGTGTGGGCGGGGCACCTGACCAACGACACCCTCACCCCGCTGCGCGCACGAACGGCGTCCACAGCGCGCGGGTCCCGTCCTCCGGCTGCCCGTACCGCACGGCCGGGCCGGTACAGCAGGCCCCGGTACGGCCGCCCGGCGATGCCGACGCGGACCGGTCCCCCTACCGCGGCGGGACGTTGGTGGCGGCTGCCCGAGCGCGAGACCGACGCGACGCGGCGCTCCCACGCGCTGACCGAGGCACTGCTGGACCGGCACGGCATCCTCACCCGCGGGGCGGTCGGAGCCGAGGACGTGCCCGGCGGCTTCTCGGGCGTCTACCCGGTGCTTCGGGCGTTCGAGGACGCGGGCCGGTCCCGAAGGGGCTACTACGTCGAGACGCTGGGCGCGGCGCAGTTCGCCGTCCCGGGTGCGGTCGACCGGATGCGCGCGCTGGCGGCCGCCGACGAGCGCCGCGCCGAGGAGCCGATGTGGACCGCGCCCGGCCCCCAGCTCGGGCCTCCCGCCCGTCCGGACGACACCCTCACGGCCGTCGTGCTCGCCGCAACCGACCCGGCCAACCCGTTCGGAGCCGCGCTGGCGTGGCCCGACCGCCCGCCGGAGCAGGGCGGGCACCGACCGGGCCGCAAGGCAGGCGCCGTCGTCGTGGTCGTCGACGGCAACCTCGTCCTCTACGTCGAGAAGGGCGGGAGGTCGCTGCTGAGCTGGACCGAGCAGGCAACCGTCGTCCAGCCCGCTGCCGACGCGCTGGCCGTCGCCGTGCGCGAGGGAGCACTCGGACGGCTGGCTGTCGAGCGTGCCGACGGCGAGCATGTGCTCGCCAGCGACCTCGGGCACGCGCTGGAGACAGCTGGGTTTCGCCCGACCCCGCGAGGGCTGCGGCTGCGTGCCTGAACGGCGCAGCGCCATGCCGGCGCTCAGTGGAAGGGCTACGCGAACCCGTTCGGGTGCGCAACGCCGCCACCGCGCAGCGCGTGTCCCCCCGCTTGCCGGGCACCACACCGACATGCCCGAAGGTGACACCGTCTGGCTGGCGGCACGAAGGATGCACCGCGCCCTGGCCGGTCAAGTCCTGACGGGCAGCGACTTTCGGGTTCCGTCGCTCGCCACGGCCGACCTGCGCGGCCGGGAGGTGCTGGAGGTCGTCAGCCGCGGCAAGCACATGCTCACCCGCATGAGCGGGGACCTGACGCTGCACACACACTTCCGGATGGATGGCACCTGGCACGTGTACCGCCCCGGGCAGCGCTGGCGGGGGCCGGACTGGCAGGTGCGAGTCGCCCTGTCAACGCCCCGCTCCGTGGCGGTCGGCTACCGCATGCCCGTCGTCGAGCTCGTCGCGACCACTGACGAGCACCTCGTTGTCGGCCACCTCGGCCCCGACCTGCTCGGCGAGGACTGGGACGCGCAGCGGGCCGTCGCCAACCTGCAGGCCGACCTGCAGCGCGCGGTCGGCGAGGCATTGCTCGACCAGCGCGTCCTCGCCGGCCTGGGCAACATGTGGCGCTGCGAGGTGCTGTTCCTGCGCGGCGTCTCGCCCTGGGCGCCGGTCACCGCGGCGGGCGACCTCGACCGCATGGTGGACGTGTCCTACCGGGTGCTGCAGGCCAACAAGGGCCGCAGCGAGCAGGCCGTCACCGGCTCGCTGCGACGCGGCGAGTCGAACTACGTCTACGCCCGTGCCGGGAAGCCGTGCCGGCGGTGCCGAACGCCGATCAGCAAGGCGATGCAGGGGCCGCCGCTGGTCGCGCGGGAGACGTACTGGTGCTCACGCTGCCAGCCCGAGCCGCCGTCCTGAGCGAGCAGCCGACCGCCTGAGCCCGCTCGCATCACTCCGCCGGACGCGCCGCCTTGGTGGTGTCGACCGGCGTACCAGCACCGTCGGCACCGCCGGCGATGGCCTGCTGGTCGGCGCTCGCCGGCGAGGTGAGTGCCGCCGGCGCGCCGGTGCCGAGCGAGGCGCGGATGGAGTCCAGCCGGGCGTTGGCCGACGCGTCGATGGTGGCCTTGCGGACTTCGAGCATCCGGGCCTCGACCCCGCCGGAGGCGAGCTCCTGCTGCCCGAGCGCGGTCGCGTACCGCTTCTCAATCTTGTCGCGGACCTCGCCCAGCGTGGGGGTGTCACCCTTGGGCGCCAGCTCCGACATCGAGGTGAGCGCCTTGCTCATCTGCTCCTGCATCTTGGCGCTCTCGAGCTGGGTCATCAGCTTGGTCCGCTCGGCGAGCGTGTTACGCAGCCGCATCTCGTTGTCGGCCACGGCCTCCTTGGCCTGCTCGGCGGCCTGCAGCGCCTGGTCGTGCAGCGCTTTCAGGTCCTCGACCGACGACTCCGCCGAGACCAGCTGCGTGGCGAACGACTGCGCCGCCGACTCGTACTGCGCAGCCTTGGCGGTGTCACCGGCGGCACGGGCCTGGTCGGCGAGCACGAGCGACTGCCGCGCCGACTGCTGCATGTTCTCGACCTCGCCCAGCTGGCGCGCGAGGCGCATCTCGAGCTGGCGGCGGTTGCCCAGGACGGTGGCTGCCTGCTGGGTCAGCGCCGCGTGCTGGCGCTGGGCGTCCTGGATGGCCTGCTCGATCTGCACGGCCGGGTCGGCGCGCGCGTCGAACTTCTGGTTCGCGGACGCGTTGGCGTAGCGGAAGAACCGAGAGAAGAAGTTGGCCATACCGCGATGCTGCCATGGACCGGCGCCGGAGGCACGGGCGGGCACCCGTCCATCCGGGGCATCCCCACGTGGACGAAGCTACGGCGCTCAGGCGGCCTGGCTGACCACGTTAGGCAGCTCTTCGACGATCTCGAGGTCGTCGCTGACCTCGCGCAGTACCTCCGAGAGCCGGACGTCGAGCGCGTCGCAGATGGAGGCCAGCAGCTCGCTGCTGGCCTCCTTGTGGCCGCGCTCGACCTCGGACAGGTAGCCGAGCGAGACCCGAGCCGCCGACGAGACCTCGCGCAGCGTGCGGTGCTGGGCCAGACGCTCGCGGCGGAGCGCGTCACCCAGGAGCCGACGGAGCAGTGCCATCGACTCACCTCCCTCGTGGAAGTAGAACGCTACCGCCTGCAGGGCTATGCCGGTCCGTTCCAGCCACCCGGGCGAGTCGTCAGCCCCGCAGCAGCGCCCGCCGCAGCAGGTCAAGTGCCTGCACGCAGGCGAGGGTGCGCAGGTTTCCGCGCCCCGTGACGGGCAGGCGCAGCGAGCGCGTGCTCGTTCCCGCGGGCCCGGACATGCCGATGTGCAGCGTCCCGACCGGCTGGCCCTCCTGCTCGTCCGGGCCGGCCACCCCCGTGGTCGACAGGCCCCAGGTGGCGCCGAGCCGCTCCCGGACCCCGCGTGCCATGGCGGCAGCCGTCTCCGGCGTCACCGCTCCCCCTGCGACGGCCTCGGTGCCGAGCAGGGTGTCCTTCACGTCGGTCGAGTACGTGACAACCCCGCCGCGGAAGGTCCGGCTCGCTCCCGGAATGTCGGTGAGGCGACCGGCGAGCAGGCCCCCGGTCAGGCTCTCGGCGACGGCGAGCGTGGCGCCGCGCTCGGCCAGCAGGGCGTGCAGGACGCCTTCGAGGGTGTCGTCGTCGGTCCCGTACAACCCGATGCCGAGTGCCGTCCGGGCGAACTGCTCGCTCGGCTCGATGAGTGCCAGCGCCGCGGGCCGGTCGGGCGCCGTTGCGCTGACCCGCACGCGGGTCTGGCCTCCGCTGGCGAGAAAGGCGATGGTCGGGTTGCCGACAGGTGCCAGCCGGTCGACCTCCGGGCCCATCGCCTGCGCGACGGCTGACTCGTACATGCCGGCGGTGCGCAGCACGCGGTGCACCACGACCGCCGGAGTACCCGCGCGGACCAGCAAATCGGGCAGCACGTGCCCGGTGAACATGGCCTCCATCTCATGCGGCACCCCCGGCATCGCGTAAGCGACGCCGCCCCCCAGCTCGAGCCGGACGCCGGGAGCCGTGCCGCGACTGTTGGGCAGCGACGAGCCGTTCTCGGGGACGTCGGCCTGCCGGAAGTTCATGTCGGGCATCGTCCGGCCCAGCTCGGCGAAGCGCTGCCGCAGCTGGCGCTCGAGCTCCCCATCGCGGCGCAGTCCTACCCCAGCGGCGGCGGCGAGCCCCTCGCGGGTCAGGTCGTCCTGGGTCGGGCCGATCCCGCCGGTCAGGATCACCGCCTCGGCGCGGCCGAGCGCCTCGAGCACGGCCGAGGAGATGGTGTCGACGTCGTCGCCGACGACCACGGACCGGGCGAGCCGGATGCCGACATCGGCCAGCTCCCGGCCGAGATAGGCGGCGTTACCGTTGATGATGTCGCCGTACAGCAGCTCGTCGCCGACGGCCAGCAGCTCAGCTCGCACGCGTGTCCCCCACCGGCTCGCGGACGGGGACCTCGACGACCGGTGCAGCAACCGGGGCCTTGGTGACCTTCGGCCCGCTCACGCGCCCGCCGCCTTGCGGGTGGCGGGTGCGTCGCATCCGCAGCGCCCGCCCGACGTAGTCGATCCCAGTCACCGTCGAGACGACGACGGCCGCCCCCATCAGAACGGCGCTTGCGGTGTGCGGCCAGCCGGACAGCGGCAGCACGTACAGCCCGATGGCGACATTGAGCAGCAGCGTCTTCAGCTTCCCGCCACGGCTGGCTGGCAGCACGCCCGAGCGCAGAACCGCGAAGCGCAGCAGCGTCACCCCGAGCTCGCGCGCCAGGACGACCACCGTGACCGTCCACGACAACTCGTGCATGAGCGACAGGCCGATCATCGCCGTGCCGGTCAGCGCCTTGTCGGCGATGGGGTCGGCAAGCTTGCCGAACTCGGTGACCAGGCCGCGGCTGCGTGCCACGTGCCCGTCGAGCCGGTCGGTCAGCGCGGCCAGGGCGAACACGCCCCACGCCGCGACCCGCCAGCCGGGCCGGTCGCCGTCACCGATGCTGAACAGGACGGCGAAGACGGGGACGAGCGCCAGCCGCAGGCCCGTGAGCCCGTTGGCGAGGTTCCAGTTGCTGGCGCCGCTCGCCGGCACGCCAGCGGGGTCGGGAACCGCCGGTGCGACGGGGCGGACAGGCCGCCGGTGCTCGGGGGTCACGCCACTGCCGACACTGCCGGCACGGTGCCGCCAGCAGGACTGACCACCTCGACCAGCTCGGTCACGAGGTCGACGCCGAAACTCGTCACAACCCTCGCCCGCACCAGGTCGCCCACCGCGCAGACACCCCGCACGACGCAGGAGCCGTCGACCTCGGGGGCCTGGTGTGCGGCACGCCCCTCGGCGAGGCTGCCGCCGGCCTCCTCCACCAGGACCTCGACCAGGTCGCCCACCCGCTCCTCGGCGCGAGCGGAGGTCAGGTGCTCGACAAGGTCGGTCAGCCGGCGGACCCGGCGGTCGATGGTTCGCGGCGGTACGTGGGCGTCGAGCCCGACCGCCTCGGTGCCGTCCTCGTCGGAGTAGCCGAACACGCCGACGGCATCCAGCCGGGCTTCGGACAGGAAGCGCTCCAGGACCGCGACGTCGGCGCGCGTCTCTCCCGGGAAACCGACGATGACGTTGCTGCGCGCCCCGAGCAGTGGACCCAGCTCGCGCGCCCGGGCGAGCAGGTCGAGGAAGCGCTCGCGGTCGCCGAACCTGCGCATCCGGCGCAGCACCCGGCCACTCGCGTGCTGGAAAGACAGATCGAGGTAGGGCGCGACCCCCGGCGTGGTGAGCAGCGCCTCCAGCAGGCCGGGACGCACCTCGGCCGGCTGCAGGTAGACCGGGCGCACCCGGACGATGCCCGGCACCGCGGCAAGCTGCGGCAGCAGCTTCTCCAGCGCCCGGATGTCGCCGAGGTCCTTGCCGTAGGACGTGGAGTTCTCGCTGACCAGCAGCAGCTCGCGCACACCGTCGGCGGCGAGCTGCTCGGCCTCGACGAGGATCTCGTCGGGCAGTCGGGAGACGAACGCGCCGCGAAAACTCGGGATGGCGCAGAAAGCGCAGCGCCTGTCGCAGCCGGAGGCGAGCTTGAGCGAGGCGACAGGGCCGGCCGTGAGCCGGAGCCGCGGCGGCGGTGCGCCGACGGCACCGCTCGCGGAGCCGGCCTGCGCGGCACGGGCTCCGGCGCGGGCAACAGGTGAGAGCGGTAGCAGCGTTCGCCGGTCGCGCGGCTCGTGCGCGGCGGGGACGGCGCCACCGAGGATGCTGGTGAGCTGCCGGCTGATCGTGGGGTAGGAGTCGAAGCCGAGCACGGCGTCGGCCTCGGGCAGCGAGGCGGCCAGCTCGGCCCCGTAGCGCTCGGCCAGGCACCCGACCGCCACGACAGCGCGCGGCCGGGCGGCCCCAGCGGGATCAGCGGTGGCGCCGGAGTCACGCACCTGCGCGGCGGCCAGCAGCGTGTCGATCGAGTCCTTCTTGGCCGCCTCGACGAACCCGCAAGTGTTCACCAGGACCGCGTCGGCATCACCCGGCTCGGGGGTGAGCACCCATCCGTCGGCCGCGAGCCGGGCGGCCAGCTCGTCGGAGTCGACCTCGTTGCGCGCGCAGCCCAAGGTCACGAACGCCACGCGTCGTCCCGGGGTGGACGGCGGGGGAGGCATTGTTGCAGCCTACGGCCGGGGCAGCCGCCGAGTCAGCGCCTTGGGTCCTCGGCTACTGCTGGGCGCAGGCCGGTGACGAGGCCGAGAAGTCGATGTCGACGACCTGTCCCTGGGCTCCGAGTGAGGCTGCCGACCGGCCGTTGCACGACACCTGGACCGCACCGGCATTGCCCAGGCGCAGGTGCACCGACTGGGGGTCGCGGAAGGTCTGCTCAGCGCCCTGGTCGAGCATGCCGTCGGGCATCAGCAGGTGGCCGTCGGCGCCCGCCGCGTGCAGCCAGGTCTGGCCGTCGGCAGCCTTGAGCATGACGTTGACGCCGGTGTAGGTCTTGGGCGCCGGAGCCGTGCCCGGGGGTGGCAGCTTGGCCCGGGCCGAGGGAGACGCGGACGGGGCAGCCGGCATCGTCGGCGTGGAGCTGCGCGGCAGGAGCAGCTCGACCACCGCGACGATGCACACCAGCACCATGACCGCCACGCTGACCGGCAGCCACCGGGGACTGTCGCTGCGGCCGACCCGCAGCGCCGAGGAGTCCGAGCTCGTGACCGCCTCGACCGCGAGCGGCGGCAGCGCCTGCGGGTGCAGCCGGTCGAAGTCGTCGAGCAGCCGCTGCTCGTCCAGCCCGAGCGTGCGAGCCAGGGTGCGGATGTGGCCCCGGGCGTAGACCGTGCCCCCGCAGGGGGTGTAGTCGTCGGACTCGATGCCGTACAGCACCGAGGGCCGGATGCGCGTCTGGGCGCTCATCTGCTCGATCGTCATGCCGCGCTGCTCGCGTTCGGCCGCGATCCGCTCCCCCACGGTCGCGGTCTGGTCCATGATCGACATACTTTCCTCCTGAAACCGGCCCGGCGAACGGTCACAGGGCGAGGGTAGGGTCCATCGTCGCCGGTCAGGGAGCATTCTCGCCGGGAGCTGCCCGGCGTGTCGAGCCTCCCGGTCCGGTCGCCGAGGAACCGTGAAACACGGCACCCTTCGGCCGCAGGAGGCGCTTCGATAGCAACACCTCATCGAAGCGGTGCTTCTCGACCGCCAGCGCGTCAGGCAGGCGTCCGTACTCGGTGAAGCCGGCGGCCGCGTAGAGCGCCAGCGCCGCGCGGTTGTTGCCCCGGCAGGCCAGCGTGAGCACCTCGACGCCGGCCCTGCTGGCGTCGTCCACGAGCGCCTGCACGACCTGCGCGCCGAGCCCGAGGCCCCGCGCGTCCGGGTGCGCCATCACCCGCCGGACCACCCCGATGCGAGCGACCACCGCGCCTTCGCGGCGCTGCCAGGTCCCGAGGGCTTCGATGCGGCCGCCGGCGCGCACCACCATGGCCCGGGCACCGCCCGACATGGCGCCGCCCAGCCAGTCGAGCACCTCCTGCGCCGCCGGCGCTTGGAGCCAGCCGACCGCTCCCCCGGCAGCGACGACGGCCTGCACCACCCGCACCACGTCGGCGGTGACCGCCGGGTCGGCGAGGTCAGGCGGACCGAGCCACGCGAGCTCGACGGCTGCCTCTCGCGGCGGTCTCAGGGCCGCTCACTCACCGCGGAGGGTAGCCAGAACCCCGTCGAGCTCCTCGGGGCGCACCAGCACGTCGCGGGCCTTGGAGCCCTCGCTCGGCCCGACCACCCCGCGAGACTCCATCAGGTCCATCAGCCGCCCGGCCTTGGCGAAGCCCACCCGCAGCTTGCGCTGCAGCATCGACGTGGAGCCGAACTGGGTGCTGACCACGAGCTCGACCGCCTGGAGCAGCACCTGCAGGTCGTCGCCGACCTCCTCGTCGACCTCGGCCTTGCTCTCCGGCGGTGTGACTGTGACGTCCTCGCGGTAGACCGGCTCGGTCTGCTCCCTGCAGTGCGCGACGACGGCCGAGATCTCCTCCTCGGAGATGTACGCGCCCTGCATCCGCTGGCTGCGGTTGGCGCCCATCGGCAGGAACAGCGCGTCGCCGACACCGACCAGCTTCTCGGCGCCCGGCTGGTCCAGGATCACGCGGCTGTCGGCGAGGCTCGCGGTGGCGAACGCGAGCCGACTCGGGACGTTGGCCTTGATCAGCCCGGTGACGACGTCGACGCTCGGGCGCTGGGTGGCGAGGACCAGGTGGATGCCGGCTGCGCGCGCCAGTTGGGTGATCCGGACGATGGAGTCCTCCACGTCGCGCGGCGCGACCATCATCAGGTCGGCGAGCTCGTCGACGATCACCACCAGGTACGGGTAGGGCTCGTAGACCCGCTCGCTGCCCGGCGGCGCGTTGATCTCGCCGCTGCGCACCTTGCGGTTGAAGTCGTCGATGTGCCGGACGCCGCTCGCGGACAGGTCCTCGTAGCGGTAGTCCATCTCCCGCACGACCCACTGCAGCGCCTCGGCGGCCTTCTTCGGGTTGGTGATGATCGGGGTGACCAGGTGCGGGATGCCGGCGTAGGAGGTCAGCTCGACCCGCTTGGGGTCGATCAGCACCATCCGGACCTGGTCGGGCGTGGCCCGGACCAGGAGCGACGTGATCAGGGTGTTGATGCAGGTCGACTTGCCTGCGCCGGTGGCGCCAGCGATGAGGATGTGCGGCATCTTCTGCAGGTTGGCGACGACGAACCCGCCCTCGATGTCCTTGCCCAGACCGACGAGCAGCGGGTGCGGGTCGGTCACGGCGATGGCGCTGCGCAGCGTGTCACCGAGGCTGACCAGCTCGCGGTCGGTGTTCGGGATCTCCACGCCGACCGCGCTCTTGCCGGGGATGACATCGATGATGCGGACGTCGGGGCTCTTCACGGCATACCCGATGTTGCGCAGCAGCGCCTTGATGCGCTCGACCTTGACGGCAGGCCCGAGCTCGACCTCGTAGCGGGTTACGGTCGGCCCTCGGGTGAACCCGGTGACCGCCGCGTCGACGGCGAACTGCTCAAACACCATGGTCAGCGCCGTGATGACAGCATCGTTGGCGGCTGTGCGCGCCTTCGGTGGGGTGCCGTCCTTCAGCAGCTTCGGTGGAGGCAGGGTGTAGTCGCCCTCGGCGGGCAGCGCAAGCTGCTCGGCCCCGCCGGGCAGCGGGTGCGGATCGGCCGGGGACGGGCCTTCGGAGGCCGCTGCGCGGGGGCGGCGCCGCGCGCCGGCGGGCGCCCGATCTGGTGCCGCCACCCCGGAGGCTGCGGCAACTGACGGCCCCCCGGCGTCGGCGGTGCCCGGCTCGTCGTCGTCGAGCAGGCCGGACAGGTCGACGGGCGGCGCGTCCCCGGATGACTGTCGAGCAAGACTGTCACCGGCGTGGGCCGGCAAGCCCTCACCGCCGCCCGCGTTGTCGCCAGGATGCCGGCGGTGCACGAACCGGCGAAGCAGCGGCAGGGAGCCGAGTCGGGACAGCTCCCCGAGTCGGGCAAGCTGATGTGGCACCTGCGCCAGCGGCGTGCGGGTAAGGACGAGCAGGCCGAACGCGGCGAGCAGGACGAGCAGTGGCGCGGCGATCCAGCGGGTGACGGCGGCGACGAGCGGCGAGGAGGCGAGGAAGCCGACCGCTCCGCCGGCGCGGTGCATCGCGGCAGCCCCCTGGCTCGGGTCGGGCACTCCGTGCAGGACCGAGACCAGACCGAGGGCACCGGCGATGACAGCGGTGCAGCCGATGACCAGGCGGCCGCGGGACGACGGGTCCGGCGGGCGGCGCACCAGGCGCCAGGCAGCGACGGCCAGCAGGACCGGGATCCAGGCCGCGCCGACGCCGACGAACCCGCGGGCCACCGAGGCCATGCCCGCACCGACCGGTCCGCCGGCCCCCCACCAGACGGCCGCGCCGAGCACGACCGCGCCGGCGAGCATCAGCAGGCCCAGGCCGTCGCGACGCTGCTGGTGCTCGATCGTCAGCTCGCGAGCCCCGGAGCCGACGGCTCGGGCGGTCGCGCCGAGCGTCGTCGCGGTCAGGGTCCACAGACCGCGGATGAGCCGCCAGAGCGCCCGCACGATCAGTACGCCGAGGGGGCGGCGACGCTGGCGCGGCGGCTGGCGGCGCGAGGCTCCACGGGTGCCGCCGGTCCGCTTGGTGGGCGTGCCGGAGCGCGGCGCCGCTTTACGCGGCCGGGTCGAGTTCGGCACGGTTCAACGCTCCCACACGCGAGCGGCCGCTACCGGCAGCGACACCCAGCGGAGCGCGGAGCATCCTGGCACGGGCGCGACGCGCAGAACTCAGACGAACGCCCCGCGTCCGGTGATCGCCCGGCCGACGATCAGGGTGTTGATCTCCCGGGTGCCCTCGTAGGAGTACAGCGCCTCCGCGTCGTTGAAGAACCGCGCCACGTCGTACTCGAGCAGGATGCCGTTGCCGCCCAGCAGCTCCCTCGCGTAGGCCACGGTCTCGCGCATACGGCTGGTGCAGTAGGCCTTCGCGAGCGCGGCCTGCGCGTCGGTGCACACCCCTGCCTCCTGCAGCTCGGCGACCCGCACGGTCATCCCGAGGGAGGCCGTGATGTTGCCGAGCATCTTCGCCAGCAGGTCCTGGATCAGCTGGAAGCCGCCGATCGGGCGGCCGAACTGCTCGCGCGTCTTGGCGTACCGGACGGCGGCCTCGTAGGCGCCCATCATGCAGCCGACCGAGTTCCAGGCCACTCCACCACGGGTCAGCTGCAGCACGCGGCCGGTGTCCTTGAAGGTGTTGGCACCGGCCAACCGGTCGCTCTCGGGCACCCGGCAGCCGGTCAGCACGATGTCGGCGTTCTGCACCGTTCGCAGGGCGAGCTTGCCCTCCATCTTGGTCGCCGTGAAGCCAGGGTTGTCGGTGTGCACGACGAAGCCCTTGACGCTGTTGTCGGCGACGTCCCGGGCCCAGACGATGACGATGTCGGCGATGGTGGCGTTGCCGATCCAGCGCTTCGCGCCGTCGATCACCCACTCGTCGGCCTCGCGCCGCGCCGTCGTCTCCAGGCCGCCGGCCACGTCGGAGCCCCCGTTGGGCTCGGTCAGGGCGAACGCCCCGATCGTGCGCATCGCGAACATGTCGGGCAGCCAGCGCTCGCGCTGCTCGTCCGAACCCAGCAGCACGATGCTGCCCATCGCCAGCCCGCTGTGCACCCCGAAGAAGGTGGCCATCGAGGTGTCGACCCGCGAGATCTCCAGGGTGACGAAGCTGGTCAGCAGCCGGCTCGCCGCCGGACGCCCCGGCCGGTCGTAGCCGAGCCCGATGACCCCGAGATCGCCGAGCAGCGGCACCAGGTGGTGCGGGAACTCGGCGCGGGCCCACTGGTCGTTGGCGATCGGCGCTACCTCGCGCTGCAGCCACTCGCGCAGCCGCAGCAGGACCTCCTGGTCCTCCGGCGGCAGCATCAGCTCGTAGCCGTAGATGTCGCCCGGCAGCGCTTCGAGCACCGCAGGGCCGGGCTGCTGGACGGTCCGCTGCGCGGTGGCCGGGTGCTCGTCCTCGGTCACCGCCGCCACCTCGGCGGCACCTGACTTGACAGTGGTCACGACACCCTCGCTCTCACCCTGGGACCGCTACCGGCGGTCCGCGAGGCGCATCGTGCCATGCGGCGGTGCCGGCACTGCGAGGGGGCGCAACGTCCCTAGACCTCGACCACTACCGGGACCAGCATCGGCCGCCGGCGGTAGGTGTCGCTGACCCAGCGCCCGACCACCCGCCGGACGAGCTGTCGCAGCGCCTGGGCGTCGACAGTGCCCTCCTGCGTCGCGCGGTCGACGGCGTCCTGCACCAGGGCGCGGACGGGGTCGAACGTGCTCTGCTCGTCGGCGAACCCACGGGCGAACACGTCGGGCCCGTGCAGCACCTTGCCGCTGGCCTGGTCGACGACCAGCGTGATGGTGATGAAGCCTTCGTCGCCGAGGATGCGCCGGTCCTTCAGCGAGGCCTCGCCGACCTCGCCGACCGCGAGCCCGTCGACGAAGACGTTGCCGCAGGGCACCTTGCCGACGATCCGGGCGATCCCGCCGTCGAGGTCGACGACGAAGCCGTCCTCGGCCAGCACGATGCGGTCACGCGGGATGCCGGTCAGCTCCCCGAGCGCCGCGTGCGCCCGCAGGTGGCGCCACTCCCCATGCACCGGCATGAGGTTGCGCGGCTTGACGGCGTTGAGCGCGTACAGCAGCTCGCCCGCTGACGCGTGCCCGCTGACGTGCACGCGGGCCACGCCCTTGTGCAGCACCCGGGCGCCCCACCGGGACAGCCCGTTGATCACCCGGTAGACGGCATCCTCGTTGCCCGGGACCAGGCTCGAGGCGAGGACGACGGTGTCGCCGGGCTGGATGTGCACCGGGTGGTCGCGGTTGGCCATCCGCGACAGGGCCGACAGCGGCTCCCCCTGTGAACCGGTCGAGATCATGCAGACGTGCTGGTCGGGCAGCTGGTCGATCGACCGGGCGTCGACCATCAGCTCGGGGGGCAGCGTCAGCAGGCCGAGGTCGCGAGCGACGCCCATGTTGCGGACCATCGAGCGCCCGACGAACGCGACCGACCTGTTGTGCGCCGCGGCGGCGTCGATGACCTGCTGGACCCGGTGGACGTGGCTGGCGAAGCACGCCACGATGACGCGCCGCTTGGCGGTGCGGAAGACCTCGTCCAACACCGGCGCGATGTCGCGCTCGGGCGTGACGAAGCCGGGCACCTCGGCATTGGTGGAGTCCGACAGGAACAGGTCGACGCCCTCGACGCCGAGCCGGGCGAAGCCGCCGAGGTCGGTGAGCCGCCCGTCGAGCGGCAGCTGGTCCATCTTGAAGTCGCCGGTGTGCAGCAGCAGCCCCGCAGACGTGCGGACGGCGACGGCCAGGGCGTCGGGGATGGAGTGGTTGACGGCGAGGAACTCGCAGTCGAACGGGCCGAGCGTGACCCGGTCGCCCTCGGCGACCTGCCGCGTCACCGGCCTGATCCGGTGCTCCTTCAGCTTGGCGCTGACCAGGGCGAGGGTGAAGCGCGAGCCCACCAGAGGAATCGTCGGGCGGCGGCGCAGCAGGTAAGGCACGCCGCCGATGTGGTCCTCGTGGGCGTGGGTCAGCACCACGGCGTCGATGTCGTCGATGCGGTCGGCGATGGCGCTGAAGTCAGGGAGGATGAGGTCGACGCCCGGCTGGTCGCTCTCGGGGAACAGGACCCCGCAGTCGATGACGAGCAACCGCCCGGCGTGCTCGAGCACGGTCATGTTGCGCCCGATCTCGCCGAGGCCGCCGAGCGGCGTCACGCGCAGGGCGCCCGACGGAAGCGCCGGGGGGGCGCCGAGGGTGGTGTGCGGATGTGTCATGCAGAGGTCCGTTCGACGGCGGGCAAGCGGATGGACGAGGCCGGGGCGGGAGCAGCCGACGGGCTGAGCCGGAAACCAGCTTCGTGGCAGTCGGCGAGCAGGCGGGCCACCTCGGCCTCGGTGGCGGGCAGCAGCGGCAGGCGGACGGGCCCCCCGGGCAGGCCGAGCAGGCCGAGCGCGGCCTTGGTCAGGATCACGGCCTGGGTGCGGAAGAACCCGGTGAACACCGGCAGCAGCCGCAGGTGGATGGCGAGGGCCCGCTGGGGGTCGCCCGCGTCCCATGAGGTGATCATCTCGAGGACGTCGCGGCCCACGACCTGGGTGACGACGCCGACGGTTCCCACCGCGCCCAGCGCCAGCAGGGGAAGCGTGGCGATGTCGTCGCCGGAGTAGTACGCCAGGCTGCAGCGTGCCCGGACCTGCGCCGTGGCCGACAGGTCGCCCTTGGCGTCCTTGACGGCCACGATGCGGGGGTGCTCCGAGAGCCGCAGCAGCGTCTCGGTGGCGATGGACACCCCGGCCCGGCCCGGGATGTCGTACAGCATCACGGGGAGCCCGGTCGCGTCGGCGACGGCCCGGAAGTGCGCCACGAGGCCGCTCTGCGGCGGCTTGTTGTAGTAGGGCGTGACCGCGAGCAGGGCGTCGGCTCCAGCCGATTCCGCGGCCCTGGCGAGCTCGAGCGTGTGAGCGGTGTCGTTGGTGCCAACCCCAGCGATCACGCTGGCGCGGTCACCAACGGCCTCGACAACGCTGCGGAGCAGGGCATCCTTCTCCCGGTCGGTGGTCGTTGGCGACTCCCCCGTGGTTCCGCTGATCACGAGGCCGTCGTGGCCGGCGTCGACGAGGGCTGTCGCCAGCCGGGCCGCGCCGTCGGCATCGAGGGCGCCGTCGGGCCGGAACGGGGTGACCATCGCGGACACGAGCCGGCCGAACGGCGCGGCGGGCAGCACTCCCATGGGTGTCACGCTAGTCGCGGTGGAGCGCTGCGGCCGGGACATCGACACGCCCCCCGCGCGGACCGGAGCCGGCGTGTCATCGAGCTCCCCAACCGGTGGCCGCCGAGAGGGCCAGACCAACGACGAGCAGCAGTCCGGCGCGCCGCAGGTGGACGAAGGCGACGGCGGCGAACCACAGCGGCCAGATCGGGAACCCGGCCGGAGGCTCGGCGGGTGCTTCGTGCCGCAGGTGCGGCCACGCGCGGACCAGTCGCTCGATGCCCAGCAGGGCGAGCAGGGCCGGCCACGGCAACGCGCCCACTAGGACGTCGAGCACGACGACGAGGTAGAAGGCGACCATCAGAGCGAGCGTGACCGCCCGCGCCCGGCGCTGTCCAAGGATCACCGGCAGCGTCCGCGTCCCGTCCGGTGCGTCGTACGGGATCTTGTCGGTGTGCTTGCCGAACAGCACCGTCGTGCACAGCAGTGCCCAGGGCAGGGAGGCGGCGAGCACCCATGCGGGCAGCGAGCCGGTCGCGGCGAAGTAGGTCCCACCGGTCATCAGCGGACCCCAGACCACGAGGACATCGGGTTCGCCCAGGCCGACCTTCTTCAGGCGCAGCGGGGGTGCGGTGTAGGCGAACGACAGCACCAGCCCCGCAACGGCGAGCACGACGGTCAGCGGCCCCCGGGCGATCGTCAGGACGACGAGGACGACGAGGTCCACGACGTTGGCAGCAGCGATGGCCGTCCACAGGGTGCGCTTGGACACCAGGCCGGTGAGCAGCGGATGCGGGGCGTAGAGCGCGCGCGGGTAGGCGCTGGTGTCGGTGCCGACCGAGGTGTCGAACAGGTCGTTGCTGAGGTTGTTGGCCACGTGCGCTGCGAGGATGCCGACGATGGCCAGCAGCAGGTAGCCGACCGACAGCGACGGCGAGCGGGCGGCCAACAGTCCCGCGACCAGGCCGCTCACGAGCGTCATCGGAAGGACCGCGGCCCGGGTCACGACCAGCCAGCGGGTGACGCCGTCGAGCTCATCGATAGCCACCCCCGGCGGCGGGTTGGTCGTCGCGAGCGCGTGCGCCCACGAGCGCAGCTTGCTGCCGCGGCGCCCCGGTAGCCGGGGCGAAGTGCGGCCGCTGCGGCCGGTCCGAACGCTGCGGCCGGTCGTCACGGTCGCGCTGTCGGTCGTCGCGCTGTCAGTCACAGGTTGATCGTGCCCGCCGCGTCCGACAAAAGTCATCCAGCGAGCCCCGGCAACAGTGCGGCACCAGCCCCCAGGGATCGGCCGCCGGACCATTGCTGCGCGCCGTGCGCCGCCTTGCGCTGTCAGGACACCTAGGCTCCGGCAGGTGCGCGAGACCCACCCCCAGGTGTTCCTGCTGGCTCGTCCCGCGATCAACTGGGAGGGCCTGGCCGCCTACCTCGAGGCGGTTGGCGGGAACGAGTGGCTGGAGCGGGTCCGCCCTGCTGGCGAGCCGGCGGCCGCGCCCGAAGGCGAACTGCTGGTGGAGTTCATGGGGCGGCTGTGCTACCGATCATGGGCACCCGGCCTGAACCCCAATGTGACCAAGGTCCGCAGCGACAGCCGCGCCTACCTCGAGAACGTGCTGCGCTCGGCGCACGGCAGCGTCGTCGAGCACGCCAGCTACTCGTTCGTCTTCCTCAACGTCAGCAGGGTGTTCACCCACGAGCTGGTGCGCCACCGAGCCGGCACTGCGATGAGTCAGGAGTCGCTGCGCTACGTGCGGCTCACCGACCTACCCTTCGAGCACCCGGAGTTCGTCCGCGAGAACGAGCGGCTACGCACGGAGGCCGACGCCCTGCTGGCCAGCATGGAGCGGTTCCAGGAGCTCGTCGTCGAGGAGACGGGCATCGACACCGGCGGTGTCAACTTCCACACCAAGAAGGTCGTCACCTCCGGTGCCCGGCGATACGCGCCCGACGGGGTGGCCACCTCCATCGGATGGACCGTCAACGTCCGGGCGCTGCGCCACGTCATCGCTGCACGCACCGACCCGGGGGCGGAGGACGAGATCAGGCGGGTGTTCGACCAGGTGGCGGCGCTGATGACGCAGGAGGTCCCCGGCCTGCTGGGCGACTTCGAGCGCTCCGACGACGGCACCTGGACGCCGCGCTATCCCAAGGTCTGAGCGGGTGTCCGTGCGAGTACCAGGTGTGGATGTACAAGCAGCGTGCAGCCGCGCTCGCGCCGCTCACGGTGGGTATGGTCCGCGACGTGGTTGACGGAAGCGTTCGCCTCGCGCGGGCAGCCGACGCGCCTGTCGTCGCTGAGGTCCAGCTGCGCACCTGGGGGATCGTCTACGGCCCGCGGCTGCCGCAGGGCGCGGCGCTGCCGCTCGACCTGGAGACCGCGACCGAGCGCTGGCGAGCGGCCGTCGCCTCCCCTCCGACCGCCCGCCACCACCTACTCGTTGCGGTCGACGGCGCCGGTCCCGACACCCCAGGCGAGGTCGTCGGCTTCGCCGCGATCGGCCCGAGCGAGGACGACGACGCGATGCCGACCGTCGGTGAGATCATGGTGCTGCTGGTCAGCGCGGGCCACGAGCGGCAGGGGCACGGCAGCCGGCTCCAGCAGGCGGCTGTCGACACGCTGCGCGAGGACGGCTTCACCACCGCGACCACCTGGATGTTCGCCGATGACGCGATGGTCGAGGCGTTCCTTGCCTCGACCGGCTGGGAGCCCGACGGCGCGGCTCGCCAGCTCGACATGGGCGAGCCGGTCAAGCAGCGGCGGATGCACGTCGGGCTCTGACCCCTGCGCTCTGCTTCAGCGACTGCACACATTGAGGAGGACGCGCGAGCGTGGCCGAGCCGGCCATCACCGCAGGAGCCGGACATCCAGCAAAAGCTCGAGGTTGGCCCGAAATCGGTCTGCGGTCAGCACGGACCCGGAGGCGTCGCGAAGCGCGAGTGCCAGGCAGCAGCGGTCCCCGAGGCAAAGCATGCGGCCACCCTCAAGCGGTCGCAGGGCCCTGCGCAGGTTGAGCTTCCGGTCCGCGACACGCCGACAGCATGAACACACATCTCAACTGACGTGCCGCGGCCGGCCGTCCGCGCTACGGCAGCGCCGCGAGCAGCTCGGCCACCGGCTTGCGGGCTCCCGTGAAGAACGGGATCTCGACCTTGGTGTGCAGCCGGGCACGGCTCGCCCGGAGGTGGCGGATGCAGTCGACGATGCGGTGCAGCTCGGCGGCCTCGAACGCCAGCAGCCACTCGTAGTCCCCCAGGCCGAAGGCCGCGACGGTATTGGCCCGCACGTCCTCGTACTCCCGGCCCATGATCCCGTGCTCGGCGAGCATCCCGCGCCGCTCGTAGTCGGGCAGCAGGTACCAGTCGAGCGAGCGGACGAAGGGGTAGACGCACACGTACTTCTGAGGGTCCTCGCGCCGGACGTAGGCGGGAATGTGGTTGCGGTTGAACTCAGCCGGCCGGTGCACGCCGGTCGCGGACCATACCGGGGCCATGAGCCGGCCGAGCGAGGACTGCCGCAAGCGGCCGTAGGTCTCCTGCAGCAGGTCGGGGTTGGGGCAGGTCCACCAGATCAGCAGGTCGGCGTCGCTGCGGTAGCCCGACACGTCGTAGGTGCCGCGGGTGTAAACGTCCTTGGCGAGCGCCTGCTCGAGCAGGGCGTCGGTCTCGCTCGCGAGCGCGGCGCGGTCCTCGGGCAGCGGCGCCGCCACCCGGAAAACGGAGTACATCGTGTACAGCAGCTCGTCGTTGAGCTCCCGCGCGGACTTGGTGGACTCAGCCATGCCTTCAGTATCCGTCCAGCGCACGCGCGGGCGCAGCATCGAGCGACGTGAGCACGGCCGCAGCAGCCGCCCGCCCCGAGCGGATGCACGCGGGGATGCCGACGCCGTCCCATGCGGCGCCGCAGACCGCCACGCCGCGCGGCAGCCGGGCGCGCAGGGCGGCCACCCGCGCGAGGTGGCCGGGGCGGTACTGCGGCAGTGCGCCGCCCCAGCGGGCCAGCGATCCGGCGACCGGCCGCGCCCGGAGCCCCGCCGCCTCGGCCAGGTCGGCGGCCAGCACGCCCAGCAGCTCGGTGTCGGGACGCTGCAGGTCCCGGACGTCACGGAAGCGCCCCGCGCTGACCCGGGCGACCACGCCCGGGACGTGCGCCCACTTCTGCGACAGGAACGTCGCCGCCTTCATGGCCCGGCCCTCGCTCGGCGGGACCAGCAGCCCGCTGCCGGGCGGGAGGACAACGCCGTCCGGGAACACGAAGGTCGCGAGCGCGACCGCGGCGTACTCCACCTCGGGGATGCCGCCCACCACGAGGGGGGCGAGCAGGCGCTTCGCCGGAGCTGACGGGACGGCGACGATGACGGCGTCGTACCGCTCACCCTCGACCAGCCACCCGCCGTCCACCGCGCCGATCGATCGGACCAGGCTTGCTGTCCGGACCTCCGCGCCACTCGCGGCAGCCGTCGCACCCGGCAGCGTCCCCATCCCGGCGTGGACCGTGGCGAACACCGGCGCCGGCGGTGTTCCGGCGGCCGGTGGAGCGGGCGCCAGCTGCGCGGCTGCGCGCACCAGGGACCGCTGCCCCAGCGCGGGCCGCAGCTGCGGCACCGTCGCCTGCAGCGAGAGCAGGTCCGCCCGCCCGGCGTAGACGCCGCCGAGCAGCGGGTCGACGAGCCGGTCGACGACGCGGGCCCCTACCCGCCGGCGCACCCACGGCCCGACGGCCACGTCGTCGGCGGGGGGGAGCGAGGCGGGCAGCAGCAGGTCGAGGGCAGCCCGGGCGGTGCCCACCAGGCCGAGTACGCGAGCGGCGGCCCGCAGGTCGCCTGGAACACCCATCACGGTGCCGCGTGGCAGCGGAACGAGCCGGCCGCCCACCCACACCGAGGCCGACGACGTCGCCGGGTGCACCGTCGGCAGCCCCAGCTCGGTCGCCAACCCGGTCGCCTCAGGCACCCGGGCGAGGAAGGACTCGGCGCCCTCGTCGAGGCCCAGCGGCCCCGTACGCAGCTTGCCCCCGACCACCTGCCCGGCCTCGTGCACCACCACCTGGGCGAGGCCGCGCAGGGCCTGTGCGGCGGACAGGCCCGCCATCCCACCGCCGATGACGGCGACCTTCGGACCGCTCACCCGCCGGCTGCCCCGCCGTTCGCGCGCTCGCTGCCAGACAGCTCGCTGCCGGACAGCTCGGTGCCGGACAGCTCGCCGCCGTCGGCCGTGAGCCGGTGCACCAGGTCGACGATGCGCGCGAGCACGTCGGGGTCGGTCTCCGGCAGCACGCCGTGGCCCAGGTTGAACACGTGGCCGTTGCCCGCGGCCCCGCGTGTCAGCACGTCGCGCACCTTGCGCTCGATGACCTCCCATGGCGCGAACACGAGGGTGGGGTCGAGGTTGCCCTGCAGGGCCGTTGTGCAGTCCGCCTTGGCGACGCGGCCGGCGGCGACGTCGAGCGGGGTGCGGGCGTCGACGCCTACAACATCGGCGCCGGCCTGCGCCATCGCCCCCAGCAGCTCGCCGGTACCGGTCCCGAAGTGGATGCGGGGCACGTCGTCGACCCCCGCCAGCACCCGTGCGGAGTGCGGCATCACGTACTCGCGGTAGTCATCCTCCGAGAGGGCACCGGCCCAGGAGTCGAACAGCTGCACCGCGCTGGCGCCCGCGTCGATCTGAACCCGCAGGTAGGTCAGGGCGATGTCGGCGAGCCGGCTCAGCAGGTCGTGCCACAGCGCCGGCTCGGAGTACATGAAGGCCTTGGTGACGGCGTGGGTGCGGCTGGGACCGCCCTCGACGAGGTAGCTCGCGAGCGTGAACGGCGCGCCGGCGAACCCGATCAGCGGGACGGGACCGAGCTCGGCGACGAGCAGGTGCACCGACTCGGCGATGTCGTCGACCTGTGCCGGGTCCAGCGGGCGCACCTGCTCGAGCGTGGCGCGGTCGCGCACCGGGGTGGCGATGACAGGCCCTGTCCCGGGGACGATGTCGAGGTCGACGCCGGCGGCGGCCACCGGAACCACGATGTCGCTGAAGAAGATGGCCGCGTCGACCCCCAGCCGGCGCACCGGCTGCAGCGTGATCTCGACCACGAGGTCGGGGCGGCGGCACGCCTCGAGCATCGCCGTGCCCTCCCGCAGCCGCCGGTACTCGGGCAGCGAACGACCGGCCTGCCGCATGAACCAGACCGGCCGGTGGGCCGGCGCGAGCCCCCGGCAGGCAAGCAGAAACGGCGAGTCGGCGAGCCCGGACGGGGCGCCCTTCGTCGAGTCGGCTGCCGGTGGGACAGCTGGCGGCGTGGGCGCCGACGGCGCTGGTGGTGCGAGGGGCACGCATTCGATGGTGTCACGCCGACACGCAGCGCCCGCCTGCCGAATCCTGTCAGTGCCGCGTGCGACCGTCGAGGAACCGCGCGGCCGAAGGCTGTGCCTGAGGCCCGCTGCCCGCGGGCCGCGACGGGTTGGAGACGTTCTCATGGTGGAGAAGCACTGATGGTGGCGAGGCACTGATGCTCGAGCTGTTCTGTCCCGAGTGCCAGCAGGAGCGAGCGTTCGAGCAGCCCGTGTGCTCCGACGAGCATGGCGCCGACTGCCCCGATTTCTGCTGCTCGGTCTGCGGCCTCGCGGTATTCGACGGGCCGCTGCTGATCGCGGTGAGCGATGCTCGCGCCGGCACAGGCGACGAGCGCCCCAGCCGCGTGCATGCGGCTTAGCGTCGCTCGTGGCACAGCGCAGCCTTCGGTGAGCCACCAGCAGATCCGGTCTACCGGCCCGACCGACGAGGAGCCCGCGGAGTTCGCCCTGATCGCTGACGCGCTGCGGGCCGCAGCACATGCCGCGCGCTCGGGCATCGCGGTCACCGAACGGCCCGCGCCCTCGCGGGTCGCGCCGTTCGGCATCGCGTTCGGCGCCGCGGTCCCGGCGCAGCCAGCGACGGTCGATGCCGAAGCCCCAGAGCTGGGGGCCGGCCGGCTGGTGGTGCTGCACGACCCAGCGGGCCAGCCGGCCTGGGACGGCGCCTACCGCGTCGCCTGCTACGCCCGAGCAGCGCTCGACCTCGAGATGGTGACCGACCCCGTCCTGCCCGCCGTGACCTGGTCCTGGCTGGAGGAGGCGCTCGCCTCCCGCGCTGCCGCCGCCGAGTTGCTGGCGGGGACTGTCACGACCACGGCGGCCTCGCGTTTTGGCAGCCTCGCGCGTGAGGGCGACACCTTCGAGGTCGAGCTGCGCTGCTCATGGTCCCCCCGCTGGACGCCGGACGACGCAGGTAGCCACCTCGACGCCTTCGTCGTCCTGCTGGGCACGATGGCGGGCCTGCCGCCCGACGACGATCCGAGCGTCGTGTCCCTCGCTTCCCGGGCGCGAACGGGCGGAGCGGGCTGAGGCGGGCTCGGCGGGCTGCGCCGGACCGGAGGCGTCCGGCATGCTCCGCCTGGCCCTTCTGGCACGTTCATTCCAGCGGCAAGGCGGGGCGAGGCAGGCGCAGCGTGAGCGTGGTCCCGGAGCCGGGCGCGCTCTGCACCAGGACACCACCGCCCGCCAGCCGGGCTCGTTCCCGCAGCAGCCCGAGCCCCACGTGCCGCCCGCCGACCCCCGCCACCGGTTGCGACGTCGCGGCGAAGCCGGTGCCCGCGTCGTGGACGACAGCGACGACGTGCCGCTCGTCCACGGCGAGCGAGGCCACGGCCGTGTCGACGTCGGCGTGCTTGACGACGTTGAGCAGTGCCTCCTGGAAGAACCGGTAGACGGTGACGGCGACCGCGAGCGGGACCGGGTAGGCCTGGGACGGCCAGTGCAGGGCGACGTCCAGGCCGTAGCGGAACTCCAGGTCGTCGCGCAGCAGCGTCACGGCGGCAGCCAGGTCGCCGTCGTGCAGCGCCGGCGGGCGGGCTCGAGCCATCGTCGCGCGCAGCGCGTCCTCGGCCTCGGCCACCAGGTCGGCAATCACCAGGTCGGCAATCACCAGGTCGGCAATGACGGAGTCGCCCTCCGCGGTGTCACTCGGACCGCTACGAGCACCGCTACGAGCACCGCTACGAGCACCGCTACGAGCACCGCTGGGGCGCGCAGCCGCCTGCCGAGGCAGGGACAGCACCGCCTCGCGCTGCTCGGTCCGCTCTGTACCCAGCCGCCGGGCCGTGGCGAGCGATTGCGCGGCGGTGTCGTGCAGCTCAGCCGAGAGCTGCCCTCGAGCGCCCTCCTCGGCCGCGACCAGACCCGAGAGCATCTCGACCATGCCGCGAGAGGCCGCCTCCGCCTCCTGCCGGTGCCGCTCGGCCAGATCGTCCGCGAGCCGCACCCGCGCGCCAAGCGCGACGAAGGCGTCCCCCAGCCGCTGCATCTCGCGTACGGGAAGGGGCCGTGCGGGCGCCGGTCGCGGCCGCCGCCGACGGACCGAACCGTGCGGCCGGGCGCGCCCGCGCCTCGCACCCGCAGCCTGCCCTGAGCCGGCCGCTCGCCCAGCGGAGGCTGTCTCGACCAGTGGTAGCTCGTCGAGAGCGCCGTCGGTGACCAGGGCGAGGTCTGAGGCCACCCGCCGCAGGTGGCGCGCCAGCCCTCGCCCGACAAGGGCGCCGACACAGCTGCTCAGCACCACGAGCACCACCGCAGCGCAGCCTGCCGCGAGCACCGGATGATGGGGGACCAGCTCCACCGCGACGACAGCAGCCGTGCCGCTCCCGGCGGCGCTGAGCCCGGTAAGGGTGGCCGTCGCCACCCGCACGCCGACGAACCTCACGGCTTGGCTGCCGGAGCGAGGACGAGGGGGGTGACGACGGGAGCCTCGTCGGGTCGTGGGCCGGATGCGGCTCCCGCGCTGGCCTCTGGGGCAGTGCTCAGCAGGCCCGTCGTCGTCCAATCGGTGCCGCGGCGCCCCACCTCCGTGCCATCCCAGGCGCCGTCCGCGTCTCCATTCCCCTGCTCACGTCCGCCGGACGCGTGCCGTGGGGCAGCGCGCCCGCGCCGCCGCTCCCCCACCAGCGCCGCGACCGCACGCTGGACGAGGCGAAGCTCGTCCGCCAGGCGGTCGGGGTCCGGGTCGGGCGACCCGGCTGCGGCCGTCAACCGCGTCGCAGCCTCGCGGACGATGAACTGCCGGGTGCGCAGGGCATCGTTCTGCCCAGCGGGTGCGGGCTCCTGCGAGCCAACCGCTGGCGTGGCCGGCGCGCTCGAGCGTCCCGCGGCGAGCCAGGAGCCCGCCTGGGTCGAGAGCGCCTTGGCCAGGCGGACGTCGTGCACGCCGAAGGCCGGGCCGCCCAGCGGGCGCCGGGCCACGGCGATGACCAGCGACCCCACCGAAGCGGACCCCCGGGTGCCGACGGAGAAGCCGATCGCCGGGCGGGAGCCGGCATCGTCGTGCCAGGAGCGGACCCCGTCACCGGCCAGCAGGTCCAACACGTACGGGTCGCTCAGGGCCTCGGGCGGCACGGCGACCCGGCTCGCGACCCCGGCCTCGTCGCCCAGGTAGCGCACGAGGCCTTCGGGGCCGGCGACCAGCAGCTCGACGTCTGCCCCGCCGAGCAGCCGGGCTGTGGTCACGAGCATCGCTCGAGCCGACTCGTCGTTCGTGCGACCGCTCATGTGGTCCTGCTCGGCGGAGAGGCTCGCGTAGAGGCGTGCCTCAGCATCGCGGTCGCGCTGCAGCTGCACGACGGCGACGACGAGCACCGCCGGGACGACGAGCCCGGTGAGCCCGGCCGGCGCGTACCGAGCGAGCCAGGCGACGAGGACGCCTAAGCCGCCCATCGTCGCCGACTGGAGCGCGACGGGACTCACCCGAGGGCGGAGCAGTCCGCGGACCGACCGGTGCGCTGTTGCCGCCACGGCCTGGGCGTTGAGCAGCTCGCCGGCCAGGGCGGCCGCCACCCCGCCGAGCACGGCAGCTGGTAGACGACCGTCTTCCACCCCGGCGAGCAGGCTCGTCCCGAGGACAGTGGATAGGGCAACTGCTGCGGCTGTGACGGACCCCAGCGCGTCGAAGTCGGCGACCCGCCAGGCGCGGCGACCGTGCAGCGATGCCGGTGCGGTCGCGACGAGCATCGCCGCCAGCACCCAGGGGGCCGGAGCCGCGACCAGGACGAGCGGCAGCGCCGCGTCGATCCCGCGCAGGGCCAGCGGATGGCCGGCGAGGCGCACCTCAACAACCAGGTGTCGGGCGGCGGCCAGTAGCGCGCCCGCCAGGAGGATGACGGGGACTGCCACGACGAGGCCGGTCCACGGCGTGATGAGGGCAGCATGGCGAGCGCCGGCGGGCGCGACGACGAGCAGGGCGACGGCGACCAGGGTGCTCGCGGCTGCCGCGCCTCGGCACGCCCGAAGCGGGCGCCGCACGGGTGACCGCTGCGGCCGCACAGGCAGGTCACGCTGTGCCACCGCAACCTCCGATCGTTGGTCCGCGCCTGACCGCAGGCACCCCGGGGGGAGCGCGTGCCCGGGTACGGCAGAACAGGCGAGCTGGCGCGGTGGCCTGCCTACCGGTTCTCGGCGCGGTGGGTGATGACCTTGCGCGTACCGCTGCATGGAGCAACCGGATTCGCCCGTTCGGCGTAGCCGACGTGGCCCTTCGGCTACAGAACGTGGCCACGGGCTCCGATGCTTCCTCTGCCCGACCCATCAGGAGGACACCGTGGTTTCGCACAGCCAGCACCTCGCGCCGAACGCGCCCGGCCCCGCGGTACGCCCTGGCGGCGGCTCGCTCGGTCATCCCGCACGCCCCGGTTCCGCCGCCGTTCCCGAGCAGCAGCGGTCGGGCTTTCGGGCCCTCGTCGTCGATGACCACCCCCTGGTGCGCGAGTCGATGGTCACCCGGCTGAAGGCCATGGGCGCGACCGAGGTCGTCGAGGCCGCCAGCATCGCCGAGGCCAGGGCGCGGGTGCGCAACGGCCCACTCGAGCTCGCGGTCGTCGACCTCGGGCTCCCGGACGGGAGCGGGCTCGACCTGCTGGCGACGCTGCGTACCGCTGGCTGGCAGCGCCTGGTGGTGCTGTCAGCAGCTGACGACCCCTACTCCGTACGCGCGGCATTCGTCGCCGGCGCCCATGGCTACCTGCTCAAGAACGCCTCACAGACCGTGGTGGCGGACGGCGTGCGGCGGGTGCTTTCCGGCGGTGTCTACGCCGACCCGTCGGTCGCTCCGATGCTCGCGACCAGCCTGCGCGGCGGCAGTACCGAGGGGCTCGCCGCCGAGCTGTCCGGCCGCGAGGTGGAGGTGCTGCGTCTGGTCGCCGACGGCCAGTCGAACAAGGAGATCGGCGACCAGCTCGGCCTGTCGGCCCTGACCGTCAAGAGCCACCTGGCGCGCATCGCCCGCAAGCTCGGCACCGGTGACCGTGCCGAGATGGTGGCCCTCGCCATGCGTGCGGGCGTCATCCGCTGAGGTCAGCCGTGCCCCCGTCGTCGCCAAGCCCGCGGTCGCCGCGGATGTCGGACCTGGCGGCGCTCCGTAAAGTGCCCAGCCGTGACAGCGGCCGACGGTGAGGACGCGCAGGCCGTGGCGGCGCCCGGGCCCGTGGCAGCACCGCCCTTCTTGGAACCGGAACGGGCTGTGACCGCGGCCGCGAACGAGGACCTGGAGTTGCCGCAGGACCAGGAGCAGGACGCGGACCAGCAGGACCCGGACCAGGAGCCGGAAGCTGCCGCGATCCCCCTTCTTGCCCCCCGCGACGGCGTTCCCGACGTCGTTGTCGACGCGCCAGCTCTCGCTGCTGCCGCCACCGCGCTCGCTGGTGGGACCGGTCCGCTCGCTGTCGACGCCGAGCGTGCCTCGGGCTACCGCTACGGCCAGCGCGCCTATCTGGTGCAGCTGCGCCGGGCGGGGACCGGGACCGTGCTCGTCGACCCCATCGCCGTCCCCGACCTCAGCCCGCTCGGGGCGCAGGAACTGGACGCGGAATGGGTGCTGCACGCCGCCTCCCAGGACCTGCCGTGCCTGGCCGAGGTGGGGATGCGGCCGCGCCGGCTGTTCGACACCGAGCTCGCCGGTCGGCTCGCCGGACTGGAGCGGGTCGGGCTCGGCGCCATGGTCGAAAGTGTGCTCGGCTACCGCCTGGAGAAGGGGCACTCCGCCGCCGACTGGTCGACCCGGCCGCTGCCCGAACCCTGGCTGCGCTACGCCGCGCTCGACGTCGAGCTGCTCGTCGAGCTGCGTGACGCGCTGGAGCAGGACCTGCGAGAGCAGGGCAAGCTCGAGTGGGCTCGCGAGGAGTTCGCCGCCATCCTCGACGCCCCCGTCAAGGAGCCGGTTGCCGAGCCGTGGCGGCGCACCAGCGGGCTGCACCGGCTGCGCTCGCGTCGCCAGCTGGCAGCGGTACGGCGGATGTGGGAGGTGCGCGACGAGATCGCGCGCCGGCGTGACCTCGCTCCGGGGCGGGTGCTCCCCGACCGCGCGATCGTTGACGCGGTGCTGGCGGCACCGGCGTCGGTCGCTGGTCTGGAGCGCCTGCCGGTGTTCTCCGGGCCGCGCATGCGGCGCACGAGCGCGGTGTGGTTCGCGGCCCTCGAGGTTGCTCGCGCGCTGCCTGACGACGAGCTGCCCGGGTCCGGGTCGGGCTCGGGACTACCGCCGGCGAATCGCTGGAGCGACCGCGACCCGGCCGCCGCCGAGCGCTTGCTCGCTGCCCGCGCCACGATGTCGGCGCTGGCCGAGGAATACGGCATACCGGCGGAGAACATTCTCGAGCCCGCGCTGCTCAAACGGCTGTGCTGGGCGCCTCCGGAGCCGCTGGACGCCGATTCACTGGAGGCTGCCCTGCGCGTAGGCCATGCCCGCCAGTGGCAGATGGGGCTGGTGCTCGAGCCGTTGCTGGCCGCGCTTGCGGCCTGAGCAGGCGTGAAGAGAGGCCGCCGGTCCCGCCAGAGTCCGGCGGCCTCGACCGTCTCATCGTCATCGAGCCACCGACCTGACTCACCCGAACGGGGGGCACCGGTCGTGACTCAGCCGGCTGCGGCCTCGAGTGCCGACCGCAGCGGGGAGGCGATGGGGCGAGAGCCGCCGCCGTCCGTGCCAATGCACACGTAGACGGTGCTGGCCCTCACCAGAACGGTCTCGTCGCGGCGGACGGTGAAGCCCAGGGTGAAGCTCGTCCGGCCGATGGCCTTGGTGACGACGTCAACCGCCAGCGCGTCGCCGAAGCCCGCCGCGCCCTTCCAGTCGAGCTCGGTGTGCACGAGCTGGACGTCGTAGCCGTTCGCCGCCATCTCCGCGTAGGGCAGCCCGCCCGCGCCGAGGAAGCCGGTCATCGCGTCGTCGAGGTAGGCCATGTACCACATGTTGAACACGACGCCTTGCGCATCGACCTCGAGGTAGCGGACGGCGACGGGATGGGAGAACGGCATGCGCCAAGGCTAGTGAAGGCCACTGGAGCCGTTTCGGCCGCCGCACACCTGGGGTAGGGCTTACCGGAAGTGACCCGCACCACACCTCCATGGATGGAGCCCGCTGTGTCTGCTGACGCCCCCCCCACCTCGCCATTTGACACCAGCGGCATCGAGACCGACGCCCACGGCATCAAGCACTACGTCGACCTGCCGAGCTCGCTCGTCGAGATGCTGCGGCGCTCGACCGACGCCCATCCCGACCGCGAGGTGATCGCGGAGCTCGACGGGCCCCGGATGACCTACCGCGAGCTGTGGGACCGGGCCGCACGCGTCGCCGGCGGGTTCCGTGCCGCCGGAGTGGTACCGGGCGACCGGGTGGCGATCCGGCTGGGCAACGGCAACGACTGGGTCGTCGCCTTCTTCGGCACCATCTTCGCGGGCGGTGTCGTCGTGCCCGTCAACACCCGCTTTGCGGAAGCCGAGGTCGCGTACGTGGTGGAGGACTCGGGGGCGTCCTACGTCGTCGAGCCCGACGCCACCCTGCCCGAGGGCGAGCCGACGGTCGTCGACGACCTGGGCCTGTCCAACCTTGCCGCCATCTTCTACACGAGCGGGACGACCGGCTTCCCCAAGGGGGCCATGACCACCCACGAGAACTTCCTGTCCAACGTCGAGACATGCATCCGCTGCATCGGCATGGACCGCACCCGGCACCTGTCGACACTTGTCTCGGTGCCGCTGTTCCACGTCACCGGATGCAACAGCCAGCTGCTGGTCCTGCTCGCCCTTGGCGGCAGGACGGTGATCCAGCCGACCTTTGACGTGAAGCGCTTCCTGATTGCCATCGCGGAGGAGAAGATCTCGGTCCTCACCACGGTTCCGGCCATCTACTGGCTCGCGATGCACCAGCCGGAGTTCGCCTCGACCGACGTGTCTTCCGTCGAGGCACTGAGCTACGGCGGCGCCCCCATCGCCCCGGACCTGGTGGCGCAGATCCAGCAGGGCTTTCCCAACGCGCGGGTGGGCAATGGCTTCGGACTGTCGGAGACATCGTCGGTCTCGACCTACCTGCCGCATGAGTACGCCCGCGACTACGCGGACTCGGTCGGCTTCCCAGCGCCCGTGGTCGACCTGAAGATCGACTCTCCCGACCCGGACTCCGGAGTGGGCGAGTTGCTGATCCGCGGGCCGCACGTTGTCGCGGGCTACTGGAACAAGCCCCAGCAGACCGCGGAGACGTTCACCGACGGCTGGCTGCACAGCGGCGACCTGTCACGCATCGACGAGCACGGGCTCACCTACATCGTCGACCGGATGAAGGACATGATCAACCGCGGCGGCGAGAACGTCTACTGCGTCGAGGTGGAGAACGCGCTCAACAACCACCCGGGCGTCGGGGAGGTCGCGGTCGTGGGAGTGCCCGACTCGATGATGGGCGAGAAGGTCGGCGCGGTGATCGTCCCCGCTCCGGGAAAGAGCCTGGAGGCCGCCGAGGTCACCGCGTTCGCGCGCGAGCACCTGGCCGACTTCAAGGTGCCGCAGTACGTCGCCGTCCGCAGTGAGCCGCTGCCCCGCAACCCCGGCGGCAAGGTGCTGAAGGCGACGCTGCGCAAGGAGACCGACTGGGGCCAGCCCGTCCGCTGAGCCAGCGCAACTACCGCTCCACCGCACGCCCGCGTCCCACAGCCGCACCCGCATGCCCGTCACCCAACAGCCGTCACCCCAACAGCCGTCACCCCAACAGCCGTCACCCCAACAGCAAGGAGAGCCACATGGCGCAGGTAGCAACCGTTCGCGGCCCCGTCGACACCGCCGACCTCGGCCCCACCCTGATGCACGAGCACGTGTTCGTGCTCAACACCGAGATGATCCAGAACGTCGACTGGTGGGACGAGGACGAGAAGGTCGTTGACGCGGTTCGGAAACTTCAGGCCCTGAAGGACCGGGGAGTCGACACCATCGTTGACCCGACGGTGCTCGGCCTCGGCCGCTACATCCCGCGGGTGCAGCGGGTCAACGAGCAGGTCGACATCAACATCATCGTCGCCACCGGCATCTACACCTACAACGACTTGCCGCACCAGTACGAGTTTCGTGGCCCCGGCCTGTTGATGGACATGCCCGAACCCATGGTCACGGAGTTCACCAGGGACATCAACGCGGGCATCGGCAACACCGGGGTGCACGCGGCGTTCCTCAAGTGCGTGGTCGAGGCCCAGGGCCTGACGTCGGGCGTGGAGCGGGTGTTGCGGGCGGCGGGCCAGACCCATCTCGACACCGGCAAGCCGATCACCGTCCACACCCAGTCGGCCACCGAGGCCGGCAAGCTGGTGGTGCAGGTCTACCGCGAGATGGGGGTCGACCTGACCAAGGTCGTCATCGGTCACGCCGGTGACAGCAACGACCTCGATTACCTCAAGGAGCTGGCCGACGCCGGCTGCCTGCTGGGGATGGACCGCTTCGGCCTCGACATCTTCAACCCCACCGACCAGCGCGTCGCAACCATCGCGAGCCTGGCCAAGCAGGGCTACGCCGACCGGATGGTGCTCGCGCACGACGCCAGCTGCTACATCGACTACTGGGGAGCCGACCTCGAGGAGATGTTGGCTGCCGCAGCGCCCAACTGGAACTTCACCCACATCTCCGACGACGTCCTGCCGGCACTGCGCAAGGCCGGCGTCTCGGATGAGCAGATCGAGCAGATGATGGTTCAGAACCCGCGGCGCTACTTCGAGTAGACGACCGTGGCAGGCCCCGGGGCACCAGTTCGGGTCGGCTTGGAGGTCGGGCGCACCTGGGTATTCGCCACGGCGCTCGACTGGCCCGGCTGGTGCCGCCGGGGCAAGGGCGAGGAGGCGGCCCTCGACGCGCTGGCCGAGTACGCCGGGCGGTACGCCGCCGTGGCCGGCCCCGAGTTCGCGCCCGAGATGCCGGAGGCGGTGGGCCTGTCGGTGATAGGCAGGGTGCCCGGCAACGCCACGACCGACTTCGGCGCCCCCGGCGTGCCCGCGCCGTGGGACGACGAGCCGCTCGACGCGGCGGAGGCCGACCGGCTGACGACGCTGGTGATCGCCTGCTGGGACGCCTTCGACGCGGTCGTCGCGGCCGCGCCGGCCGAGCTGCGCAAGGGCCCGCGCGGCGGAGGCCGGGACCGCGACCCGATCGCAGAGCACGTCCGCGAGGCCGAGCGCAGCTACGGCCGCAAGCTCGGCGCAGCGGTTCCGCCGCGCACACCGTGGCCGAAGCAGCGGGAGGCGCTGGCGGGGCTGATGCGAGCCGGGGCACCGGACGGGAGGTGGACGGTGCGCTACGCCGCCAGCCGGATGGCCTGGCACGTCCTCGACCACGCGTGGGAGATCGAGGACAAGAGCTGACCGCGCCCGGCCGCTCCGGGCTATCCGGCTATCTGGCTTATCTGGCCGCGGGGCCTACTCGGCGGGGACGAGCACGTCGCGCCCGACCGTGCCGATCTTCGCATGCCCCGTGAGCGCCAGCGTGAGGTCGAGCTCGCCGAGCAGGCACCGCAGGACGTGCCGCACGCCGTCGGACCCGCCCAGGGCCAGCCCGTAGACCCATGGCCGGCCGACGAGCACGGCACGCGCGCCGAGGGCGACGGCCTTGAGGATGTCCGCGCCGCCGCGGATGCCGGAGTCGAAGAGCACCGGACGGGCGCCGCAGACGGCGACGACGCCCGGCAGGCAGGCGAGGGCCGGCCGGGCGCCGTCGACCTGCCGGCCGCCGTGGTTCGACACCACGATGCCGTCGACCCCCGCGTCGATGGCCGCCCGGGCATCGACTGGGTGGCACACCCCCTTGACCAGGATGGGCAGCGAGGTCTGCTCACGCAGCCAGGCGAGGTCCGTCCAGCTCAGGCCGGGGTTGCCGAACATCTGCGACCAGTGCAGCACCGCTGCGTTCTGGTCCTCCTCCGGCGGCTTGGCGAGGCCGGCGCGGAACGCGGGGTCGGAGAAGTAGTTGGCCACACCCTGGCCCAAGAGGAACGGCAGGTACGCCTGGGCCAGGTCGCGTGGCCGCCAGGCCAGCAGCCAGGTGTCGAGGGTGACGACGATGGCCTTGAAGCCGGCTGCTTCGGCCCGGTGGACCAGGCTCGCCGCCACGGCCCGCTCCTTGGGCCAGTAGAGCTGGAACCAGCCCTGCCCGGGCGCTCCGTCAGGACCGGTGGTTGCGGCCAGCTCCGCTGCGACGTCCTCGAGGGCGGTGCTCGCCGCCGTCGAGAGCACCATCGGGATGCCGACGGACGCGGCAGCCCGCGCGACTGCCCGCTCGGCCTCGGGGTGGGCGATGGAGAGCACCCCGACCGGGGCGAGCAGCACCGGCGCGGGCATCACCGTGCCGAGCACCTCGGTGCTGAGGTCGCGCTCGGTGACCGACCGGAGCATCTGGGGGACGATGTCCCACCGGTCGAACGCCGTCAGGTTGGCCGCCGCCGTCCGCTCCAGCCCGGCGGACCCCGCGACGTACCCGAAGGCTTCCGGCGTCATCACCTCCTGCGCGGCGCGCTCGAGCTCGACGGAGGTCATGGGCAGGGCAGGGCGCTGACCGGCCATACCGGCGAGGTAGATCTCGAACTGGAAGTCACCGAAGTGCGGCACGCCAGCAGGTTAGCGCGACCTCGTCGGCCGGCAACGGGTGGCTGCGCAGCGCCTCGGCAGCCGGTTGTGCCACCCCCCTTCCGCGCGTTCGGAGGCAGGCCGCATGATGTGCCCGACGCACCCGTCAGCGCCGTCACACCCTTCATGGCCGCGCTTCACCTGAGGAGGACCCCATGGCACGCACGGCTCCCGTCACCGCCCCCGCGGTCGCGCCCGCTCCGCACCCCGCCAGCACCGATCCGGCCGCGACGGACCGTGCCGTTGCCGGTCTGCCGGCTGCGCCCGCCGCCGAGCCCGCGGTGCTTGACGACGTGCTCGTCGAGGAGGTCTCGATCGATGGCATGTGCGGGGTCTACTGAGTGTCTGACGCCGCGTTCGACGTCGACGCGCGGTGGCAGCTCTCGCCGTCGGTGGCGCTGCGCCCCGAGCCGTTCGGGGCGCTCGCCTACCACTTCGGCAACCGCCGCCTGACCTTTCTCAAGTCGCTCCAGATGGTCGACCTGGTGCGCTCGCTGGAGCAGCACGACAGCGCCGGTGCCGCCATGACCGCGCTCGGCGTCACGCCAGGCGAGCGACCCTCCTACGAGCAGGCACTCGCCTCGCTCGCCGACTCCCACGTCGTGGTGCGTGTGAAAGGTGCCCCGTGCAGCTGACCGACCAGTTCTCCCGCGGCCTCGATGCCCCCATCTGCCTGACATGGGAGCTCACCTACGCCTGCAACCTCGCCTGCATCCACTGCCTGTCGTCCTCAGGGCGGCGTGACCCGCGGGAGCTGTCGACGGCCGAGTGCCTGTCGGTCATCGATGAGCTGCAGCGAATGCAGGTCTTCTACGTCAACATCGGCGGCGGCGAGCCGACCGTGCGGCCCGACTTCTGGCAGCTCGTCGACTACGCCGTCGACCACCAGGTCGGCGTCAAGTTCTCGACCAACGGGGTGCGCCTGGACCAGGCGGCGGCCCAGCGGCTGGCGGGCTCGGACTACGTCGACGTGCAGATCTCGCTCGACGGCGCCGACGCCGCGACCAACGACTCCGTGCGCGGAGCGGGTTCCTACGCGATGGCCCGGCGGGCGATGGACAACCTCGCCGCTGCCGGCGTCAAAGGCTTCAAGATCAGCCTGGTCGTCACCCGGCACAACGTCGACCAGCTCGATGCCTACAAGGAGATGGCCGACTCCTACGGCGCGCAGCTGCGCGTGACCCGGCTGCGGCCATCCGGGCGCGGGGCCGACACCTGGGACCAGCTGCACCCCACCGCGGCCCAGCAGCGCGAGCTGTACTCCTGGCTCGTCGACAAGGGCGAGTCGGTGCTGACCGGCGACTCGTTCTTCCACCTGTCGGCACTCGGGGGCGCGCTGCCGGGGCTGAACCTGTGCGGCGCCGGGCGGGTGGTCTGCCTGATCGACCCCGTCGGCGACGTCTACGCCTGCCCGTTCGTCATGCATGACACCTTCCGCGCGGGATCGGTGCGCGACGCCGGCGGCTTCACGTCGGTGTGGCGCTCCTCCGAGCTGTTCCGCGAGCTGCGGGAGCCCGACAGCGCCGGGGCGTGCTCATCGTGCGGCTCCTACGACGCCTGCCAGGGCGGGTGCATGGCGGCCAAGTTCTTCACCGGGCTGCCGCTGGACGGACCGGACCCGGAGTGCGTCCTCGGCCACGGCGAGGCCGCGCTGGCGGCGCAGGCAGGCTCGCCGAGCCTGATCCCCTCCCCCGGGCCGGGGCACTCGCGCCGCTCGCTGCCGCTGTCCGTGGTCTAGCCCGCTGGAGGTGAGCCGGGCTCCCGTCAACCGCGGCGTGGTGCTCGACGCCGACGTGCGCATCCTGCCGTCCAGCCAAGGAGGCGGGCAGCTGGTGCTGGTCGGCGGGGCGCCAGTGCGACTGGTGCGCCTGTCGGCTGCCGCGTCCGCGGTGCTGGGGTCACGCGACTGGTCCTCGCTCACGGGTCAGGCGCTTGCCGAGCGGCTGATCGACACTGGCCTCGCACATCCTCGACCCGACCGGCATGGTCCCGACGTGCCCGGGGCGGCGCAGGTCACGGTCGTCGTGCCCGTACGCGACCGCCCGGACGGCGTGCGCCGGCTCCTTGCGGCGCTGGACCCGCAGCTGCGTGTCGTCGTCGTCGACGACGGCTCGGCCGTGCCACTCCCCGAAGCCACCGTCCGGCACCAGCGCCCGCTAGGACCCGCCGCCGCTCGCAACGCCGGCCTCGCGCACGTGACGACACCGATCGTGGCCTTCCTGGACTCCGACTGTGTCCCGGAGCTTGGTTGGCTCGACGCGCTGCTGCCGCACCTCGCGGACGCGCGTGTGGCCCTGGTGGCCCCCCGGATCGTTGCCGCGCCCGGCGGCCGGGCACGCTCCGCGCTGCTGTCCTACGAGCAGGCCCGCTCCCCGCTCGACCTCGGCCCCCGCGAGGCTGCCGTCACGGCCGGGGGCCGCGTCTCCTACGTGCCCGCCGCCGCGATGCTGGCCCGCCGGGCCGCCCTCGGGCCAGGCTTCGTCCCGCACCTGCGCTTCGGGGAGGACGTCGACCTGGTCTGGCGGCTGGTGGATGCCGGGTGGCGGGTGCGCTACGAGCCCGCCGCGCGCGTCGGCCACGCCGGACGCGGAAGCCTGCGGGAGTGGCTCCGGCAGCGGTACGGCTACGGCCTGTCGGCGGCCCCCCTGCAGCGGGCGCACCCTGGCCAGGTACCGCCGCTGCGGATGACGGCGCCGACCGCCGCCACCTGGGCGCTGGCGCTCACCCTGTGCCCGCTCGGGCTCACCGGTGCCGCTGGTGTTGCGACTGTCGCAACCCTGCGCCTCGCCCGGAGGCTGCCGGTGCAGCACCCGACCCGGCTGGCCGGTCGCCTGGTCCTGACCGGTACCGCAGCCGGCGGTCGCCAGCTGCTGACCGCTCTGCTGCGCCCTTGGTGGCCGGTCGCGCTGCCCGCGCTGCTGCCCAGCCGCCGCGGACGGCTGCTTCTGGCCGCCGCGCTCCTGGGCCGGCCGCTGGCCGACCGCACGAGCTCTGCTCACCGCAGCGACCTGCCGCTGGACCCCCTGCGATGGACGCTGCTGCAGCTGCTCGACGACCTCAGCTACAGCACCGGGGTCTGGGTTGGCTGCTGGCGCGAGCGGCACGTCGGCGCCCTGCTTCCCCGAGGGCCGGGGCATGCTGGGCCGGGGGATGCTGGGCAGGGGAAGCCGGGACAGGTCGGTGACGGCCACGAGTTCAAGGGGCGCAACACATGACGGGACAGCTGGACGGTCGCGTGGCACTCGTCACGGGAGCATCGAGCGGCATCGGCGAGGCAACAGCCGCCGCGCTGGTGGAGCAGGGGGCGCGGGTCACGCTCGCGGCGCGGCGCACCGACCGGCTCGACGCCCTCGCTGCTCGGCTCGGCCCGGAGGCCGCCCTGGTCCGGCAGACCGACGTGACAGACGAGGCCGCCGTGCGCGCCACGGTCGACGCGACCGTCGAGCACTTCGGCAGCCTCGACATCCTCGTCAACAACGCCGGGGTGATGCTGCTCGGCTCCATCGTCGGCGCCGACACCGAGGACTGGCGCCGCATGGTCAACCTCAACCTGCTGGGATTGATGTACTCCACCCACGCGGCGCTGCCGGCGCTGCTGAAGGCGGCGGACGAGCGCGGGGTGGCCGACATCGTCAACGTCTCCTCCGTCGCTGGACGGATCGCCCGGCTGGGCTCGGGCGGGTACAACGCCACCAAGCACGCCGTCAACGCGTTTTCCGAGTCGCTGCGCCAAGAGGTCACCGAGCGCCACGTCCGCATCGGACTGGTCGAGCCGGGCGCCGTCGCCACCGAGCTCGCCACCCACATCACCGACCCCAAGGCCAAGGAGGGTGTCCTGTCGATGGTCGGTCAGATGACGCCGCTCGAGGCCGACGACATCGCTCGGGCGGTCACCTACATGGTCGGCCAGCCGCGGCACGTCGCCGTCAACGAGGTGCTCGTCCGGCCGACACAGCAGGCGCGCTGAACGCCTACGCTTCACCGGCGACCGGGTGGGATAGAAACACCATGGGTCACCCCGCCGAACCTCAAGGAGTTGCCGTGCTCGTCCGCCGGATCGCCCGTCCGATGCTCGCCTCCATCTTCGTGGTCGGCGGGGTCGAGGCCCTGCGCAACCCCGCGCCCAAAGCTGCTGCTGCGGAGCGGGCCAGCATCCCCAACCCCACGCTGGAGCAGGCCGGCATCACCGACAGCGAGCAGGCAGTCAAGATCAACGCGGGGGTCCAGATCGGCGCCGGGCTGCTGCTCGGGCTCGGGCGCTTTCCCCGCCTCGCGAGCCTGGCGCTCGCCGGCACGCTCGGCCCGACGACCCTCGCGGGCCACCGGTTCTGGGAGACCACCGACCCCACGGCAAGGAAGCGCGAGCAGTTCGACGCCCTGAAGAACCTCAGCCTCGCCGGCGGCCTGCTGATCGCGGCGGCCGACACGGCGGGCAAGGAATCGCTTGCCCGGCGCACCAAGCGCCTGAGCGGACGGGCGGCCAAGAAGACCAACCGCAAGGTGGGCGGTGCAGCCGCCAGTCAGCGGCACGCCGCCGTCCGGCTGCGCGGGGCGCTGCCTGTCTGAGGCGGATCCCCGGCCGCGCCTACCCGGCGCTGAGCGCCGCCCGGCGCGACTTACAAGCCGCGCGGCACGGCCTGCACGGCGACGACGGCCTCCGGGTCGCCGTCGAGCTCGACCTGGACCGCGTCGCGGCCGAACGCCCACAGGGTCAGTTCGCTGACCGGTCCGCGCAGCCGGGCGCGCGGCCCGTTCTTGCCCACGTCGACGGTCCGCCCGTCGGGCGCGGCAAGCTCGAGCGTGGCTCCGGAGAGCCTGCGCAGCAAGACCCGGGACAGCAGCGGCAGCCGGGAGCGCAGCGTCGACTCCAGCTCCGGACGCAGCGCCCGCAGGCTCCACCCTGGCCGCGCCCGGCGCACGTCCTCGTGGTGCACGAAGAACTCGTGGACGTTGGCGACGTCGGTCAGCCCGGGCAGGCTGACAAGGCTGCGCCCGAGCGGCGGCCCCTTGCGCAGCGTCTCGAGGAGCACCGGCCAGGGTCGCGCGGCCGCAGCCTTCTCGATCCGGGCGGAGTAGCCGCGCAACGCCGGCACGACGATGCCGACGCCGGCATCGGGACGTCCCTCGCGCACGACCAGGTGGGCGGCGAGGTCGGCCGTGGTCCACCCATCGCACAGCGTGGGCGCCTCAGGCCCGACCCGCTCGAACAGGTCGCACAGCGCCTGCCGCTCGCCCGCGGCTATGCCTGGTTCCCCGCGTGCCATGCCAGGACCCTAACGGTGCCGAACGCGGGGGCCGGGCTCAATTCAGCCGTGGGCAGAAGTGCCCGTCGGGCCCGTCGGGCCGCCCACACAGGGTGCACGGCGGCCGGCCCGCCGCGACGATGCGCTGCGCCCGGCCGACGAACGCCTGCGTCTGGCCGGTGGTGAGCGAGACCTTGAGCCGGCCCGCAGAGCCGTCCGCGGCCTCGATGACCACCCGCTCGCCGTCCCAGGACACCGACAGCTCGCTCACCCGGAAGTCCTCGAGGAACGGCGTCTGCAACGGGTCGGGGTCGACCTCGGCGGAACGGCGGCTCTTGGCTCCGACCTGGGTCAGCAGCTCCGACAGCCCCTGTGCGAGCGCCGCCACCTCCGCCTTCTCCAGCGCCACGGTGACCGTCTGCGGCCCCTCGATGGCCTGCAGGTAGAAGACGCGCTCGCCCGGCCGACCGACGGTGCCGACCACAAAGCGGTCAGGTTGCTCAAACAGGTGCTCTGCGGTCATCTCACCCTCCTGCGACGCCGGTTGCCGGCCCCACCTGCGCGCTCGTGCCGTCGCCGGGCATGCCGGCCGCCGCGGCGCGCTGGATGCGTCCGGGGCAGCACCCGAGCGGGCAGGCGTCGTGGCTCGGCGGGTCGTTACCCAGGACCGGCCGGGGCGAGTCACGCGTGGGGCCGAGCTCGACCCGCTCGCGCTCCTCGACCAGCTCGCACACCATTGACACGAAGGCGGGGTGCGTCCCTACGGTACCCGCGCGCACCAGCCGGATGCCAAGCCGCCCGGCCGCATCCACGGCCTCGACGTCGAGGTCGAACGCCACCTCGAGGTGGTCGCTGACGAACCCGCTCGGCACGACGACGACGTCCCGAACGCCGCGGTCGGCCAGCGCCTCCAGGTGCTCGACGATGTCGGGGCCGAGCCACGGCACCGAAGGCGGCCCGGACCGGCTCTGGTACACGAGGTCCCAGTCCTGCCCGTGCCCGGTCGCCGCTGCGACGAGGCCTGCAGTCTCCGCGAGCTGGTGGGGGTACGCACCCCCGCCGGGTGGCGGCCCGCTCGTCTGCGCCGCGACGGACGGGATCGAGTGTGCCGTGAACACCAGGTGCGCCTGCGGGCCGGCCTGCGCGAGGGCCTCGCGCACCCGGTCGGTCTGCGCCTCGACGAAGCCGGGGTGGTTGTAGAAGTGCCGCAGCTTGTACCAGCCGATGCCAGAAGCCTGCGGGCACTGCTCGATCGCCCCCGCAAGGTCCTCGCGGTACTGCCGGCAGGAGGAGTACGAGGCGTACGCCGCGGTGACGAAGACAGCTGCGCTCCGGATCCCGTCGGCCGCCATCTGCGCCACCGTCTCGGCCAAGAACGGAGCCGAGTTGCGGTTGCCCCAGTAGAGCCGCCGCGGCTCCAGCGGGTCGTCCAGCAGGGCGAGCAGCGCCCGGTTCTGGTCGTTGATCGGGCTGCGGCCGCCAAACAGCTGGTAGTGCTCGGCCACCTCGGCGAGCCGCTCGTCGGGGACGCCGCGGCCGCGGGTGACGTTGCGCAGGAACGGCCACACCTCGTCCGGCGCCTCGGGCCCTCCGAAGGAGACGAGCAGCACGGCGTCGAAGGGGGCCGGGGCCTCACCTGCCGAGGCGGGGTCAGCCGCAGTGTCCCGGCGGTCACGCATCGGCGTGCTCAGGCGTCCTCACCGTTCTCGTCAGCGCGCTCGCGCTCCTCCTGGGCGTTGCGCTCGGCGTACTGCTCGCGCCAGTTGCGGGCCGACTGCTCGTCGGGGTAGGGGCCGATGCGCCGGTCAGCTTTGGCGTCGGGCTCCTGCTCCGGCCTGCTGTGCTCCAGGCACCACCACCAACTCATCTACGCTCCTTTTGGCTGGGGTCGGACCAATGAGCCGCCCGCACTCTCAACTGCCTGGCCGGTGCCCGGAGCGCTTGCCAGCGGGTGCCGAGCGCGTGGTGGAAGAGCCGCCTGCCGCTCCAGAACTCGTCTCCGGATCGGCGTCTAGGTCGAGCTCGCCCGCCTCGGGCTCGGCTGCCGCGGACGGGCCGCCCAGCAGCGCGGAGCGCAGGGGGTCACGATGAGCTCGCCCGAGCAGCAGGCCCGCCCCCGGGAGCAAGCCTGCCCCCGGCAGCGCGGCGAACCGCCCCTGGACCTCGTCGACGAGCCGGTACAGCCGGTCGGTGGTCTCGCGCAGCAGCTGGACCTCAGTCTCTGTCTCGGGAAGCCGCACCAGCCCCGGCAGCGACGCGTCGATCCGCTCGATCACCTCGGTGAGACGCCGGCCGTCGAAGGCCTGGCCGAGCGGGCCCAGCGCACGCAGCGGCGACTCGAGCCCGGTGAGCAGGGACTCAACGCGTGAGGAGACGAGGGCGGTCTGGGAGACGATGGTGGGCAGCCGGCCGAGCGCATCGACGACCTGCTGCACGACGCTCTCGTCGACGGCCTCGGCCAGCCGCACGACGGGGCCCTCGATCGCCTCGAGCAGCCGGGCGCTGGCCGCTGACTGCCGCTGCATCTGCTCCAGGAGCCCGACGCCCGCCTCGGCGGCGTCGGCCGCACTCGACAGCAGCCGGCTCACGCTCACCGGCATGCTGGCGAAGGCCTTCGCCTGCTGCTTCACGAGGTCACTCAGGGACACGAGTGGACGCTACCCGCCTGCGTCAGGACGAGAACTGCTCGGCGACCACCCGGTCTGCCAGGCTGCGCCCCGACTCGAACAGCAGCGTGAGCGTCACCTCGCGCGCCTCGGACACCTCGACCCGCCCCACGTGCTCGGTCTCGCTCTGGTCGGCGGTCAGCGCGACGGGCCGCTTGGTGTGGTCGAGGATGTCGAACCGAACGAGGGCATCGTGCGTGAGCAGCGCCCCGGGCCAGCGGCGGGGGCGCAGCGGGCAGATCGGGGTGAGCGCGAGCAGGCTCGAGCCCAGCGGCAGGATGGGTCCACGGGCCGACAGGTTGTACGCCGTCGAGCCCGCGGCCGTCGCGAGCAGGATGCCGTCGCCGACGAGCTCCTCGAGCCGCACGGTGCCGTCGACCGCCACCCGGATGCGCGCGCTCTGCATCCCGACGCGGCGCAGCGTGACCTCGTTGAACGCCAGTGCGTCTGGCAGCCGCTCACCGTCGACGTCCCAGGCGCGGGAGCGCAGCGGGTGCACCTGCGTCTGCTGGCTGGCGGCGACCCGGGCCGGCAGGTCGGCGGCGTCGTACTCGTTGAGCAGGAAGCCCCTGGTGCCGCGGTTCATGCCGTAGACGCGGGGCGCCTTGCCCTGCCCGAGCAGCCGGTGAAGCACCTCGAGCACCAACCCGTCACCGCCCAAGGCGACCACGACGTCGGCCTCGTCCTCGGCGACCGTCTCGTACCGCGCCTCCAGCTCGGACAGCGCCGCCTGGGCGCCGGGCGCGCGCGACGCGACGACGGCGAGGCGGGGCTGCTCGGGGAGGGGCTCGACGTCGCTCACCTGCCGCTCCTACCCGCGCGCCGAGGCCGGACGCGGCGGGGCTGGATGCGGCGGGGCTGGATGCGGCGGGGCTGGATGCGGCGGGGCGTCAGTGTCCCATCCCCATGCCGCCGTCGACGGGAAGCACGGCGCCGGTCACGAAGCCGGCGGCAGGTGACGCGAGGTACGCGACCGCCGCGGCGACCTCCTCCGGCTCGGCCATCCGCCGCAGGGGCGTGGCGGCAACGGCGGCGGCGCGCTGCTCGTCGGTGAGAGCGTCGGTCATGTCGGTGCGGACCGGACCCGGGGCGACCACGTTGGCCGTGATGCCCCGCGGCGCCAGCTCTCGCGCCAGCGAGCGGGCCAGCCCGACGAGCCCGGCCTTGGCTGCAGCGTAGTTGGCCTGACCCGCCGAGCCCGACAGGCCCACGACGGAGGAGACGAACACCAGCCGCCCCCGCCGCAGCCGCAGCATGCCCTTGGCCGCCCGCTTCGCCACCCGGTAGGCACCGACGAGGTTGGTGTCGACGACGCCCTCGAACGCCTCCTCGGACATCGTGAGCAGCAGCCCGTCCTGCACGACCCCGGCGTTGGACACGAGAACCTCCACTGGCCCCAGATCGCCCTCCACCGCCTTGAACGCCGCGTCGACCGAGGCGGCATCGGTCACGTCGCACGCCACCCCGTACATGCCGTCGGCCGACGATCCGCTGCGCGAGGCCACAGCCACCCGGTCGCCGCTGGCATGCAGCGCCGCGGCGATGGCGGCTCCGATGCCCCGGTTGCCGCCGGTGACCAGCGCCACCCGGCCCGGCGCACACTGCTCGGGCTGCCCGGGCTGCCCACCCAACTGCTCGCTCACGTGCTCGACAGATGCGTCAGCAGGCGTTCGGTGACCACCTCGGCCGCCGTCTCGGGCACCCAGTGCCCGACGTCGGGCAGCGGGATGAACGTGTAAGGACCGGTGACGTGCGCGGCGGTGGCCTCAGCCGCGTCTCGCCCCAGCGCGGGGTCGTCCTCGCCCCAGATGTAGAGCGTCGGCACGCTCACGTCACCAGTCGTCGCCGCGTCGGTGCGCCGCATCGCGCGGTACCAGTTCAGCGCGCCGGTGAGGGTGGCGCGGTCGCGAAACGCGTCGACGTAGGGCTCGACCTCCTCGACGCCGTCGAACAGGCGGCGCAGCCGGATGAAATCGTCGGCCATCAGCAGGTCCTCGGCGCGCCCCTCCTCGCGGAACACCTGCATGTAGGCCGACATCGTCCGCTGCGGGCCGCCCGAGTCGATGGCCGCCGTCATCGCCAGCGGATGCGGCGTCGAGCAGACCGTGAGCGACCGGACCCGGGCCGGATGGCGTCCCGCGACGTGCCAGGCGACGGCCCCACCCCAGTCGTGCCCGACGAGGTCAATCCGCTCCAGCCCCAGCGCGTCGGCCAGGCCGAGGACGTCGCCCACCAGCTCCTCCATCCGGTACGCGTCGACAGCCGGCGGCCGGGCGGTGGCGGTATAGCCCCGCTGATCAGGCGCGATCGCCCGGTAACCGGCCTCGCCCAGGGCGGACAGCTGAGCTCGCCACTCGTAGGAGGTCTGCGGGAAGCCGTGCAGCAGCAGCACGGGGCGGCCGTCATCCGGTCCGGCGGTCCTGATTGGGAAGGTCAGGCCACCCACATCGACAAGAGGCACGGCTGGACACTATGGCGCCCGGCCCGGCCAGGTCGAGAATACACTACCGGGGAACAACGGCGCCGTGTACTCGGTCGAGCTGCTGCCGGACGCCGCGCTCTCCGCGGAGGTCCGGCGGCTCTGGCAGCTCCTTGCCGATGCCGGGCTGCCCAGCCTCGCGCGCCATGCGCATCCCACCAACCGGCCGCACGTGACGGTGGGCCTCACCGACGACCTGGTTGCGGTACGCGCCGCCGTGGCCGGGGTGGTGCTGCCGGCGCTGCCGGTCGGGGCGGTCCTCGCGGGAACGGCCGTCTTTGCAGGGCAGCGGCGCAACACCCTGGTCCTCGAGCTGCGCTCCACGCCGGGCCTCGTCGCGCTGCACGAGCGGGTGTGGAGCGTGCTCGCCTCGGGGTCCACCGCGGGCGCGTCGGCCCAGTGGTCGCACCTGTCCCCCGGCGCGTGGCGGCCGCACCTGTCCCTGGCGCTCCGGCTGCGTCCCGAGCAGACCGACATGGCACTGGCGCTGCTCTCCTCGGCGCAGGTGGGCACCGCGGTGACCGAGCTCCGCGGGAGCTTGGTCACCGCACGCTGCTACGACACAATCACGAGAGGAGCCGACGAACTGGTGCTGTGAGCAGCGAGCGGTCCACACCCGCCGCCGGGACCGGCTACCGTCGCGTGGCGTGGGCGCAGCACCGGCAGACGGCAGCAGCCGCAGCAGGAACGCCGCTGAGGACGCCGCTGAGAACATCACCAAGCGGTCCGACTGCCCGTTCTGCCGGGCTGTCGACGGGCTGGCGCCGGCTCACATCGTCGCCTCCGACGACGAGACGGTGACGCTGCTGACCAACGCTCCGGCGTCGGCCGGCCACCTGCTCGTCCTGCCCCGGCGGCACGTGACCGAGCTGTGGTCGGCCAGCAGTGACGAGGCCGCTGCGCTGGGCCGGGCCACGGCGCAGATGGCGCGGCTGCTGCGCGATCGGCTCGCCCCGGACGGCGTCACCGTGCGGCAGAACAACGGTGCGGCCAGCGGGCAGCGTGTCGCCCACCTGCACGTCCACCTGGTCCCTCGCTGGCACGGGGACGGCAGCATCGGCTGGCCGATCCCACCGGCAGAGCCGCCCGATCCGGACGAGGTGCTCGCGCGCCTGACCGCGGGGTGAGCGGACGCCAAGGTCCGCCCCAGACGGGGGTGCGGCACACTGGAGCCGTGCCACGCTCGCCCGTCCAGCTCGCGCGGCGGATCGCGATCACCGTGGCCGGTGCCCTGATCCTGGCCGTCGGCGTGGTGCTGCTCGTCGCACCCGGTCCCGGCGTGCTGGTGATCGCCCTGGGGTTCTTCGTGCTCGGGCTCGAGTACGAGTGGGCGCAGCGCCGGTTCGTCCGCGCGCGCCGCACGGCCGGCGAGGTGGCCGACAAGGCCGTGTCCAGCCCGGGTTCGACAGCGCTCAGCATCGCCGGGTGCCTCGCGATCGTGGCCGCCGGGATCGTCTACGGCGTCGTCGACACGCTGCCCGGCTCCTCGTGGTGGGTGGCCGGCACGGTCATGGCGGGCGGCATCATCGCGTTGGCGACCGTTGCGGTGAGCTTGGTGCAGGCCCGCGGCCAGCGCCGGGAGCGGGGCCAGCCTTCCGGCTCGTTCACCCAGCGGTGACCGGTCAGCCGCCGTCGGACTCCTCGTTCACGCCCCGCACGCCCGGTCGCCCGTTGAGGCAGCGGTAGAGGGCGCTCTTGTCCTGCGCCGACGCGCGAGTGACGTCGTAGCGCAGCGGGTACCTGCGCGAGCTCTGCAGGTCGTTGCGGTCGGGCGGCTCCAGCAGCGCGTGGCCGACCGACGGGCAGGCCGTCCGCACCGCCTCCTGCTGCTGCGCCGTGACGCCGGGGGTGAAGATGACGACGGCCTCGACCCGGTCGGGCTTGATGCCGCAGCCCGCGAGCAGAACGCCGGTACCAAGGGCAAGCCAACAAGCTCCCCGCCCACCCGCTCCGCGCCCACCCGCTCCGCGCCCACTCACTCCGCGCACTCCCACTACGCGCCCACTCACCTGCCCGACCGTAGTCGCGGCAGCTGTCAGCCGGCGCTCGTCGGCATCCGCACCACCCGGGGAGTGGGAACGGTGCCGGTGTGCCAGCGGCTGGCCCACGAGGCGAAGGCGGCAGCCGGGAGCGGGCGGCTGAGCAGGTAGCCCTGCGCCGTGTCGCACCCCATCCGCAGCAGCTCCAGGCGGGCGGCCTCGTCCTCGACGCCCTCGGCGACCACCCGCAGCCCGAGGTGGTGCGCCAACCCGACGATGGCGCGGACGATGGCGGCGCAAGCGGCGTCCTCCTGCATCGGCAGGACGAAGGACTTGTCGATCTTCACCTCGTGGACGGGAAGGACGCGCAGGAACGACAGGGAGGAGTAGCCTGTGCCGAAGTCGTCCAGAGACAGGCGCACCCCGAGCGCGGCCAGCTGGTGCAGCACGGCGGTAGCGGCGTCCGGGTCGAGCATGACCCCCGACTCGGTCACCTCGAGCACGAGGCGCTCGGGCGGCAGCCCGGTCTCGTGCAGCAGGTCCGAGACGGTCGCCAGCAGGTTGGGGTCCAGCAGGGACCGAGGGCTGAGATTGACGGCGACCGAGACCGGGTGGCCGCGCTCCTCCCAGGTGGCACAGCAGCGCACGGCGTCCTCGAGGACGACCCGCGTCAGCTCGCTGATCGACCCGCTCTGCTCGGCCACGGCGATGAACTCGTCCGGCATCAGCAGACCCCGCTGAGGGTGCTGCCAGCGCACCAGGGCCTCGACCGCAACGAGCTGAGAGGTGGCCAGCTCGACCTGTGGCTGGTAGTGCACGACCAGCTGGCCGTCGCGCAGCCCCCGCCGGAGCTCGCTCGCGAGGGTCAGCTTGTCCCGGCTGCCCGACAGCGAGCCGAGCTCGTGTACCCGCACTCCGGCGCCGGAGCGCTTGGCGGCGTACATCGCCGCGTCGGCCCGCTGCAGCAGCGGCAGCGGGGTGGTCCCGTGGTCGGGTACCAGCGCGACGCCGATCGAGACGTCGACCTCGAGCCCGACGCCGTCGACCTGGAAGGTGTGAGCGATCGTCTCCCGCAGCTCCGCAGCCGACGCGAGTGCCGCATCCCGGGCGGCTCCGGGCAACAGGACGGCGAACTCGTCTCCCCCGAGCCGCGCCACCGTTGCCTCGACCGGCATCACGGCTGCCAGCCGCTGGGAGATCTCGCGCAGCAGCAGGTCGCCGGTGTGGTGGCCGAGGGTGTCGTTCACGTCCTTGAACCCGTCGAGGTCGAGCAGGAGCACCGCGGCGAGACTGCCGGACTCGAGCCGCTCGATGCCCTCGAACAGCAGGCTGCGGTTGGCCAGGCCGGTCAACCCGTCGTGAGTCGCCTCGTGGCGCAACCGGTCGAGGAGCCGACCGTTGGCCAGCGCGACCGAGGCGTGCGCACCGAGGGTCGCCAGTGCCTGCACATCGGTGTCGGTGAAGGTCTGCATGTCGCCGCGCCGGTCGGCCGCCTCGAGGACGGCCACCTCCACTCCGGCTTCGGCATCCCACTGCAGAGGGACGAGCAGCGCGTCGCGCTGGCCTCTGTCAGCGAGCCGCTGCCGGCGCGGGCCGTTCGACACCCGGCGGGGCAGCAGCATCGCCCGGCCTGTTCTCCGGACCTGTTCAACGAGCGGGTCGGTCTCCCCCGCGTCGTGACCCGGGCCCGATGGCGCGAGGTGCACGGTGGCATAGGAGGCGTTGACGAGCTCGGCAGCGGCGGCCACCATCCCGGCGCAGATCTCCTCGAAGGTCCCGTGCTGCTGCGCCGACCGGGTGAACGCGTACAGCCGCGACAGGCTCCGGTGCCGCTCGACGAGGCTGCTGTACAGGCGGTAGGCGGTGACGACGGCGGCGGCGAGCACCACGAGCAGCACGACGGCCCAGGCATGGCTCTTCACCGCCAGCAGGGCGACGAGGGCCAGGGTGACGTTGATCAGGCCGCCGAGCCCGGCCGACGCGAGCATTCCCTGCACGTCGTTCCTCGTCGGGTGCCCGTTGAGGAGGCGGATGGCGAACAGCACCGCGCAGCCACCGGCGGCGGCTACGCCGAGCACCAGCCCATAGCAGACGGCCCAGGAGACCGGCCCCAGCCCGGCGGGCAGCAGCAGGTGCCCGAGCACGGCGACCGACGCAGCTTCCGCCGCGAACTTGCCGACGTTGAAGACGGACTTGTGCACGCTGGTGCGCTGCCACAGCATCGCTGCGGTCGCTCCGGCCGCTTGAGCCAGCACGAGCGCCGGGGGAGACACGAGGTAGAGCCCCAGCACCAGGGGGATCTCCGAAGCCGAGGCCGAGAAGGTCAGGCTGCGGAACTCGATCAGTACCTGCGTGCGCTGAGCCACGGCGAACATGGCGGCGAGCGCCAGGAGCTGCCAGAACGGGCCGAGCCGGTGCGGCGGGACGAGGACTGCCGCGGCCGCGGCGTAGGTGAAGAACAGCAGGCCGAGCGCGATCAGGCGCCGCTCCCCGACGACCCAGGGTTCAGCAGGGCCGGGCGACCGCAGCCGTACCGAACCCCCCGGCCGCAACGGGCTCGTCGAGCGTCCCGAGAGCGCAGGCGGCGGTGCGTGTGCCCGGCGCCGGACGGCACTGGATGCGGGCCGGGGCTGCGGGACCACGTTCTGGGTCTCGCTGCTGCCTGGCACCGCGGGTGTGCCGGCGGCGGACGCACGCACACCCGGCGCGGCGGGGCCGGCCGGGTGTACGGGGCTGCGTCGACGCTGCGGCACCGGTCAGCCCGGTCCGAGCGCGCTGCAGGGACGCTCGGTCATCGAAGGATGGCGGTCCCGTTGGTTGACACGCCCGCGTGCCGGAGGATTGCGGTGCCAGCGGTGGTGTGGCTGACCGAATGGCGAAGGATCGCGGTGCCGGCAACAGTCTCGGTCGCTCCGGTGACGACGATGGGCAGGGCGATGCCCGCGGCTACGGCCGCCAGGGCCAGACGAGCGGCGGATCGAGTCGGTCGGCGGTGACGGGTCATGTCATTGTCTCCCTCGGCAGAAACCCACTGGGCTGCAGGCACTAAAGACTTCGGCTACTCGGCGTAACCGCATGTCGCCCGATCGGGCGACCAGTTGGGCACTCCGCGTTACCGAGGGGGTGGACGCCAGGGACGCCCCAACCCGGTCAAGGAGCGTCAGGGAGCGGCGGAGCCCCTCGCTTGCTCCTGGTCGAGCAGCTCACCGAGGTCCTTCAACCGGTGGCGCCCTTCAAGGGCCCTGCGCATCCGGGGATTGCCCGCCAGCCGATCAGCCTGCCGGTCGAGGAACGACCAGTAACCGGCTGTGTATGGGCATGCTGTCTCGCCTACGCGTACTTTGGGGTTGTAGGCGCAGCCGCCGCAGTAGTCGCTCATCCGGTCGATGTATGCGCCGCCTGCGGCGTAGGGCTTGGTCGCCAGCACCCCGCCGTCGGCGTGCTGGCTCATCCCGACGACGTTGCTCACCATCACCCAGGCGTAGCCGTCGACGAAGCTCTCGTGGAACCAGCGAGCGAGCTCGGCCGGGTCCCAGCCGCGCTGCAGCCCGTAGTTGCCGAGCACCATCAGCCGGGGGATGTGGTGCACCCAGCCGCGGTCGCGGACCCCGCCCAGCACACCCGACAGGCAGCGCGCTTGCACCGCGCCGGCGTCGAGGTTACGGAACCAGTCCGGCAGCGGCACGTGCGCTTCGAGCGCGTTGCGCCGCGGGAACTCCCGCCCCTCATACCAGTAGAGCTGCCAGATGTACTCCCGCCAGCCGAGCACCTGGCGGACGAAGCCCTCGACCGAGTTCAACGGCGCGTCGCCGGCGAGGTAGGCGGCCTCGGCCGCCCGGACCACTTCCAGCGGTGAGAGCAGGCCGAGGTTGAGCGGGGCGGACAGCAGGCTGTGCGACATCGTCCAGTCAGCCGCGAGCATCGCGTCCTCGTGCGGGCCGAAGCCGGGCAGGCGGGTGCGGACGAAGTGCTCGAGTGCGGCGAGGGCCTCTGCCCGGGTGGCGGCGAACAGGCGCGGCCCGTCGCGGCCGACGAAGCTGGCCTCGCCGCTCGCCTGCATGGCATCGAGGTCACGGCGCACCTCGGCGTCGATCTCGTCCTCGACCGGCCACCACGGGTCGGCGGCCCCGAGCACCGCCCGCTTGGGCGGCGGCTCGCGGTTGTCGTGGTCGAGGTTCCACTTGTTGCCGCGGGGCTCGCTGCCATCCATCAGAACGTCGAAGCGGCGGCGCTGCCCGCGGTAGAAGTCGTCCATCAGCAGCCGGCGCGAGCCCCGGCTGTCGGCCCACGCGACGAACTTGCTGGGCGGGCAGGCGAACCCGGTCGTCGGCACCACGGTGACCTCCGGCCGGCGCTCGACGAGGTCGAGGGCCTCCCACGAGGTGGGGTGAGGCACCTCGAGCGGCTCCCCGCCGCGGGCGTCGAGGGCGTCCGCGTAGCGGGTGACCCGCACGTACTGCGCCTGCTCCCCCAGCTCGGTCGCCCGGTGGCGCAACGCCGACAGCACCAGGTGCGCCTTCTGCCGGTGGAACCGGCGCCGGCCAAGCACCCGGGTCGACTCGATCAACAGCACCGGCTGGTTCGGGTCGTCGAGGAAGTGCGGCCCCAACTGGTCGGCAAACAGCCAGCGGCGCACGGGACTCCTCCTGACCGGGCTAGCGGAGGGACGGCCGGTGGGCCAGTTCCATCATCCCACCTGGCGCTCGCGTCCCTCCCAGTACGGCTCCCGCAGTCTGAACTTCTGCACCTTGCCGGTCGCCGTGCGCGGGATGGCTTCCCGTACCTCGACCGAGGTCGGTGCCTTGTACCGCGCCAGGCGCTCCTTGCACCAGGCGATGAGGTCCGCCTCGGTCGCCTCCTCGCCGGGCGCGAGCACGACGAGCCCCTTGATGGTCTCGCCCCACCGGTCGTCCGGGACGCCGATGACGGCCGCCTCCGCGACGGCAGGATGGCTGAACAGCGCGTCCTCGACCTCGATCGACGACACGTTCTCACCGCCGGTGATGATCACGTCCTTCTTGCGGTCGGAGATGACCAGGTAGTCGTCCTCGTCGATCACGCCGCCGTCGCCGGTGTGGAACCAGCCGCCCTCGAGCGCGTCGGCGCTCACCTCCGGCTGCTGCCAGTACCCCAGCAGCACCGTGTTGCTGCGGGCCAGGATCTCGCCGGACTCGCTGATCGAGATGTGGCAGCCCAGCGCGGGCACGCCCGCCCGGGTGAGCAGCCGACCCTGCTCCTCGGCCGGCAGCTCGTCCCACTCGGCCCGCATGCGGTTCACGGTCAGCAGCGGCGAGGTCTCGGTGAGTCCGTAGATCTGGTTGAAGCTCCACCCGAGCTCGGTGTTCAGCCGTACGACCGTGCGGGTGGGCGGCGGCGCGCCGGCGACGATGACCCGCATCGCGTCACGGCCCGGGATCTCGCCGTCCCAGTCGGCTGCCGCGTCGAGCACCATGTTCCACACGGCCGGCGCGCCGCAGGCGAAGGTGATGGCGTGCTGTTGCACCCGGGCCAGGATCTCAGCGCCGTCGACCTTGCGCAGCACGATCTGCTTCACGCCCATCGCAGCGGCGGCGTAGAGCATCCCCCAGCCATTGCAGTGGAACATTGGCAGCGTGTGTATGTAGACGTCGCGGTCGTTCACGCCCATGTGCCAGCCGAAGGTCGTGGCGTTGGTCCAGATGTTGCGGTGGGTGATCTGCACGCCCTTGGGCCGGGCCGTCGTCCCCGAGGTGTAGTTGATGGTGGCGGTGGCGTTCTCGTCGGGCTCGGCCCAGGGCGCGGGTTCCGTACCGCCTACCAGGAAGTTCGTGTCGTAGTCCTCGCCCAGCACGAAACGGTGGCGGGCGGACAGGTGCGAGAGCCGCTCGTCGTGCTCGGGGTCGACCAGCAGGACCGACGCGCCGCAGTGCTCGACGATGTACTCGATCTCCGTGGCTTGCAGCCGGAAGTTGATGGGGACGCACACTCGGCCGTACGCGGTCACGCCGAGCAGCAGCTCCAGCAGCCGCGCCGAGTTCTCACTGACGACGGCCACGCGCTCGCCCTCGCCGACGCCGAGCGCGTCGAGTCCGGCGGCGATGGCCCGGGCACGGGCGGCCACCTCGCGGTAGGTCAGCTCGCCGAGAGACCGGGCGGGCTGGTCGGGCTCGTCGACGACACCCACACGGTCGCCGTAGGCGTGCTCGGCGCGGTACAGGAAGTCAGCGGTGGTCAGCGGTACCTGCATGGGCAGAATCTAGACGTCTTCCGATGACCTGGTGCTCGCGGGTCACGAGCCCGGCTGCGGTTCCTGGCCGTCGCCCCGGGAAGACTGGCGGCATGGGTGAGCTCACGCTGCGTGCCACCGGGCCTCGTCCTGCCGACGAGGTCTGGGAGCGCTACGCCGACCCGCAGCGCTGGTCCTCCTGGTCGCCGCAGATCCGCCGGGTCGACGCGGTGGGGCGCATCCGCCCAGGCCTGACCGGCCGGGTGGCATCCTGGGTGCCCGGTCTTCAGCTCGGGTTTCGCGTTCTCGAGGTCGATGCCCGGCGGCGCACCTGGTCGTGGTCGGTCCGCAGCGGCCCGCTCGACCTGGTGCTCGAACACGGCGTGGCGGGCGCCGGCAACGGGCGCAGCTCAACCTGGCTGCGGCTGCGCGGCCCGAGCTTGGTGCTGCTCGCGTATGCGCCGCTCGCCCGCATGGCGCTGCGCCGGCTGGTGCACTGACCGGTTCATTCGTGCACTTACGAGACGGCGATCTGCTGCTTCTCCAGAAACCCCGGCTCGATGTAGCCGGTGTCGCCGTGCGCGGCTACGCTGGCGCGCACCTTGTCGAGGATCTCCGCGACCGGCGCCTCGAGGTCAACACCCTCGAGGTACACTTGGCGAGCCTTGAGGCCCGTGGGCCAGTACACCTCGTTGCGGTTGCCCTCCGGGTCGTAGAAGTAGATCCCGATGGCGTTGCCGTGGTTGACCTCCATGTCGAGCGCCACACCGTGCTCGATGAGCCGGTGGTGGTAGCCGATGATGTCGTCCAGGCTGGAGCAGCGCCAGGAGATCTGCTGCAGCATCAGGGTGCCGGCAGGTGAGGTGCGTCCCCCCGCGATCAGCAGCTCGTGGTGCTCGACGTCCGGCCGCGAGCTCAGAAAGGTCATGCCCAGCTCGGGCTCGGAGTCGGTGACCTGCAGTCCGAGGACGTCGCGGTAGAACGCCACCGCCCGGTCGTGGTCCTCGACGTGGATGCCGACGTGTGCCAGCCGTTCGATCGTAGGCATGGTGAGTCCTATCTGGTCCTGTGGTGACGTCACCTTCCGTCGGCCGTCTACGGCTGTCAAGATGTTCCAACATTCGGGCGAATCTGTGACGATGTAGATCTCATCGGGGGACGGATGGCACAGCAGGGCGCAACCAGAGCATGGCAGGTCGGCGAGCAGCAGCCGCGCACCGCACCGCAGCCCGATGCGCCCACCGGGATCTCACGGATACCCACGCGCACGTCGGAGTTGCTGGTGCGGCTGCGCGACGATCTGCTTACCGGTGAGCTGTCGCCAGGGCGGCCCTTACGGATGACCGTGCTGCGGGAGCGCTACGCCGTGGGCCTGACGCCCCTGCGCGAGGCCTTGTTCCAGCTCGTCGCGGAAGGCCTCGTGACCGCCGAGGACCAGCGGGGCTTTCGGGCAGCCAGCGTCAGCTGGGAGGACCTGAGCGATCTCACCGAGCAGCGGGTCTTCCTGGAGTCGCGAGCGCTCCGGCTGTCGATAGAAAGGGGGGACCTGGCCTGGGAGGCCCGCGTCCTCGCGGCCCATCACCTCCTAGCCGGAACAGCCATGCTGAGCGACTGCGGCACGCTCACGGACCCATGGATCACGGCCCATCGTGAGTTCCACCGGGTCCTCGTCGAAGGGTGCGGGTCTGTCCGGTTGCTCCGTTTCCGGGATGTTCTGTCCGACCAGGCCGAGCGCTACCGGCGTTGGTCGGTACGCCAGGAGCCGAGTCGCGATGTGGCGGCCGAGCACCGCGAACTGGCCGAAGCCACCGTCAGCCGCCAGGCCGACCGCGCTGTGCAGCGCCTGAGCGAGCACTACTGGCGGACAGCCGAGCTGTGCCACCTGAGGCCGGCGCCCGAGTCAGGCGCCCCCTTGCAGTGACCCGCTAGATGTCGCCGATGCGGTGGATGCGCATGGCATTGGTGGAGCCGGCCGTCCGCGGCGGGCTGCCGGCGACCACGAGGATGAGGTCGCCCGGTCGGCAGCGACCCAACCCCCGCAGCGCGGCATCGACCTGGCGGACCATCTCGTCGGTCGAGTCGACCTCCGGCACCAGGAACGTCTCGACCCCCCACACCAGGGTCAGCTGGCTGCGCACCGCCTGCACCGGGGTGAAGGCGAGGAGCGGCACCTTGTTGCGGTAGCGGGCCAGCCGGCGGGCCGTGTCACCGCTCTGCGTGAACGCGACCAGGAAGCGGGCACCGGCAGCCGGCCCGGCCTGCGCCGCCGCGTGGGCGATGATGCCGCCCTTGGTGCTCGGCGGGGTCAGCAGCGGGGGCAGGCGCTCGAGCTCCTGCTCGGCGTTCTCGATGATGCGGCCCATGGTGGCGATCGCCTCGGCGGGGTAAGCGCCGACGCTGGTCTCGGCCGACAGCATCAGCGCATCGGCGCCGTCGAGCACCGCGTTGGCGCAGTCCGATGCCTCGGCCCGGGTGGGACGCGGCGCAGCGATCATCGACTCCAGCATCTGCGTCGCCACGACGACGGGCTTGGCCTTCTCGCGGGCCGCTGTCACCGCCCGCTTCTGCACGAGGGGGACCTGCTCCAGCGGCAGCTCCACCCCCAAGTCGCCACGGGCAACCATGAGCCCGTCGAACGCGTCGACGAGGGCGTCCAGCCGCTCCACCGCCTGCGGCTTCTCGACCTTGGCGATGACCGGGACGCGAACGCCCAGCTCGTCCATGATCGCGCGAACCGGCAGCACGTCTTCCGGCATGCGGACGAACGACAGCGCGATGACGTCGGCCTGCAGCCGAAGCGCCCACCGCAGGTCGTCGGCGTCCTTGTCCGACAGCGCCGCGACGGCGAGCCCAGCACCCGGCACGTTCAGCCCCTTGTGGTCACTTACCGGGCCGCCGACCATCACCTCGGTCCGGACCTCGTGGTGCGCGACCCCGCGCACGTGCAGGGCGAGCCGGCCGTCGTCGATCAGGATGCGGTCGCCCATGGTGACGTCGGCCGGCAGCCCGGCGTAGCTCACCGACGCGTGCCGCGAGTCGCCCATCACCGGGTCGGTCACGAGGGTGAACGGGTCACCGGTGCGCAGGACGGCTCGACCGTCGGTGAACGGACCGAGCCGGATCTTCGGCCCCTGCAGGTCGACCATCACCCCGACGCTGCGACCGGTCTCGTCTCCGGCGCGGCGGATCATCTCGTACGCCCGCTCGTGGTCGGCGTGCGTGCCGTGCGACAGGTTGAGGCGAGCGACGTCCAGTCCCGCGTCGACGATGGCCCGGATCGACACGGCGTCGCTGGTCGCCGGGCCCAATGTCGCCACGATCTTGGCTCGGCGGCTCACCTGGTCCACGCTACGGTGCCGGGGTGGACCTGTCGCTCACCGGACGCACCTACGTCATCACCGGCGCGAGCCGCGGCCTGGGGTTTGCCGTTGCCCGCGCTCTGCACGCCGAGGGAGCCGCGGTCGTGCTGGCCGCTCGCGACGCCGGGCCGCTGCGCGCCGCCGCCGACGCGCTGGGCGACACCCGGGCCTTCGCGGTACCGATCGACCTCGCCGATCCGGCAGCCGCCGACCTCCTGGCCGACGCTGCCATCGAGCGGACCGGGCGCCTTGACGGCGGGCTGGCGAATGTCGGCGGCCCGGTGATGGGCAGTGCGCTCGACCTGGACGACGACGACTGGCGCGGTGCCTTCGACAGCGCCTTCCTCGGACCGTTGCGCCTGGTCCGCGTCCTCGCGCCGCGCCTGGAGGCAGGTGGGGCCCTCGCCTTCGTGCTCTCGACCACCGTCAAGTCTCCGATCCGGGGCCTCGACAGCAGTAACGGCCTGCGTCCGGGCCTGGCAATGCTCACCAAGAGCCTCGGTGACCAGCTGGGGCGCCGCGGGGTGCGGATCAACGCCCTGCTGCCCGGTCGCTTCGCGACGGAGCGGTCCCTGCAGCTCGACCAGCGCTCTCCGGATCCCGCGGCTACGAGGGCGAAGAGCGAGGCGGCCATCCCACTCGGCCGGTACGGCGACCCCGACGAGTTCGGCCGGGTCGGCGCCTTCCTGCTCTCCCCCGCCGCCTCCTACGTGACGGGCACCTGCATCACCATCGACGGCGGCAACAGCCGCGCCCTGTAGCTCACTCGTCAGAAGGGGTCGTCCGGCCCGGGTTCGGGTGCTGCGGTTCGCCGGGGTGGGTGGTGCGGCAGGGGCCGGCAGGTGGCGCAGTGGGTTGCGGTGGTGGCGCGGGTGCGGTAGGTGTCGTAGTAGCCGTTGCGGTCGGCTTTGC
>JAABUP010000331.1_pt1 | contig 107478 bp, 134 predicted proteins | sample 5559201 | NCBI WGS metagenome assembly JAABUP01 (sample SAMN10711887, study PRJNA513373) | rock metagenome | isolation source: Antarctica rocks | place: Antarctica
TACAATGTCTGCTGAGTTTGGATGCTAGCTCTGAGCTGAGCGCTGATGGCCATGAGTCATCAGACACAAGCAGATGTCCGTAAGTCATTAGGATTGTGGCTCACACTGACGATGCATGTTGTTATTTTCTCGAGTTTTTGTCAAACCATTATTATTATTATCATCATCATTGCTGATGATGCACTGCAGGCGACGCAGCGCAGTGTATCTGGCACAGCAGCTTTCAGTAGAGAGGAGGCGCCTCCTGTGGGCATCATCACCATTGAGGACGTCATCGAGGAGCTGCTGCAGCAGGAGATCGTGGATGAGACTGATACTCATGTCGACAACATGCGCCTCCAGAAGTAAGCAATTGCGTTGATCATGCATACATTGCCAGCTCTGTGCAGGCCAGGTGCAGGGACAGGGGTGATCATGCTCAGCTGGTGGCTGCAAAGCTGGTCAAAGCATGACTGGGCAGCACTGCTGATCTGGGTCAGGCATATGCAAAGCATGCGCTGGTAGCAGCAGTAGCAGCTCTTACGGAACATGTTTGGGAGTCATCCTGCCGTGCTGCAGCATGTCAGAGGTGCATGCTGCTTTGCCTTGTCGTATTGCACCACTTGTGAATCAGTGGGCCAAAACTGCCAAAACAGAAGAACCTACATGAAGGTACTCAGGACAGACCCTGGGGACTGACACAATTTAACTGAAGTTATGCGCGAGTGAGTGAAGGCATGTGTATGCAGGGTGCCTACCCATCAGAGGGCGGTTCCTGCAGCAGGGGTCAGCCCCAAGGTGGCCTCCATACTCAAAGGGCAGGGCAGCATCAGCAGGGCCAACTCAGAACCCCTGCCAGCTGATCTCACCATCAACAAGAACAGTCATGACTTTGGTAAGCCCTACAGCTGCCAAGCAGCTTTCAAATGCAGCGTACCCTTTCTTGCTTGTATGCATTCATGTGTCTCCCATCTTCCCAGACCTGGTTGAGGTTTGGAAGAAGAAATTATGCTGCCTTGCACTCAGCAGACATCTCTCTGTGCCACGGCTATTTGCTGCTCAATCGATGCCTGGTTTCATGCATGAAATCGTATCGCATGCCCTGCCACGCTCAGGCAATGTGCGTGATGCTGCAGTTGTCAATATCCCAGATGGCGCCGATCATATTTCTGCAGCTGGGACCAGTCCCTTGAAGGGCCCTCGGATTCCCAGTTTCACTGCAAGCGATGGGAGCAGACGCCGCAGGAAGCCTTTCAAGTCCAACTCCAATCACAGTCTCAAAGGCCTGCATTCTCAGATGCTGAGTCACTCCCATGACCCAGCTAGGTCAGTGCACTTTGGAGGTGGTGTCATGAACACAGGCTCAGATTTGGTGGGGTCCCAAAACAGTCAAGGGCATCTTGGCTTGTCAAGTTCTGCACCACATGAAGGAAGCGCACAAATGAACGATCACACGTCTGAATTTTCAAGTTCTCCCCCACTTTACAGCTTGCATGGCGGGGCGCTGCATAATGGTCATATGGATGGAGAGTATGATGACTCCTCACCTCGCAGCATACCTGTGACTGGTGCCTATGATGATGGCTCACCTCGTGGTGGAGAGCACCATGTCATGTTTGATGATGGTGTCAGTTCTGTGGCTGAAAGTGTGGAAACGTATGCCACAACTAGCTCAAATACAGGCCCTGGTGGGGTGCCCAGGGAGCAGAAACACTTGATCAGGCCTGATAGCCACAACTAAGGTATTTTTAGTGAGACTTTTGGGAAAAGTTCTAGATATCACTGCTGGTGTAGTCAAGCATGCTCAGTTTGTTTAAGTAGACCCGCTGCTTGGTTTGGTAGATTTATATTCAGCATTGAGATGCCTGCATTGGCAATGCATGCTTGTAGATGTGTTAAACGGAAAGACGTAGTATTTGCTGTGTCCCTGGAGCATGATGACTCTAGCGGTTCCAGTGTGCAGCTTGCTTACTGCCACTCAGCCTCAGATGATATATGCTCTAAGGCACGGCATGATCAGATGTGCCGAAAACTGGTAGACTACTGGCAACTTGCAATCTAAGTGTCGTTTTGTCAAGCCTTGGGCCTACTTTAGAACGTTCGATGTGGACTCCTGATTCGACATGTCTGCAATGTAACACACGGACTGGAGGCAGCAGACCTTGTGGTTCCATTCATTACACATATGCAGCTACATGTCCAGTGACACTGGCATGCTTGCAGCCACCTTAGAAGCAAAAGATACACTTTCACATTCTCTGCTTGTCAGCTGCCAGCATCATTACTATCCAAGCTTGCATCTTGTGGAGCGCCTAAAGTTTTGAAAGGGCTGTAGACTTCAAAAACTTGATCAGGAGGTCGTTTAGCTCGTTGGGAGCATCTCGAGGGATCCAATGGCCTGCATCATGTATCTGATGATACTGCCATTTCCCATCTTCAACATACCTGCAAGCAACTGTTACTGTTGCAGGCTGCACTCTGAAGCATGCAGTCAACTATAGCAAGGCGCTGACATCCCCAAGAGCATCAACTTGAATGTGGTTGGTATCAGAGCTCTGCACACTGGCTGCTCAGGCTCTGTACTGCACAGCAGGAACAAGTGCAGATGCTATTGCATTTGCATTGCACAACCATACATCTTCAACGGCACTGGCAATGTCCAGAATGCACAAGTCACATGCTATCTCCAGGGTTAAAAGGCGGCAAATCAATCTCATATGCATGACATACCGAGCAGAAGCTGTCATTTGCTCTTCCAGGACCCCAGCATCCCTGGTGGACCACACCCCCAGGACTGGGCACCGCAACAGAGGCGCTGGGCGAGGCTTTGTATCTCCAAACTGCTCCAGTTGAACATTGGCTCTATACCAATTCAGGGCTGCAGTGCAACATTGTATGTTGTACCTAGTGGTTGCTTGATTCGCCTGCATCCTGAAAGGACTAGGCATGCAGCATGTCTGCGTTTACACTTATTTACACTGTGGAACTGATTTCTGAAATGAGCAGCAATTTCACATTACTGCCAAACAGGATACACATTCTCAAGCTCGATGAGTTCCATGACACTGCAACAGGAGTGTGCAAGCAGGACTTCCGTCATGTGTTTAGGTCATCCACATCAAAGCAGTCTTACAAGTTAGAGTGTAGTGAGCTACAGGTGACATCCCTGGGGATCGAACTACCTGCCGTCAAGGCACCAGGTCTGCTCAGGTCAGCAATGTAGTCTTCTGCAACCTGTGAATCAAGCATTTGTCATGGCTGAGCTCTTGTCTGAAGCTGTTGCTGTGGCACTGTTGACCTGAGCTTTGGGGTCTGCTGTGCCAACATCAATCTGCAGATTTTGTACCTGTGGCTCATCAGTGAACCAGAGCTGTCGCATCAAGGCCCAGTCATTTCTTTGCAACGCTTTTTCTGACACTCCACGAAACTGCACCCCACAGATGACAGAATCTTGCTGCTTCCTTTGAACTCAATGACATGCTGTCTGTTCATTGCAAAGCAAGCATTGGCTCACTGTGGCAATGATAAGTGGCATGGACCTTGAAAAAAAGCATGTACCATGACTTCTCCCTTTGTCTGTTGCCGCCCATGCTGAACATGGATGCATTGTGGCCAACAGACAGAGCTACAAGGCGCTCAAAGCGCTTTGGAAACCTGCCCGCCAGCTGCCACGCCACTGCTGCGCCCCAGTCATGGCCTACCACACAGTGCACCTTCTGGACGTCAAGTTGGTCCAAGATGCCAACCACATCTTTCAGCAGGTTTGGCATGATATACAAGCTCGCATCTTGTGGCTTGTCAGACTGTCCAAAGCCCTTGAGGTCAGGTGCAACCACTCTGTAACCTGCCTGTACGAGGACTGGTATCTGCGTTCAGACAGAAGTCAGTGGGGGTTCTATGTCACTGGATGCCGTGCTGCGATCGCATCTGAGCAAACATGATTGCAGGCAATGCAGAAAGGCTGGTGTAGAGACTGCGGCATGCCAGCAGATCAGCTAGTTGCGCTCGGCAGTCAGCTGCTGTGCCGTCACGGAGACAGAGACCGACAGAGGCAGGCACGCCCCTGATGCTTCCACAGCTTGGCACTGTCGGGGAAGCCGTGCAATAACAGGACGACGTGTCCAGATCCTTGATCGGCGACTTCAAACTTCACACCGTCGACAACCAATCGCATGTTGCACTATAGCTCTCCTGCGGGCACAGCCAGCTGCGTGCGCAGCCGGGATGAGCACATGGGGCCACCTGCCCTGGCAATGCCTCATCCTTGACATTTTATTCACCTCAAGCTTGTTACTCATGCTGTTACGATCAGAGCAGCTAGCTTCAAGCTTGATCTCTTATGTAAAATCTGTTAACATGAGATTAATGTGAGATGGTGCTGTAGGGGTCCGCTCGACGTTTCACCTTGAACAGACTACTGTGCTTCACATGAAACAAGCTGGCAACCATAGGTACATCATCCGATTTGCTGGAATAGGAACCTTGCTGTCCTGCTTGTGTCAGGTGCTCTGCTGCCTCTTTGAATCTTCTAGCCAACTTGCCTGTTCTGCCTCGTGGAATTGTTCTAGCACAGTTGTCTGTACTGATAAAAGGATCGACGATGCCAAAGCAGTCATACTTCTTCTCCCACGACCTGTAAACCCACTCCCCACTCCATGTGTCAATGCATGTACCCCTGCACAGCATTTTGCGTGGATGAAAGTACACCTGCCACGACACCTACCAGGTATTCACGTCACATGCCACAATTATGACAGCATGAGCTATGCTCATTGATAATATGTGCCACGATTTCAGCAGGGTCCGCACTTTTGAATGCTCACATCGCAGACCAGCCAACCTGAGTCACTAGCAAGTTGTGAGTCATCAACAACGATGCTGCAACCAGAGGTATCATGCACCAAAGCCTGACACGATAAATGTGGGTTCCTAATCATCATCACCATCTGCTGCAGTGGGACCTTCCCGGGTGCACGCAAACATAACCAAGAGTCTCTATGCGATTTTGTGTTTCTGCCTCAGTATGCACAGCTGATGGCTCTGCCTAGTGCAGCTTTCTCAGCATGCAGAACAAGTCATTTGCACAGACCAGCACCTGAAACTGCAAGCCACACACGACAATTGCATGGCAGCAGGAACAGCTGCCCACCTGAAGCCCATGTTTGAGGCACACAGCCACTCCTCACAGGCTGCTGCGTACATCACAAAGAAGGACAAGAGCAACTCTGACAGGGATGACTTGTTTGCTGCACTCATGTTGTTCAGACCCCGGTGTGCCGCCTGTTGGCACGCCTGCAGATCATGCAGTTCAGGATGTGATGTAATATGCCTGAGGCAGCTGTACATCTATGATATAGCATCTCTGTGGCATTACTTTATGCTTCCACATGAGCAGTTCAGGTAACGTCTGAACAGTTCATATTGCGCTTGTGACTGGTCTCTTGACAATGTAGCATGCTGTGCAGCACGTGATGTATGTCTTAGGGAGCAAACAGGCTTGCATGCCGATGGGCAGGCAGAGCAACATTGTCTGACATCAACAGCAATGGATAGGGAGGATTGTGAGTCACCTGCAGGCCAACCTTTCTGGATTGCTGAGCAGCACGCAAGGAAGCACTTTCTGCTGTTGTGGGTTGCTCCAGAAAGAGCTGGTACAGTGGAGGCAAGACAGGTGGCTGCTGCCTTTGCAAATGGAAGACCGCCTATAGGCAGAGTCACCAATCGCTGGCAGAGCCACCAATCGCTGGGCAGGCATGTGCAAGTTCCATGCATGCACTACACAGCTTTCAACATGTGCTTGCCTAATCAGCGACCCACTTCATTCAGGGCATCATGTAAAATTTGCTTGGGTGACAAGGTGAAGCAAATAGTGCTGACACTGGGTGACTGTGTATTGCGATGCTCATCACATAAGCCAAGAAGTGTGCATAGTGCAAGAGGACAAGGGCAATTTGCAGCCGTGATGTTGTTGCCACAAATGTTCTACAATGACAAGATAGAACACAGTACCTTGACAGTTTCAACCCAGCAAGGTAGCATACTGCAAAGTTGGGCCTTACGGCACGTCAACCTTGGTGCTAGTGAGAACAAAGCAATGCTCAGCAGCATGTGTGGCTGCATGGAACATGTCAATGATGTCCACATGCCTACCATAAGAGTGAGGGCATAGCTGCTGAAAGTGCCCCTGCTGGAGTCATTGATGCCCTCAGCCCTGGCCCAATGCTTGACAAGGCGCACCAAGGGGGAAAATCTGCTGTCAATGTTTGCAAGGTAGCTCAGGACTGTTGAATTGATGACAGCATCGGTGTTGCCAATTGTGACGTCACAATGCATGCCTGCAGACATAGGCAATGTCAGGAGGCTCCGCTCATGTCGGCGCAATGACATTCAGATGTGTACTGTGGAGGTGGGTTGTGAAAATGCATGCATTGCTGCAGGCAAACAAACGTAGCGATGGGAGATTCACTGCAGAATGATGTACCAGTGATTGCAAATAAAGCATGCCAGTAAAAGCATGCTGGCACGGTAAGAGGTGCAAATGCAAAGGCAGATATACAAGATTACACAAAGCAGATGTGCATTTCACCCACAGTAAGGTGGGAAGAAGCTAAATGTTAGTGTACAGAGAGTCAAAGGAATTCAAGCCACAGCAGCTGATTTCAGTCTGACATTGCATGGGCTTGCTATCCTTTCATCACCTGTTGCTGCATGTACAAATCTTAATAAAGGAACGGTGCTTGTGTATATCACTGCAGCCTTTTCGTTGAAGATCCTCTTGGTTGTAAGATTGTCACGCAGGGCCTGCAGTAGCAAATGAAAGATCCCTGTGGTGAAACAAAGCAGAAGGCTTGTATGTTAACGCATAATGGCAATCTGCCAGAGCTTACCTTCAAAAGCTGGATCTTCTGCTCATGAGAAAGCTCTGCGATTGAAACTTCACTGCCACCTTCAGGGGACCTGGAACAGCATAGCCTGCCTCATCAACACCATGAACAGACCTCACGTGTACAGATCAGCTCAGAAGGGAATGCTAATGGCAATGCAATCTCGACCACAATTGGCCTTATCTGGATACAGATGTGCGGTTTCAGACGCATTGACGCAGAAGCTGCAGTCCTGGGGCCAGTGACTTACAATTGTGTGTATGTGCCCTCGATAGACAAGTCTAGATCTCCCGTGGGAGAGTGCAGTTTGCTCTGGAATGACCCGTAAGGTTCAATGCGCATGCCACTTTGATTGCAAAGTCCTGACTTGACCAAGCTGTTGATTTCAGCAATGATCTGATGGCGAGCAGTGAAATCAGCGTCACAGGGGGTGCATTCCTGCAGGGAATATACTTCTGAGTGTAACTGCAATGACATGCATGAGGCTTGCATATACAGGCGATTGCTCAGTCCTAGCTGGCCCTGAAAGGAAAAAATGATAGACAGGCAAGCATACAGAGCTCAAAATTTTCCATAGTGACTGATTAGAAGATGCTACATAAGCCTGTGTAGAACAGATGCTGACCTGAACAACTTGGTACAGTTCTGCATCAATTGTCTCTTCTGACCTGAGCTGCAAAAGAACTGTGCTGTGTTCTTTAAGGGCAAGTTCGACTGCAGTTGTTGTTTGCTGGACAATAGCAACTTCATTCAAAGTGCCTGCAAGCGCCAAAGCAGATTAAGAGGTCGCAACATGTTAGAGCGACGGACTGCCACTGCTACAGCTGGAAAGACCTGCTACTCCAAAAGCTGTCGACCAGACCCAAAAGCCTCTTTCATACACAAAAGGTGAGGGCCGACGCACCTTTTGATTGACATATGCAAGACAAGTTGAAGCTCTCCCATGTTGGATAAGACGGCAAGGAGCGGGAGAGCCGATCAGTAGATCGAAAACGGAGAGAAACAGAGGCAAAGGGTGTACATGTTCTGGTGCTCGAACGTACGCTTGGAAGTCTGCAGTGCCGGAGTGAAGCACAGCTGACGCACCAGCGCGCCATTTGCCTCACAGTGGCCGGGTCGGAAGGTGCTTTGTCGCAAACTAAAGCATGGCAAGGCAGTTTCGACAACCGTCGCTTGCTTGATCGCTGGATGCTTTGAGCACTGTTTTATATGTCCCTCTGTATGGGACTCTTGCAATCCCATGCCAAAGGTGCAGACTGCAGTGTGTAGCGGACGGATCAATCCTCGTTCCTGCCAAAAAATGCGTGCTCTGAAACCAACTTGTACTCGCACAATTTCTCTGCAGCTGGATCAAGAACAAGGGCTGCCATAACATCACATGCACCAATGGATCTAGCTGAAGATAGATGCTCATGATCATATTTGAGCATCTTAGTGGGCTGCAGTGACATGGCTGTTTGACACTTCCTCTGCTTGGAGTATTCTTGCTATGAGCTCTCTATTCTGTCCTTCGTTGGTCTTGGGCTTGAAGGTGCATTCCCTCATTGCTTCTGCCACAAGGCTCTGCTTCAGCTGCGCCCTCTGAGCTTGAAGCTTTGCCTGCGATCACCACAGCAGCAAATGTCACCATGATTCCATTATGTGACTGATATTTACATTCGCAACATGAGCATAGACTCTTTGACAGCAGAACAGGTCAGTGGGCAACCAACACTAGCCTCAACCTCCCTGTATGGCAATGTGCATGCCCATCAGCCCTGACTTCCTCAAGTGTTCCTCAGGTGGCTGTGCAATGTATCTAACCAATGTTGCATTTTCCCTGAAGACCAAGGTTTGCAGCCTGTGTCCCAACAATACACAGTACTTAAAGCTTGCATCCTACTGAGCAGCAGTTGATGCAACAGCCTGATGATAGCCTACCTGATGAGTGCTCTCATGCAACTTGAAGGGCTTGGGCACGGTGTGGGTAGTCGGGGCGCCCTGTGGGTTCAGGATGAACACTTCAGCCTCCCTCGCACGCTTGGCTGCCTCCTTTGCCTTTGCTGACTCCTGCAGTCAGCAGAAACTGTGTCAGGTACAACAGGTGGGACACTGCTTAGCGGCAACATTCCTGTGTCCTGGACATCAATTTCAGTTGCATGTTTGCTGCTGATGCAGCCTATAGTAACGTCTGCACACCAACACCCTACATGTGCACGACAGTGCAGTCCTGTCAAATGCCTTGACCCAGGCCCAAACATATGTCTGTGGTTGTGTGCATTCTTGAGTGTCATAATCTTTTGTGATAATCCCAGTTGCAGTTCCAGCAACATGTTGGGCTAGTACAACAGACTCTAAATGGCAAGCCTTGACCTGTAGATCCATGTCTTGCTCTGTACCCTTGCATCACAACAGGTCCAAGATGGTGAGGTTGAGCCATTTCAACAACCACAGCCAGCCCTGGTGACACAGGGTGGTGCGTATTGATCTGAAGCTGCGTGTGACAATGACGAGACCCATAAGGTCTATGGCTTGCAGCATCCTCCTGATAGCTGTGCATGTAAAAATCTGCCTCGATGGCTCAGGCAACAAGTGGTATTTAGAAAGGCAATTGAAAACATACTACTCCACTATATATATTCACGAAGGGTTAGGAAAGGAGGTAATCTTTGTCAAAACCCCGCAGTCGCGAATGAGAAAAGGCAGGGATCATCAGCAATTCAATGGAGGGGGGGCCAGACCTGCAGCTCCATGTATCGCTCCAGGCCGCGCACCACAACAGGGCCAGTGGCCTGAGGCACCCGTCGGGTGATGGCTGGCGTGAAGGTGCAGTCCAGCAGCTCTGAGTACTCATGCGCTGCTTTGGCCTCTGCAATGCGCGCCTGTCTGTCCCTCTTGTACGCATCTATCCTCCGTACAAGGTGCTCAGGGTCCTGCACATGTATGTGTTGGCTTCACAATAATGTGTTCATGGTGTGATGGATTCCAGGCTGCCATGGGAAGAGCATGCAATGCTTGCTTAGCATGCATGCTCAGACACTAAACCTGGTCCACAGCTTTTTCTCTGCAGCATATGCTCACATCTGCACGCAGGTTTGCATGTAGGGCTCACAATGCATGTACAGGGACTTTTGGGTGCTGCCGTGCTGTACTAGCCGTCCATTGCGTGTTGTCTGGGGTAACCCTGGTTTGAGCAAAGGTCTGTATACCCGGGTAACCCTGATTTGGCCAAACCACCCCAGGCCCTGTCAGGCAGCAGGATGCTTACCCATACCTGCTTGTGCAAAGTGAAGTTGGCTGCAGGTATGACCTCTTGACCACCGTTCTCCTTGTACCCATCTGTGCTGTGGGGCAGCGCCAGGCGGCCCCCGCTGTGGGGCGCTTTGTGGCTGTGGTACAGGGCAGGCTTGAAGGTGTGGTCGCGGCGGAAGCGCTCTTCTGCTTCACGTGCCTGCTCCTCATGCAGAACCCTTGCCCTATTGTTTTTATACAACTCGCTCAGTGGGCTTGCCTGCAGTGTCAAAAACATATGTGATGCTCACGGTGTGTTTGATACAATTCAATTGGGTGTAAAGTCAGTGACAAAAGCCACAGTGAGTTGCTTGTCTTGCATGGGTGACAAACTCAACATGCTGGTGATCCAGATTCATACCAAATCACAAAATCCCTCTCTACTTCATCTCACCAACACCCTGCTAGAGTCAGAGCCTCAGGAGGAGATGCAGCTCAAAAGATACGAGACCTTTCCAAAGCTGCAGCATCTCAGTGGCCCAATGTGGCAAATAGGACAGGAACACCAGAACAACACAATCTCAGCTGGCCAGTCTGTCAAGCCATGGCCTTTGTCTGGCAAGCCATGCTGGGCAGTACACAATAGACATTGCATGTACAGACATGTCTCGTTCATACTCAAACAGGCGATAAACACCTTGACAATACCAGGTACAACTTTGCATAAACAGCCCCCTCTTTTATGCGCTGTCTGTACACATGGTACTGTATCTGTTCTATGCTAAGGCGTTGCTCTTGTGCTGAAACGCAAATTGGGCAGAGCAGTGACAAGCAGCACGTGTCTTTCAATTTAAAAAGCAGCAATTCTGTGGGCAGCAGCATTTCTGCAAATGCCATCTCCTGGCAGCTCACATTCGCAATCCTCTTGGAGCGGGCATTGATCTTGGGCTGGAAGCTGAACTGAGCGTAGTAGTGCTCAGCAGTGGCTTCTCTGCAGGCGTCCTGCTTCTGCTTGTCTAGGGTGGCCAGCCGCTCCACCTTGTCCAGGAAGCTCTCCCTGGCATGGGGCTGCTCAGAGGCAGCCAGCACGTGGGCTGCTGTGCCTGTGTCTGGGCTGAAGGTGCACTGCTTGTCCTCCTGCAGATGCATGAACAGGTTTCTCTTGTGCAGATGGTAGTATGATTGTGCTGTCTATTGCATGAGGCTGCTCAGAGGCGGCCAACACGTGGGCTGCTGTGCCTGTCTCTGGGCCGAAGGCACACTGCTTGTCCTCCCGCATGAACAGTCCCTTCTTGTGCAAATGTTATAGTCAAGCTAGGACATGAGTTGCATCCCCTGTTTCTAGACTGGAGCTGCACTGCGTGTTGTCCTGCACAGGAAGAAGCCTTGGCAGCTTCATGGCTGACAGTGTTGTTGCATGTTTGCTGGTGTGTGGCTGTCCAGAGGCAGCGTGTGCATGTAGTGATTTTGTATGAGAGCTTTTGCAAACTGTTCACTCAGTTACGCATGTGCAAATATGCGTGCACACATGCCTTCCAGGAACCTGCTGAAGGCATCTACTTGGACATGCCATTTTATGCAACCCCCATAGAATATGACGGGACTCCATCCTTATATTATATTCTATTGTCTGTGAACCAAATAGTTCACCCTTCAGTCAATCAATCAATCAAGCAATCCATCCATCCATCCGTCCATCCATCAACCAAGGATTGAACTCAGTCATCAAAACCAGGCTGTAGAGGCCAGCTAGAACCAACCTGAATTCAACACAAGGTTGCATGTGCATCCAGGAAGTCATGAGTGCAAGGGCTCCAGACATACTCCAGACAGCAAGCTCACCGCCTCAGCCTGCAGGCGCTGCATGCGCTCTTGCCGCATCTCGTAGAAGAAGCGCTGCCGCTCATAGAAGTTGGCAGGAACCTGCAAGCTGTCCTCCAGCAGCTGCTCACTAGCTGGGTTGATGTGGGGACTGAAGGTACACTGTGCCTCCTCTTCTATCACACCTGCATACCCAGGCGCTTCATTGTGCATATGCAATGCATCAGCATCATGTTACAGAGCAAGCCAGAACTAGCTGCACCTTTGACGCCTCCTGACCGGCATAAATATTCAGCTTTCACTGTGCAGAGGCAAAAGTCCATGGATTGGTATTATGGCAACATCCTAATCTGGCGTCATTTGCAGATTGACAAGAACCCTCCATGCTGTGCTGTCATGTTCTTCAGAAACAGTGACATGAGCCGTCTTATTCTTTGCACAGTGCTGAGAGCGGAGGCAGGAGACAGGCCCATGACATGAACATGGTATCAGCACACCAACACAAACCCAGTGTATTCGCAACATGTTTTGGTGTGATTATGTGTTGAACAGAGTAGCCCAGGCAGGAGGCTCACATGCCCCATCCATGTAGTCCAAAGCAATGCCACTTCACATGCACTCCACATACGTGAGCCATTCAGCGAAGGGACATGTGAGACTGACCAGGGTTGAGCTTGAGGGGTTGGCGTGAGGTGAGGCGGTCTGCCAGGGGCAGGTCCTCCCGCACCTCTCGCAGCTCTTTGGAGATGGCGAGCCGCATGCTGCGGTCATTCACAGCCGGGGCAAAGGTCAGGTTGGGGTCCTCCTCCACTGACAGCTGCGTCTGGGCCAGCCTCTCACTACACCACAACATGCTATCAGTCACAGGCTTGTTGCTGTGCTAGTAAAGGCATGCTGCGACGAGGACCAGCTGAGGTGAAGGCCAGAAAAGGAACCTTGTTCACCAACATCTGCATCTGGGCCAAAACTTCCCTACATACAGTGTGTTGTCTGGCCATTTCAAGTCCCGGTTTTTTGGAACTTGGTTTTTGAGCTGACATCGGGTTAAGTAGGTGTGCAGTGGCCACCTGAGCAATCCTGGTACCTGATCTCTGGTACCAGGATTGCTCCAGGCTTGCACCTGGGAACGCCAAAAGGCGTAAAAGATTTTGTGTTTGTTTGTATTGTCTGGCTTATATCCATGGATGCACTCTCCTAATAGAGGCTGGCGCAAGGATCTTAGCGTGTGCCTTTACTGTAGCAATCTGTTGCTGCAGCAAGAGCACAGGCATACTTGTTGACACATAAGCAAGACTGCAGTCTAGGCTTGGGACACTGAGCAGGTCTGAGTGTGAGACAGGCCTTGTCTTTCTGCACAACCCCTTTGTTACAGAATGCTGGGTTTCAGGCAATGCTCTCAACAGTGAGTGCTGTCAACTGAGATGTGCAACAAGAGTGGTGACCTGCGGCGCCTCTGCAGGTCTCCTAGGCGGTCCTGGATGGGCACGTAGCCTGCCAGGTGGCGCCTGTTGTTGGCCACAGCCTTGGGGGCAAAGGTGCACTCCCTCAGAGCTGCTGCCTCAGCTTCCAGCCGCAGCTTCTCCCACTGTGCACACCACAGCAAACCATCTTCAGCATGCACTGCCTAGCTGCTGATGGCAGCTTTTGCAAACGAGTTGAGAAACAGCGACAGTGGATTGAGCAGTGCATGCTTTCCCATGATGATGGCATGATCTTCAAAGGAGAACAAGAGGGCTTCTAAACATTGGCAGGCACATTCTGCAGAGAAGATGCGGACGGTGTAGCAAGTTGGCATGGCGGCTAGCACACCATCCAGAGTAATTGCTTGTAGGCATGCACGACGAAATAGATAAGGGACAGAAGGAACAGCAAGACAGTTTACATGGCAAGTTGCAGGATTAGCTGATGCATCATGAAACAAAAATACCAAATAGTTGCTGCGACGTTGTGTTGTCACAAGGCGTTATGGCGCATGGTTCTATGCAGGGGAGCTATGCCTGCGCAGTAAAGAGATGAAGGTAGTCCATGCATTGCAGTGCAGCCTCACCTGAGCATACTTGCCATCGCGCCGCCTGTACAAGCGATCTGGGAAGGGCTGCTTGGGGGCAGCGTCCTCCTTGGGTGGGCGCCCAGTCTTGGGGGCAAAGGTGCAGCCTGTCAACTGTTGCCCGTCCTCCTCCAGCTTCAGCTGTGCACCTGCAGAGATATGCCAAAGTCTGCTGCAGCTTACTGATGCACCTGATGTTGGCCGCTGAGATTGTTCTTGCAGTGACAATGGTGCACACAGGATGTGCCTGCATGAACTGCATACATCACAGTGCATGCTTGGGACTGGTAAAGTTGCATACAGGCACACGCTGATGGAAAAGCAGCGCATGTCAGGCTGTTGGTGACTGTCCTCTTTCCTTCTCTGCACAACAGTGCTTACGCATGAATGATTTGCACATGCGAAGTGATATCTGTCTTTGCATACAAACACCGCCTGGGTTGTCTGAGTTAATGCACAGATGTCAGAAAGCATGTCCCATACGCAAACCCAGGGGGAACAAGTCATATGGCAAACAGATGTTGGAGGACACACGTACTTACACTTGTCCCAGTGGGCGGTCTTTGGCCTAGCCAGCTGCTCCAGGCGCTGATCCCCTGTGGGCCGCTGCCTGCCTGCTGACTGACTGCGCCCCCTGGCACCACTTGTGTTTGGCCTGAAGGTCAAGTCATCATCATGCTGCTGTTGCTGCCGCCTCTCCAAGACTGCCTGCTTGGACATCTTTGGGTGGGCGCCACTCAAATTAAACTCCCTGTCCACATCAGCGTGAATGAACATGTTACCATTGCAAGTGTAAAGTGGCAAAAATACTGCCTTTTTGCGGCAGATGGTGTGCTTTGAGTTTGACATCTTACTGCTGCCTTGTGAGTTCTGAGATGAAATGGCCAATGTTCATCATGCACATGCACAACACTGGGGCCACGTCAGATGACATAGGACCTGGGCAGTGCCAAATCATGCTGACAGGAGTTTCGCACATACAAGACAGCACAAGTCAGCCTGTCACCATGCATCAGCAGCCAGCTTCAATTACAGTTGCTGTGCATACCTAGGCACTGTAGATCTGAAGTTTGGCCTGTCTCTTGGCACACTTGTAGCCCGTTGTCTACCCCCATCGGTAGGCCTGGGCCCAGAGACATAGCCTGAATCACTCAAGCTGACTCTGCTGCTGCTTGATACACCCTCCTCTCCTGCAAATGGCTCATCCCCATGGTACCCACTCTGCGCCTCCCCTTCTGCCTCATGTTGCTGTGACAGGCGCCAGGCAGAATGGTGTGACTGATTGCTCACCGATGGCTGCTCATGTGCACCTGCAATGTCACAGCAGCATACTGTCTCCAAAGCAGGATCATTAGGAGGCTGAAGTATTCTTCCTGTTGCCTAGCAGGATTATCGCTGCTTGTCAAAGATCTGGGTGTTCAAGGTTGGAAAGAGCAGCTTGGTCAGACCACAATAGCAGTGCAGAGTCTAATGGCATGTCAAGGCAACAGCACAAGGTGACCAGCACTGTGACATGGCAATTGCAGACATTTGCCACAACTCACCTGAGTGGCTAACATCTGTGCTGCTGTTGCCAGATTGCGGCGTGTACAACAGTGAGGTGTCAATCTCAATGGGCCCAGGCTGGCTAGAGTCCAGATCAGGCAGTTGGTGCCTGACTCTGGGCTCCTCACGGTCTGAGAGCCGCTCAAGAGGATCTGATTCATAGGCTGGTGTGGATTGAGCAGCCACCAAGCCAGGCTCTGCAACAGGATGACTGTGCCATTGGTATCGGTGCTCAGACAGACCGCCTACTGAGCTTTCAGGGGAGACCAGAGAACTGTTGCCACCCGCAGTTCTGACGCCTGCACCTGCAACATCAATGTATAGGCTGCTGTCTGCTGTAAGCAACTATGCTGAAACATCCACCAAGCGTGCTGACTGGGACCCTACAAACAAGTTTGCAGAACAAGTGAAGAACAGCTGCAGGATGCGACGCTCTTCGCTCTCTCAGCAACTGCTGGACCCTTTCACGCTTATCAGCGATGGACTCAGTGCTGGGAGCAGATGACAGGCTTGGTTTGGACTGCCTCTCTAGTATCAGACGGTCCAGGACCTCTTTTCTCTGCGCGCTAGACAGCGTACGAGCGCCAACAGAGCTCATCTGAAAGCAAAGCGTGATGTGCAAGAGCTCTTGCTACTAAGTGCCCATGTGCGATTGCCTGCTGTAACCTTCACAACATGCCTAACAGCTGAGTTTGCCTAACATGGGTGACGGTAATTGAAGAACAGAGGTGGGTGCGGCATGGACAAGACTGCGTCGGAGTGCAGCTCCTTAGCTGGCCGGCTTGGGGTAGTTGTGGCGCAGTTTGCTAGGTGTCTGTGCAACAGAGGGATCAGGACCTGTCACTGACGAGGTGCACGGCTGACACATGACCTGTAAGACCTGATGTGACATCGGCTGTGACAGCTGGTCTTCAGGGTCTGGTCTGCAAGTTGTCGATTGCCTGATGAACACCTGGGGACTTTGAGTTGCGACGTTTGACTTTTTAGGTCAGTCTGGTTTTCCAGGCATGCCTCTTCTTCTTGCGGTATATGTAGGCAAGTCTCTTGCATTGCTGAGATTGCGATGTACATAGATTGCAATTGCCATTCGTTTAAGCCTGAGTAATCATGCTCTTGGGGATTACATGTAAGTGTCCCGAGTCAGCATGCTCTTGGGGATCACTCCAACATTGCACGATCAAACTTGACAGAAAAAGCTTCAGATTGGTGCTGTCAGCAGGGTACAGCAGCTTTGTAAAGCTTTCGACGCAGTCGGAGACGCAATCAGCAGTCATCATGGTCAGTTTGCCCTGAAGTCAATGTCAAAATTCGCAAGGCATCAAATTCAGAGTCTGGCAAAGACTTCTGAACTTGCAAGCCTACTGCACCGTTGTGCATGTGCCAAGTATTGCACGTAAAAGAGAGATTTGCTGATTGAACCAATTGCTTGCAAGCTTTCATTGTCAGAGGAAAAGCTTGGTCAGACAGCTAGCTTCTGCGTCAGCTTCCCCAGACAATACATTACAGTACCGTACACTAGTTACGGTGTACCAAGCCCACTTGGAAGCAGATTGCGTGGCGTACGTTGGTGCGCACAATCCACACGTACTCAACATTCTCCCAGACAGTGTCCGCCCTCAAGACCACATTTTCCGAAATGACATCCACAGTCTCCGCCTCGTTGCTTACCTCGCGCCTGAGCTGTGCTAGGCGCTCGATCACAACAGCCCTCCCCGCACCGTTCAGTGCCCACCAGCCACAACGATCAGCGCACAGATCGTCGCAATCACCTGTCTGGTCACCCAGACGCAGCGCAGCTCCTTCGCGCTTGATCGCCATGGCTCAAGGTAAGCTGTGCAGTCAGTCTGCCTGCTTGATGATGGTTCCACGCCGGCATCAGTGCAGGCTCCAGGGTCCGTCGCGCACTTCCAGTCCACACAGCTGTATGGTTGTGTGTTTGCACGCGTTGTCACTTCTGTTATTATCGCCTGCTCTTCTACCCGTGCAAAGACACAGATATGCAGTCAAAGCACATGCATTATTTGCTTATGCTGGCATTGACCCTCGAATTGGCAGTATAAATTCTGCCTGAAGTCAAATTCAAGAGAGTGACCTCTGTTTCCCTTGAGGTGCTCCTTGCACAGGGTGGTTTGCGTCTCAAATGCAGCACTTTCTCAGCCAACAACCTGCCCTGTGTGTGCCTCTGCAGTTCCAGCCCTGACTCAGATTCCTAAGTCCAAGACCGATGAGGAGGCTGTCACAGGCTTGCTGCAGCTGGCGCATGACTGCAGTGCGGCTTATGGTCAGGCTGCAGAGAAGGGCAGCGATGCAGAATTCAAGCAAGCCATGCAGAAGTTTGCTGGCCAGGCTGATAGCCATATTAAGCAGTGGAGAGGTAGGTCCTCTTTCAATTGTTCCCAAACAGAGGTACTTTACAGCTGCGGACGAGCTCTGTGTGCAAATCCTGTTGTGTCAGGATAGCTTTTTTGCTTTGCAGCTTGTGCCATTCTGCACCTGACTGACATTATCCATTATATCCATGTCCAACCTCAACAGCATGTCACATACTCATTCTTGCACACCACTGCATCAGCATAACAATGGCAGTGCATGGGCATCACCAAAGTGTCTGTGCCACTCTCAGCACCAGCTAGCACCTAGCATCAGCATATATGTTAATGCACTGGACAATCACGTACTCTCAACAACTCAAGACAGACAACAACCCACCAGTTGTCAGAGTCTAACTCTGACAGTGTCGGTGCTGCGCAGGTCTGCTCAATCCTCCCCCAGAAAAAGAGACAACCATCTCCACTTCCATTAACTCAGCCAAGGTCAAGCTTGCTAACCTTGGTGGGGACAAGGGCATTGTGGCAGCCATATTTAACAACGCCAATGACTCAGCCACTGCTTATGAAGCAATCTCACAGCGCAGTGAATTTCCAAAGCAAACCACCAGCCTGGCTGCCAAGCTGCTTCCTGAGGCTCAGGAGCAGCGTGCATTTTTGGAAAAGTTTGCTAAGCAGTAAAGTCTGGCTTCACCATGCATGGAACTGGGCAAGAACACCATACCGAATTGGCTGCTGTCAAAAGTGAAATAGTGTAAAGATGCAGCTGAAATAGCTACAGGCAAAAATACGAGAGCGTGTTATAGGCAGTGACAGTTGCATTCTGCATTGGGAAACACAGTCAGGTCATTTGCTGCATCACAACTGAGGAACAAAAGGGCATACTTTAACATGATATGGTCAACATGATATGTGGTGAGCACAAGTTGACAGCAGTGCATGCCATGGATGACATTTGATGGAATTGCAGAAAACTCAAAAGGATTGTTTGGTATGCCTGCTGTTGCACACAAAGGTCCAGCAGCAAGGCAAGGTCTGTACACATACAGGACTCAGCGCCTGGCCCCTGTACACATGCACTGATGTGCTGTGTTTGTTGCATCAGCATCTGTGACAAGGGCGAATTCGTTTGCATGCCTGGGAGATAGCCCAGCAAAGAGCTGCACTGAGACTAGCTGATGAGGCAAAGTGATGCGGTGCTGTTCTGCAATATCAATCCACCTCCTGGGCCTGAAGTGCGGTATGGAAAGCTGAGGATCTGCCAAAAGGCACTCCTATGCTGTCCTATGCTGTTCTGAAAGGTGAGAAGCTGGACATTTTGCCCAGCGTCGCAACACTGAACTGCGTTGGCAGTCAGATGTGACAGTCACACAGACGGCAGACTGTATGGACCCAGTAGACAGCAAGCAACACAAAGCAGCTTTTAAAAGACACGGTAGCAGACTTGCTCCTTGTCATTAAAGCCAGGTGGTTCAAAAGTCTAATACAGTCAACTGGGTGTTGAAGGATGTGATCCAAGTATATGGATACATACTTCAGCTTCTGACTTCCTCAGCATTGTGCCGCGCCCATACCTTGCGTCACTTTTTGATGTAGCAGCATCTGAATTCATGAGCTATAGCCAGAACTTGTGGTGCTGAGTGTACAGCTGCAGCTGGGGCGGTAGGCTGTTGTCGCTACCACAGGTGGCCTTTGTACCTGTCCTGCACGTTGACCAAGAAAGCCATTTTGCCCTAGGCCTTTTGCGTGCAAAACAGCTGGCAAATTGGGGGAATGCTGTCAGCCTGCACTCCAACATCACTAGTGCCTTCACCGGCAAGTCACTCGCGCTACAGCAGGTGTCCACGGCGGTGAACCCGAAAAGAGGAAGGTGTGTCGGTTGAATTGCTGTGCTTCTTGCGCAGCAGAGATACTTGCGCGCCCTGCTTGATACCAGTGTCGGGAGACTCAAACGTAACGCACACAACTCACTGCAGGTGCCTGCAAACGCCTTGTCTCGCCGCAGGTCTACGCATTGATGGAACAGTCCAATCTTGCACACGCACTGTAGAGGAGTTCAGTCGCATCGGCCGCCCAGAGGGATGGAACACCTGATCGCGCGGGCAAAAGAGGATGTGTCGCAGCAAGCCGGCGCGGTAAGTATCTGTAACATGAAGTAGGTAGCAAGCACCCATCAAGTTCGTCGGCACAGAGTAAGACAAGACGTATTGGCGCAGGGTCTGCTGACAGCGCCAGAAGCTGAACACATCATCGAAACACTGCGATCTTTTGGCGTGGATCAGGTATACGCTGCTTGAGCTGGAGTACTGCACTTTTCACAATAGCGATGATTTACCGCGACGGTTATTTTCAGGTCGGCAGTCCTGAATGGAGGGCTCAGCACGGCCAGATCACTAAGCTCAACCTGCAGGTGCTAGCCCCTGACCTTTCATCAACTGCTTTCTGCTAGCCTCATTTTGCCTACTGCAACATGGCATTTTCGTTGTTTTGCATGGCAACGTAGTCACATCATGGCAATTGCCAAGCGTCTACTGACCTGACCAGTGTAATATCATGCCCAGGAGCATACTGTCATTGTCTCACCAGAACATGGCATGCAGTGCTCATACAGTTGATGTTGTTGCCTGCAAACACAGAAGCATTGACTGCAGGCTCACCACAATGCACAGACTCACTCTGATGAGTTTGTGAAGAGTGCATTTGTGTCATTGGACAAGTTCCCTGTCCTGGTCAGAGAACTTGTGACTTTTGAGGTGAGCTTTGCAGTCTGCTTTTGCGGTCCGGTAGGGAATCTTTGCTGTGGGCACTAAATGTTGCTGATGCCACAGCTGCTGCAGCAAACAGTATTGTTGAACCCATGGCACTGACGCTTAGCCAGCTGAAGTTTGCACTAAACAGTCAGTGACTACAATGCTGGGCTAAACAAAATGCATGTGCAGCGCTGCTTAGCAGGGCACTCATACAGACGGGCAATGTACAAATAGGCCCATTTCCAATCTTTGTGTTTGTGCTGCATGCTAGGTGTGGAAAGCCAATGTTCTGCCACTGCTGCAACAGCATGTTGCTGAGCAAGTGGACTCCATGACCAGCTACATGTTGCTCCAGCATGAAGCAGCTGTGGCCAACTTGCTAGAGGTGATGCCCTCCAAGCTGCTTTGCTGCCTCATGCTGAAACAGCTGCTGTATGACCAGTACTTCAGCCCAGATCACTGTCCTTACTATCAGGGCACCTTTCACAAGTATGCTCAAATGCAAACTTATTCTTTTTACAGCTGCCAGAGAACATGTTGCTGATAGCAAGCTGAGCAAATGCTGCTGGATAGAAGCTGGTGTGCTGCAAGGTGGACACGTGATGCCTGCAGATTACCTTGTATCATCAGGAGGCCTGTGAAGCAGTTGATGAGGACTCCTTGCTGGAGCTGTGTGACTGGGGCTACCGAAAGCTGCTGTCTCTGAACAGCAAAGTGCACAGGCAGCATAAAGCCCCAGGTGGGCCCTTTCATTGTCTGCATTTGTTTGCCTTGACCAGGGTTTAGAAACATGGAACCAGGGCATGGCAGAATTGTGAACCAGCAAGTTGCAGAACACCTAGCGTGTTGTGATGGCTTGCTTCTGCATCTGGTGGTTTTGATCATGCAACTGTACTGACCTACTTGCACTGTGATATATTTTGATCTGTTCATCTAGCAGACTGCAGCAGCGCTTTGGCTGCGCCTCTTAAAATTGGTACCCTCCAGTGCAGACAAAGTTGCAGTGTCTGCAATGGTTACAGCAGCCATCTTGCTAACATGAGGTGCCTGCAGATCAGGACCCCAAAGCTCTGCTTGATGTGTCAGCTGAGGAGGACTTCCAGGCAAAGCTGCTGGAAGCTGACTTTGGAGCTGCTACCTCTGCCCTCACCATCCTCAGGTCAGCACCACCCCACCTGACACCCTGCTCATCCCACAACACGAGAATCCTATAGCATAACACATAATTGCCACAATTAGTCAGCCAGGGATTTTACATTTGTTGGGGCCAGCTAGCCCATTTGACTAGATTGCAGTCTTTCACCAGAGAACGAAACAGACAGAAAAATAGCATAGACAAGCAAAATCATGATAGAGAGTTTCACCGCGCTTGGGATGCAAAACTATTGCATGTTGTGGTGCATCTTTACTGGCGTAACTTGGCTTTGACATGTGGTGCACTCAACAGTGAAGGTGGATTGATGCTTGCTGCCCAGACTGATGAGCATTGTGATGACATGCTCACATGGCGCCATGTTTGTGACCCAACATTGCTCTGCTTTGGTGTACCCTGGTCTTGAAGTGCGCATGGGCATGTATTCCAACTTCATTTGAGGTTACACAGGGCCTGCTGAAACACTTTGTTCCACCCTGAATGCGCACGAGTCATCTTTGCTCACTTGTGAGTGACGTTCCATGATACCTCATCCTCATAACCACATTTGCACCCTGCCTGCTCAGATGCCTGCCAGTATGCCTGATTGTGTGGCCACTGGGTTGGTCATCTGCAAAGCAGTGGCAAATACTGACTTGTATGTTTACCATAACACAGCGGAAAAATGAAGAAAGAGTACATCAAACTTTGTACTTTATGAACTTTGTACATCTTGCACAGCAGCCCAAAATCCACACCACACGTTCCTGACTACAGCCTTTGCTGAGGCAGGTACTTGTCAGACTACCTGAATGTGCTGCCACTGGCCCTGCTGACACGCATGGTGAGAACCAACGACACCTTGATGGCTCTGGTGCCCCTGCTAGAAGACCCCCCCTGGGTGCGCCGCCGCAACAAGAAGACTGAGAAGTTCATTGGCAATGTATGGACTGCAGTTGAGCCTAGAGACAGGCTGAGACTGACGCAGCATGATGCTCAGGTCAGGTCAAAGCTGGCCTCGGTCAATGGGTGTGATAGTCTGTACACACATGCTGCTTTCAGCACATAACTATTTGGCAGGATGTGCAGAATGCTTTGCGGCTGGTTGCTGCAGCACATGTGCAAGCAATCTCACATGGTCCCACTTGAAAGCTTCCAAGGAGTTGTATGTCAAAGGCAAATGGTTGGAAGCTGGCTGCACCTTACACTAAGCTACTTCATCAACTTGGCCAGTCATGCCTATGCCAGGCTGTCTTGACGCAGGTATAATGCCTGACTCCCCATCAAATTGATGCCAAAAGGTGTAGGCTATTTTTTCCCCTTCATGCACGTACCTAGCTCATTATGAGCTGGAAAGCGTAAGTATCATATTCATTTTAATGCATATTCATTTTAATGCAGGTATGGCTGATGCTGAACAACCTGTTAGTGGACTCAAAGGCGCGAGCCAAGTATGATATGGATGAGTACCGAAAGGAGACAGTGCTGCGTGTGCGGCGCTACATGAATGACATCCTGCTGGACCAGCTTCCCGTACTGAAGGACCTGCAGCGTGTGCTTGATGAGCTGACCATGGGAGTCTCCTCTCAGCAGGATGAGTCACAGATCACACGACTCATCATTGAGCAGGTGAGGTCTTGACATTGCAAGCCAGCCGGTCATGTTGACAGCAGACACATGTCTTCTGATCACCATGATAGCACACTGCGCTCCGAAACTGCAGCTGGGTGCAGACTGCCAAGCCTTCATACATTGTATCACAACTCAGACCATACATGCTGAAGGGTCAGTTGCTCAGCCGGTGCACTGCAGGTGCCTGTACATGCAGCATCAGACCTCAGATCATATGTGCTGAAAGTTCAGTCAGTCAGCTGGTGCACTGCAGGTGCCTGTAATGCGGGACGCTCTGCTGAAGCAAGGCAACTGGCAGCAGGTGGCGGACATGCAGCGCAAGGCCTTCTTCAGCCCAGCAGCGAGTGCTCAGCAGAGCAAGAGGCAGATGGACGACATGCTGAAGGCCCTGGACTTCATGTGCAACCTGCAGCCAGACAAGCCACAAGCTCCTGTGAGTTGCCTGTTATCGTGTATGAGGAATGCCTGCTGTAGCAGTAACTGTTACCATGCATGCTGGATGTTTGCCGTGACAGTCTCGGGTGCCTTCATGTGCAATTTGCAGCTCAACAAGCCGCCTGTTTATGATATATGCTGAACGCCTGCTATGACTGTCTCTGGTACCTTCGTCTGCAAGCTGCATTCAGACAGACCACAAGCTGCCAAGAGTCAGATATGACCGGCAGGCATAAGCCGCCTTGTGATCATGGCGTATGCTAGATGCCAGCTAATATGTTCTCGCCAATTGACTTGACTTTCCACATGATCTGGACAGCTTTCTGCACAAATTATTTGTTGCATGGACATATGAAGCTTGATCCTCCTCCTACTGCAAGAAGGCGGTGCATGTCTGAGCATGGGATCCTGCAATGACCCACGCTTGCCTGCTCGCTTGACAAGTATACGCTGAGTGATGCTCGAAGCAACATGATGCTGTCACAGAGTGGCAGCTTTGTTCAGCTGCAGAGATAGAGTGATGCATGACAGAGACAGAAGCTTCCAAAATTGAACAGCACAGAACATCAAAGTTGTAAACGAGTGATAAAGGCTTGCCTGCATGAGAGGCAGGAGGAAAGATCAACAGAGGGAAGTCACATGGTATGTGAGAAACAGCATGCATGGAAAAGGCTTTTGAGTCACTAAACACACAAAACTGCTATTTGAGTCCTGTCAGGCAACACAATACATTGTGCAAAATGGTTTGACCAACTCCTTCTGCAGGCAGGGCACGAGGCAAATCAGACAGAGGTGCGGTTTGAGCTGTGGCGCCGGGTGAAGGAGGATGTGTTTGAGCGGTGGGAGGAGCACAGCTGCAGCCTGAACCCTGCCAGACCAGCAGAGGCCGTCAGCATTGAAGCAGAGGGGGCTGCAGGGGTGCAGGGCTTGCGCCACAGACTCCAGGTACACATCACTGTAGCACAACAAGAATCTGTGATTGCTCACTGCCACACATGCATGCGTGGCATACATTGCCTATGTAAGGTCACCGTCAACGGTGAGTGTTAGAGCAAGTGATTTTCAATTGCAAGTGCCACTATGTGTACTGCATGGTTTTGTTGAAGTATCAATGCATGCATCATTCATTCATCCATTTTTTATTCTTCCCCCAGGGTGGCACGTACAGATCTGAGTTGCTCTCTGTACGTGTCTTGAAGACTAAATGGCAATTTACTGGACAATTGGCCCTCATACAACTTTGATCCTTCATGGCAGTCTCTGACTCACTCCCATTTCTGTTTGGTTGTTTGACTTCATTCCTGCATCCTGTATACTGCCTTCTTGCACATGTTGCACTTTTTGTAACAGTGCATCATGAGCAGGCAGTAGAGCCAGAGACTGGCAGAGCTTTCCCTGCTAATGGCAAGATAGTGGTCAAGTTTGGAGGCAGGTCTGCAGAGGCACTACTAGAGCTGCCAGCCCCATCAACCAGGGATGGAGCTGCAGAGCTGCCTGCTGTGGTGTGGCTCACTGTTGGACTGTTGGCAACTGACACCTTCGCCTTGCAGGTATACACTATGTTGCTTGTTTTCATGATTACTTTGACATATTAGTCCAAGCTCATCATGTGCTACTATTCAATTTCGAGCTAATGACTGTTTCCATGCTCGGATGGAAAGGGTCATTAGTTGTCATAGTGATTCACAACATCATGTGCAATGCTGCTCAGAGCTGCTCAGGTGCTGCTGACAACCCCGGCTGGCCTGGTTCCCTGTTGCTTTGACATGCAGATAATCTGAAGGTTTATGAGTATGCTATGGTACACATAGACTATAGTGCTGCTCAGCACAATGCTGTCAGACTGCTATGACTGACGCTGCTTTGAATGCAGTAGACTACAAAAGCCTGTGCTTGTCTAACAGGGTGCATATCAAGCACCTGGACTTGCTGGCATCAGACCTCTAGCTCCTGCCCCACGATAATTTTGTTTCTAGATTTGTACAGTGGTACTGTGCTGCTATGCAGTTGAAGCTGAAAAGGGCTGAGAAGCCCAAAACACGAGATAAGACAGCAGGAGTCTGGTACATATACCATGCAGTCGGTGGGGCCATCACTGTTTTGAATAAAGAGTAGTCTGCTCAGAGGCCAGAAATGAATATGCAAGCCATGACATGCATTGCAGTTGGTTGTCCACTGAGAGCCCTGCCGTATGACGAAGGCTATACTCCCTTAAACGACCCAGCCGTGGCAATGCACCTGAATGAACAATTTTGCTAAATGTCAATAACGTTGATTTTCAGAACTTGGACCAGCATAAGCCAAGTGCTATTGGGAGATGAAGCAAGCTGATTGACTTTATGCTGCCTCTGCACGGAGTAACAGGCAGGACTCGTGAAGCAACACAGTACGTCTTGTTTAAGGACTGTGCACAACATCTACACGTTGTCCAACGAGGACACAAGTGCAATGATATCCTGTGGACAAGACTTTGTCTAAAGCTGGTTTACGCAACCAATTGCTGGGCCCATGTATGCTGTTGTTGAGAATCTGATTCATTTTACGTGTGTTGGCATCATCTGTTGCATCACAGGACAAGTGTTTGCTGCTGATGTGACAACTATCCTCTGAAAATCTTTGCGCCATGTGAGGATACAAGATCGAACTGTCCTTTTGATTAGGGTTTACTGTGCCAGACACTCAAGCGTGGGTCACGCGCATCTTCAGCTGGCTGCCATCTGGTGTCACAAGACAAGCGTATCTGCCCGCTGACATTGCATGCTGTCATGTGCACCACCTCCATACCTGCAACAATGCAACTGCGTCATGTTGCAATGATGAATTCGAGCATCTTTGGGCAACCAGCATGTCTGCACTTGTGCAAAAAGTCACTATGTCACTATGCCACTGCTGCATAGTCCCGCCAGTGACTTGTTGTACATATGAGGACCCATAAAGTTGCGTCACAGCACTTGCAGTTGAACTGTCATGACGATGTTGACCGTGCAATGGGAGGAGCAGTCATTGCAAGCATGCGTCTTCTGAAGAAGTACATCGCAATAGTGTTTCACTAAGCACAAGAGTGTCTCACCAAGCACTACAATGTCCCCAGGCTGGAAGTCTGTGCTCCTCCAGTCGACAGCATGTGGGCTGATCATGTGTGCCAGGTCAGCCCCATTGTCTGAGTACCAACCACTCTGTGTGCCATCTTTGCCAACCTGCAGCCACAGTCATGTCCATTCGGATGTCATTCCAAATATAAACAGCGACATGTGTTGCATGTATTTGTTTGTCATGCGACGCTGGTCAAGTCAAGGATGACACATGGAGTTTTCACCAAGGATCACAAGAGCTAATGCCCTGTCATAGGGTAGGATCTTTGCCTCAGCAGGAAGGTAAGTTTGTGCCGGCAACCATTGGGGTATGCTACGTACAATAGGCCAATCACAACCAAAAGTAAACACATGTTGAAGGGATTTGCACAGCCGTGTGAATAACCACCACATTGGATTATGATGAGGTTCACACAGTGGAGGATTATGATGAGCTTCAGACCATGGGAAAATCTCAGGATTTGCACCTGAGATTGGCCATAGCCAGCTTTGAGCTTGGCAAAAGAGCGCATGCGGTGTGATCCCCGGCAGACCATCATGGCACCGTCTTCAATGTTTACCTGCAAGCACATGCAACATTGCTGCACAGCACATACAAACAGTCAACAGGTGATAGCTGCGTTCACAGTCATGCGCATTGATGAGCTCAGAGTCATGCACCTGAGCTGCAAAGATCAACTGTTCCTTGCAACGCAGCCAGATGGACATAAACACCAGAGATGTTCACTTTGCTTTGACAGCATGGAGAGACGGCTCTCACATCCACAACTTGAATACAATGCACCATGATGCTTGTTGTAGCTCCTTTCAACCCCGGGACATTTATAATTACACAGAATTGTCTGCTGTAGAGTGGAAATCTGAACTCAGAAACACCAGGGGACAGTAAAGCAACTGTACTAAAACTTTTCCACAAGGTAAAGCCACAATTTTACGTCGGGGAAATGTTGCAGATCATGCGCAATGTTGTAGATCGTCTCCGCCAAGAAACTTTGATACACAGCTATTGGGGTGCATCACCTGTCCAAGAGGCACCCATGCTGTCAGGACACGGGGGGAGCCACGCCCCAGAAAGACCTTGTCTGTGTGTACTCCTGTAAACTCTCCCTTACAAACAGCGCGTAACCATTTGTAGCCTGTAGTGATGACATCTGGCACCTGCAGACATCAAGTTAATGCAGATGCATGTATGGCTGACTCAAACAAAAGCTTTTGACCAATGATTGTTCGCAGTGCTAGTGAACTATTCAGGCTGTCTGTTGGTCCTTGCAGAGCGCAGCAAACCTGTAGCAGACATTCCATGAGATGGAACAATTCTGGCGCCTCTAGGACCTGCTGCACTGATATTGCAGCTGCTAAGTCCTGCCTCTGCAGCATTCCAAGACCACGTACCCCAGCAACACCTGTTCCCTACACAAACAGGAGCCTCTGGACAAGGCAGCAGCATGAAGATTCCATGTCTTCATGTGCAAAGCACACGGGAAACTCAAGCAACAGCGGCAAGCCACAATTTTGCAGGGCAAGTCAGTTAGAGAACCTCAGGCGTGCAGCTGTGTGGCTTCCATTTGCATAGCTCCTGCAGTAGATGAGTGCGTGCCTGAAGCAGCACATAAGACTCTAAGAAAGTGCTTGAAGCAGACTGTATGCATCCACACCTGACTTGGCAGACAGCAGACAGAGGACTCACTTCAGCCACCTTTGCAGTAGGGAGGTAACCTCGTAGCAGTAGGTACCCATCTTTCGCTAGCCTTTGCTGGGCCGCCTCTATCTGTCCGCTTTGCAGCAGTGCACTCGAGTCGACCATCTGCGCAGCAGTGACCTTTCCATTGCCGGCCTTGATGCACAGAGATCCCTTCGCCATCGCCACAGACCCTGATGCTCAGCATGATGTGCTTTCACCATCTGCAGATGGTCTAAAGAAGGAACGCCAGTCGAGCTGCAGCTTGCAGCTGGGGTTGATCGGCGGACTGACGTGCAGCCGCTTCATGGAGGCTTGCAAGGTACGCATACACGGGCAACAGCTGATGACTTCGTACGATGTCACTTCAGCTCGTGCGCCCCTCCGGGACACCACAATCGATCAATGAAGGGGAAGGGCAAGGCTGGACCAGCTGCTGGCGTTACGTCCCTGGAAGTCAATACTTCATATTTGCAATCGATGTTCTCCTAAGAAGGTTGCCTACCACATCGCTGCCTTGAAAGCCTTTCCTTCTCCGTGGACGGTGATACAGCTTCTCAAGTCATCAGCTCTGCCTGATTTCGTCGCTGTCAAGCGATTTCAACCAGATACTGTAAACATGGAGAAAGTATCCGTTTCAGACCTGTATCAGCGCGAGACCAAGGCTGAGGCCAGGATTGTTGGTAAAGGTGGATGTTCGGATAGCATTGAAAGGTGAGCATAAGCAATAGTAGGACTGCAGACGCTTTCGATTCTGTTGTCACCTGGGGACCACTTCCAGCTTCTTTCGCAGGTGGCTTGATGTACGGACTGGCAGATGGGTGGTGTGCAAGACAATGTCTGGGCCAGACGTACAGATGAGCCAGGAAGTGCGCAGCTTGAAGAAAGCCAGCTCGATCCAGGTTCCAAGGGTGGTGCAGCTGATTCATGACTTTGCCTCCAGCCCCGAGACTCACCACCTTGTCCTCGAGTGAGTATGGGATCACTCGTGACGACATAGGCCCCACGTTGTTGACATCATTCTGACTCAAACGTACGTATTAGGTGCATCATGACTATTGCAGGTATGTGAAAGGCATCACTCTGAGGAAGTATATTGATTTGCAAGACAAGTATGTGCTGGATATTTCTCAAAGAGAAGCCCACATGATGTCAACTGCAACACAGCTGATGGAGGTGAGGCATCCTTGAGTTGGGTACTTGCGCACCCGCATCGCTAGTGCTAGTCAGTGACCCTCACAAGTTCTTGTGCTGTGCAGACACTTCATTTTCTACATGACAAGGCACGCTTGGCTCACTTGGACTTAAAGCCTGAGAATGTCATGTTCAGTCATGAGATTGCAGACAACTGGGACAAAGTGAGACTGCTGGACTTTGGTTTGGCACAGAGGTGCAGTCCAGGCAAGGCAGTCTTCTGACATCTGCTTTGCACTCATGCTCTGGTTCCAATAATGCTACGTATTCTGCTCCTCTTCCCTTGGCCGTGGCTGACCTTGCACCTTCCAACCTTGAATTGCAGCAGCCCTGTCGCTGCGCTCTGTAATAGTATTTTTGTTTAAGGTTTTCCTTGTGTTCCTTCAAAAATGGTATTTGAAACAAAAAAAGCGAACCTTTTTTGGTGAAGGGACAACAGGTTTGAGGTTCGCTGCCTTTTGCCCTTTTCACAATCTGGGTGGTCTTTGCTGCAGGTTTCCAGGTTAAGAGCGTGGTACTTACTGGCTTGTCAATACCCTATGCTTCCTCAGAGCTGCTTCAGGCTGGCATTGCTCTTCACGATGGTGGACATCCAGGGGACTGCCTCATCAGTGGATCCGCAGCAGACATGTGGGCCATAGGCTCACTACTGTTCTACATGGTAACTGGCGAATACCCCTTTGTGTGTGATGTAATGTTGCACGGGGGACGCGACACTCCAGCTGGCCTTGTGGAGTCCTACCGCGACATGGTGGGGGTGCAGAGTCTCTGGGTACGCTCCACTGCCCGATGAATGCTTACGCAGACATGTTTGCAATGAATGCACCGGAAGAGCGCATCTGTTTCCCTGTTCCAGCCATGTATATGCGTTCGGCCGATGACAGTCATTGGCATGACGGTGACACAGCGTGCATAGGCATCCTTGATCTGCCTGCCAACAGCCTGCTCCTGCCATCAGTCAGCCACATGCGTTCAGCATTCTGCTTTGTCTCTCTGCAGCTCCAAGCTGTCAAGGTGGCCAAAGAGACCAGCAGCCCAATCATCCACCCCATTGTGGACAAGATCAGGCAGTTCAGCTCCATGCCAGATGCTGCCATCGACTTCTTCACCTCGTTGCTCCACCCAGTGCCGCACCAGCGCCTCAGAGCCAAGTTTGCGCTTCAACATGTGTACCTACGGGGCTGCCTGGCTCAGATGCTGGATGACTTTGGTGTACCTGCGGCAGGCGTCTCCAACGCAACAGTTGCAGCTGAGACGCAGTATGTATCAGCCATAACAGCATCAGTGGGCGAGCCAGCTGCTGTTCTAGACTTGTCAGCGTACTTTCCATCTTACCTCCACTCATTCCACCACACTGCGGCTCCTGTGAGGCCAGCCTCTCTGGATAAGTCTCCCTCCTCACCACCACCCTCACCACCCTCACCACCCAACCATACCCTCAGGTCAAATGTGACACCACCCACGTCTGAATCAGAGCAGAGCGAGGACGTTGCGTCCCCAGATCACAGGGAAGTCGACCCCCCTGCAAGTGCGCCCTCCCGCAGCTTAAGCAAGAGTGACTCAAGCAGTTTCAAGCCACATGTTGGTGTTGTGAGTCATCCAGTCCACTTTGAGGCAGACGAGCTTGCTGAGTATGACGCTGAGCCTGAGCCAGTACGTGAACAGGAACCCAGCAGGTAACGCTTTCTACATTGCAGTTATGCATGGGCAGCCAACACGCTGGCAGATCATGTGAAAACTGCTGGAGCCACAGACACTGCTTAATGCAGTGTGTTGTCTGTCCAGTCACTCTTTGCCTGTTGTCCTCTGATGCAGGCTTACTTAATCTGATCTGCAAATCTGTACAAACATGACTTTGTTTGCTCAACAGTTTCTGGCAGGGCTATAGTGTCCTCACGTTGAACCTGCTAGACTGGCCACACAGTCTTGAGCTTGGTCAGGCATGGTGTTGCCGGCCCTGGGTCTTGTTGATTCCTACTCTCACTGATGTCCTGTGTCAATGCAGGAGGAGGAACCGGGCTGGCAAGGCAGGTGGGCATGGCTGGTTTGGCAAGCTGGGCAAGGGCCTTGCTATAGGAGGAGCACTGGCAGGCGCAGGCCTGCTCATTTCTGCCTGCTGCAGGCGCTAGATCAATGTATGACTGCGTGATGCGCATCTACATATGCATGCCTGCACGACACTTGTTCACAGCTGCATGCAGCTTAATGCGTTCAATGGTGGTTTGCCATCTTGCGTCAGCAGTGTGATCTGTGTCAACATCATTGATTGTCAGGACTTATTGTGTGCATTCCCTTGGCAGTGCTGAGCCGATGGCAGCTTCACTCGGTGAATCTGTTTGTCACCATGGCCTGTGCTGCAGGTTGGCTGGATGTGAGCTGCAAGAGAGATCCTTTGACAGCCTTTTGAAGTTCCACCCAGCAGCAGCAGTCCTGAAAGCGTCAGCTGTAGCCACATCACACCTTGCTTCTTTGCAGAGGCACCACTTGCAGTGGTACAGTCACGCGGTGCTGCTTGCACCTGAGCATGCTCTTCTAGTCTTGTGAGCTCCTCAGCAGCTGCACCGCTCTTTAAAGCCACCGTTACACTGCTCCACTTATGTTTTGTTGTCTTCTTCACCTGCTCTCTACCTAGCCCATCACGTTCTTGCCACCACCACCTTCCCTGCCACCACCCCTTCCCTGCCACCATCACCATCTCCACCTTTGTCGCATTGTCCTTGGAACCTCCACCCAGATTGCAGTCAGCCATTCAGTCCCTAGGGCTGTATGTCACATCATCCGCTCTCACAGTGCCACCCTTACAGTTGATTACAACCCTGAAGTCCAGCTGCCACCCCTCCCCAGTTGCATGCCACCCTAATAGTGCCGTTGCCATTGTGCCCCAAACAGCTTCACTCCTAGCAGCCCAGTTGGCAACCGCTGTCTCCAGCCATACCCAACTTGGCTTCACCCCTAGCAGCCCAGTTGCCCCTCAAAGCTTAATTGGATGCATCCCTAGCAGCCCAGTGGTCACCCATATCTTAATTGGCTGCATCCCTAGCAGCCCAGTTGCCACCCGTTACCCAGTTGGCTTCACCCTTAGCAGCCCAATTGTCACCCATACCCCAGTTGGCTTCACCCCTAGCAGCCCAGTTGCCACCCGTACCCCCGTTGGCTTCACCCCTAGCAGCCCAGTTGCCACCCGTACCCCAGTTGGCTTCACCCCTAGCAGCCCAGTTGCCACCTGTACCCCAGTTGGCTTCACCCCTAGCAGCCCAGTTGCCCCGCATATCTTAATTGGCTGCATCCCTAGCAGCCCAGTTGCCACCCATACCCCAGCTCCACCGGGCCGGCAACAGATGGGATCTTGTTGATCTTGTTGATGCTCCTCCAGCGGGCACTTCATGTGATCAGGTGAATGGCTGAACATGCAATACGACAATGCTGAACCCAACTCATGTTGACATTGCATGTCTTAATGGCAGAATGCCAGACAGTCACACATGCTGCACCTGGACACTTCACCAGCATTTGTCCTAGCCTCATCATTTTCATTCCTTCATTCATCAATTGTCCATGCATCCATTTGCGCGCTCATTCATGTTTTCATTCATTCCATAAACACATGTCTTTGGTGTGCTCGCCTGTCATAGCTTGCAACCTTTTAGAGTTATTGCAGAAACATTAAGCTTGACGTGTTGATCTTGACCAGACACATTGGCTGTGCAGGGCGTTCAGCTGCCATGTCTATGCCTCCGCTGGGCGCGTCTTGCTTACTCCCATCAGATGTAGGAGAGGTAACCAGACAACACAAGCTTGTTGACATTGGCAGATGCCGTCATGCTGTCAACCAGTGACCTGCTGTTCATGGATATCATGATCATCTTTTGAGCAGAGGCTGGTGACCAGCTGCGTGTCTGCCCAACCATGCTTCCACGCTGTTTTTGGCACTTGGGCATGCATGCACGTGCACATTGTGGATGATGACGCTGATTGCTTGACTGACAGGTCATGGCGCAGCTATGATGCAACTACTGAGTTGTGGCAACCTGAGTTGCATGATGACCAGATCCCCGTTGCTACAATCGTGTGTTCTAAGGCCTGATGCGCACAGGTGAGTCATCACTGCATTCTCACAAGATCACATGCTTGACTTTTTATATCCCAGCACTGCTGATCTTCTCATGCCAATGTACTCGCTGCTCGAAGTTGTAATGTGTGAGAGATGAACTGCCTGTGCAGCGCAACGATTGCAGAAGCCCAGCAGATGTCTTTGACCCAGAGGTTGCCATGCATTTTGTCCACTTGATTTGGTATTGCCATCTGCTTAGCATCAAGTATAGCTTCTGAAGTGGCTTCCGTGATTGCAGATCGCGATGCAGCTCCTCCCAACATGCCACATGGTCCATCCTTGCTCTCACCACACTCGAAAACAACGGCAACTTGAATTGTCTCAGCGCAGCACAGCATGCACATCCAATCCCACCTCTCTTAGGCAGCAAGTTGCGCCAGAGCACTCACCTGTGTTGTCGCAACGGCCTCAAGAGGCTCAGCTGAGCCGGGCATGCACCATGCACCCAGGTGTGCTTTGCTGCTAATGGTGGAAGAGGACTGCTCAGCAGGTTCAGGACCCCACAGCAAAGCATGGCATCCAAGAACCATTCTCTGTCACTCCATAGTATGTCCAGGACCCCAAAGCAAGGCAGATAGCGCTCACACTGTATCCTTGCAGTATATTTGCTCTAAGCAGCATTTAAGTCTGACTCCTGCTGGCTTGCTGGAAGGGACTTCCAAGCAGACTTTGGTCCCCCTAGGCATGCAGGAAAGGAAGGCTACACCACACGCGCCAGCAATCGCCACGCTGTGAAGTCCAAGCCCTTATCTTTGACGCACTTGTTGTGAAAGGGCAGCACAGCTTGTCTAGGACCCAGTGCAGGCAATTTGTGTCATAGCGCCAGCTGATGATGCAGGGCAGCTACATGGTTTTACCATTCTCTCAGCAGCAGATGAGGGGAAGGGACTGCAAAACAGATCCTGGACCCCGGCAGCAAAGGGGAATGGCCTTAACCAACAAGCGCCAGCACACAGCAACCCGGTCACATTCACCTGCTCATGTCATACACGGCGGGAGAGGACAGCACAGCATGTCCAGCATTGCATTGCAGCTGTCCAAGTGTGTAAATAGGGTGGCTGTGGTACGCATGTTCTGCATGTCATTTACTGACACATTTGTGTACACATTTTTACACTGTGTCTGTGTGCGTGCTGAACTGGATAAAAAATGCAGTGTGAGCATTCTATTTTTCTTGCAAGCAGGCTATTTGCATCTTGAGGGTCACAGACAAGTAGCAGGCAGGATTAGCAATCTTACCAGTGTAGCTTGCAAGGCCTGTGTATCTGTGTTGCCTTCAACAAGTTGTTGTTGGATACACTACAGTAGTTTACATGATCATGAGTGCTTGAAAGGCTCAGGCACAATGATTGCAACAGGTGTTGAGACTTTCTTGTACAGTACGGTCACAGTGAAGTTGTATTACAAGCCTGCAAGTTATTTGATTATTACAGTGTCAATTAACATGGCAGTTAGAATGTTGCCTCACTCAACCACTGGCAACGTTTCTGTTCTACTCAGTTGCCGGCAAAGTCATATTGGCAAACAGCCATGGCCATGCTTAGCAGTCACTTTGCCGACTGTGGCTAACTTTCGGCAAAGTCACTTGGAAAACGGCAAAGTACCGGCGGAGTTGGACCCCAGAAATTTTAGTGAACCATGAAAACGAGTGTTATCGCTCCATGTCAGGTGTACAAATGTGAGATCCCATGCGATTGTTGATCTGAAGTTGCAAGAACTTGAGGTTTATTTGGTGCAGTGTCTTGGCCAATTGCTGGTGGAGTTTAGAACCCAGTAAAGATAGCTTTTGACCAGGAACAGCAAGCATGCTGCGCAGCAATGACCCCTGGTATATGTCAAGACAACAACTCCATGCTATGAATCGAAGGAGCCCCGGTTTCTGCCTCTGCCTTAGCTGCCATAGCCTCCAGAGCTCTGAAAGCTAACAGTTTGCTTTTTAGATCTGCGCGGTGCCTCTCAATCATGCAGCGGGTGGTGCCTTCAATACCAATTACGATGTTCGCGTCCTGTATCTAGTAATTTCAATGCCTGTGACAACAGACACAACACGGCACTTCACTGTGCATTCTGTGTTTTCGTTGCAAAGTAGCGTCAGCACATTGCTTGCAACCAAGCTCGCACTTGGGCCCAACACTCACCTAGGGACTCCACCACCCCTGGCACAGCTACATGGGGCTTTTTGAGATGTAGCTGCAGTCCTTGCACCATGTGATAGTCATTCAGAATCTCATTGGCCAGTCTATCTGCAACTGACTCAAGCAGTTTGTGAGGCCTGCCCTCCATTACAGTTTTGATATGCCTGCAAGCACAATGCATGTCTCAAAAAATCTTGAGATGCATTGTGCACATAGCAACAGGCGGCATGCAAGAAGTCTGACGTACCTGTATACATCTGCATAGCTGACTGTGTCATGAACATTGTCGCTTTTGCCAGCCTTTTGCAAGTCTACAAAAAGCGTAGCGTCAACAACGAATTTCTGCCCAAGAAGATTTTCCTGCACTAAGAAGTGTGCATTCAGGTTCAGGCAGGTTTTGTTATTGACATGCTGCCCAAACTGCATACCTCAGGCAGCACCCCATGGTAGCCATGAAACGTCAAGCCCTTCAGATGTATCAAGTCAGTTGAGACCGCGGTCTCATTGGATTCGGGAGTCCGTGCCGGACCTCCCCATATCGATGCCCAGCGTGTTGAAACAGCAGACGCAGGAATTGTATGAGAGCAGGCTCTGCTCCGCAGTGTTCGGAAACCTATCGTTCGCAACATGATCAACGCCTTGTGTTGTCACGGGTGCGAGTGAATTTGCATCTCTTGCATGGCATAGGCCTCACAGCTTGTATGCCTTGCAATCAAAATTTCACTTCGCGCAAAGTCAATGCAACTGAGTTGTACACCGCGACACGAATGCTATGGCGATTCAATGCCTGCATGCTCATATTGCAACAACTGTGTCAGGATGAAACAGGATGGCTGGCAGATTTGCAACTGCTGCCAGTCAGCCAAAATGTGTCAATGTGCATGCCAGAAGGAAGCATGGGAATACATCTGCTGCTCAAACCACCCCGCACACACTGGAAATGTGACACGCATAGATATGCTTGGAAACTACTACGCAACAATAGCAATACAGTCGCGACGTCAGATGGACCAGAACACACATGACGAGCAATTCTACAAGTGCCAAATGTAAACTGGCTGGACGCTGCACATCAGGTTTGTAGACATCAAGTTGACCGCACAAACTCAAGACAAACACCATGGTGTCTGGCTCAGTAACCTGCACCAGCAGCATGCAGTCTGTCTGGAAGCATCTTACAAAGTTGAGTGCACATGCAGAACATGACGACCAGTCTATTGTCTGGCAGCCAGCTTCTGTAAGGTAGCCTCCAGGCTGTCACGCACAATGTGCAGTGGCTTGTCACGTGTGTTTGGGTTCTGCCGATTTGGTTGTAGTACATACATACTAGCCCCTTTTGGAGGCATGTTTTGCTGTTGAAGGCCAAAAGCATTCTTCGGTGATATCTGATGCTTCCCTTTGCTGCTAGAAAGCTTCCAGATGCTAGCCTCTAGGCTGTCTCTTGGCTGTGCCTGCTGACAAAGCACAGGGGTCAAAGGGATGCCTGCTGGCAAATCAACTTGCCAATCATTTTGCTGCTGCTGCTGCTGCTGCTGCCACTGCTGATTGTACTGAGCAGCATGCTTGTCAGCATTGCGCGAGCTATCAAGTCCATGATGGCGCCAAGCATGCTGTACACTCTCCACTGCAGAAGAGCCAGTCTTTGTTTGAGAACCACCTGATGCAACCCGATCCTCTCGCCTGCCAGCAATGCTTGATGCTGCTGTTGACATCTGAATATCTGTTTTGCATCTGCTGCTAGACTCCAGCATGTCAGCCAGGTTGTGTGACTCCTCAGCGTGTATGCTGTCAGAATGAGCGGAGATGGCATGATAATGACTTGCACACTTGACATGCCTTGGCTCTTGAGAGTCCTTCAGCACTTTCATGGCTTCAACAGGTAGCTGATGCTGACGATCTGCAGTCTGCTGATTGCTCTGCAAATTGCCTTCATGCTGAAAGCTCTCCTGCATCAGCTGCAGATCTTGATCCAGCCGCCTGGCAGTAGCAGTGCCAGCTGCATCCCTTGGACCATGGCTGTGTGTCACTTCAGCGTCTTCAGTTTGCATCTCCCATTCTTGCGTTTGCTGCTGCTGTTGCTGACGGCACTGATGCTGCTCAGTTGACATGCTGACAGGTCCTGCGTCTGCCTGACCTCCTGCGCTAGGGCTGGCAGCACTCTCAGTCTGTTGTGGTTGCTGCTGCTGTTGCTGCTGCTGCTGATTGGTATCCAGCTTGGTCAGAGGCTGTCTGACCACAGCTGAAGAGGTGTGCATGGATGGAGCGGGCACAGGTGACCTGGCCACAGAAACGGGGCGGCTGCCTGCTGCATTGACATGGTGCATCAGACTCAATGAGTCATGTGACCTGTAAGGCATGTTCACATAGTATTTTCTCTGCCCCTGGCAGTGCCATTGCCATTGTGAGTCTTGACCATGGATAGAGTAGTTGTACATGCACTGATGACACACACAACACTGCTAAGCTCTGTGTTTCAGCATAGGGTTCAGAGACTGTGCAGAACTTTACACACAGTCCAGAGCGCGTTTTACCTTGCGGTTAGTTGCTTCCCATCTGGCCCGGGGCTAAGCATGCGCTGTTGAACAGCCATGGCAGGCAACTGAGTTTGAGTTGCCTGATCAGAGCTGTCCACTTGCTGTGATGTCTGGCATGCAGCTTGCTTCTGGTGCTGACGCATGTTTGCGTCACTTGTGTTGGCCAACAACTTCTGCTCAACCCCAACACCGCCACAGTTCTCTGCAGGACAGCACATGGCATCACTTTTCTACATGCACTGTCCATTTCAAGTCACTGTGGTTACCACAGTACCGTGCACCATAGCGCACAATGCAATGCAATGCACTATGGCAGCCTCACCTTTGTCTTCATCACCATTTGCAGACACATGTTTAGCCTTGGCTGGCAGCTCTTGTGTCACATGTGCGCTCTGCATTGCACATCAGGTATGATGTCACGTGGTTTGCTTCAATGATTTGCTTCACTGAAGCTTTCTGCTGCAGCCATAGCCTGAGGTTCACACAGTGCCAACCAGATGTTCACCCTCAAACGTACCTTTGGACAGACCTGATCAAGCCGCTGTGTGAGGTGAGTGACCCTGCTGTGTACCCATCGCTCCATCTTCTTGCCTGCAGCTGCAGAGTATGTGTTCCCCAGTGCGTTCTGCACTTCCGCCTGCATAAAACATCCCGGTACATGCTGCATGGCACTGCAAGGAATCCATTGGCATCATCTCATTGTATAAAGAAGAGGAGGTGTGGTGTGTGTGTGGCTGGTGCATGATTTACAAGCATGGTCAAGTCTGCAAATGTGAAGCATGCCTTAGCAGAGCAGCAGCGCATACCCTGATTGTTTCTGCATGAGTGTTCATCAAGTCTGCCGGAACTTTCTCAAATTGACGTCCCACCACTGAGATCGGCTCAGTCAGGAAGGTGTTGACATGAGTCCTGATGTCGGCAATAGCCTTACAATTTCGCTCATCAATGCTATGGTAGACATGCTGTCGTGCTGTTCATCAAGCAATTTCTGCTTGCGCTGTAGCTGCATGAAGGCCTTGTGGTGTTGAGCTGCAACTGCCTGCAGAGCAAAGTTTGACAGGTAAGCAGATGGCAACATGCAAGGTGAGCCCAACAAAGCCAGCTGCCTACCTCCTGCTGCTTCTGGTTTCTGCTGAGCTGAGTATTCAGTTGCACTATGGCACCTCTGGCTGCTTCTAGCTGTTGCAGAACCTGGCCACTCTGCGGACAACATTTACATGGCTTGAGGTTATGTGTTCGACACGGGATCGACATCTCGTGATCGCAGCTTAATCGCAGCGCTGACTATGCTTTGTTGCTACGAAAGACTGATCAGCCACTGGATCTTGTGTCATATTCGAAGTCAATGACATCAAGCGCAGAACAGGCTCATGCAACCGATGTTACGTATACCTGCATGGCGACGATATGCCAGGACCGTCCTGGCAAGCAGCTTACGCGTTTGGCCTCTTGTTGATCACTGCTATTTTGTCCAGTTGGTGCCAACCCGGTGAAATCGAGCTTGCAACGAGGCAGCGTAGACCTTACGGCAGGTGTTGATGATACTGCGCAGCCTGATCGCCTTGTGCTATACTGTGTGCAAAACCTTCTGACTATTTGTGGCTGCACCAGGCATTCTGCAACTGTCAGTTGTTTGCCCATTTGAGCTGTGCAGAGCTTTCGCTGTTTAACTTGGCAGGCAGCAGCTGGCACAAGTAGCCTTTCATCAGGCTTTGCTTGTCATTGCAGATGGAGACAGCAGCAGTGGCACAGGAACTCAAGCATTCAGGATCTCACCCGATAAAGAGAGAGAGAGAGATTACAATGCTTTAGCAAGCCAGCAAGTCTGATCACATACAGAAGAAGACAAATGTCAAATCTGGAAGACATCAAGACAGTCTAGAACGAACTTGAAAACTTGCATATGATCTTGATGTGTAAAAAAGGATCTCATGGTATCGGTGTCCGTGGAAAACAAAGAAGCATACTGCTGCCTAACTGCCTGGAGAGCTGGACACTCAAAAATCATGTGCAGTTCAGCTGCAACAGCCTCACTACCACAATGTGTGCAGACCCTACTGGCCCTGGGAACACCAGCAAAACGCCCAAGAACGATTGGCGACTGATGAGAGCCAAGTCTAAACTGTAGAAACCGCTGCATGCGCCTACCAGAAACAGGCAGCCGACATTTCCGCCTATGCTGGCTAAAAGATCTAGACCAATGGTGGTATGTGCATGCAACAACCCCCACAGAAGGGGCTGCTCTAGGACAATGCAGGACATAGTCATGGGTGTCGCCCAAATGCTGACGCAGGGCCTCGACAATTGTACCAACCTCCAGGACAGGAGTAGAGCCCCTGTCAAGAGGCATGGGCTGCCCAACAGATTGCAAACAAGTAGCTATGGAGCCAGAAAAGTTCTTAGCACCATTCCTGACAGAAAAAGCATCATCAAGATTGTCAAGCAGGATCGTGTGGAAAAGTGATCCAATAGGACTAGAAGCTATCTCGTTCCAAATTTCAGGTGTCTGTCGCCAGCAAAAAACCTGAAGTGGTGACAACCCTAACTCCTCAAGCAACATAGCACTAGGCGTAGCATACTTGACCCCGCAGATGTGCCTAAGGTATCTGTCATAGATGGACTGTAAAGCAACTCGTGCTTTCTGTGCCTCGCCATCGGGGGTATGCATGCCCCACAATTCACAGCCGTAATGCAGAGAGGGTACAAGGATGCTTTGCAGTAGGACGAGTTTGAGGTTGATTGTGTTGCCACACTGCAATTGAGAATGCCTTTGCTGCACCACAGTCCAAGAGCCTGCCGCCTTTGCCTTCAATGGTGTGATAAGGTGGGATGCGCCCCCAGACGAATGAAAGTGTAGACCCAGGTATTTGAAAGTGTCAACCTGCTCCACCACAAGACCATTGCAAGTGAACACAGCTGCCTCCGGATCAGGTGATCTAGTCAGAGATCTGGACACCAACATCACTTTTGTCTTTTCCACACTGATCTCCATGTGTAGCGTGGCACAATAGCCAACCAAGGCATCAATGAGAGCTTGCAAGTGTCGAGGGCTGCCAGCCAAGAGACAGATGTCATCAGCATATACAAGGTCTGTGAGCCTCAGGTGCCGAATCTGCACCCCAGCAGCTGGAGCCGTGGTTTGCAGATGGTGATGCAACCCATCGATGAAGATGCCAAACAGGGTGGCACTGAGTGGGCAGCCCTGTCTGAGCCCAATGGATGGACTTTGGCTGTGGCCACACTGACCATTGACCCTCATAGACAGCAAAGAGCCATCATACAAGGACTGAACTGCGCCTAGCATGTGGCCGTGCACCCCCAAGCGCTGTAGCAAGCCCCAAAGAAGCTGCCACTGGACCTTGTCGTAGGCTGATTTGAGGTCCACAAAGCACAGGTACAAAGGCTTGCCGGCATGTCTGTGCTTGTCAACAGCATGCTGAAGGGCGAAGGTAGGATGGATGGTGCCAAGCTCTGGCCGGTAGCCTGTCTGGGTGGCAGACCGCAGCTGCTGCTGCTCTGTGTATCTGACAAGGCGCTGTACCATGATGCTGGCGTATAGCCTGCTGATCGGCTCACCAACTGAGATTGGCCTGTAGTTGGCTGTGTCTGTGGCATCGCCACGCTTGAAAACTGGGGTGACCAAGGAGGTCTTCCAGGACTGGGGCACTTGCCCTGTGCTAAAGGCAGCATTGAACAACACCACAAGGCAAGGTGCCAGCAAATGAGCTGGTGCCGGGTCATCTGGTGTGGCCACAAGCTGAGGGTCAGCTGAGCCTTTCACGCTGTTTTTGACATTTCGCTGCAGCGCCGCTTGCTGCAGATGGGCGCAACGGCGACATTAAGGTCTTTCGTATGGCTCAACGTTGACTAGGCCGAGTGCCAGAGTTGTTGCCAGCGTGCTTTTACCGGAAATTGTACGCCATAGCTTCGCTTTGATGTTTGCTGTCTTCCGACATGACTAAAAGATGACGTGACGAAGAACTGGCTGGGGTATTACGAGATCCAATTTCTTTGTGATATGGAGCTTATATACTCTAGCAAAAGCTTGTAAAATCTCTCTCTCCTTCGTGACTCAGTCCCTTTATGTTGATTTACTGATGCGTCTCATGGCTACAAAGCTTTGCGGCGTTTGGATGAGTGCAGTTGGTCGGTAGCTTGTAGGCGTCACACTGGCGATATCTGTTCGCATTCGTTTCCTCTTCGCGCGGTAGCGTTATTACAAGTTGAAAAGCATTGAGGCGCCGTCATGAGCAAGCACCGCGGCTTTCTGGTACTCCTAATTGTCGCCCTGCTCGTGGTGTTGACGCGGACTGCTACGGCTGCATCCATACTTTCCATCAGCTCGCCGGGGGCACGCTCTCACCAGTTGGAACCTTCTTCGCATTGGACGCGAGCTCTCTGAAAGGGGGCATACATTCACGGTGCTAGTTAGCAGAGTCGATATCATTCTGCAAGACCTCCTGAGATCAAGATCATTTCCGAACTTGAAGATCATTGAGTATCGTGGACCCCGAGGCGTGGGGACCGAAGCCTGGGGTCTCAACCTGTCCAGAAGTCCCATATTGGTGTGTCAAATTGACTGAAATGGCAGTTCAGAGTCCCACATGAGCGCATACCGTCCACTTTAGGTCATTCAATTAAGTGTAAGAACAGCTATTGGACCAGCTGTTGTGTGCTTGCAGAGCCTGGAAGAATTGCTTCAAAATCACAAAGATGCAGCCCTGCATATTGCAGCAGACCAGAGCACCTTGAGCAGATTAAAAGCTGAAGGTGCGCCCTCCAAGCAGCTCCAGGGTTTCAGAACCAACTCCCACATATATACACATAGCTATAGCTCTGAACGGTGATGCAATAATGCAACTCGCAATGAGTTCCACCAGCAGATCTTGCAAAGACAGCACATTGAACAAATTATCGCTGTGCACCAGGCTATGACCTTTTGATGTGGGACTCTGGCTTTTGGCCAGGAGCAGTGCTGCAAGATCTCCTCAATATAACAAGCGTAGAAGTGCAGCCTTTGCCGGTGCTGCTGCCTTGGAACTGGGAATATGAGCAGAGCATTCCTAACCCAATTGCATATCTGCCACAGTATGGAATTGTCTTCACAACCAGAATGGTACATGCCTGTCACATGGTCTGATGCCATGCATACATCTTGCTTGCAGCTGTTCATGACTGTACAACAGTCATGTAAGCTGGTAGTATGCAACATTGGGTATCTACTGTGGCACATATGATGTGTTGTGTCGTTTGCCAGTTAGGTTGCAATGAGATCTCAGTTTGTGTGTGTCATGCAGAGCTACTTGCAGCGCGTGCAAAATTTTGTCACCAACATCTTTGTGAAGCACTTTCTGCTGGCAAAGATGTTTCAAGGAAAAGCAGCGAGAGTTTGTCATGGAAAGTGGCTACAGCTACAAGACATACGAGACCGGCAGATCAACTGCTGCAGCTGTCATTGTTGTAACAGATTGGGCACTGCAGTTTCCACAGCCAATGCCACCAAGAGTACATGTGAGTTTATTCACATGATGCAGCAACTGCAGCACAGCAAGCTGCTGCACATGTTCTTGCTGTGTGTGCTGAGTTGCACAGTAAATCGTCAATCAGCAGGGCAGGCCACCAGATTCAGGCCCTACAGCTGCATGGCACAGGTACCCACAAAGAAGATGCTACTCTATGTGCTAGCTTTCTGTAACATCATGTTCACGTGCATGTGCATTGTATCTGTGAGAGAGCTCTAAACAGCTTGACTTTGAACAGGTCAAGCTGGTCAGATCTATATAGTCAGATCAATGTATTGTGCATTGTTGTGAGGAAGCACAATCATGCTTGTCGGTCTTGAGCATGACCATACGCTCTACTTGGTTTCAACAGAGCTGACTGGCAACCTGCTTTATCTTTGCAGGAACCTGTAACCTGTAAACCTGTAACCTGTAACCTGTCACCTGTCACTTGTCACCGGTCACCTGTCACCTGTCACCTGTCACCTGCTGTAAGCTGTAGTGTGATGTAAAATGTAACCAAGAACCTGCTGTATCTTTGCAGGAACACCACTGGGAGATCCGATTGAGCTCGGTGCAGCAGCTGCAGTCTTTCTTGACGCAAGAGCCACTCCACCTTCACAGCAAGCCAACAACATCACCCTGCTGGCAGCCAAATCCTGGGTGGGTCATGCAGAGCCTGCAGCAGGCATCATGGGTTTGGCCCATGCTCGCTTGGCCTTACACCACCACATACAGCTGCCAATCCTCCATCTGGGAGCAATCAACCCCCATGTGGCTTCAGCTCTTGAGAGGGGGCCAGCCTGGGGTCAGTTCCAGATGCTGCGTCAGCAAGCATGCATGCCAGGCACATCAGGCAACAGCGATGTCGGGCTGAGGTGTGGGATCAGCGCCTTTGCTTTTCAAGGTACCAACGCTCATGCCATCATTGACCAGTCAGAGCCTTGTGGCGTAATCTCCCAGCCAGCCAACAAGCTTCACCTTCAGTGGCAGAAGAGCTCGCACTGGATTGCACCACCGGCACATGCATTGCTCACAACAGCGTTGCCACAGTCAAGCAGCATCACCATGGCTGCTGACTTGGCATCAGTCAGAGCCAGTCAATTGGTTCATGGCATGCTGGTGCATGGCATACCTGTGCTGTCTGTGGACCTCTACACAGAGCTGATGGCAGAGGCAGTGCAGCAGCTTGTCCCTGGCACTCACCATGTGTACCTGCAGCAGCTTACATCTGTGGCTGTGCCATTGCAATCACATGGCAGCATGACTCGTCCCCAGCAGCTGGTCCTGAAGCTGACAGGAGCTCATCTGTCAGTTCAGCTTCAAGTGTCAGATGCTGACAATGTCTGCTGTCAAGCCGTGCTTGTCCAGATGGCAATGCCAGACCAGAGCAGGGCAGAGCCGGTATCCAGGGCCAGCCCTTTCCTGACAGCCATGCTGACTCAGCCTGACGCTGGTCATCAAGCAGCTGCTACAGCAGCTGTGCCAAGTATGCTGTCCCAGGACCAAGGCTTCTGCTTGCCTGGAGCTATGATCAGTGCAGCAAGCCAGCTGCAGGCTAGCTTCTCTTCACCAGCTGCCTCAGCAGTCATTCCCACCCACGTGGCATGTTTGAGCCTGCAAGAGGCCAACTCAGTGGAGCTGTCACTGCTGGCAAGCACTCACAGCAGTTTCCCAGGCCAGCTGGATGCCAATGCGGCTAGTGGCAGCTGCTCACTTCCAATCATCCAGCTCAGCGGCATTGCTTTGGCAGCAGCACACGATGTGTTATCGGCTTCCAGCAAGACTGTTGGACACCTGTCAGAGGATCTTGATATGCTATATGAGACTCAGTGGAAGGTGTCAGAGCCACAGCCTCACACAGTCACACGAACTTCAGCATGCTGTAGGCTCTCAAGCAAGCAAGCAGCAGATCCTGTTGCTGCATGTGCATTGTTGATGGCTAGCGCACAGCAAGCTGTCATCAGCAATGGCAGCCAGAAGCTCAGTCTGCAGCTGAGGCAGGGGCTTTCATCAGGGCCATGCCCTGCAATGTCCCTAGCCCTGCTGCGCTCAGCAGCCCAGGAGTCTTCTTCGTGCACCTGCTCAGCTCTCATCACCTCTCCACACGATGCCAGACCCTTCACCTCGGTTGCACTTCCTGCTATCACCACTCAGGCTTCAGCTTTGGTCAGCAAGTCAGACAGTGGACTTGTGTATGAACCAAGGCTGACACCGATCTTGCAACAGCAGGCATCAGTCCTCCCAGCACAAGCAGCAGCTGCTTGTATCATTTTGGGTGGAACAGGCAGCATTGGCAGTCTTGCTGCTTTGTGGTCGGCAGACAGAGGCGTTGAGGAAATCGTCATGGTTGGTCGCACTGGGAAACTGTCCCCGGCATCGGCTGCCAATTTTGCCACTTTGATGGCCAACCAGGCCAGGGACAATGGTAGCACCATGATCACCATTGCCAGGTAAGCATTGCTGCAATCACATGCAAAAGATGCAGAGTGGTTGTGCCAAGGTACAAGTTTCGTCTCTAGGCTGTTGCACGCTATTGGTCAGCCTGTAATTTCAGTAGGCCTGATTGAGCTCATGCCTCTCCGGCAAATGACTGTTGTACAAACAGCTGCTGCCATTTGGAAAATCGAAAATATGCACAATGATGGGGCGTGTGTGTTATCTGCAGGTGTGACACAGCAGTGCATGAGGAATCAGCATGGCTGTACAAGCAGACCAGAGGAGCGACCAAGATGGTTCTGCATGCTGGAGGCATACTTGCAGATGCCACCATCCCCAAGCAGAGCCTGTCCACAATCAGACAAGTCTTTGCAGCCAAGGTGGATGCTGCAAAGCATGCACACAGCAGCACAGCATGTGAGCCAGTCGCAAGCACCGTGCTGTTCTCATCAGTGGCATCTCTGCTGGGTTCAGCAGGGCAGGCCAACTACAGTGCAGCCAATGGGGCTCTGGACGGCCTGGCTGCCCACTGGGCTGCCCAAGGAAGCAATGTCAGCAGCATGCAATGGGGACCTTGGTCGGGTAAGTCATGCTTCTTGCTCAACCATGGGCTTCTTCTGACCCAGCTGTCATCTTAATGCTCTTTGCCTGTTCTGGATTGCTGCATAGCATTGACCTGCTTGCAAGCAGCTTTGCAGAGTTCTGATTGGCGTCGCTGACCCATGTGTGGTTGTCATATGCATGTTGCATTGCTGTAGCTAAGTTGAGCTTATGCAGTCACCCATGGCTTTTGTGCTGATCAACACAAAAGAGGCTCCCAAATGAGGCTCCCTTCACAGGCAGCTAGTACAGCAACATCCCATATGAATTAGATGCTCTCAGCATTGTAATTGCAATTATGTTGAGCAGCACCTATGATGATCCGCAGGTGGTGGAATGGCAGAAGCCAACGCCAACACAGCTTCCCGCATGGCTCGCATGGGAGTGCCCCTCATTGCCCCTTCCCAGGGCATGTCTGCCCTTGCATCCGTCCTTTCTCACCTGCACCAGGGCACTGCCTTCAGTCAACTAGCTGCCCTGCCATTGAACGCAACTGCTCTGATGACTCATGGCAATCTTCCAGCCATGACCATCCCACTCGTTGCGGATTTGGCTGAAACAGCACAGACTGGCAGCGCTGAGTCAGCCTCCACATCAGACGCTCAGTCTGGAGCATCAATGAGCAGCAAAGCAGATGTTCAATCCAGAGACAGGGAGCAGGTTTTGCAACAAGTGGCTTCAGCTGTGAGCAGTATTGTAGGCTTCCAAGTGCCAGAAGCTCAGCCCCTCATGGCAGCTGGCCTTGACTCATTAGCGTCCGTTGAGCTAACTAACGCCTTGCAAGCCAGCTTGGGCATGCAACTGCCACCAACACTGGTTTTCGACTACCCCACCATCCACGCCATCACTGAGTTTGTCTGCACGGACATAGCATCAGAAGCTACTCAGGCAGGTGTACTTGCCAAGCCTGTGGCTGCAGCCCAGCCTGTGTCTTCAGCTGGGTCTTTCACCTTAGTAATGGACACAGCCAGCTATGAGCCAAGCAACAGTTTGCACAGCCTGACTCCAGTTGACAGCGTGGGTCAGGTGCCCTTGGACAGGTGGGATTTGGAGGAAATTCCTGAGGTAGCCACCGCTGCCAGATTTGGCGCCTTCCTGCCCAATGCTGACAGCCTTGACACAGCATGCTTTGGCATCTCCCAGGCTGAAGCAATGCTCATGGACCCTCAGCAGCGTTTGCTGCTGCAAGCTGTTGGCCAGTCTCACATGGCAGTCGCATCACAGCAGGTCACTGCCATGTCTCTACAGCAAGGCATATACATTGGCATAGCTCCCTCAGACTATGCATCGCTGCTGAAGCAGCACACAGACAGAGGCAGTTTCCACGCCACTGCAAATGCCAGCAGTGTTGCCTGTGGTCGTCTCTCCTACACCTTTGGGTTGAAGGGTCCCAGCATGAGCATTGACACCGCCTGTTCCAGCTCACTAGTAGCTGTCCACCTGGCACATCATGGTATCATTGCCACCCAAGCCCAAGTCTCCTACGCAGCAGGAGTGCATGTGCAGTGCACTGCAACCTCTACCAGCTATGTGTGGACAGCAGGCATGCTGTCTGCAAGTGGCAGATGCCAAGTTGGGGATGCAGCAGCTGATGGGTATGTCAGAGGCGAGGCCTGCTGTGTGGTAACCCTGGCAGCTCCTGGGGTCACTGGGGGGGTTGCAAGGGCTGTACTCAGGGGTAGTGCAGTGAATCAAGACGGGCGCAGCAGCAGTCTGACTGCTCCCAATGGCCCTTCCCAGCAGGGCGTCATCAGGCAGGCCCTACAGGGGGCTGCCCTGGACCCTTGTGACATCCAAGCTCTGCAGCTGCACGGGACAGGTACATGGCTTGTCCCAAAATGCATGCAAGACTGGTGTTGTGCTTGCCATGCATTTCACAGTGACGCTGTACCAGCAATCACCTGATGTCTTAGCCTTACTGTTCAGTGCTGTTGATCGAGCTGCCGTCAAGTGCTCACAGCAAGCATTGTTCAGCTGTCTTGGGGCGCCACAACATCTACTGGACAATGTCTATGTCCCTGCTTTGCTCAAGCTAGCATGCACTTTGATGATGTAAACACAGATGTCTTTTCACAGGGACACCGCTGGGAGACCCAATTGAGGTAGGGGCAGCAACCACAGTGTTTGGCAGCAGGTCATCTGGCAGCCATGTGACCCTCATGGCCAGCAAGGGTTTCTTAGGGCACACAGAGCCGGCAGCTGGTGTTGTGTCCCTCACCATGGCTGTCACCACTCTGCAAAACCTAGCCCAGTTCCCCATCATGCACCTCAGAACCCTAAACCCGCATGTGGCCGCGATTATGGGTGCCGCACCAGGGTCTGTGACCCTACCAAGGCAAGGAGGAGCCCTGGCTGGGGCAAAGATGCAGCCCTGTACTGGGGTCAGCTCTTTTGCTTTCCAAGGGACCAATACTCATGCAGTGGTGGAGGCGTCCACCGCTGCTCAGGCCTCCACCACAGTTGGGGTGCCAGTCAGCTGGCGGCAGCAGCGGCAGTGGGTATTGCCTTTAGCGCATTGCCTAATCAAGCACAGTCTACCAGGATATTCTCCTAGCAGGACAACATTTGCTTGCAGTCTACAACAGCCTGCATTGGCCTTCCTCTGGGAGCATGAGGTCCACAACAGAAGCCTCTTCCCAGGAGCTGGCTACTTCGAGATGGCGCTGGCTGCGCTGCGCACCTTGCACAGCAGCAGTTCAAACTCAAACAACTGCTGCCTGACTCAGATAGCCGTCCCTGCACCCTTGGTGCTGGCTGAGCCTTCAGAAACTACTGTGGGCGCCTCAGTGCTTACTTGTTCAGTGGACACTGCCAGTCAGGCTGTTGTGATAGCTTCAGGGCCAGCACAGCATGCACAGACCGTGCACATGCGAGGCCACTTTGCTCAGCTCAGCAAGGTCACAGACTCACTCACAGAGATGCGCCGTGTGTCTGCGTATGAAGCTCTCAGCAGACTGCTACTCAGTCAGGAGCCCGGTGCTCAGCAACCCACTGCTGCAGCTCAGGCCTTGGTTGCCCCAGCTGTGGCCACTGCCCAGCAGGACACTGGCTTCTGGCATCACCCAGCCAGGTTTGACTCATTCCTGCAGCTGGGTCAGCTGTTCCTTGACAGCACATCAGATGGTATCCATGTGCCCGCTGGTGTTGACTGTCTCAGCATGCCTGTCAAGCTTGACTCAGCACAAGCAGCTTATGGCCACTGCCAGCCTTCTGGCACTCCCCTGAGCAGCAACTATGCTCTGGCAGACCAACAGACACAAACCTGCTGCCAGATTCAGGACATGCAGGCCAGAGTGATCTCGTCAACACGCAAAGCAGCACCTGATACTGTCGTCGAAGAAGAGTTCACAGGAGAGGTTTTGTACGAGATGGCATGGCTGACAGACTCCCCAGAGATCCGGTCCAACATTGCTGCTGACAGCGATTCTGTCTGTGGCAGCGTCAGATTGGGTCAGCAGTCACCAGCAATGGCTTGTGCCAATGCAATGGCAGTGCTGCAAGACTACATGGTCAGGACACCTCAGACCCACATGGTGCTTCATGGCCATAGCGATTCAGCTCACAGCAAGATTGGATCCTTCCATGCCATTGCTGGCTTGCTCAGGACAGCTGCAGTGGAGAGCAATGCCCCAGTACATGTTGTGGAATCCGCAGCCAGCCAGCGTAGTGTTAGTTCAATGACACCAAGTGCACAGAGGGTACAGCTATCACTGCAGCAGACAGGTACCAGGGCAGACGTGTTTGGTAAACTGATCAAAGCCAACACAGCAATGGTTCCAAGGCTTCTGCCCAGCAGGGCTGTTTCAGCACCGACTACCTTCAGCCTTATGCCCCAGCCCAGAGGAGCCCTGAGTAATCTCAAGCCAGTGCCCCTGGCCAAGGCCAGCATGACTAAGCTGCAGCCAGGGCAAGTTCTGCTGCAAGTCAGAGCAGTTGGGCTAAACTTCCGGGATGTGCTGAATGTGCTGGGGATGTACCCTGGGGACCCTGGACCCCCTGGGGCTGACTGTGCCGGGGTGGTTACAGCCGTTGGCGCTGGGGTTGCTAACCTGCAGCCTGGCATGGCAGTATTTGGGTTGGCAGCAGGCAGCTTGGGCAGCCACGTCCTCAGTGTAGCTGATACTCTGGTACAGCTTCATCCTTCAACTGTATACACTTCAGTGCTTTGCTCTTGTGGACCGCTGTAAATGTCAAATTTGTCAGTAATCATATGACGTGTACTCCACTCTTGTGCATGCGCATGTATATATATATATATATAAAGGTGTATACATCAGCTGTATGTGGTCAATACAGCTGTTTGATCTGCATACAACACAGCAGCCTCAAGCACTAAATCAGCAGCAACTGCTCACAAACGTAACATGTCTGCTCTTGCAGGTGCCAATGCCAGCAACACTGTCCTTCAATCAGGCAGCCTCCTGTCCCACCGTCTTCATCACAACCACCTTGGTCACCAAAGCCATCCACATCGGCCAAGGCAACAAGGTGCTGGTGCATGGTGCGGCCGGGGGTGTTGGTCTAGCTGCCTTACAACAGATTCAAGCCCGCCGTGCCATTGCTGTTGGCACAGCAGGCACGCCAAGCAAGAGAGCTCTACTGAGGCAGAGAGGCGTCCAACAAGCAGTCAGCTCAAGAGACTTGATGTTTGTGACAGAGTTGGCGACGACCGGCGGTTTTGATGCGGTGCTGAACACCTTGACCAGCCCGGGGATGGTGGCAGGGTCCCTGGCGGGCTTGAAGCCTGGGGGTCGGTTCTTGGAGATCTCCAAGAGGGATATCTGGAGCCCTGCTCGCCTTGCGCAAGACCGCCCTGATGTGCATAGCTCCCTCCTGGCATTGGACTTCCTCCCACAGCAGGCCATCCACTCATGCATGCTGGAGTTGTCAGCTTCCTTAGCAGCTGGGAAGTTGCAGCCTCTGCCGGTGGTCGTGCACAGCATGGCCAATGTTCAAACAGCCATGCGGCTGATGTCACGTGCCAGGCATATTGGCAAGGTAGTTGTGGAGATGCCATCCCCGGCTTCAGTAGCTGGGGATTCTGGCAGCGTTGCTATCACAGGAGGTACAGGAGCCCTTGGATCATCTGTGGCGCAGTGGCTCATCCAATATCAGCAGCACATGTGTCTGCTAGGCAGATCTGGAAAGGCAACAGGCAGTACAGTGCAGCTGATCAGATCTGGTGGTCAAGCACAGATTACCATCAGCAAATGTGATGCAGCAGCATCTGCTGATTTACAGCAGCTTGAGCATGGGTGGGCACCCTTAGCAGGGGTGGTGCATGCCGGGGGGGTGCTAGCTGATGCTACAATGGCCAAGCAGACCCCAAACCACTGCAGGGCTGTTTTTGCCCCTAAGGCAGATGCAGGGCTCAACCTGCACAGCATCACAGCGCAACTGCCCCTTCAGTCTTTCGTAGCTTTCTCATCCATGGCAGCGGTTTTGGGATCCCCAGGTCAAGCCAACTACAGCGCAGCCAATGCATTCCTGGACGCTCTTGCCGCCAAAATGCAGTCTCAGGGCTTGATGTCAAGCACTATCCAGTTTGGCGCTTGGCAGGGAGCAGGAATGGCGGGAAAAACTGCTGACAAGCTACACGCCATGGGAGTTGGCGCCTTGACACCTGATCAGGGCCTCAGAGCTCTGCAGGGCTTTTTGGCCTCTGCACAGCATGGCCCTGCCCTTGCAGCTGCCACAGCACCTTCCAGCATGGCAGCAGCAGCCTTTGATTGGCCTGTGTTTTTCAGCAACATTGATCAGCCATCAGCTTTGTTCTCTGAGTTTGAGCATGAGGCTAGGCTTGCTAGGCCCAAGCCACAGCTGCAGCCAGCAGTCAGACCTGCATCTGTCAAGTCAAAGGTTGCTCAGATCCCTCAGGCTCCTCAGACTCAGCTGAGTACTGTCAGTGTGGATGAGCTGCGAGCAGAGATCTCAGCAGCAGTGCAGGACATTGTGGGCAACTCAGTCTCAGCTTCTGAGCCTCTCATGGCAGCAGGGCTAGATTCCCTCAGCTCAGTGGAGCTGACCAACACCCTGCAGCGGAAGCTGGGCATGCAGCTGCCATCAACCCTGGTGTTTGACTACCCATCAGTCAATGCCATAGCAGAGTTCGCATCCTCAGTGTTGCAGCCTAGCGCCGCCACTGTGCCTTCTACACACTTTGGCCCTTCCAGAGGCGTGGCTGTTCCAGGCACTGATGCAGGGGCAGTCATAGCTATTACTGCAGTGTCAGGCCGTATGCCAGAGTTACCCGGTGCAAGCATGGTGACAAGCCAGGGCCTCTCAAGCCTACAAGACTGCAGCCGAGTGATTCCAGCCAACAGATGGTCAGCAGACCTGCAGCTCACACAAGACATGCCAGCACGCTTCGGCATGTTCCTCAAGGATCCCTACCACTTTGACGCTGCAGTCTTTGCAACAGCCGAGTCAGAAGCTGTAGTGCTAGACCCACAGCAGCGGTTGCTGCTGGAGTCAACCTTTGAGGTGTACAGTCAGCATCAGGGCAGGGCAGCTGCACCGCTTGCCCCTGGCAAAAGCCCTGTTGGGGTGTTTGTGGGCATCTCTACTCCTGACTATGCAGATCTGGGCAAGGCGCACTCCAACATTGGAGTGTACACTGCTACAGGCAGTGCACTCAGTGTGGCTGCTGGCAGACTATCATACTTCTTCGGCTTTGCAGGGCCTGCTTTGAGCGGTATGCCCTTTCTGCATCAACGCTCTATCGATGTGGTTTGCACAAAGGCAATGCAGGTTGTGTCACACCAGCTGTGAAGCTGAAAACCTGAGTTACATGCCAGACATAAGCTTCACAGCCAGAGTGAATCATATATGTCTGCAAATCATGTCACAGCTACAGCATCAACTGTGTGTGTTATAATATTTTGTCATTTTCTTGCAAACTCACCAGATGATGCCAACATTGCTTATACAAACTGTATGCTTGCAGTGGACACCGCCTGTTCCTCTTCTTTGGTGGGAACCCACATGGCATGCCTCAGCATCAGAGAGGGCGCCTGCTCTGCCGCAACCACAGCAGGTCAGCATTGATCATCCCTGCATGACAGTGAATGTAGAGTTTAGGGTCCCCTAGACCCTAAACCATAATCCCTGAAACCTAATGTACCATGCTTCAGTGCATGATTGGCATGAATTGTTTTTGACTGAGGGCAATGTCAGTGCAGCAAAGCATCTGTTGTTAAGATGTAGCATCAGCTAGCACTGCCTGCTTCCTAGCTGAGGCTTCAGGAAAGGCACAACCTGCGAGCACCCATTTGAATGCTAGCCTGCTTTCCTGCTCTATGGCATGAAGCTTGGTGCTCAGAGTGCAGGACTCACACTCTGCAATGTGCCTGCAGGAGTGAAGCTGATTCTGACACCCTCAACAACAGCCATGTTCAAGCGTGCTGGCATGCTGGCACCAGATGGCCGCTGCAAGACCCTGGATTCATCAGCAGATGGGTATGTCAGGGGTGAAGCATGCGCATCAGCAATGCTACAGCTGCTTTCAGATGCCTCAGATGAAGGTCGTCCTCTTGCCTGTATCTTGGGCAGTGCAGTGAACCAGGATGGGCGCAGCAGCAGCCTGACTGCTCCCAATGGCCCTGCCCAGCAGGGCGTCATCAGACAGGCCCTGAGGGGCAGTGGCATAGTGCCCAATGATGTCACAACACTTCAGATGCATGGCACAGGTGAGATGCTTGCCTAATCAGGCAGGCAGTCTTCCAGCAAGATAGTGGACAAAACACATGCTGCTGTGCATGGTGATGGCCGCATTTGGCTGTACTGCATGCTTGATGCGCCTCCCTGCTTAGAAAGCAACAGTGAGAATCTCTGTCTGGAAATTCATCTCTTGATGGGTATTGCGTCCCTTGCACTAGTCACTGAGCATGTGTTTCTGGGCACGCAGGAACAAACCTAGGTGATCCAATTGAGCTAGCAGCAGCCACTGCAGTCCTCCTTTCAGAGCCCAATGCAGAAGGCAACGCTCTGCCTTTGAGCTTGGCAGCAGGCAAGAGCAGCATAGGGCACACAGAGCCTGCTGCTGGTCTGGCTGGTGTCTTCCATGCCCTGCACTCCATGCAGGCCTGCCTCACCCAGCCTATCCTGCATTTCCGCCAGGTAAGCCAAATGACGCTTTCTCTGCCATTTCAACACACCATTGAGTGTACTTGTACCTGTGTGTGTAGCGTGTATAGTGTGTAAACAAACTGCGCACCAATCTGGTGTGGGGAAGTGCTACTGTGAGCTAGCGCATGGAACATTGCTGTTCTGCAAACCACATCAATGCATTGTGGGCAAAAACATCACCCATGAATGTGTTTGCTTGACAGATACCACATGCGTGTGATAGAATGATTGCTTGACAACAGTCATATTCAATGCTTGGAAAAGCTTGCATGCAGAAAGGTGGCGTCTTGGGTACAACATTCCGTGTACATAGCAATTTGCATGACCAACCACTCAACAAAGTATGTGTTACTGATGCAGTTGAACCCACATCTAGAGGCCACATTCAGCAACAAGGCAGCAGGGCGGGGTGTGCTGTTGCCTAAGCAGGCTGCCCCTGCACCGTCAGCACCATCAGTCACAGGCATCAGCTCTTTCGCATTCCAGGGCACTAATGCCCATGCCATCCTGGACCAGCCTTCAGCCCTGCCCTCAGCAGTGCTTGAGGCCACAAACCCTGTCTGGCAGAAGAGGCACATCTCAGTTCTGCCACCCATGCACGCCTGCTTGCACTCAGTAGTGACAGCTGTCAAGAGGACTGTTGCCACCTTTGAATGGCAGCTTCAGACACAGAGCAGCACTTTCTTGTATGACCATATTGTGCAAGGCAGAGGTATTCTGCCGGCTGCAGCCTACTTAGAGATGGTCACAGCAGCTGTGATCACTAGCACAGCATCCAGCAGCACTGCACAGCACCAGTATGCAGTCTCAGGTGCAGTTTTTGAGGCCCCATTGCTACTGCCAGAAATCAGCAGCAAGACCAATGCAATGGTGCTACGCTGCCTCTTGGATGCTAACTCCGGTATCTGCAAGCTGGTCTCAGCTGTTGGTGCTGGTGGCACACAGCACATGCAGGGCAGAGTCTGCAAGCTACATGACAGTAGTGCTGCAGCAAAGAAGCACAAGGCGCCACGCAAGAGGCACCAGCGGTCCATGCGCGTCCTGTCTTCTATCCTGGTGGACATTGCAGGTCATATCGAGGGTGTGGACAAGTCTCGACAGGCAACAGGAAGTCTGGCAGTGAACAGCAGCTTGAGTGATGGCTTCTGTGTTCATCCAAGCTTGATGGATAACAGCCTGCAGCTGGCCGGAGCAGCTGCTCAGGCAGCTTCCAGCATGACTAACAACAGCGGGCAGTCCCAAGTCTTCATTCCAGCCAGCTTGCAAGCTCTCACTGTGGCTGGTCATCTGACTGTTGGCATGAGTCATGCCACAGCCCACATGGGTCCCATCAGTACGGCATCAGCAGGAGGTCATGTGTTATGTGATCACACGCTAGGAACTGACGTGCATGGCCCCGTGGTGCAGCTACAAGGCATGCAATCCAAGGCCATGCACCAGAGTGCAACACAACTTCCTCAGCAAATAGTGGAGCAACCGCTGTATGCAATCACCTGGCAGGCTGCTGAGACGGACGAACACTCTCATAATAGCACTGTGCTCAACATTGAGCCCATCAGATTGGCTGGTGGCAGTGATGCAGCATGTGCAATGCAGCTTGCTAGCCTGATGCAAGCAGCATTGAAGGCACCACAACACAGCCTGAGGCTGCAGTTGCAGACCTACAACAGCCACCTTGCAACTCCCGGCATGACAGCTGAAGGAAGCTATCAGCAGGCTGCCTTTTGGGGCATGATGCACACATTCCAACAGGAGTGTCCCACTGTGAGCATGACCGGCTCAGATAGGCAGAGCTTGCCTAATCAGGCATCATCAGCACAGCTAATCGTACAGACAGAAGCGCACTCCAAAACTGCTTCAGCCCAACCCGGGTATGGGATGATGTCGAGGTCTGGTACAAAGTATGCAGCCAGGCTATTGCCTGTGTCACAAGCGCTGAGTACATCCAGTGCTGCAGCAGAAGCAGCAGCATGCATGCAGTTGCCTAATCTGGTAGGTAGATCAGTGGTGATCACCGGCGGTGGAGGGATGATCGGCAGCCTGGTGTCTCAGTGGATTCTGAAAGAAGGCAAGCCGCGCTCAGTGAAGCTGCTCAGCAGGACTGGCAGGGCATCCCCAGAGAGGACTTTTGCCATCCTGGGATGCCGTGAGGCCAGGGCAGGTGCCATGATCAGCATTGCTATGTGTGATGTGTCAATCTCTGAGGACAGCCGCCACTGCTTTGACAGTGAGTACAACCAGAACGCGCCCATCACAGCAATCATCCATGCCGGCGGTGTTCTATCAGATGCAACAGTGGGTAATCAGACGCCCTCTGGCATGCGTGCTGTCTTTGCTCCTAAGGTTACTGCTGCTCAGAAGTGGCAACATGCAGTGCAGCAGCAACCAACACAGGCTCAAATCCTGTTCTCATCAGTAGCAGCTCTGCTAGGCGCACCAGGCCAGCTCAACTATGCTGCAGCCAATGCTGCAATGGACAGCCTGGCTGCAGTATGGGGTGCCCAGGGTCAGGTAGGGGTGAGCAGCATCCAGTGGGGGGGCTGGGCAGGGGGCGGCATGGCTGGTGGTGATGCCAGCACTGCTGCTAGGCTGGCTCGCATGGGCATGCCCCTCATCACCCCCTCCCAAGGCCTTGCAGCCTTGGCTAGTGTGATGCAGGGTTGTTCTGTGCAGCAGCCTCAGAGAGATGCCGTGACAGCTGCTATCTCGTTCAAATGGGACGCCTTCATGAGCAATCTGCTTCCAGGTCAGCCAGGCATCTTTGCAGAGTTTGAATCTTTAGCAGGCTCAGCAGGCTCAGCAGGCGCAGCACAGCCCCTGGAAGCTGAGAAGAAGAAGCTAATCAAGCCCAAGAAGGTCTCAGCAAGCAGAGTCATGGCAAAGCGTGCACAGCAGGCTCCAGAGGCTCAAAAGCCAGCTGCAGTATCGGCTCTGATTTCACAACAGGTAGCAGCAGCAGTGGCATCAGTGCTAGGTGTCTCTGTGGCTGCTGACGCTTCACTCATGGAATCTGGACTGGACTCACTGGGCTCAGTCGAGCTGCGCAACAGCCTGAGTCAGCAGTTTGAAGTGGAGCTGCCAGCGACGCTAACCTTTGACCACCCTAGTATTGCTGCCATGGCAAAGCACATCTCTGGCTTGGTCACTCCAGCAGCAGCGGCAGTTGCTGCGCCTGATGAGCAACAAGAAGAACGGGACGACTCCAGTCAGTCTGATATAGCCTCAGAGGCATCATCAACAATGAGCAGTCTTGAAGCAGTGACTTCAGTTTCTGAGTCCCCACAACAGGCTGCATCACTTGTCTTGGGAGAAGTTGCAGATGCCGTTGCATCAGTGCTGGGCAGTAGTGTGGCTTCAGACGCCTCACTCATGGAGATTGGGCTGGACTCGCTAGGTGCAGTTGAGCTGCGCAATGCGCTGAGTCAGCACTTTGAGCTGGACCTGCCAGCAACCTTCACCTTTGACTATCCCTCTGTACAAGCCATGTCTGGCTTCATCTCAAGCCTCTTGGGGGAGCCAGGCAGTAGTGATGGGGGAGTGGTTGGAGTGGTGGAGCAGTTTGTGGTTGGTCAGCCGCAGAGCGATCAGCGCCTGGTGGTTGCTTCAAGGCCTGACAACAGGCGTGACATGCAAGCCATTACTGGACTTTCTGTCAGGTAGCTTTCATACTGTGAGTGTGCACACTGCGCTGTTCACATTGCAGTGTTTGAAGTTGCTGCCCATTTTGTTTTGTACTGCTGTTGATCTTGTAAGCTTGGGAAGCACCGGCGCCATCTGATGGTGTTGATGCCGTGTATCTAAACAAGCAGGGACTGCGCATGTACAGATGGATGACCTAGACAGTTTGAAACCACAGCTGGCAGTTGCCATGCTGATATTGTCCACCTCCAAGCAACTTCTCCTTGTCATGCAGGTTTGCTTCCATTGACAGTATGGGTGATCTTCATCACTGCTTAGTCTCTCAGCAGGAGCTTCAGACTGTTGCACCATCATCCCGCTGGGATACTGAATCCACTTTCAACCCCCTGCCATCCCCAGGACAGGTCTGCAGCCGGTTTGGGACCTACGTGGAATCCACATATGCCTTTGACAGCGCTGTCTTTGGTCTCCAGCCCAATGAAGCTTTGCTGATGGACCCTCAGCAGAGACTGTTGTTGGAGGAGACACTGTCTGCCTTCCATGATGCTAATTACTCAGCAGTGGAAATGAGTGGCAGTAGCACAGGAGTCTTCCTTGGGTGAGAATTTGACAAATGACCTAAAGCTGCCATGTGATGTCTGAGACGCTGTCTCTGTCTGATCACATCTTCATTCGGTTGACTAGAACTGTGCAGCCTTGTGCAGTAGTCTGCATGTTGTGTTGACTTGCAATCGTCATCAAGAAAACAATGCCAGTTTTTGACATCATGCACAGTATTCGCACACTCTGTATCTCTGGTGACAGGAGCAGAAGCCTGACCATTTAATTTATGATTCATCACTTGATTGTTTCACTGATTGATCTGTTCCATAATAGTTTGCACTAGTGACAGAGTGTGTGTGCGTGTGGCGTTACAGGTGCATGTGGGTGGAGTACCCAGATCTGCTGATGAAGCATGGCCTGACCAGCGGCGCCTACACAGTCACAGGCAATGGGCTGGCCTTTCTGGCCGGCCGCGTGTCCTACACCTTTGGCTTGACTGGCCCCTGTGTCCCCACCAACACTGCCTGTTCATCTTCCCTGGTGGCCACCCACTTGGCTTCCACCAGCATCAGTCATGGCGACTGTCACATGGCAACTGCATCTGGAGTGAACGCCATTCTGGTGCCGGAAGCTGGCTTTGCTGCGGTGACCCAGGTCAGAGCTCTGGCTGTGGATGGGCGCTGTAAGTCGTTTGGGGCTGAGGGAGATGGGTATGGCAGGGGAGAGGTAAGACAAATGACAAGTTGATGCCTGTTCAAATTTGATCTTCACTAGAGATCCTCGATTGATGTAAATCAATTGAGAAGCCATATACCTTCAGATGCGCGTGATTGTATCCAGCTTTTGAAGTCAGTTAGCAGGCATCCTGTATAATGCTTGTTGCATTCAGTAAGCCATATGCCTTTGCTCAGTGAGCGCCATTTGTCACCCATCCAACTGCTTCACACTTACACTGCATGGTCACATTGTGGTGCATTATGGGTCTTGTCCATTGTGCAGGGCTACACTACAGTCTTGCTTGAGCCAGTGGGATCAGACAATGAGCGAGCTGGTCAAGTGAAGGCTGTGCTCATGGGCTCAGCTGTCAACCAAGACGGCCGATCTGGTGGCCTGACGGTAGGGATCCCTGCTAGAGCATCCTCCTTGCTTTTGACACGCTTGCAACAGCCCAAAGCTTTTTTGCATGTCTTGTCAATCCTCTGGCAGCACTGTATATTGTGCCTGATATTATTCCTTACTGGCTCACATGACGTAAGTTACGCAGAGAATGCAGATGTACAGATGAGCAGATAATACAATGCATTCACAGATTTGCACACACACACAGATAATGTAATGCAGATATGCACATGATATTATTCAGTTAATGCATGCAGCACAAAAGATGTGCAGATAGTGTGAGGTATGCTGAATGGCTTGCACCTGCATACAGGCACCCCATGGTCCCAGTCAGCAGGCCCTCATCACATCAGCCATGCAGAGAGCAGGTGTATCCTTCCTGCCTTATGTCTCCTCCCACGGGACAGGCACTCCACTGGGAGATCCAATAGAGACTGGGGCCCTTCGCAAAGCCATTGCATCCCCAACGGCTGACACGGGCAGCCAGGTGTTCACCCTGGGGGCTGTCAAGTCCCTGACAGGCCATCTTGAAGGCACAGCAGGCCTAGCAGGGCTCATGCTGTGCATGCTGCAGCTGCAGCAACGCAGTGACCCACCCCTCAGGTATTCAAATTTGGCTTGCTGACTTGTACCTTGACTCATGCCCAGGGACTACTGTCTTGAGATTGTTGGGTTGTGTGTGCAGAACAAAGACAACCTTGGTAGTTGTGGTGTCCTGCAGCTGTGACATTTGCTGACTGGCTTGCAGGTACCGAAACTTGAACCCATATGTGGGTGAGTCATTGTCTGGCTGGGGTGTGGCACACAGATTGCCTATTCAGGCATGCCCAGCTGTGGTGCCTGATGAGACCATGCCATGTGCTGGTACTAGCTCCTTCAGCATGAGCGGGGTGAATGCTCATGCCATAATTAGTGCCCCTGCACCATCAGAGACAGCAAGAGTGGTGACTAATGCTTGGAGCAGGGACAAGCTGTTCTCGGCTGCAGTCATTGTGGAGGGACACCCCTTCCTGACTCGCACAGTCACACAGGTCTGACATCTGCAGTGCATAGCCTTACAGTGTGTACAGATCAATAGCTTGTGTCACTACATTTGTCTGCGTGTTGCATTGTGCGTAACTGGTTGTCGCTTGTCAGCTCACCTCTTTATTGTGTGTATCTCTGCAAGCTACATGCATAGAGTAGATTAGCAACATCTGCTTCTTCATCATGCACTCTCTCTCTCTGACCTGTGTTTCTGGTCTCTGCAGGCAAGCAAGGCAGTGGTGATGCAGATGGTGACCAATCACCCAGCTTTAGCATACCTCACAGACCACATGGTCCAAGGCACAGCCATCCTGCCAGCAGCAGCCCTACTGGAACTCTGCTTGGCCTCTGCCCAAACCCTGACACCTAAGCGCCAGCTGGCAGTTGTGAATGCTAGCATCATGTCAGCTTTGAGCCTGACAGACTCAGCTGGCCTGATCACATGCGCAATCACTCCTGACGGCAGCTGCAGAGTGTCCACCCACACCACACACTTCTCTGCATCACTCACTGCCCTGACTCAGCCCATGTCTACCATAACAGCGGACACAGGGTCAGCACAGCATGCGGTGGTCAGAGCCTTAGGGCTATGGCAAGAAGAGTCTGTAACTGAGCCTGTAGGCGGTGCGATAGCTTCTGTGGCAGTTGAGAGGGCAGAGGATGCAAGCAGCTACTGGGTACACCCAGCAGCACTAGACAGCTGCCTGCAGCTGGGTGCTGTGGTTCCGGAGTCGCGTCAGGATTCTGGGGACTTCAGCGAGGGCACCAGCTTTGTACCGGTGGGTGCAAAGCTGTTCCATGTGCCCCAGAAGCTAGTGCTGGGAGAGCAGCTCATGAGCAGCGCGAGCGTTGGTGCAGGCCTAGGCAACTTGCCTGGTTCAAGCTACAGGGATCACGCAGTGCACTCTCCTCAGGGCATGCATGGCTGGCTGGAAGGCCTGCAGGCAAAGGCCATCACAAGCAGCAAGTCTGCACAAGCTGAGGCAGACAGCATAGCTCAGACCAACAGCATGTATGAGGTTGCTTGGCTGACAGACGCTCCAAGTGCAAGGACACACTCACAGACTAGGGGCAGAGTGGCCGCTGCTGATATTAGCAAGGGCATGACAGGTGTCGCAGATGCCCTTCAGCTGATGCAGCGTGCTCAGGCACAGGGCATGAAGCAGCTGAGTGTAACAACAACAGCCATGCTTTCAGGCATGGTGCGTCAGCCCAGCAGCAACACTGCTGAGTCAGCAGCCATGTGGGGTTTACTACGCGCCTTCACTCAAGAGCATCCTGCTGTTGCTGTCAGCGCCAGATCCATAGATGACTCACTGCAAGCTCCACGTCTCAGTGCATCTGTGACCAGCACGCAAGCTCAGACAGACGCCTTTGGCATCAACATCAGGGGCAGTACCCTGCAGCGCCCAATGCTGTACCCAAGCACTGTCAGCGCTGCACCACAGCCATATCAGCTGAGACCAAAGCCGAGGGGTGCCATCAGCAACTTAGTGCCTCTGCCCTATGCACCACGCAAACTACCAGCTGGCATGGTGGAGCTAGCTGTGCGAGCAGTTGGGCTAAACTTCCGCGATGTGCTGAACATGCTGGGGATGTACCCTGGGGACCCTGGGCCCCCTGGGGCTGACTGTGCTGGGGTGGTTACTGCCGTTGGTGCAGGAGTTGCTAACCTGCAGCTTGGCATGGCAGTATTTGGGTTAGCAGGAGGCAGCTTGGGATCACATGTCCAGGCTTCTGCTCAGACTTTGGTCCCCATGCCAGCAAGCTTGAGCTTTGAGCAAGCAGCTACCACACCCACAGTCTTCCTGACTGTTGACACAGCATTCAATGCAGCAGCAGCATGTAGACCAGGAGACAAGGTGCTGATTCATGCTGCTGCTGGAGGGGTTGGTCTTGCAGCGTTACAGCAGGCAGCATTGCTGCATTGCTCTGTCTTTGCAACAGCAGGTAGCCCAGCAAAGCGTATGCTGTTGCGGTCACTTGGCATTCAGCATGTGATCAACTCACGAGACACCACCTCTGCAAGTGAGCTGGCACATGTTGGTGGAGTCAATGTGGTGCTGAACTCTTTGACCAGCCCAGGGATGGTGGCGGGGTCATTGGCAGGGGTGAGGCCCGGGGGCCGCTTTGTGGAGATTTCCAAGAGGGACATCTGGAGCCCCGCCCGCCTTGCCCAAGACCGCCCTGATCTGCACTACTCCCTCCTAGCAGTGGACTTCCTTCCGCCCTCTGCCCTGCAGTCAGGGCTGTTGCGGCTGTCCACCTCCCTAGCTGCTGGGTGTCTACGCCCTCTGCCTCAGGCAGTGCATGACACAGGCAGTGAGCAGTCAGCTCTGAGGCAGATGTCTCAAGCACGTCATGTGGGCAAGATTGTGGTGAGGAGCACTCAGCAGGACAATGCACTCAGCAGCCACATGGGATCAGTCATGATAACAGGTGGCCTTGGCAGCTTGGGAACGACTGTTGCGTCATGGCTGAGCCAGCAGCATGTGCAGCACCTGCAGCTAACTGGACGTACAGGCAAGATGAGCGCAGACATAGCTCATGCTCTTGTGGATGGACAGCATCCACTCTCACAGACAGAAGTTGCCATACACAGAGCTGACACCAGCAGCTTCGAGGAAGCTAAAGCTCTGGCTGGAAGTGCCCCAGGGCACCAGCCCCAGCTGCAGGGCATCATGCACGCCAGTGGGGTTCTAGCTGATGCCACATTTGCTAATCAGTCATTGGCTTCCTTACGCCAAGCCTTTGCACCCAAGACTGACAGCGCTGCAAAGCTACACAGCAGCACACAACAGACTCCATTGGCGTTCCAGATCATGTTCTCATCAGTGACAGCACTGCTTGGAGGTATGGGACAGGCCAACTATGCAGCTGCCAATGCAGCTTTGGACAGCCTGGCTGCTACATGGCAGAACGAGGGGCGAGCAGGGGTGAGCAGCATCCAGTGGGGGGGCTGGGCAGGGGGCGGCATGGCTGGTGGTGATGCCAGCACTGCTGCCAGGCTAGCCCGCATGGGCATGGCATTGATTGACCCTAAGCAGGGACTTGCAGCCCTGGCAGGCGTACTGCAACATGCACCTGCGGTGGTCGCTGCACCGCCTGCACAGCTGACAGTTGTCCCTTTTGTTTGGGACAAGTTCCTGAAAGCTTCTGGCCAAGCACAGCCTGCCAACATCTTTGAGGAGTTCACATCCTTAGTCAAGCCTCAGAGCAGGTCACAGCCCTTGTCAGCTGCTTCAGCAGCTGCATCCAGCTCAGCAGCTCTGTCAGCTTCAGCACCAAGCGCGACAGCGTTGACAACAGAGCAGCGGCTAACCCATTTGACAGCAGAAATTGCTTCAGCAGTTGCCAGTGTTCTGGGCAGTGTAGTGCCGCCAAGTGAGCCTTTGATGGCAGCAGGTCTGGACTCACTTGGGGCAGTTGAGCTCAAGAATGCCTTGGAAACCCACCTGGGCTTGGAGCTGCCCAGCACCCTCATCTTTGACTACCCATCTGTCAATGCCATTGCTGACTACGTCAACAGCATCATGCCCATGACTACTCATCCAGACTTGGAAGCAACAGAGCAGCAGCAGCTCACCTTGCCGGTAAGCATCCCACACAGCACAGACCCAAGTCACAGCTGGGCAGTTGTCACAGGGGTTGCATCACGAAGTGTGAGAGATGCCATTGCATCCGTTCAAGCTGTTGATGTCATCACTCCAGTGCCTCTGACCCATTGGGACGTGGAAGAGCAGTTAGGCAACGGCATGGCAGGTTTGGCTGCCAGGTTTGGTGGCTTTCTGGAGGGTTTGGAGCTGTTTGATGGCAGCCTGTTCGGCTTGTCAGTAAATGAAGCAGAGCTGATGGACCCACAGCAGCGCTTGCTGCTGGAAACATCTTATCAGGTAGAGTGATGGCCCCTTATCTTGCTTGCATATAGCATATGGACATGTTATGTAAAATGCTTGCAACATTATGATTGTCCTGTGTTTACCAGCATCCATTTCAGAACTAAATACGACAAGTGATGCCATCAGCATTGCTACAAGGGCTGACCTGGTCAGCATCAGTCACTCAAAACACATACATATATTTGATTTACCGACTTATGTATGTTATACAATAAATTATTTAAATTCTCAAATTATCAAGTTATTAAACTATTAAATGATTAGATATTGTACAGTACTGACCTCAGATGCTTGTGGTTCTACAGGCTATGAGCTCAAGCTCGCAGCAGTTGTCAGGCACACGCACAGCAGTGGCCATTGGCATTGCCAGTGCAGAGTACAACAACTATGTTGTCTCCCGCCACTTGGGGTGTACAGTGCCACAGGGGGAGCTCTGAGCGTTGCCAGTGGCAGGCTGTCTTACACTTTTGGACTCAAGGGACCAGCCATGAGGTGAGTGTTGCTCATGACCACCTCTACATGTGGTTTGAGTTGAACCTTTGTGTCTTTAAATGTGAAACTTTTAAAGGTTACTGGTCAAATGTGAACCTTCAAAATTCAACTTTGCTCCAATGAAAGACATCAGCAGCACAGCAGCACTTGTCAGCTGTGGTGTCATGGTACACTAGTGCATGAACAACAAGATGCTGGTCTTGACAAATCTGTGCTTGCCCCCATGTACGGTACCCTGTCTCAGCTAGTGGTTGTTGAGTGAGCTGCATGCTGACTTGACCTTGTCTGGCTGCAGTGTGGACACAGCCTGCTCTTCCTCCTTGGTGGCAGCACACCTGGTCATGACCCATTTGAGCTCCAGTGCAGTATCTGCCGGCCTGGTGGGTGGCGTCAGTGTTCTGCTGTCACCCACCACCACGGCAATGTTCCACAAGGCTGGTATGCTGTCAGCTGATGGGCGCTGCAAAGCCATAGACGCAGCCGCCGACGGCTACGTCAGGTAATCATCAATGTAGTTATGCCCCAGAGCGCCCTGTCTCCCCTGGCTGGGCCCCAACCCCAAGGCCCCTTCCCACCGCCGCATTAGACTGCAGCATTCTGTGAGCACAAGTTGAAAGCAGCGAATGTTACAACAGACAGTGTTGTGATGAAGCTGTCCCAGTACTTTCATCTGCAGAAGCCAAACTGACAGCTTGTTGATGTCATGCAGGGGAGAGGGCTGCGGCGTGATCCTCCTGCAGCAGCAAGAAGCAAGTGTTGACCATGCAGCCTTTGCAGATGTCTTGGCTGTCTTCAGAGGCAGCGCAGTGAATCAGGATGGACGCAGCAGCAGCCTGACTGCTCCCAATGGTCCCTCCCAGCAGGGCGTCATCAGACAAGCCCTGCAGGGGGCTGTTGTGGAGCCCCACGATGTGACAGGTGTGCAGTTGCATGGCACAGGGACCCCTCTGGGAGACCCTATTGAGCTTGGGGCAATCCAGGCTGTACTGATGGGCAGTGGCCAAAGGGCAGTGCCTTTACAAGTGGCTGCTGCCAAGTCTTGGGTGGGACACACAGAAGCGGCCTCAGGTGTCATGGGACTTCTGCAAGCAGCCTTGGGTCTGCAACAGCTAACTGCACCAGGTGAACCTTCTGCGAGTTGTCAATGTAACACACAATAGTGATTATCATATAATGTTACAATAATTGCAAGTTTGTGCAGACATGCCTATTCCATCTGTCAGTCAACAGCCAACAGCATACTGTTGTTATGAATGTGCATATGGCAAATGCTATGCCCAGGTTGAGTGGACTTTGAGCATGTTGGGCACAATTTTGCATGTCCATCGTGTTGGGCATCATCACCAACAAAACAGTCCCTGCTTCAGGTGTGATGCACCTGACACAAGTCAACCCCCAAGTCCCAGGAGCCTCAGACCCTGTCCCCAAGCAGCTGCTGAGCCAATGGCATCTGCCAAGAGTGGGCAGCGCCTTGCCACAAGCTGCCAGTCAGGCCCCCATCTGCGGAACCAGTGCCTTTGCCTTCCAAGGGACCAACGCCCACATCATACAGGAGCAAGGCCCTTTGATAGGCAAAGTCGAAAGGCAGACTCCTGCCCTTCCACTGGCATGGCAAAGGCAGCGTCACTGGGTGGCACCACCTGTGTCTGCTATCATCACTGGGGCTATTTCAAGTACTGCATTAGGCATTACAGGAGGCCACAGCAAAACTGGAGTGGTGGTGATGGAGGTGGATTTGACAAGCTCAAGGGCAGCTTTCTTGAGGGATTACAGTCTCATGCAGCATACAGTGTTCCCTGCTGCTGGATTTGTGGAGCTGTGCAGCAGCGCTGCTGCAATGCTGAGTGCTGACAAAGATGTGTCAGGTAAGAAGCTTCTTCATTTGCTTGAGCATGAACATGGGTTGGCAGGGCATTCAGTGCTTAGTATGTGCTGCAGTCATAAGTACATCCAAATGCCTCATTTGAGTAATGCACTTCAGTAGTACATCCCAATAATACAGTCATATGATACAGTACATCCCGATGCCACCCTGCAACGTGAGTTTCTCTGTGATGACACTCAGTGGCATCAGTCATGAGCACTCATCACTCATCACTCATCACTCATCACTCATCACTCATCACTCATCACTCATCACTCATCACTCATCACTCATCACTCATCACTCATCACTCATCACTCATCACTCATCACTCATCACTCATCACTCATGTTTGATACTGTGGCATCAGTGTTGACTTCATCAAATGTGCTGAGCAAAATATTTGTGACTGGCAGGACTGGTGATCAAGGATGCAGTGCTGTCAGCTTTGCTACCTCTGACCCACAGAAAGCATGGTGCAAACAAGGTAGCTACAAAGATCTATCACCATCATGCATGCTGCATTAGATGCACTTTATTCATTGCAGCTGGCCCTCACACATAAACTGGATGAATTGCATTGGCACTGTGTATTGCCATCACCAGCATCATCATTGTCATCGCATGTATGCTGGCAATGCAGAAGCGCATCTGTTCCTTCAAGTTGACACTACCAGAATTCTACTCTTTTCAAACCAGAACCAAAGCTTGGCTGTTAGTATCTGCAGGCGCAGATCATGATTGATACACTCAGAGAAACTGTCAAGGTCACTTCAGTGTCGTCTGACAGCAGGCAGTCACTTCATCTGACTGCATCCATCAGCCGACTAGCCAAATCAGCATCTGCAACAGGCAGCATCCCAGCAGCACAGCAGCTACCAGCTGCATGGAAGCTTCTGGTCCTGGTGTCTCCATTAGCAGATCAGAAAATGTCTTCTGCAGCTCTAACTGCTGACGTGCATCAGCCACTGCACACTGCGTCTGAGGCTGAGGGCACCATCACACGCACAGATGCCAGCCTGCAGCTTGCTAGCCTAGCAACTGTCAGCTCACATCATCAGTTGATGGCTGCAAATGCTGCCAAGTGGGACGCTGTGCAAACCTCAGCAGCAGCAGCATCAGACGCACAGCTGCATGCTGTTGCTACCATGCAGCAAGCTGGTCAGCAGCGAGTGGTCAGCAGCACACTGCTACATGGGCCAGTCGCAAACTTATCCATGCAAGGTGTTGAGCTCAGACAGATGCTGTCTGGCCACACAACTGGACAGCAGCCAGAAGTTCAGATGCCTGAGGACATAGACACCACTTCAGCAGTCGTCGCAGCACAGCATACAGAGTCACCACCTTTGGCTGGCATCGGTGCAGCAGAGTTGCTGGTCAGTGTACAGACTCAAATCTTGAGCAGTGTGACAAGGCTGTTGAACATAGACAGTATTGAGCAGGATGAGCCTCTCATGGCAGCAGGTTTGGACTCTCTAGGAGCGACCGAGCTGACACAGAGTCTGCAGTCAGTGTTCGACATCAGCTTGCCGGCAACCATGGTCTTTGACTACCCCACAATTGCAGCCATGGCAGCTTTTATCAGTCAGCAGCTGATGCACAGCACACAAGAGGAGCCACATGCACAGGCTAGGGCTGTTGCCCTGCCTGGAATGGCCCTCATCCCTGAAGCTGCCAGTGGGTCTGATGTAGCGTTGATCACTGGTGTGGCTGGAGATGAGAAGCTTCTTCAGCAGTGGACAAGCGGTGATGCCATTACTAGAGTACCTCACAGTCGCTGGGACATACTTGAGCAAGCTAAAGCCAGTGGATCAGCTGACACACTCACCCCCCAGTTTGGCAGCTTCCTGAGCAATGTGGATCAGTTTGACAGCACACTGTTTGGCATCATGGCCTCAGAAGCTCTGACTATGGACCCACAGCAGCGTCTCTTGCTGCAAACGGCCCTTGGGGTGATCCCCAGCGGTGTCAGGGGCAGGGCGGTTGGAGCTTATGTCGGCATTGGGACATCAGACTACAACACGCTGATGCAGCAGTCACAAGTGCCCTTCAATGCATTCTCATTCACTGCTGGGTCCGCTAGTGTGGCAAGTGGCAGGCTGGCCTTTGCTTTTGGCCTCCAAGGGCCCTCTGCTAGCATTGACACAGCCTGTTCAGCTTCTCTGGTTGCTGCCCACATGGCCTGCCAAAGCTTCAGGTGGGTTTACTCTGCAAATATGAGTTTTGCTGCAGCTACAATGCTGTGATTACCTGACAGCATGGCTCTACTTGCTTCAGTCACAATGTTGAGTCAGCTGCAGGAGGTATGTACCCCTTGTCATACACATTTTGCATGCGTTTCCTTGTCAAGTGTAAACACGTTTGCATACCAGTGATATGTGCTCTTGCCTTGCATCATGTGAGCGTGCTGCAGAGTCTCCTTGGCTTGTTTGCACACCACAAACATCAGCAGATGAGACAGATGAGGCTCAGGCCAAGAATGCATGTGCAGGGATCACAGCGTGGAGGGTGCCTTAGTGGCTGGAGTGCTGCTGTGCTTGGTGCCTCAATCCACAGGCATGTTGCAAAGGGCAGGCATGATCGCTCCAGATGGGCGGTGCAAGACCCTGGATGCAGCGGCTGATGGGTATGTCAGAGCAGAGACGTGCCGAACCATGTACCTCATGCCGCCTCACTCACAAGGTAAGACACTGCAAGAAATCTGGTTCTTGCTGACACTTCACAACTCCTCCGTGCCTTTCCCATGAGCTACCCATGAGCATGCACAGCATGTACCAAACACGTACCTCATGCTACCTCACTCACAAGGTAAGACACTGCAAGAAGCCTGGTTCTTGCTGACTCTTCAAAGCTTCCTCATGTCTGTCCATGTCTACCCATCAGCATGCACAGTGTGTACACATGTGCATGCCCTGTCCGTGCATTGTGCGGAACATCTGTATTGTGTATTGAAGCTTGAAGCAGGCACAAACGCAGGTCGCTGTAGGATGTGGTTTGCTGGTTGCTCTGAAAGTGCATTGCCGCTGATGATGTCCTTTGCAATTGTCAGACATGCCTGTTCCTGCTGCAGGACTGAGCAGTGGGGTGACAACGCTGGGCATCATGCTGTCCTCAGCAGTCAACACCAATGGCAGATCCAGTGCCTTGACAGCCCCTCATGGTCCCTCACAGCAGCTGCTGCTCAGATCATGCTTGCAGGCTGCTGGCCTGGAGCCACAGGCTGTCAATGCTCTGCAGATGCACTCCAACGGAACCCCTTTGGGAGACCCAATTGAAGTTGGGGCCGCCAGCGCTGTGCTTTTACAGGTCAGAGTTTCATTCCGTTTGTAAGAACTGTGAATTACAGGCTGGAGTTGCACTCCATCAGTTCCCAGTTGCTGCAACATACCTGATCAAAAACACTCGCCACCTGGCAGATCATGACATGCCAGCCTAAAAGATTACATCATGCTGCATTGTGATGTGTCAATGTGAAGCTATCAATCACTCACTTGCAAGGGGACGCTGAATGAAGGCTTCCGCCACCATTGAATGCCAAACACAATGCTGCATACTGCAGACACCCACATCTGTAATGTGCCACTGGCTTGCATGCCTCTTTCATTTTGTCAAGTGGTCTACTCATTGGTCTTACTTTGTTCACTGTTGTTCTGATGCAGAACGTTGAAGCAAGGCAGGTGCCGTTGACTCTGGCCACTGTCAAGGGCTACACCGGACATCAAGAGGCCGGGGCAGGTGTGGCCAGCCTCATGGAAGCCCTGAATCTAGTATCCCATGCCAGCGTTCCTCCTGCTTTACACCTCCGCACCCTGAACCCCCATGTGGCCGCGACTCTACAAGGCAGGGCTGTGGGCATTGCCCGGGGTGGCCCTGCCCCTATGGGACAGGTGTCAGCTGATGGGCTGTTGGTCACTGGAGTGAGCTCATTTGGAGCCCAAGGGACCAATGCACATGCAATAGTCAGAGGCAGTAATGACAGTATGGGGAGTGCTGGAAGAAGAAGGGAAGTGTGGCTTCAGACAGCAAGGTGCTGGGTAGCCCCTGCAATGCAGGTAAGCCAACCCTTCAGCCCACTTCAGCTGAAACCTGCAAAAGACCGAAAAGTGCCTTTCCAATGACTCATCGCAAAGCTGTGCAGTAGTTGCATTGTGATGCTCTGGTGTCAGCCTTGACTTGTGACATCCAGCATCTGTGACATCCAGGACCTGAAAGCTCAGATCCAGTGTACGACTTCATATGTCATATCAAGCTCCGCAAAAGCACTTACTTGCAGAGGTGACCAGATGAGTAACATACGCACAATGCAGGTGCTACTGAGCAGTGTCAGAATTGCACGTGCTAGGCGGCCAAATGAGATGCAGATTATCTTTGAGACTCAACCGAGTCACCCAAGGACTGCATGCCTCTGGGATCTGACCCTCGCCATGCAGCCCCATCTCACAGCCTCAGCATTGCTCCCCATGGCTGCTTCTGCGGCCAGCATGCTGGCCCCAGACACACAGTCACACAAACAGTCAGGCTCGGGAGTGGCTGCTGTGCTGATGGACACTGTCGTCATGGCTCCACTGCAACTGCCAGGGGTTAGTCAGATGCGGCGGGATCCTGGCTGTACAGTGGTACAGCTGTCATTGGAAGTAGCATCTGGCTGTGTGAGCATCACATGCAATGGGGCATCACAGATGCAGACTGTCATTGCTGGCACAGACACAGCATGCAGCACGGACAGACTGTCTCACGGCAGTGCAGGCTTCAGCTCTGAGGCACTTACAGCTCTGCTTGGAGCAAGCATCACGCCTTTAAGAGCTGGACCACACGCAGCTGTCTTTGGAGATTTTGAACTTGCAAGCAGTGATCAGTCAGGCTATGCTCTCCATCCTGCCATGCTGGAAGCGCATGTCAGCCTCAGGGCACTCACCACCACACAGACAGACTCAGCACCTATCTGGCTCAAGTCTGCAGCAGCCACTGCTGTGTTTGCAGTGCCCACAGCTGCAGCAAGCTTCACAGCTATGCTGCCTTTGGAGCAGCAAGAAACCACTGCCTGTGGTGTTCTCAGTGTCAACCATCGCCCTGCTTTGTCTCAAGAAGGGGTGGTGTTTGCTGCTGGGCAAGCAGCTACAGCAGCAGGGGTAGCTAAAGCTGTCAAGGGCGTTTCAGCTTCTGAAGAGGCCATTGAGGAGGGAGGTCTACCAGCAGACAATACAATGCTGCAAATGGGTGCTCATGAGCGCAAGCTGTACATCCAGGCTCAGGTATCAGCCATGTTTTCATCAGCTACCATGTTTTCATCAGTGCTACCATGTTTTCATCAGTGTTACCATGTTTATCTCAAGTCAGATTGCGATGCGGTGCATACTTGCATTTAGACGCCAGATTGCAGTCACAGGGTATGGCTCACAGTGACAGGGCAAAAGCATGCATTTTGTCTGTCTGTCTGTCTGCAGAACAAGGATGCGCTGCAGCACTAACAGATACTGCCGCATGCATGACTTCTGCTTGACCAGCAGCCATCGCATATACCCTTCTAGGCATACGCACATCTCATGTTGCCCACCACTCTTATCAAGGTGTAACCGAGGACCTAACAAAAGCCATGGTCTATGGCACTTGCCCTGTCAGCGCACAGCCCTTGGGTGCAACTTAGTGTCTCATCTTAGTGCATGTTGGCTCACAGGACTAGGGTTAAGGCACACCTAGTAGTTACCTGGCAATGTCGATCTGCTGGAACGCCTGTGAAATGTTATTGTTATTAGTATTACTATTAACAAAAGCCATCTGTGGCATTGTTTAGGTGACAGCAGAGGTGCGTGCCATGGTGGGCCACAGCATCCACCCCGAAGAGCCCCTCATGTCAGCTGGGCTGGACTCCCGGGGGGGCATGGAGCTGCGGCGAACCCTAGGAGAAATCCTAGGCCTAGATCTGCCTGTCACCCTGCTGTATGACTACCAGTCCATCTTGGCCATTGTGACTTACATCAACAGCCTGATTGAGGCTCAGGCTCAAGCTCAGGCTCAGACTCAGGCTCAGGCTGGTGGTGGTATTGAGGCTGAGGCGTACTGGAGCGATGAGCAAGAAGAGGAGGGCAGGGCGGGGCCTGCCAGGCGTGGCGTGGTGACCCTGACTGAGGCAGCTGCAGAGAAGCCGTCAAAGCTGCTGAAGACTCTGAGGTACAGTATGCACCGCAGCACGTGCTGGTGCAGCTTGTCCCTTGTAGTTGTTACCATTGCTTCAGCAACAATGCCCATTTCACATTGCGGTGCATAATAGTCCGTTTTATTGGCGATCTTGACTGCTGAGCAAGATTGCCAGCAAGCATACTGCACTCAGCCTGCACCAGGCAGCATGCTGCAGATGTTGCCGCAATGCAGCATGGTGCACATGTTGCCACAATGCAGCATGATGCAGCATGTTGTCGTGACAGCTGAAGCTCTTCCAGCAAGTATCACTCATCAAGAAAGCTGTTGAACACTGTGAAGCTGTATGTCACAGGGGTGCAGCAACACAGAGGCCTCTGTTGCTGGCCGCCCCAGGCGTGGCCAACGCTCAGTCTGCCTACTTCAGCTTCAGTCAGTTCCTGCAGTGGAGCGATCAGCCCATCTATGTTTTGGACAAGGACAATGACCTCAACATTGCACAGCTGGCACGCCAGAATGCGTCAGACATTGTCAAGGTGCAGCCTGAGGGGCCCTACCTGTTGGGGGGACATAGCTATGGGGGGGCTGTGGCTATGGAAGTGGCCATGGTGCTGGAAAGCTGGGGTCATGAGATTGGCGCCGTCATGGTGAGAGATTGTCATGCATTTGTACCAGCATGCATGTGCATTCACACCAGTGTGCATGTGGGCTTGCATACTGATGATTGTTGGGGCATGTTCAAGACTGTAGATGACTATTGGGGCATGTTCAAGACTGTAGACGTGCTGTCTGTGGCACCATGTCCAGACTGCTCTTAGGTGATAAGCTTTGTTGGTCTGTTCATAAGCGAGATGATTGCTGTGACTGATCACCAGATGACCTGATGCGGCAAAGGTTGGCTAAGACTGAGCACCAGGTGGCAGATGACTTGATGCAGCAAACTTTGCTTTGAACCATAGTTTCAATGCTGACACGACCTTTTCAACAAGCCTGCGCACAGCCATATGCAGCCAAATCACAACAAGCCTTTTGGCGGTGGATCCAGACCTTGACCCTTGTCTGTGCATGTGTGCAGATCATGGACACGCCCTTACCTGGCCAGATTCGGCCCATTCAGCAGGAAGCAGGCCGAGCCACAGAAGTTGATGTCATGGAGCTGGTTGAGATGATCCTAGGGGCCCTTGGCAGAGATGCCCTGGGGCTGGGCAGCAGCATTGCCCACCCACGTGAGTCTGAAGAGTGGCAGAGCATGACGCCGCATCAGAAGTTGGAGTTCTTTGCGCCCATCTGGAGGATCATGAGGGATGAGAACATGACTGTTGAGCAGGTGAGCCTCCATATTTTGTAGTGCTTTGCCATGAAACAGACAGGTTTTAATCAGGCTGAGTTGCATGTTGCCTTGAAGATGTGCTGGCAGAGGCAAGTACTGTTGAGCAAGATAGGCGCTATGTCAGACTGCTGCTGCTCATGCTGCTGCTCATGCTGCTGCTGCTGCTGCTGCTGCTGCTGCACATGCTTCTGTGGACATGCCTGTCAGTTGTATTGCTCAAACTACACCTATCAAATAAAGAGAGGACACACACATACAACAGAGGCGTTTCCTAGTCTTTAGTTGCAAGCAAGAGTGTATGACATTGCTTTATGCCAGCATCTGACAGTTCCAAAGCATGCTGCCCATGTTTGCCTGCAGGTGACTGAGCAGGTAGAGCATGTGGCCCTGGCTGTGAAGCAAGGCAGCGAGATCAGCGACCTCAGACACCACACCTTCTCAGCAACCGCCCTCAAGGTAAGATTGTGTCTTCCACACCACCCATACAGTATTGACACAACAAAACGTGATGTATAATAGCACTAGACCCAGCTCTGTACATGCGTGACTTTGCCCGACCTTGATCAAGGTTGACAGCTTCAAGCAAAGTCAACACAAGCCTGATGAGCGATGGAATTTCAGTGTGCAAAAAGATCTGCCTGCACAGCTTTGAGCACAGAAAGGCTATCTGGCATGTGGTCTGACAGAAGGTTGGTGTTGCATGCAGAGTGGGAAGGTTGTGTACTTCAGAGCCAGGCAAAGGGGCGCTTGCACCTACTTTGATGACAGCCGTGAAGGGCCATTAGCACATGGGCTGTGCTGGGCGCCGTATTGCAATGACTTGCAGGTTGTGGATGTGCCCGGGGACCATTTCTCCCTGTTGCGACAGGATGAGAAGGACATGAGTATCATTGTCGATACTCTGCAGATGGTGTTATCAGCCTTTGGCTGGCATACCACCATCAAGCGAGACGAGAAGATATACAACAAGATGAATGATGTAAGCTTTAACTCCGACAAGGTCTTTGTTCAAGCCCAATTGTGATGAGTTGCTATGTGGGATTGGCAGGACACAGATGAAGACAGCGCTTTCTGAAATCAAAGCAATTATGGTCCAAACATATTGCATCTTGGGTGTTTGGAAAATCAGGCATATTTGCATGCATGTCACGCCCATGTTGCTATGCCCTTGAGCTGCAGCACACGCACACACACACATGCAGGTCACTGTGAGGCATTGTTCAAGTGCATTGAACAGCAAGACTCTTGATGCAGGCTGACATCCAGGAGATGGATGAGTATCTTCAGAAGATGGGAGTGCAAGACCAAAACGCAAGAAGGTACATCGCTTGGTTTTGTCTTTCACGCATATGTTGCAGACAAGCATGCAACACTCTCAGGGCATTGTTCCATCATGGTGCTTGCTTCTCAATCATCATCCCATTGACTGATTAATGAGCTTGGCAGTTTGTTGTGATTGATGGCTTTGCGCACTGGTCTTGTACACAGCACCACCTATTCTCTCACATGATTTAAGTTGATACCCAGGGACTGCTTGATTGCTAATTATGATCTGCAAAGGGATGTCTGGCCTTGAGTACCACCAGGAGACACAAAGATATTGACAAGTTGCATGGTCTGTGCTACAGGAGAGTGGAGGCACAAGTGTCAGGAACTGATGTCTTGCAAGTGCAGCCTGCGGCTTTGGCCAGTGTTGACATTCTGCCTCTCAATGCATCAGCCAGGACTGCTGCTGTCACACCTGGCCTGTCTCCAGTGACAGGCATCACAGCAACCCCATGCTTTGTGGTGCTGGATGATGCATGGCGCGGCACTGGACACCTTGCAGATGTGTTTGAGGGCATGCAGCAGCCTTGCTTTGGGCTGCACCTGCTTCAGGTATGGTGGACATTCTATTGCCTTGGCAACAGGCTGAATAGTCATGCTGCCTTTTTGGTGTCTGCATGGGATGACACAAAACGCTTTGTTGATGCATGGAGTGCTTTATATGTGGTTTGTTTTTCCAGATATGCCCTGGCTTAAGTACAAGCTTAATCATTGCAGGGTGCACAAAGGCCTCTCAGTTGCAAACTGTGCCTGCAACTTTTTCCAACCACCCCTTGCTAAATGTTGGTACGCTGTTACGTTGTTACGTTGTTACATTGTTACATTGATATGAGTGTGTTTCTGATCTGCAGGAGGATGTTGTGCAGCAAGCCACAGACTTGCCCCAGCTTGCAGGGCTATATGGTGCAGCCCTGAGACAGCACTTGCCCAACAACAGCCCTTGCATCATTGGCGGAGTTGGCCTGGGCACCATGGTGGCATATGAGCTCAGCAATCAGCTGCAGCAGCTTGGCCACCAAACTCAGCTACTCATAGCTTTTGAGTCTGTCCCTATCTCGCAAGCAAGACTGGCCCTGCCAGCCTTGGACGAAACAGTGACAGGAGAACTTATGCAAGTCTGGTGTGCGCTGTACCAGCTCATAGTGGAGTCAAGGTGTAGTCAACCACAGCAGCAGCAGCAGCAGCAGCAGCCACATGTGCCAGAGCTGGCCGACATGATTCGGCATCTTCACAGCCTTCAGAGCTATGAGGATCAGTTGGATTTTGTCAGCACTTTCTGTCCAGCAGATATGACAGCGCAGGCCTGGGACAAGAAGGTGCATGAGACTCTGTCCAGAGTGTTGCACCTGCTGCAGCTGCTGCATGGCTACCAGCCAAGAGAGATGCTGCGCTGTCCTGCGCTGTTGGTGCATGGTCAGGAGCATCAGCATATGCAGACGCAGCAGGGGCATGTCAGGGTCACAGACCTGCTCAGCAGAGTTGCTGACGACAGCTGGAGCCAGATTGCTGTGGCCTTGTTGCCCATCACTGCATGCAGCGTGTCCTTCACACCTGGCTTGGGCAGCGGCAGCTCAGTCTTGGCAGACGCTATTTGTGCAGCCCTCAATGAGGCAGGCAAAGGTGGTGCAGTAGGTGGCAAATCAGAGTTGCATGAGCCTTGCAATATTATGGCTGAAACCAATGGTGCTGTGGTCCCTCTCAATGGCTTGTGTGCTGAAAACAGGTACTACCTTCAGCCATGCGTATCATTTAGTGTGATTCTTGCTGCAGCTTATACTGATGTTGACCAGCGCAATATCAGCTGCCTTGTCTGGCTATTCACTGCCTTGTCTGTGATCAAGTACCTCTGTCACATTCTGTTGCATTACAACTGTTACATTCTGTGTCACAGTCATACAGGTGATCTGTGTTTGTTGAGAAATCTTATGCACATGCTGCAGGTCTACTGACTCAGAGGTGGTAGACAGTGCAGCAGCAAGTGATCTCAGACCACTTCAGCTGCGGCTGCCTGTGTGGCTGGTGCACAATGAGACAGGAACACCAGATGAGTCACAAAGGCAGCTAGCACACCAGCTGTCTCAGCCCTGCTACGGCCTAGCTCTGCCACAAGATGCCGACCAGCTTCATTCTGTGCGTGATTTGGCAAGTGCCTATGTGAATGCTGCAAAGGCTATTCAGGGTGTGGGGCCCTATCTGATTGTGGGGTGCTCTGTGTTCGGAACTCTGGTAGCAACTGCTATGGTGTCTCAGCTGGAAAGGTGAGGGAGCACAATATGCTTGCTTTGTGGTGTCTGGCACTGAACACAATTAAGCCTACATTCTATGAGAGCCCAGCTGGTTACCCGTGTCAAGCGCTTTGGTTGTTGTGAGCAATGTGCATGAAGACCTGGACGGCTGACAAAATGACACATGAGCCGACTTCATATGCATAGCCTCCAGCCTGATGTTGGGCTTGCAAGTTTTGCAGCTGTCTTGTATGCTCCTCTGCACTGAGTAGGAATATTGCAGAGCTAGACAGGTATGCTGAAGCTTTGTCTTGGCTCCATCCTGCTGACATTTGCTGCTCTGGATGCTAATGAAATGTGCTTTCGTCTGCAGGCTGGGTGAAGAAGCTGTACTGATTCTGGTGGATGGACCCGCAGCTCTACCCGCAGCTCTACCTACTGCAACTCGTCTGCATGAGCCTACATGGTACGCGCTGTTCTACTTCCTACGAGAGGTTGGAACACTGCAGTGCTCTATGAATGAGCTGGTGGACCAGGTCACTTCAGCCACTTCACCTGAAGCTCAGCTTGAAGTGCTGAATCAGTTCCAGCCAGCTCTGGACAAGCTGCCACAGGCGTCCTGGGACATGGCAGTACATCATGTGCTAGGCAGAGCAGCAACTGTTGCTAGACTCATGAGGGGGTGTGCTGCTGAGCACCAGGCTATCATTGTGTCACCAGTGACTCTCATGCAGTCAGCTGATGACGTTGGGAAGCGCTTTGATCAAGTCACGAAGGCGCTGTGTTGCAGCACCATGCAGCATATCAAGCTAGGCACGTCGCACACTCAGAGCCTGCTGTGTGATGAGAGTCGGCAAGAGGTTGCAAGGCACTTGCGTGCCACTATTCAGAGAGCACTGAAGCAGTCTCTGTAGCTCAGCTTGGGACCTGCACCTCCACCGCATCTGAGTACTGGTCTTAGTGAGTTTCGTCAAGGATTAAAGAAACACAGTCTGTTTCTTGTCTAGAGATGTGTTTTAGATAACCACCTGTCCTAACTACTTAAGTCTTTGTAAATACAGCAGTCACAGTCAACTTATTTTCAAGACCTCTGCAAGAAGGTGCTGAAGTTTGTTGTCGAGGGATGTATTGTGAGGGCAAGATGCTTCTCACATCTCCTTTCAGAAATGGGTGCGCACAACACCTTAGAAGAGTATTCGCCGCTGTTGACAGAGTGCACTGAAGCGTGCGTGGGCAACTTTTGATAGCACTGAGGGGTGCCAAGCACCGTCTGTGGCGATCTCGCCAACTGCATGTGGCTGTAGTCGCCTCTCAGTCGGTGTCTTCCAGCCTTTGAGGTGTCCAGTCTTGACAAGTGGATGCCTCGCACGGACAATCAGATCGCTCCGCGCAAAGTTGACGACTCGCGTTCGGGCTTTGGCTTTGACTTGAAAACTTGCCTCGGCGTGCTTGTTTCGGCAACACACGGGCAGTGTGGCTTGTGCGACGTCTCTGTGAGTTAAATCTGCAAATCCACCACCCAAGTTGGTCAGCTCGCTCGTTACGATCTCGTTGATCTCGTACTCACGAGCCTGGATGCTCAATCAGCTGTTGACCTGACCTGTTCAGTGATGCAGACCTGTTGACTGCCTTCACTGTGATCTGTCGTCAACACCGCGACAGTAGTGCAAGTCTCCTTTGACATGGCCACCTGTGGTCGGCCTCCTTTCTGCAACTTCGGCTGTCTGTATCAGACATACTCGACCTGGAGAAAGCGCAGCTCTGTTTCGTGCCAAGGATGATATTGTGAGCTCTTGCGGGCGCAAGACAGTTTGTGCTTAACAGCTTGCTGAACAGGCAGTCAGCATCCTTTGGTGCACCTGTGAGCTTGTGGGCAGATTAGTTCTGAACAATTTGACTTTAGCAGCAGCCGGGGCACCAACAGCGCAGCTGCTGTTTCTAATCCCACAATACAGCCTGCAAGGTCTTGTTGTAGCAGTGATTCTGCTCCATCATTTGGACGCCCAAACACACCATGTTTTGGAAAGTCAGCTCGTTTTCCAGTGGCAGTGCCATTGAGGGCATTCTTGACAAGCAGCAAGTGACCCTAGAAGAGCTGCTGGAAGAGGATGAAATGGTGCAGGTAGCTGCAAAACTCTCCGCATCCTTACAATGTTTGTCATGGGGTCAGACACCTGTGCTTACACGCGTACACTATGTTGTCCCTGACAAGCACATGCTCAAGATCAGGTAGCTGTCTCAATGACAGCATTTGATCAATGCACCAGCATGTCATTTATACTGCGTGTCAGTGGCTGATGCAAATATGGCCAAATGGCTGAAGGTCCAATTGCACCTGATCTGTGGTACACACATCCAGAGGGCTCACAGAGTGTTGCTGTCATCATTGCAGGAGTGCAAGGCCTTAAACGCTCGTCTGATAGCATTCTTGAGGGAGAAGGAGACTGTAAAGAAGCTGATCTCCTTTGTCATAGAGCCACCCAAGAGCTGGGCTAGTGAAAGGCAGCAGCAACGCTTCCCCTTCATTGCTTGTGAGGTACAGCCAGCACATTGCACAAATGCTACATCGAGCTTTGCCATATTTGCAAAGTCATTGTATGTAGCTTTGTGTCAACATTGCAATGCATGGGCTGCAATGTCGCGTCGCAACATCTGGCTGCTTTGGTCTTTAGCTTGAAGACGCTTGCAGCATGACTGTGCCTCAGATGAAAGGCTTAGCCTACAGGTCATGCTGATGTAGGTCTTCTGCTGTGAAATTGATGGCATCTTTGATGCCCTGGTCAATAGCAGCGACCTGCTGGCGTATCTCTTCTCTATTCTGGAGCAAGCCAGGCCGTTGAACAGCAGCCGGGCAGGTTACTTTGCCCGAGTGCTGGCCAGCCTACTCACAAAGTGTAGCAGCCCTGTCATGCAATTTGTGCAAGGTAATCACTCAGTAGTAAGCCAGCATGAGGTACTGAGTAACTGTGCACAGCCTGCAGACACGCACCAAGACACAGCACACCAAAAAACACCATCATGCAGCCTGCCCTGACTGCTGCTAGGCCGCTGTAGAGTAACAGCATACATGCGAGCTCTGCCAGCTTTGGCAGAGACGGACCCTGTTTAGCTATGCAACACGACCAATACAGCTGTTGCTACTGACCACTTGTTGGCATCATTGATCACATTACAAAAATTGCTTTTCTGTCCAAGACATCTTGTGCCTTGATCAATGGCTGCACTGTTTGTGCAGGGCAGCCCTGGGTTCTGCGGAAGGCTGTAAACCATATAGAAACCTTCTCCATGCTGGAAAGCCTGCAGAGAATGGTGGGGGCAGCTGACCAGAGCAATGCCAATGTGCCTGCTAGTGACCTGAAGTGGCTTCCCAACACAACCATATTGCAGCATCTCACCAGCAAGTACGTCTTGCTAGCTATCTAGCCTGGCATAGTAACCACCAGCCACTCAGACTCCGTTCTTGAAAGCTCACCCCCAAACAAAAAGTGTGTTGAGCAAGAAGTGTGCCTATGCCCTACCTTCTCCACGGTGCCTTCCTTTGTGCCTGGTGCTGGGCGAGTGCTGCTGCTTTGTGACCCATCAGCATCCTAGTTTCTGCAATGACTGTTTCATGTCAACAGATATGCTGCAGGCCTGCATGAATTTGCTCTTTTGCATACAACTCTGGGATGCATCACGCCTTCTTGCTGCATGAGGCACAGGCACACAGCACAAACTGTCAACACTGACCTTGTCAGCAGTGCTCATATGTATGTATGTATGTATGTATGTATGTATGTATGTATGTATGTATGTATGTATGTATGTATGTATGTATGTATGTATGTATGTATGTATGTATGTATGTATGTATGTATGTATGTATGTATTTATGTATGTATGTATGTAGGTATGTATGTATGTATGCTGCAGGTTGAATGCTGAGAACGAGAGTGGTGCAAGGGAGAATGCTGGCAAGCTGCTCACACACATTGGACGATCACGCATTTCACCCTTGACCAGCTTGTTGCCGAGTCCTCAGCATCTGCAACCTATGCTGGAAAAGGCATTTGCAGCACAGCAGGGGACGCAGCTCAAGCAGGTATGCTGGCATAAATCCAGCACACCTAATCACTGCTCCAGCACACCTAATCACTGCTCCAGCACACCTAATCACTGCTCCAGCACACCTGATCACTGCTCCAGCTGGAAACAAACATGTCAATAGCACTGCCATCTGGCTTGAGGTGTGTCGTACCAGAGCAGGACGCTGAGCTTCTGCTCTTTTTGTAACAACAGCCACGGCTGATGACTCAGGCTAACCTTGCAGTTGTCATGAATAAGCGGCACAAGAGACATGTAGCTAGTAGGCACATGACTACCCTCCTGGCAAAGCACAGCGACATTCCTTGTGTGTCTTCTATATGACAGTTGCAGAACTCGATAGAGCACATGTCAGGTCATGCAAACTGTGGCAAACTGGAACCTCACATGCACAGGTCTGACCTCTGGTACTTGTTGATGTCAGGCATTGCATATCTGCATTGCACTGTTGGAGCGGCGGCATGCATATGTCTGACCTCTGGTACTTGTTCACGTCAGGCGCTGCATATCTGCATTGCACTGTTGGAGCGGCGGCAGCCCTCTCAGGCCGGTGGAAGGGCAGATGCCGTAAGGCAGTCAATGGAACGCAGTGCAGCAGCCACTGCAGAGCTGGACAGCAAGCTGGAAGCAGACACTGTTGAGGGCATCTGCCAACACTCTGGACGCCTGGCTGCTCTCCTGGACACCTCTCCTCAACTCACGCAGCTGGTGAGCCCAGCTTGCATGTGATTGCTCGCGACGGCGGCTGCAAGCCTTGTTATCACATTTGCCTACCAACTCTTACACGTGATTGCTTGCAATGGCATCTGCAAGCCTTGTTGTCACGTTTGCCTACGAATTCTTGCATGTGATTGCTCGCAACGACAACTGCAAGCCTTGTTGTCACGTATGCCTATCAACTCTTGCATGTTTTGCTGGGAGGAGGAGTGTTGCATACAACCACAGGCTGTCTGTGCCATGCTAAAAGTTTCTGCATGTTCCCTGTCGGGAGCATGCTGTGGGCTCAAGAAACCTGTGGTAGGCTGCTGCCCAGGTTGTCAGTCCATTCACATGTGCACTTGGCTCCAAACTGACGAAGCTGGACATCAGCTCAAGCAGACATGTTGCTGTCTGTTGTCTGTTGTCTGTTGGGTCCCAGTTGCCCCCCAGGACAATCAAACATATTGATTGATTGATTGATTGATTGATTGTCTGGCACACAGGATACTTCGTACGGCACGCTGGCGCCGCCCCTTGGGAGTGCACGTCTGGCTGTCATAGCACTGCTGGGATCCCTTCTCAGCACTGGTAGCCCTGTGGCAGAGCAGGCTGTTGTCAACTCAGGTTGCTCTAATACCTCACTCACGCTGCCATTGTCAAGCTTCTGCAGTGGCACTTGTCGACTTGCGCTGCCCATGTTCACAATATGGCAAAGATCGTCTCCACTGCAGACAACGTCTGGTCACTTTTCTTTCGTTCGTTCGTTTGTTCGTTTTGTTTGTTTGTTTGTTTGTTTATTTGTTTGTTTGTTTGTTTGTTTGTTTGTTTGTTTGTTTGTTTGTTGTGATAAGCCTATTTTATAAGGCATGACCCAATGGTTGCCGGCATAAACTACAATCGTGCCGAGACTAAGGCCCTACCCCATGAGGGGGCATCGGCTTTTGTATCTGGTCACATCAGCACGCAATCCACCATGGAACAGATTGGTCATCGCTCTAGGTTGTGCATCTCAGTGGAATTATGTTGATGCCAGCACACCTCCTTACCTCTCTGCACACAGGGACGCATCAGGACTGCAGGCTGAGCCTTCTCTGGTGCTGCTTGCCCCCTAAACAACCTCCAGTCACAATTGGCAAACAACACAGTACAGCTTTGCTCGTGCTGGTTCTGTGTTGAGCTTGCTTGGCGTTCTGCAAAGCTCGGCTTAGATGAGGTCTGTCATGACAGCAATGTGCATGCTGTGCAGATGCACTGCCCAGATGTTTACAGCTGGTGGTACAATACCCTTTCAACAGCATCCTGCACCATCTAGTGACAGACATCATATGCACAGCTCTGGAGTCAGGGCCACCATCCCTACTGAGCCACCTGTTCCAGCATTGCAGTTTGCTGCATTGGCTGCTCACCATCCCAGTCGCTGTCCACCCCACACCCCGCTCTGATGATGAACACAAGTGAGCGCCAGACCTTGCAGCTGCTGACCTTTTTGTTGTCAAGCTGATTCACCTTCTGCAGAATGCACCTTGCATGCATTCAGCACCCAAGAGACAAGGATGCATCATTGTGATGTGTTCATTGCTTGTCATGTGGCTTTTACACAACTCTTGATCAATTCATTGTTGGCATCAGCACCTGAACTGCCTGAAGCTATAGGTCTGTGTTGCAAAGGCTTTCCCCACTGCGATTATATGAAATTTGGATCTGCCGTTTACGACTGCATATCTGGCTTTGTCACAAAGGTTACCTCAAGCAGGAGACGAATGGAGCTTGTTTGAGCCCCGTTTGCCTTGTGACAGGCAGGAGAGACCCCCTTTGAGGGCAGGATACATGGGACACATGACCCAGATTGCCAACAAGCTGCATATTGCAGTGGAAACGCGTCAAGAGGTGGCTGAGCATGTGCAGGACAGCAATCAATGGCAGGACTATTTCACTACTCATCTAGAATCATGGAACGAGGTCGGCTTTCTTCTCTCTATTCCTTCTGTCACACTAAGACTTGCCTCATTCACGTTTACTTTAGGAAGCATGATGCTCATCTGCATGCCTTTTGGTTGCCAGCTAGCTGCTGTGCTGGCTCATGATTGAGCAAAGGATCTTTTCCTGTTTGCATTGGGCTAATGTAACTGTCAGCTGTTGGGGTTGAAATCAACCTGCAAGAGCTGAGCATGCATTCAACAGCTTGACTGTGGGCTTATGCAGCTACAAGATGTGCACAAGTGGTCATTTGGGCGTCCAGACCCCAAAGCAAGCAAAAATCATGACGAGGGAGGATCCGAGGATATTCCCTTGGAGGGCTTAGACAATGGGCTGGCCATACAGGGCAGCAATGGCAGTCATGATAGGTGTGTTTCTGTTCACATGCATTGGTTGACTTGTCCAGGGATGCAACAGGTGGCTCAAGCTCACAAGTTTGCAATACGTGCAGAGCATCATCATGGATGCAGCATAGCTGTTGCCTGTTTGTCCAAAGTTAAGTTTACACCCTGCAATGTAGACTTTTCGAATGCACACCGGACCATGAAAGGGTATGCCACAGCTTGCAGCTGCACAGCCTCTGTCAGGCAGAAATGAATCAAAATTGCGCTGATTCGCATCGCAAATGTCAGATGCGCGCCTTGAGATGAGTGAGTGCAAAACATGTGATGCCCCAGCTGGTTACTAGTCTATGTACACATCTGTGCGCTGCCTTTGCTGCCATCCTTTCTAAGCCTGTCACAGAAGAAACGTGCGCTATGACAGCTGCATGGTAATTGCAGGTATGGTGCCTTCGACAGTGATGACTACAATGAAGAGGACCACATCTTGTTCCAGCAGAATCAAGGCGTTGGTAAGTGTAAGGCCATCTGTAAAGCGTCCTCCAAACCTGGCAACTCCTCGTGCACACTGCTCTACAGAGAGAATCTCTCATTGAGCCACCTTCAGCAGATGCTTTGCTTGATTGTATCGACTGTGAAAACAGATGGCTGTATTGCCAGGGCTGTCACTTCCAGCTTCAGGTGTCATGCAACGCAACATGCACCTTGACGCCTTTGTAGACATCTATTGTCAGAAAAATGGGAACCAAGCAGCCATGCCTGATCATTGGCATACAGGTGCTCAGATGTCAGGCTGAAGTCTTGCTCTGATATTGCATACAGACTTGGGATCCTTGCTGGATCCACACGCATCACCCTTGCTTCACTTGTCACATTTTGTGAACATTGCATTGCCCACTGTGCAATGCATTTTGCGCCATCGCCTATCCACATTGCAAGCGACTCCTACAGACAATGCATATATTTGGCTTATTGGTTGCTTTGGTTGTGCAGGCAGTGTAGAATTCTCAGACTCTGATGAGGAGGATGAGAACATAGCAGGCATAAGTGACAGCAATGGGGGGCTGTCATCCTTCCCTGTGGATAGTTGGGAAGACACGTGGGATGATAGTGATGCTCCTGTCTCGCAAGAGGTGAGTTTCAGTTTGCATCCACCAACCTTGTGCTGAAATCACTGGCAAACATGTTGCTCACAGCAACAATTAGACACACATGACAAGAACATCAGCATATGCCTGATGTACCATCTGCATGAGGTTCAGTAACCTTCATGGTTTGACAGGCTATCAAATGTGCAGAGTGCAGCATCAATGTGTCCTGCATGTGATCTCTGCTTCAAGCTTAAGCATGCTTGTAACAACAATCTTATTGTAGACTCAACAATTCCTCAAGCTGTGAGCCAAGTCAGATATGACGGCAATGGTTTCAGCTGCTTGTAACTTGTTCTCATGACTGGGCTCCTCCTGCATTGAGAATGTAAATCTCAGATCACTTCCTTCTGCTCATAAGCCTCATGTGCACCCGCAATACCCATGGCTTCTGAATCCCTGGGCCTGCACCCCAGCTGCAACCCAGTTTCCTCATTGTGACTCAGGCAGCAGAGGGGTGGGGGCGTCTCAGCAGCCAGCTGTACCAGAATCATTGGGAAACCCAGGAGCATTCAGGCTGGAGTGATGATGATGACCATGACCCTGACATGATGCAGCCGCACACAGGTAATGTGTCCTGGCATTGGCGTCTGGTGTACAGTGTGTCAGGTTTCCCATGCAGCAGCCTGGCGGTTGCTGTAGCTGAAGACTGCTATGGTGCAGCTGTCTGTCACACCAAAGCCATGCAAGAAGTTCCATGCAGCATGCAACTTTACAATGCAAGCAATACAAAGACTGCAAATGTCATCAGCTTATGCATCTGACGTTGACCTTCAGCATTAGCCGTATGACTTGATGACGCTGCCTGATAGATGTGATGAGTGGGTGCAATGAGGGAGAGTGCATGGATGTATTCGTAGACACACGCACAAGGTCCTTGCTGTCCCACATCAGCTGTCCATGAAGCCGGGTGCTAACACTCATGCTGCAACTTTGCAGATGACCATGACGCAATTGGTGGCATTGATGATGACACAGTGGTTGTTGAAGACGAGAATGAGCCCGAAGAAGAAGACAGTGATGCCGTCATGGTGGATGCCTTGGAAGCACTGCGCCTTGCTCAGCCTCACATCACACATGCCACTCGTGCAGAGCATCACTCTGACGAAAACCTGCGGCCACAGACTGCCACAGGCAGCCGACATGGTTCAGATGATGGCAGCCGTGTCAACGGGGGTTACAGCATAGAAGGCAAACGCCAGAGCCCGTCAAAGGGCAACAGCCCTTCCAGAAAGAGGGGCAGCAACAGGCTAGCTTTCTCTGATGGCTCCATGTGGGGCATGATGACTAAGTGCAACACAGTGGATGAGGACTGCAGCAACAGAATGCATGACTTTGGCGAAAACAGTATGTCAGTGCAGTCAGGGCTGCAAAGCCGCTTGGCAGAAGCAGCAGAAGACCTGAATGACACAGAGGATCAACGGGATAGAACAGAAGATGACACAGCTTTCAGCAGCTCACAGTACTGGAAGACACCAATCTCTGTGCCTGATGACATTGACAATGCATGAGGCACAAAACCATCAGGGCAGAATATTGGACACTGATTCAGCTTGCTGTGTATATGCCATGTGCTATGCTCACTCTGGGCATATTTTGACCAGCAGTTGTGAAGACATAAACTGTGCAGCATTTGATGTTCATTTGACACATGTTTCTCTTTCAGTAAATGCTAACAACATACTTTGTCATATATATTTTGGTACGTCCTACCCTAGGGTTTCACTTGCAGAACCTCAGCCTCATGACAATCAAGCAGACAGGTGGGTCCATACTGAGTGTATCAACAGCATAGCAGTTTGACTTGGTCTTACGATCTTAGTGCTTAATTGTATGCTATGACACTGGCTCCCTTTACTGGCATATCCATACATGCATTTCTGCTGAAAGGTTGTGTCCTGCAACATGACTGCTTGTGACCTTGCCATCTTGCAGTAGTCTGCTGCTATTTTGTTGTGATGTTGAGATTTTCAAGACATGTTGTATTTTCGTCATGTGCTGACTTTGCCCAGACTAAATAAGTAATAGAGCCTCAGGCAGAACACTATTAAGAGTCCCTTTGTCTCCTTTGTTTGCTCGTGCTTGCGGGCATTCACAAAATTCGACAAGGATGTTGAAAGCATGCAGAACTACAAGCCTTCATCATGGAAAAGCAGGGCAGCAGTCTGTCCCTAAGCTTCACCAACGCAAGTTTGGTACTCGCGTTGAAAGTGCACACACTGAGCCAGGCAACGGGGCCGAGAGCACGTCAGCAGCTGCCCTAGGTGCAGTAGAGCTGCCGCATGGGGTTCTTTGGTGGCATGACCGGCAGCACAACGTCTATCAGCACGACGTATACCACGGACAGGACTTTGTGTTACAACGACAGCGATCAGGAGGTCCTGGCCTGGTATTGTCTCACCGATTATCTAGCGTGCAAATTGTGGACAAGGCCGAAAGAGAGAGAGTGCAGTTGATGATGTACAGCAGAGGCCAAGATAACACCGGTGCCCAATTGGCCCTCACTGACACGTTCACCTTTGACCTGACGGACTATGCGCTAGTAGAGGAGTCAGTGGCAGATGCAACTGCTGATGCTGCTCCTCCTTTGCAATTCCCTCCCACAACTTGTACAGGCATTGTACTGAGGGATCAACCTGCAGAACACACACAACAGGTAAGCAAAGGTGGAAAGAAACCTGCACCAATCAACAACGTTTGCAGTGCAAACTTTGCACAGACAATCTGAAAACAAGCGTTTGCATTGTGCAGGTGAATGAACAGGTCTCCACATCACATCCACGAAGAACAAAGGCGGTAAGTTCCTGTTGCACACCTTGCACAGTTGTGTCAAAGAGTTTGCGGATGTTGTATTGTTACTGCTTGCATGTTGTGGCAGCTAATGGATGCTGTGCTCAATACATTTAGGTGAGATACACCTGCAAAAGGTGTGGTACCACCAACATGAAGGCAGTCAACCCTCATGCATGGGCAACAGGGACTGTATTTGGTCGGTGCGATGGTTGCCAAGTCATACACAAGCTGGCTGACAACCTGGAGCTGTTTCATGAACTATCTGGTGCCTTGCTGGAGGACTCTCCAGCAGATTTGCAGAATGTCAAGATTCCTGAGGGTCTCCCTCAGAAGCCATACATGCCCTGACTGTCTGTGTACCAACCATCGGCACGCAACTCAATTTTGGGACCATCAACAATTGTACATTGTTTTATGTACAGTTACTACCGTGGTCACTGCCAAATACTGCCTTTGTAGCACTGTACTCGTATTCCTGTTTCAATCAATGTGCTTGTATGTATACTTCCTACTGTGAAGCCTTGCTGCGCACAGTCCTGTATTAAATAAGAATGCTGATGTGTCTACAAGTTTTATCTGTAACTGAATTGCCGGGCATCTATTTGCTTTGACCCCACAGCTGTTGTAGTCCAGACAATCTTTCGGTAGCATGTTTAACATGAGGCAACATGCTGCATCAGAGACTGCATGTATCGAAATCCTGGCATGCTTTACCATATATGTATATAGAGAAAAAGTTTAGTATGTAGCGCCAGCAAGTAATTTGTCAATGCCAACTTAGCTTTGGTCAATCTGCACATGAATCGTATCTGCCAAACAGTGCTCAAAGAACATTTCACGGACGCTGCTGCACTTTATGTAGGCTCGCCTACAATGTCTGCTGTTGGAGCTGTGGACTTGATCAAGTAGTACATCAAGGACATCAAAATGCCTGCTACTGCAACAGCCACTGAAGCGCCCTGCAGCGCTGCCCACAGCCCCTCTTTGATCATGTCTCGCTGCGACCTCACCTTGACCTGAGGCTTTGCTGCAGCTGGTGCGCTTTTCCCCTTCTTGCTAGGAACTGACACCTTGTTTTCACGGCGCTTTATAATCAGGATATCGTCATTAACATGCACAGCGCCTTGAGCCTTGGGGACTATGTTCCACCCAAAAAAAACTGCTGACTTGGACATGTCCCAACCCAAAGCGACACTACTCCTGAAGGTTTTGAGGGTGACCAGGGGCTCCTTGCCAACCTCAGCAGTATCTTGATCTGTGCAGGTCACCTGTACAGCACGTGGCAGATCAGCATGTGCTGCATCTTCAACAATGACAGCAATGCTTGTAAGTCCAAATTGCATCTGAAGGCAGTGTATTCAGTCAGTGACAACTACATATAAGGCAGTGCAGGGTACAGTCATTGATCAATCAGTCAATCTTCAGTTTCTGTCTTCAGGATTCAAAAGAGGAGTCAACAAACAATAACTGCGAAGTTTCTGAGAATGCTGAGTTTGAATGAAACAAGTCATTCAATGGTATTCTGAGCCACAGATAGGCCCACGTCTTGTAGTAAAAAAGACTACATCTACCTGCACTTGATCGCAGAAAAAAAAGTCATGCATGGTGGACTCACCGTGCAGCGATCACATGGCTTCACTGACTCCACTAAGACATCTTTTCCAATGCCGTACTCAATCCAGCCGTCCTCGGCAGCTGCTGCACAGTCTGTCACAACTATGTTGGGTCTGAAGCGGTTCATAGGCAAAGGCTGTTCAAGGCGCGTGTTCAGCTGCTCTAACAGGCCCTGCACACAAGCCACGTACAGTGATGATAAAGCGACTTGGGTTCATGCATATGTGTATGCAAGTCGATTGTCAGAGCATGATGAGTGGCATGAGCTTCTGCCTGTTCTGCCTTGCATCAGAATGCAAATTGCTGAATCATAGGCTGACTAGACAAGCCACTTCTGGTCATGTACTCTGCACTGATACATTGCTGCAATGCTCAGTAACCCAAAATAGGCCGCTACTCAACTGCCTGGCCTTCAGCAGATAGACCCATTCATGATGCCTATCTGGTGTGCAGATGAGTGGTATGGTATACCTCAGATACAATGAGTGCAGGATAGCCATCTGCAAAGGCAACTTCCTGGTCAGTGACCCATCTCGCATCTGTTGGCCGGCGAGAGCTGTCTAATACTTCCTGCCCTTGTGACGCACCTCCTGCCATGCCAACGACATTGTAGCCACATGTATGGAAGCGACAATGAAAGCAAAGCAAATGTAACAACTGAGAGACATGGGAAACATTGTGCAAACCTGACAATCTACGACCAACTGACAATCAGGAACAGCATTCAAGATCTCGACTACCTGCATATCTGACAAGTCTATGAGGCCCTTGAAGGTATTTGGAAAGCCAGGCAGCTGCCTCTTCTCCTTGATCGTATGCTGTTCCTTGAAACTCCCAGCAGCTGACTTCTTTTAGTGGACCAGAAGTGCCTAGAGGAACCTACAGCACACCAAATCAAATGCCTTCATGATGCATGAAGGGTTTCATTGGCAAATTGGACAGTGGTGACATTGCACAGTGCTCATAAGTGGTTAAGCACGAGCGAGGACAGACTTGGTGCGTTGCACCTGTAGCTTGTCCATTCCTGGGGCTTCCAGAGTCAACACAGCCCCTTCGGGAGGGCTCTGGCTTGACTGTTTCAGAACATCTTGCGGTATGCTTGTTGCGATCAATGCCAACCTGCAGCAGCACTTGGCCATCGAAAAGTAACTCAACAACGTCAGACCTTGGTCTCTTGGCGTGCGAACACATACTTGGCCACTTGTCGTTGGGTGACAAACTTGCCCTTCTCTTCCTTAACGATCATCCAGTTGCGGTCATACGCCATACCTGCGCCGACGCCGTAGATGTGAGACATTCCGCCACCACTGGCAGCACACAGGGTTGTAAGTGACCTTACCTGTGCTCTCGAACCATGCAGCCTCCACATCTATGCCTTTGCATGATTTCACAGGATATATATGCAGACTGCTGACACGAGGATGCGGCATGACTGCAGCGAACAAGCTGTGCCTGCAAATTCTGGTCAAAAGCACCATATGCTGTTTCGGTCAGGCTTCTGCCATGGTTTCTGCCATTAGTCATCGTACTCTAGTGTGCATGGAGTACACAATACAAGCATCAGCAGTTGGCAGGAAGCTGCGCACGCCCAAGTCCTGTCTTATGCAAGTCACCGTCAGCAGTGTTTGAGCAGTGTTGTAGCAGAATTCAAGTGTCAATTTGTACATCAGGCTGTCATGAGCCTTGATCAATGCTGCATCATGCTCTATGCTGCATCATGCTCTATGCTGTCGTAGTCGCCAACAACTGCTATATCACCTCCTGAGCACCACAAGGCTGTTTCAGGGGCAGAAGGCGTCCGACAAAAAGCCATCAAAGAAAGTGCTGTAGTGATGCTGTAATATTATCATTAATGAATGAGGGCGCTACTATTGCAACGCCACACCATGTACAAGTGCATGTGAACACTAATCTAGCTCTGCAAAGTTCGGAAGCCAAGCGAAAATTGGACTGTGAGCCAGACATGCACACAAGACAGACCCTGACCTCTCTGCTGCGAATTGAGGTCAGCTGGAGCCACGTGTATTAGGGCAGAAGTGAACCCTAGTGAAAGTGTAAGAAACAGTCAGGAGATCGACGTACCAGAAGCTCAGGACTTCTAGGCGGATCCGAGCCCGTCTCGGAGGCTTGTGGGCCAGAACAAAACCTTGCTACTTTCACAGCTTGAGTTCGCCGTTATGCCGACGACTGATGCACTTGTCGAGGGTGAAATAGACAGTGCGGAAGACCCCTCACCAGGTCAGCATTTAACTCACCTCTACCTTTCTTTCAGCACCTCTGACTTGTGTGTGTTAAATTGTCCTGCGCAGCTTTTGAGATCTGCTGATTGCAAACGCTGAACGTTTCGGTACCAAGGCAGCCTTGCCGACTCGTGTTATGATCGTTTCGTTAGGTACTAAACCCTGCTGTTGACCCTGCAGAACGTGCAGAGCGAGAAAGTCTGCTCACCAGAATATTTCGGCCAGCCTCTTCAAGAGGCAGAGTGGCTGCAGCTATCAGGTTGGTGCAACCTAGATCTGGAAGCAGAGCTGTTGGTGGCTTCCACTTGTGTCTCTTATAGTTGTGCCCATATTATAGATCGTTTGTTGAGCACCTCACAGCTGATGTTGCGTTCAGGAGGTCCTTTGCCTTTTCTCACTCTGCAAACCGTCAGCGCCAACAGCAGCCTGCAGAAGATATAGAAACCGGCCAGGTGTCCACAGCAGGGCAGCAAGCAGATGATGATGATTGCTTACCAAGAGCAGCAGGCCTGGCATCAGCAGCTTCAGCACCGAATGCTTTGCAGCGGCAGAGCATTCAAAGTGCTGCTGACAGCGTCATGCCAGCTTCTCCTTCGCACTTGCAGACACGCAGTTCAACTTTGTCAAATGGTGCAGCAAGTCCTGCAGCAAGTCCAACTGCCCAAGTTGGCTCAGCAGCAATGCTGGGACGGCTGTTGTCTGCTGGAAGCAAGGGCTTGAAACGGTCTCCAAGTGGAACTCAGCCAGTCTGTCTCATCTGTCTGGAAAACTTGACTCCAGAAGATTTTGAGGTGCAGCTCTTGCTTGTGCTGACCCGTATCTGATCTACTTCACTCTGGTCGCCACAGCACTGGTGCAGATCCTTTTTTATTAAGGCCTGTCTGCTTTACTTTTTGCCTGCAATTTCAGTTCACTTACCACAGTCCAAGTCTCACCTGCTAATAGATGTCACCTGCGGTGATGATATTTCTGATTTCCCACCACTTTTGGTGATGTTTTCCAATTTCTTGTGCGTGATATCCAGGCTGGGGAGGCTATTCAGCTGGAGTGCGACTGTCGTGGAGACCTAGCGTTGAGGCACCATAGCTGCGCCGTCAAGTGGGCACATGTGAAGGGAGACAATGTATGTGACATCTGCAAACAACCCATCAAGAATCTGCCTGCCATCACACCCAGAGCTCCCTCAGAGCCTGGCAGTGATGTGGACATGACAGGCTTTGATGACATTGACGCACAGAACCACCCTCATGGTCTACATGGTAAGTGCTCTTGAATTGGCTAGGCCTGCAAACATGATTCTGGATGTAATCAACATTGACAGACTATCAAATGCAGTATCTGATGATGCTGCATTCAGTAGGGGTCTGAATCCCGCTGATTGTCTGATGAAGTCTGGGCTGTGTGCTGCAGGGCCCTTTGTGGCAGAGCAGATGCCAAGCAACTCAGATATCATATTTGACTGCATCAGAGTGACATGGGTGGCAATGATCATCTGCATTCTATTCTTTGAAATGAATTTGGCTTCAGCACTGTGGACAGGCATCATCACAGGGCTTGCATACACATTGTTTGTCAGAGCCATGTATCAGTCTCAGTTGGATGTTCTACACCGAGAACAGGCCATGCGCCAGGGACGCATGCAAGCAGCAGGTGCACAGACAGCAGCTGATGGTGCCCCACGACGCCATTGAATCCTCAACCTCAGCAGCAGCAACAGCAGCACCCGTATGTGATTGTTGTGTAAACTACCGGTGCTGCGTTGTCACAGTCTAGTGTTCTTGGACCTGTGCTGGTCTTGTAGGTGTAGTTTGGGTTTAGATGTATTTCTATACTGACTGAAGAATTGCAATTTGCAGCTGTAGAAGTCCTGGTGGGTTCTTTCTGCTCTGTCTATACAGTAGTCCAACAGGGCTGTGGATCTTATCTACTGCTTAAAAGGGCTGTGAAGTGCATGACTGTATAAGCACGTTTTTGCATTGCAATAGCCTAGGCCTACTAGCGTTGCCACAAAGTTTCCTTTGGTTTTGCTGTAATACATAGCAGGAATGATGCGTGAGAGCTGTTGCATGATCGTAATAACTTTGCTAGACTGATCATCATTAGGCTGGTGTCGCTTTGCCATGTTCAGTGTGGATCGACACCTGCCTGTGTCAGAACCTTGTGCCAGATATCATCTCTATGATTGGTGCTTGGTCGTTGCCCTGCAGCAGCACAAAGAAAGTGTTGAGCGCATGTAGCTTATGGAGTGTGTATTGTGTATGAACAAGTCCTGTGCAGGGGCAGGCAATGCAGTGATGCAAGCATTTGTAGCAGCCTGCTGGTGTGCTACTCATGACAGGGAGCAGGACTGTTCCTGCTCAAGCAATGATGCCAGTCAAAACACATCTTTCATACAACTGTACTGTCCCAAATACTTGCAAGCAGCACCAGAGGGAGTTGCAAAGCAGGGCTGTCACTTATGCTGCCGCTGCAGTGCACACAGTCTTGACATTGCAGTGAAAGCTGTGCATGTTCATTATGATTGATATTCTGCGAGTATTGACAAGTAGTGCATGGACAGATTCTGAGAAGCTGACAACCTTCTGCATTGCATAACTCACCAAAGATGCACTCATGAAGAAAGTGACTGCTGGCTGCCAGAACATACCAACACCCTGCTCGCATTTCATCTTGCAGCTGGCCAGGCATCCATGCTGAGCATCCCACCAATATCTGTGCTTGTTGAGTACCGACCTGACCCAGACGGAACAATTTATTGACAGATTCAAAACCACCAAGATACAGACCCTGCAAAGCAAGCAGAGGGAGCAGCTCATGCTATGCGATGCTGCACAGCACGTGCGCTGTCAGATCAGTCTGATGCTGTGAGGCACATTCTCAAGTGGGGCTGCTGCTTTCAGCCAACCATTCTTCACTCACAGTATGTTCTTTGCCTGATGTCTGAGCTATCTGCATGATGCTCCTGAAAATGCATGCAGACTTCTACAAGTAGGAACAACAAACCTGCGCCCAACAGCCGAGCTGGCAACATGTTTTGCATGCTGATGCAGCAGCCTATAAGCTGGCAAAATAGCACTAGTAGCTTGCTGTATGAAACTAAGGCTAAAAGGTATGCAGACAATGCAAGCATCCTGACCTCAATTATCTGTGTTGCTCCCTCAATTTCCGAGCAACAATGTAATATGTTGGCTGTGCCTCGGCCGCATGGTCCCCCGTAGTATACTTGCTTGTCTTGCAGCTCCTCTGCAGACACAGTCTGCACACACTGTGATGTGTATAGCATGCGGCAAGTATGTGGGCCATGGGATGAGTAACAGGCAAGGGCATACCTGCTAATGCCACTTTTGTTGAGAGGTCCTGCAGGTGCCGAGGAAGTGGCATGTTGATGATGAAACCACTGCTTCCCAAGGAGTCTGTGACAAGCAGAACGCATGTGTGTGGCTTGCTACAAGAGATCATTTCAGTACGCAGACGGTGCAGGCTAGTGTCATTGGTCAGCCAGCACTGTGCGTTGCGTACCATGCTGGCATAGCAGGACTGCTGCATTTGTGAATTGCCCCATTCCTTTTTCACGTGCAAGTAGCAGACAGCCTTTCTCCGGTAATGTCAGCTCATGTGCCCATTCAGGTGAGTCTACAGGTTCGCTGGCCAGTTCAGCCTTGAGAGCGGAGTTTGTTTGCTCAAGTGCCACGAGATGAGCTCTGAAACTCCTCCAATCAGTCAGGGCCTGCAAAAAGCTTTACAACTAAATTTCTGGCAAGCAGGTAGCTGCGATAATTTTGTCATGTCTTTCGAGTCCGTAGTTACCTTGTTCAACTTCGCATCGGGATCCGGCTGTGCCTCGTTGCTCTCGCCCTGACTCCGAGGTAAACGCGTCCTGTAGCTTCAAAAGTGTTGAAGTACAGATCAGACCGCTTCGGCATTGTACATGCGCTGCAATTCCATGCAAAGCGCTTTTGGGTAGTGAGAAACAAAGGCTGACGCACGTCGGCGCGCAGCAGGTGCCAGCGCTGCGGCGAGGTGCCGCTTGAAAGGGCCTTGGCTGACGGCATGGCACTGCAGAACGAGCAGTACTAGCCGGTGCCTGCATTGCTGAAGCAGGACCGTGCAGCCCTGAATTTGATGCTGCCGCTGTGGAAATCAAAAGAAAGTACAAGAAGTGCGCACGACTTTTATGCGCCGTGGCCTGAATCTGCAAATGTTTCGGTGATTGTAGAATAGCGTGATGTATCTGCCACATTTTGCTAACCTTTTTGCTGTTATGTTTTATCATCCAGGACTTGCCAATCTTAAATGTCTTCACAGAGCAGGCTGCCATAAGATACCAAGTAGCTTATAAATTAATTGGAAGAGTAGCATTAAGGATGCACAAACACAAGTATGCCAGCAGAACATGATCATTCATGAATCTCAGTTGCATGTTTCCAAGGCACTGATCATGCACATGCAGAGCCTGCATCGCATGCATGCAGAGCCTGGATCATTCAATGATACATCATTGAGAGCCAAAGCTGTATTCTGAGACTAGAATCCACACGGTGGAACTTGCAAGCAATTCTGTGGCTATGGGCATGCCCATAGACAGCATGATGTACATCATGTGTGCCATGATTATACAATGCCGGCACTGGCGCCAGTGAGACAACTGGAGACACATGCAATGCCATGCACCAGCGCTCAAAACCCAACGAGAAGTGATATGATGAAGTTGTTACAGACTTAATATAAGCATGTGTTGGTGAGAAGGCTGAAGCAAGAGCAACACTACTTGTTGGCTGCCTTCTTGGCATCGCCCTTTGTCTGCCTGGCCTTGCCTGCGGGAAACGTATATGTCTGTGTCAAAACAACGTCCCAAGCTACAATCACGCATCCTAAGCAGCTTATAACTATGACAGAACACCAAGACTTTAGCTTCAGAGTGAACACCGGTCGGGTGATTACCTTCAGCCTCCTTCTGATCGTTGCCGGTGACCTTAGCGACGTTCTTCTTGAGGCCTCCAGCCAAAGAGTCTCCAGCGCCCTCGGCGTAACCCTTGGCCTGTGCGATGGCGTCGAAAGTCAGGTCACAGTTGCAGTGAACACAAACAGATCCACGGCACGGGAAACAGCATAGCAGTTGCCGTTACCTTTGCTGCCTCAACCTCAGTGTTGCCCTCGGCACGGGTAGCCTTGCCTGCGGTCCGCACGCAATGCTTCAGCACAAACAAGACAGCAAACAAGATTATCAGGGTGAAACGACACAGGGTCTTCACACGAGCGCTTACCCTCAGATTCCATCTGCTTAGCGCCCACGGCAGCACCAAGAGTCTCTTTCACGGCACCCTGGGCGGACTTGAGGTTGCCGGTGACCTGCAACAGACAAGGACATGAGATGCGTTCCACGTCAGCAAGACCACCGCAAAGCTCGAGAAGTTCTTGCAACTTACCTTGCTTGGCTCGCTCTTTGTCATTTTGAATCACTTGTGTGATGAAAGCAAGATGTCTTAATCAGCGACTTTGCAGGCGCTTATAGTGAGCAAGAGAATCTGTGTTTGACTCTGCGGGCGCCAAGCTTGCAAGCACACCTTTGGGAAGGGGATTCCAAATAGTGCTCCAATTTCATCTTGAATATATGTATAATAGCTCTGGAGAGCGGGAGTCACGAGCGGACATAGCACGGCAACAACTGGCAGACTAGTGTGTTTGCAGGCTGATAGCTTCGAGTTTGTAGCGCTGTTAAAGAAGGCAGCAGTGTACAGCCAGACAGAGCTGAAACAAGACAGCTGTCACCCGCAGAAAGCGGTGATAGTGTCCGCAGCTTCTGCAGCAACGTGCACTCTGCAAGAGTCTTGCATAACACAACTAATCTGCTGCTTATACAAGTTTGCCTCTAAGAAACGAAAAGTATGCTGTTGCTATGAGCGGTGCTGTGACTTGTACTGGCGCAAGAGTGCATTCAAGGTACCAGTTCGTGAAGGTTCTGTTTGCGGTCAGCCCTCCCTTGCCTGTTTACACTATGACCTCCAATCAGACACCAACTGCCAAAATGTGTCAGCAGCTCTTGTACTGAGCCAAAGACAAGTTAGGTAGTGACTGCAATCTGCTGCTTTTGCTGTTCAATCTGCTATAGCAATACCACGTGTGCAATAGGCAAGACCATGCTGAGTCAGTGAGGTATCAGGGGGATGCAGAAGCAAAACTTTCCAGCAGTGCACAGCTGCACAAGCTTTGTGCCAGTATCATCAGCCCAAGTTGCATAGCTGCACGTTTGTGTTGTTGCTCAGCTTTAGTAGAGGCTCGCCGACATGGTACAGGATATTGCATCTAGTTCATGAAGCAGCAAAGGAATAATGTATGTGTGCCTGTGCAGCAAAGTGTACTCAAGGCCCAAATGTACAGCAATGTACACACCACAGCGTACAATCAGCATGGTTCATCAAGACACTCACATTGACAGCAATTTGATGGCTCAAGAATTTGTGAGGACAAGTAGTGTCATACAATGCAAATGCAGAAAGGACGTGAAGTCTGTGACTTACCAAGACTTACCAATATGTCAAGTGCATGAGTAACTGCTTGCTCTTGTGACTTCCTACTGTTGGCCTGGCTGTTTTGGTTTTGCCCCCATAGCAGTGCGATCTTTCTGTGCTACCGTAGTCAAGTTGCAGGTGGCTCTTCACTTTCCGTGCACAGACCAAGGAATCAAGCAACCACAAGCAGCCGGCAAGAGAAGCCGCAGCGCCAATCGCAAGCCTGTCTGCCTGATTCTGTGAATAAGGATCAACCTGTGCCCGATTGCAAACTTCAAACGAGTCTGAACACACATTGATGAATAATCCGAGGGCATCGTCTCTGCTGATATAGGCATAATCATTGACACAACCTCCAAGGTCAGCTCTACACGTGTTGTGCTTGCGTTTTGGCTGGCCATCAGGACTGTCATCCAGTCAGTAGCAGATACCACCAACATATGCCCAGCTCAACAGCTTTCAAAGTTAGCAACTCTACGCCCATGAGTGTAAGTAAAGCTTTCGACGTGCACTTTAATGCATTCAATGCATCGCGCAGCCCAACACAACCTTGCATGATTGCATAGTGTATTAGACTCTCCATGATCCAGGCATTTTACCGGGCTCTGCAGGTTATTGCATCCCTGGGAACGTGTATCTGAGATCCTATCTGTCAAGGGAAACGGTGATGCATCAGCCATACACCATACGTTCATGCCCTCAAAGACTGCACAGAGCAGTTAGTAGCACCTGTCGACCAAGCTTGCAAGGTGTATGTCTGCTTGTAGACTTCGAATCCCAGCTTGATAGTGCTTGTGAGATGATGTAAGGATGACAGAGGTCCTTCACATGCATACAGCAAGGTGTACAGGTGGATTCCCGTGCTTTGTGCAAGCCTTCGCTAACAGCTGGTGACTGCTTGTCTTGCACTAACCAGTCAGTCAACACCACGCTTAAGCATACTCGTCGACTGCTGGTGTGCATCATCCTTTGGCCCGCCGGCCGCGCGGGTCATGTATGTTCACGGGATGGATCAAACACTTCCTGACTGGACAACGGCCTTGGACCCGGTCGATCTCCCGTGGAATGATAGTTCCAGTGTGTGCGAGCCGTCTCAGCAGGAAGCAGCCAGCGTTGTCTGCTTTCCATCCGCCTCCCAGTCCTCAGCAAGGCCTGTCTTCAACAGCACTGAACCCGGCATCCAGGCTCAGTCAGGCGCAGCAGTAGCAGCACGGCAACATCAGATGTGGGAACCTGTGCCTTTTGCTCCCGACGACTTCCGGAATGAAGTCTTCAACCTGTTGAGTGCTCCTGCACTTACCACTGCGCGACCACCGCCAGACGTCCAGCCCACTGAGCAGGAACACAGTCAGTCCGCACCGACCTCATCTGGCTTCATCGGCGGCACTGAAGACAGCAAACAGCGAGACATGTCTGCACTGTCTCGAACACGAAGTCAAACGAACACTTCAGAGCAGAAGCAGGCCAACGCTCGGGAGTCTCAGAAGCGCTTTAGGATGCGCCAGAAGGTGTGCTGCCAGTTTGCTTGTTTGGCAGTGCTTCCTGCTTGTTTGGGCAGAAGCTTGAGCGATGTCATCGCTTGCATCAGCTACACTGCACTGCACAAGGCTGCTCTGCCTCCTCTACTAACCTTGTTGCTTTTGCCTCAGGCGCGTTCGCAAGCAATTGAGGCTCAGCTTGCCAGCACTGTTGCAGAATTGTGCAACCTTAGGGTACGGCAGCAACACCTAGAAAGCAGAAATCAACTGCTAGAGAAGTGTTCTAGCCTGACCAGTAGGCAACATTCAGATCAGGTGAGCGGGTTGAGATTTAGCCCAGTGCGTGATGGGCTGACAGGCATAGCCACTATCATGCAACCTATGCCTTCTGCAGGATGGTCCATATGAGAAGCTGTACATCGCTCACGAGACAGACGCCTCAGAAAATGGACCATCTGTCACAATCTCTGTGCAGGGAGGGCGCCGTCAGATGACAGTGCAAGAGATCAGTCTCATGCCTGTTGCAGAGTTTGCTTCCCTCTGGACGGTGCGATGTGGTATCACTAGGGCAGCTGCATGCTATTCCCTTGGCATCAAATTCACAGTGTTGATATTTGCAATTCTCCATGTGATGAAACTTCCCTGGCTTGGAAAGACCTTATGTCAAAGTCTGAGTTTGGCTTGCCTGCCTGTTGGCTGCACTACAACCAAAGTTCAACGCTGCACTGCACAACAGAGCATGCATTGAGCATCATGATGGTGGGCATGCAGAGTCCAGCAAGACTAGAGCCTACAATCAGCAGGTTCGTCATCTTTGCAAGGCAGCTTCTCAGCAGCTTGCTTTGCTTTGGTTAGATGCGAGGGAGTGTCACACATTACATCCATCAATGCAGATGGGCTTGATGACATTGTACTCACCTTCCCACACATACACTCCACATGCACAGTCCAGATTCAGGTTTTCTGTTCTACCAAATGTGTCGTGTGACTCTTGTAGGAGTACATTCGGCTGATAGGGGCTTGCTTGATTCAGCTTGAGCAAAAGCAGGACCCACGTGCGCAGAGCCTCATGGAAAAGCTGACGGTGGAATCAAGTCGGCTCATTGGCTGTATCAAGCTTCTGAACCACGATGTGCACAAAGCCATGCTTGATGGCAAGCTGGATCCTGGTCTGGCAAACACTCACAAGCTTGGGGCTGAGTTTTACACAAACCTCACAGTGAGCATAGCAGTATCATTGTGCTTATTGCGATATCTAGTCTGCGGCAAAGTGATGCCAGCCTTAATTCAGTCCCTTCCTGGATGTGGGTTGCTTCCATACATCTATGCAGAGTTTATGGTTTTCCTTCTGCATATTGTTTGCGCTCATTGCAACAGTCACATGCAAACATTGTGCAGCACATCTTCAAGTTGCTGCCTGAAATTGAATCTGCCATCCCTGGCATGCTGCCTTTGGTGTGCTGCCCTTGCAGATGTAAGCAAGTTCAGAGTGAGATACGCTGTTCTCATCAGGCATTGTCAAATGTTGCAATTTTGCATGCAGCCCATAGCCACAGTTGCCCTCAGCTAATCATAGCCAGGCTGACCTTTTGCTCTGCATAAACTGCATGTCATGATTGCAGAGCCTCAGGAAGTACTACTGTGGGACGTGACCATACTGCTAGCATATAGCTTTAGTCAACCAAAGTCTTTGAGTTACAGACTAAGGCTGACACGTTGAAAAGACTGTTGCTCAGTCTGCATTTGGGGTGGTGCAGAGACTATTGGCCTTTTCAGAGGAGCAGATGCAGGATCTCATGCTGTTGAGGCGCTTGTATGTCACCAGACGAGGGCTGCATGCCATGGAGCGCAGAGCACTCATCAGCCAAACGCCTGTCAGCCAAAACCAGATCCCCCTTCCCTGTGACAACCTCACGCAGCTGTCAGATTTGGCCAGCCAGCTGAAGAAGAATGCGGAAAATGACTATCGAGTGTACCATCGTGTGGCGTGTGCAGCCAGACGTGGGGTAAGCTTTGCTGTCAAATTAACTCTCGATACTAAATTTGTTCCTATTCACCTAAGTGATAACCTCACTGAACTGTATACCACAAGTTGATTTCAGCGTACTCTTGACCTTTTGTGGCATTCCGCATTGCACAGTTGCTGAGGTAGCATAGCATTCGCGGCATGGAATCAGCTTGCAAAAGCCACATATTGCTCTTTTGAGTCTTGCCTCCCATTCCTGACACAGCGTGTCGCATAAGTGCACAACTTTTTGATGCTGCAGGTGTACACCACAAAGCAGTGGGCAATCATGATAGTGCAGTCGTATCCCTACCTGCCTACTTTGGAGTTCCACTTTGAGACCATGGCATCAGAACGAGGGGAACCCAGCAGGGCAGAACTGCTGGCAAATGCCCAAACCAACACCATGGCTGCTGAGTGGAGACATCTGAACAAGTATTTGGAAGTCATTGCATCTTCCAAAACCCATGACTACATTCCACTGTCAGAGAAACCTGTCAAGTCATTATATCCTGCTGATGCGTCAATGTCATTTGGTGTTGAGGCTGCTCTCAACCTGCACTATATGATGGCGTAGGAATGTTGCTCAGGTAACATGAGTTGTGTTCATGCAGCAGCAATTTTGCGATGAGCTGTTATGATTGTCTTTTTCGGAGAGAGCTTTGGTTGTGTTCGCGGTGCAGACAGCTCTGCAGCTGTTTTTCTGGTCCAGCTTGTCGGTGTGTGTACATTTGGTGACGTTGAGCGCTTTGCACACGTGTTTGAAATGTGTACTGATGAGTGCAGATGTTGTCCAGATCAGCAGGACTGATAGACTCTAGTGTAGCTTAGCTTTCTTATTTTTTGCTCAAACTGTGTTGATTTTCTCAAGACGTGCACATGTGGCTATGATGGCGTTTCAGCCAAACCAGCAAGAGTAGTCAAGACTTCATGTTTAGCTTTATTCATAACTCAATGATGCAAGATTTGCTACCTTGATGAATTTGTGGCCAAATTTGCTGTGAAAGAGGTATGCAACTGTTTCAAAATGTAACTCAGCCTATTTGGTATCTGCAAAGTCCACATTGGCAGAGACAAATGGAATGTTGCTAAGCTTGATCGTCAGCTTTTGCATGACTGCAATTTCCGGTTTTGCAAGATGAGGCAACCTGAGGTGGGATGTGTGCATCTATGTGCCAATAGATGCTAGGTGACCTCCAGTTCGAGGACTCACGGAGCTGCGTGCGAGTCACCACATGGTCTTGCTCCGTTCAAAAGCGTGATCAAGTATTGCCTGTGAACGCTCACACCGTGTCTTAAGCATTCCTTGTGATTGTTGCACCCGTTTTGTCCCTGCAGGTCACTTGTTGCTAGGTAACATGCAGAACTGGATATGCGAAACCTGCGGGGTACAGTATGATGCCAGCAGTAAGCCACCGGCGTCATGCCTTATCTGCCAAGACGACCGACAATATGTTGCTTCTTCGGGACAGAAGTGGACAAGTTTGAGACAGATGCAGGGGAGATTTTGCAACAAGACCTTTCAGGTTGCCGATCAAGTAATCAGCATTGGTCCCACACAGCCAAAGTTTGCTATTGGCCAGCGAGCTTTGCTCATCAAGACATCTCAAGGAAACATCCTGTGGGATTGTCTCACAATGCTGGATGATGCAACCAAAGCTGAAATTGACAAGCATGGAGGGATCAGCATGATTGCTATTTCTCATCCTCATTTCTATGACACCATGGTTGCTTGGGCAGAAGCATTCAAATGTAAAGTCCTCATTCACCAGGCTGATGCAAAGTGGGTCATGCGGACGGACAGCACTGCAAAGGAGTTTCTGCAGTTTTGGTCGGGCAACTACAAGCAGCTGAATGATAGCATTGGGCTGCTCAGGCTTGGAGGGCACTTTGCAGGCAGCTGCATTTTACATTCCAGTGCAGGCAAAGGGTTCATCTGTACTGGTGACACAATTCAGGTCACCCCTGACAAGATGGTCAGCTTCATGTACAGGTACATGTCTGTGTGAACAGCTGTTGATCATGTTATTCAGGCTGACATATCCTTCCTTGTTTGCTGTCTGACTCGGCTCAGTGCTTTGTGTCATGCATGCTTTGACAACTGTGTCTCCATGAAAAGGCCTGAAAGTCGCAATTGCGTGGCTGTGTGGTGCAGCTATCCAAACCTAATTCCTTTGCCAGCGGATGAAGTGAGGAAGATAGCTGCTGTGGTCAAGACTTTGCATTTCGAAGCCATATATGGCATGTTGGAATCATCAGTGGTGCACACCCTTGGCAATCAAACAGTACAGCAGTCAGCCAAGCGCTATATATCAGCACTTGAAGGTGCGTACCACACTCAGGAATAGATTTGAATAGCTCATATGCTGCATAATGTTGCGTCCTTGATAGGAAGCTGTGCATCCATGATGCAAATCTAAGGTATGCACACACAGTTTGACAGGTGGTGTCTCTGTGATCTTGCTTAATGGTTCTGAGCTGACACACGATGGTGCTGCATCAGCTGAACAAACATATACGACAGCCGTCACATAAGAGAAGTTGAAAATGGCGGAGGTATCACGGAGGCTGTCATTGCCTCACTTGAAGCCACATTTGTGTATTTCATCATTTGAGGGAGAGCAGACTGCGTGGTGCCTGGTTACAGTGACATTGTGCATCGACAAGCCAGCCCTTTCAAACGCAAAAATGCAAGTCATCTCGGGTCAAACTATGCAAGAAACATCAAAGAAAGCTGTGACTGTGTTGCTGCCATACAGACTGAAAAGACGGGGTCAGAAATTCTGATCCCACAGTGGGAGGACAAACAATTTGCAAACATTGGCCATTCAAATCGAAACTGATAGCAGCAGCATGCAAATATGTCCTGTCTTCTTTCTCTGCTGCTGCTTTGTCAGCATACCTGATATCTCCTAAAATGGGCACACCATTGCTTTTCATGGCAACTCTAATTTGATGTGTTCTTCCTGTCAAGGGCCTGACAATGTACAAGCGCAATCCTGGCCTGCAATCCCCAACAACAGCCACACTGGTGAATTTTGTTACAGCTGGGTCATGTGTTGTGCGCAAGAGCTTCCAGCTTCCCCTTCTGGCTTTAGCCATATCCCCCCTTATGGTACCCTGCTTCTTGTTCGGCTTTCTGTCAGACAGAGCCACATAGCACTTGTGCACTCTGCTTTCAGCAAAGGCAACGGAGATGCTCTGTGCAGCAGGTCTGGTTTTGCCCAACAGCAGTATGCCAGAGGTTACTTCATCTAGCCTGCAATATCACAGGCGTGGTACCCCGTGGCCATCCCGTGCGTTACCCCGATAGTCGTTGCTAACGAATATAAGCATGGCAGTCGTCACAAACATGACATCTTGCAGCATCGCATGCCAAATATACGGACACCTATGTAAAGGGTAGAGAGGGCCCAGCTGTGGTATCTCGTTGGCTGCCTCCATATGACGTAGAGTGGGTATGACGCCAACAACACCATCTCTGCTGTGAAAGGGCAGCCCCGGCGGTTTGTTGATCGCCAAAAGCTCTGGATGCTGAAAAATTATACTGGGCTTGTGAGATTGAGGGCAAGGGCTCACAACAGCTTGCGAGCAGCAGGTACTGCGGCCGCCGTACGCAGACCGCAGCAGTCTGTGTCCCGTTTGCAGCATCATGGCTCCGTCCACAGATGTGAGTGTCCAGGCATCTCAGTTGAGCGTTACAGTATATAACGTAGGCCAGGGAGCAGATGGATCGGGAATCGCAAAGCCCCGGGATTCGGACAATCCCGGATGGAAAGAAACGCCCATACTGAGCGAGTACTGAGTCAGTACTACTGAC
>JAABUP010000332.1_pt1 | contig 107355 bp, 133 predicted proteins | sample 5559201 | NCBI WGS metagenome assembly JAABUP01 (sample SAMN10711887, study PRJNA513373) | rock metagenome | isolation source: Antarctica rocks | place: Antarctica
TCCCCCCTTCCACACACCACAAGGTGGCATGCCATTTTGCAGCCCAAGCATTGTGCTTGCTGTCAAGTGCAACAAGTGGCAGGCAGGAAGGGCATACCTTGGCTGCATTTCTATGAAGACGCGGGCCTCGTGATGCGCCATCAGGACCTGCTCGTGGCAGCAGCATCACAAGTCAAACAAACACTGTGTCAGAGCACAATACAGTTGCACATGCTGGGAGTCTTACCTTCCAGTCTCTCTCAGCACGATCTGACAAATTCCCAAGCCTGATGATGTCAGTCTGGTGCTGTGCCTACAACAGCCACAACTGCAGGCTTCAGACGCTCATATCAGGTGCCACAAACAAGATGGCTGTCAGGCAAGTGACACAAAAGGCAAACCACCATGATGGCTATTTATACAAAGCATCAAAGGGCAGAAGCAAAACGTGCTCACCAGGATGTGACTTGGCGCGGAATGGGCTATCTGGCGGGGTGTTGGAGGCACAGTGGAAGGGATGAGGGTGAGGTGGCGGGGAGCAGCAGGATTGGCAAAGCTGCTGCTGATCAGCTGCTGAAGCTCCTACAACAAGATCATTGTCAGCTTGCCAATGTGTTCACAAAGCATAGCATACATCCTGAGTTGCATTGGCAGTTTAGATGTACCTTGAGTGAGTCTGGTGTGATGTCAGTGACAACCTCATCTTCATCGCCGTCAAGACAAGCCTGCAAACGGTAATGGGCGGTGAGACCTTCATCAGTTGCTGCTCAGCCACATGAAATTGTTACACTCATGTTTCCAGTCAGAGGACATTGCATACCTCTGCAGAGTCATCTGCATCCTGCTGCTGGGGAGCACGCTGGTGCTTCTTTGACTGCATATCACATTGCACGTTACCACTGCATACACAGTTCAGCAATTGTGACCTCACAGCGCCAACAGTAGCTGCATTGAGAGATGCCAATAGTTCACTGCATGGGTCAGAGCAAATGCATGTCCAAACTGCCATAGAAGTAACAGGCAAAGTCAGGCAGGAGTGAAGAATAACATGGATGCTTGATCAGAGCAGTGATTCCTCCTGGGAAGGATAAGGGCTCACCTTACCCTTCCCAGCAGTAGCCTTCTTGCCTTTCAAGCAAGACTGGCTGGGTCCAGCAGCAGGCTCAGTCAGCCATGCATACTCAGCAGCTTGCACTGCAGCTTTTTTGGCTCTAGCTGCCTCCTGCACGCAACAGGAGTTGGAGAGATTGTGAGACCAACTCAAGGAATGCACATGAAACATGGCTCAACAATAATAGTTGAACAAGCTATGTACCTCCTCCTGGCGTGCTGCTTCCATCCCAGAGTCTAGTGAGCTCTGGATCACACCTTCAATCTGTACATTGCAATGGTGCATCAGTCATAGTCACAGCCAGCAATAGAAAAGTGCCAAACAGCTCAAGGGGCATCAGCACTCCAGCATTGGCAGCTAAGCTGTCACCTCATCTTGTGGCACGCCAATCTGTATGCAATTGTCTTTCAGAGCCTCACGTGCCCTGTCAAAGTCAGCCTGTGCACTTTGCTTCTTTTCAAGAGCCTCCGACAGCTTGACTTTACAATCAGCCAAACTTTCATCGGCAGCTGCAAGCCTGTTGTCAACCTTCTTGCTCCGCGCCTAGAAGTACAGTCAAGCATCTTATCCCATACAGTGAAACAGCAACGATTGACATTTGGGATGTAGGGCTGACCTTTGAGGCATGATGTCTTGCATTCAGACTGCTATGTGGATCTGCAGCTCCAGGTTTCCTGTAGCCAAGAACCTGCGCAAGCTGCACACAACAGACCACAAAGGTGTCTCACTACATGTCGGGTCATTGAAAGCAATGAGAGCCCTTGTGAACCAGAACACTGCAGTGCCGCTTTGCCAACAGCCATTGGACCAACCTGTCTCTTAGAAGATGGTGGTGCTGAGCGCTGTGACGGCTTTGCAGCTGCTTTGTCTTCTCCTTGCTCTCTGTAAGCTGGGATATTGTGCAGCTTGACACCATTCGGTTTTCCAACCTGTTTGCAACATGCCGGTGGATGAAACCCAGAGGAGTACAGAATGTCAGCATACCCGAGTAGCTCTGTTAAAGCCCGTGCTGGTGCACCAAGAGTGTCGAGAATTCAGACTGACCTGAGCAACTATCGTGAGGCCCTCTGTAGCACTGTCCTGACCATGCAAGGACGCCCTGGCATCACTTGTGGCACCAGCAATGTGCTCAACACCGTCTTCACTGGCTCCTGCTGTCCTCAGCTGCACATCTGCAAGCTGAGTAGCTGCAGTGTCATCCAGCTGTGTCCTACTCTTGTCAACAAGCTGGACAGAGGTGCGTTCAGCCGGGTCGACATGGTCTCTGGCTGCAGCCTGCTTGCCAGCAGTGCCTGCTGGACCGCTTTCATCACTTGCCGAGGTGCCGCGAGGCGGGTTCTCTGGCTGAAGTTCAACACCGACCGTTTCGTCAAAGCTAGCACGTCTGTTGTCAGAGCTGCATTCCTGTGAATGCTCATCCACTGTTGCAGGCGACGGCAACTGCTGTTCAGAGCGAGGCACCTGCACACAGAGTGAGTTCTTAGAAACGCAGTGACACTCACGCCACTGTGACACAGCAGCCTGCGCTTCGTCCAACCGCGAACAAGTAGACTTACCGAGCCTGCCAACGCATCTCCTGCTGCAGGAGGACTCCCATCTGAGGCAGGGTTCCCATGTCGAAACGAAAACCAAGGGCGGAAGAGCAGTGAACGTATGTAACCCATCAGGTCTCAGCACTGACACTGCAGACCTTTGCCCATTCTGAAAGCTGCATGCAAAAGTTGAAGAGCGGTGGCCCTGTCCAGTGCACAATGTCGAGCGCCGTCTCCGTTGCTGTGCCGATGTCGCCACCAGACTATCAGACAGGCCCGGTTGGTCCGGTTGGCCCAAGATGCACGTAAGGCACACTGCGTATGCGTCACGTAAGACGGTACCGTACGATCGTAAGACTCTCTTGGTTCGAGGCTCGAACTTCGAGCTGTGTTCGTGTCTTAACCAAGGTCCTCAGTGCACACTGCCTGAAACTAACTGCTGACAATCAGGCAATCAACATGAGCGTGCTCGTGTACTCCCCTGACAAAGTGTACCTTCCTGACGTACAAGACCATTCCTGTAGCCTGGGCCACGGCGGTTGCTTCACTAAGGTGGAGAGGTGAGAGCGTTTGGTGACCTTATGGGTGTAGCTTACTGACACGGGCTGACACACTTGCGGCATAGCAGGTACTTCGAGAAGCAATCCAGGGGTGTCTTCGCCGTCAAGAAAATGGCAAAGTCGCATACACAGGGGTATGGAGACCTGTTCTACAACGAAATGTGCGCTTTGGGGAGAGCGGAAGTGCACAACGTACCCAGGGTCGTCAAATACGTACAGCCAGCTAAATCAGAAGACGACATCTGCCTCATCCTCGAGTACGCACGGCTGCACAGTGCTTGCTGTCTCATGGCCTGGATTCAAGCTGTGCGCTGTACCTGTTAGCGCCTTCATCTGCATTAAAATGTCATCAAAACCATCTTCAGTGCAGGTTGGTGCGTGGGCAGACTCTGAGCAAGCATATCGATTCTAGATACTCCTACACTCAGGAGAGCTGGGAGCAGCAGTTGCTGGAAGTTGCTGCGCAACTCTTGGATGTGAGCGGGCTCTTTGTATACATGTTATGCTGCGACTCTGCTCTCTGACAACCTCAACTGCATTTGCAGACACTGGAGGAACTACACATGAGGGCACACGTGTGTCACCTGGACCTGACTATCACAAATGTGATGCTGCAAGATGACAGGAGCAATGGCTGGGATGTCCTGAGGCTGATAGACTTTGGTTTTGCCCAGATTTTCAACAAGAGTAAGCTCGCATTGCCACAACATGTGCTGCAGGGTTTCAGTTCTTCATGTTAGCCAGCTGTCATGCTGCTCTTGACTACGCATTACCAAGCTATGTCACTTTTGTACAAAGAGCATCATGGCTATGCATTGCATTGCCAGGCAGCATGTGAGCAAAATTACTGCATGTCCATCTGCGCTGTGTCGTCAAACATTAAGTGGACTGCCTGCAGAAAAGCGGTATGTTGGTGTCAGAACAAGGGATGTGAAGCCAACAGGTGCCACCACCCCCTACGCGGCCCCAGAGCTGCTGCATTCCCTTCAGTGTCAGTGGGAGGGTGCTGAAGATGATGAAGAGTTTGTCATGATCAATGGACCAGCAGCTGACATCTGGAGCTTTGCCTGCATCTGCTATGAAATGCTGACTGGAGACCTGCCTTTCCTACCAGACCAAACACCTGCCACATGTGCTCCTGCTGTTGTTGTTGAGGAGGTGCGACCTACATGGGAGGAGTATGAGTCCATCATCAAACGCCATCAACTTTGGGTAAGTCTGAGTCTCAACTTGTGCTTTTGTGCCAAATCCAAATCTCTGGTCTTGCCAGAATTACCTGTCTTGTCTTGCAGACTGGTTGTACTGATGCACCTGCTATTTTCTGGTTGTTGAGTGCATGCACAAAAGCCTTCACAGGGTATGTCTACACATGCAAGTGTATGCATTGCTGGTGTGTATGCCTGACAGGAAACCTTCAAAGCTTTTTCTATTTGCAGAACATCAGTTTGACAGGACTGTGTTTGTCTTGATGCTTGTTGTGCATTGATGTTGTTGTACAAAGACTCATGAGCTTTTACAGGCAGACGCTTGTGAGGCAGCCATGCACGAAGGCAGGCCGGTCAAGCACCCACTCATTGACAGGGTTAGGGAGTGCAGCGCCACCCCAGATGCTGCCGCAAACTTCTTCTGCTTGCTGTTCCAGTTCAAGCCAGAGAGGCGTCTTCTGCATGATGCTGCATGCCACGCCTACCTCAGAGCCACCTTTGACAGGATGAAGGCAGCCCCCGCCATGTCCATAACTTCAAGCTTGGACATGATGGAAGGTGAGAAGTTCAGTCCTTTTATGTAATGTAGCTTACATGATGCAATCTTCACATATTTCTGTCTCTTTGGACATCAAGACACTAATTTTCCTTGAAGAAGCATTTCCTACAAACACCCCTGCTCAGCTGCCACATTTCGGTCTCTTTCCTTACCTGAAATCAACAATGCAACATCTGTCCGCAGATGGCTTGCTACCTGGGAGTGAGGATGATGACGATGGTGCATCCAGTGCTGAGCAGTCAACTGAGCAAGTACCTGCACAGCAGCCTGAGCAGCCTTCTCAGCCAGCTTCTGAGCCATCACTGCAAGAAAAGCCTGAGGATCCTCCGCTGCGCCTCTCCCGTCATTCTTCTCAGCAGCTGCAGCAGCACCTGCCATCTTCTTCAGAGGATCCCCAGAGGCAGCCTTTGCATATGGATGCGGAGTCAACAGCACAGCCCATGGCTTCCCGTGTCCAATCTCCTGTGACAGATTGTTGTCAGGAGGACTACCCCATGGCGAGCAGCTGCAGTGATGACTACCAGGCGCCATGCTCACAAAGTGTGTTGATGCCAGAGGACCCTTGCCTCCTGCCCAAGCCTGACTTCACCTCCAGTCAGCACCATCCCGACAAGTAAGTGGATATTGTTGACACAGATGTGCTTCATGATGTTTGTAATGCCATTCATTCAAGATTGCAACATCCAAACACGAGCTATGCTGGAATCCAACTTGCACCCCCACCCCCCTCCCTCAGATCACACTAGCGCCATTTCTGGGGCAGTGAAACGTACTTGCCCGCTCACAACATGATGCACCTTGGACACAGAAGCTTTTAGAACGTGAAACATGCATATCCATTTCCTGGCACATTGTGCAAGTCTGTCTTCCTGCTAATCTTATGTGCTATGACACTGTGAAAGCGCTTCTTGCAGGGTTGCGGGGGCCCATGACCCATGCAGAGGCATCGTTGGGCGTGCCTACTATGCAGCAGGCGCAGTTTGTGGCATTGCTCTTGGTCTGCGCAAGCTGTGGAGCTGATGCGCGCACCATATGGTAAGCACTCTCACTCTTATTCAGGAAGGAGACCACAAGGCGCAGCATGTTTGCATGTGGGTAATAAAAGCCGAAAGAGGTAGTGGTGGCTCCTTCATTTGTCATTTTGAGTGTTCCATGACGTACAACGGTGTTTGAAGGCCTCTTGTGTTGATTATTATCAGGGTTCTGTTTGCAGACTTCAGCAGGCAGGGTCCGCTCAGGGCAGCATGCTGTAAGTGTTGCTTCTGTATCATACATGTTCAGGTTGGTACTTTGCACTGCACCATCTGGCCCATGTTGCCAAGGCCATGCTTGGTTGCTGCTGCAGGCCCTGTGAGGAGTATTCCAGGGTTTCTGGTGTGATCTGCTGGAAGACCTGCCGCCAGCATCTGAACCAGCAGCTGTCATGCTGGTGCAAATTGGTTTTCAATGCGTCAAGTTTTGGTAATTGTCCAGCCACTGTGATGTGCCTGTTAGAATCCCAATCTAGCCCTGCCCAGTCGCCGCTGAAGGTCTGTGCTCCAGTCCAGTCATGCCATCGCTCAGCCTCCAAGACCCCGCCCAGGAAACCTTTACAAGCACTTGCTGCAGATGGAATTCAGACCCCTCATCAAGTCTTCAGTCATTCCCTGGGTAAGAGCCGAGTCAGCCCCTCATCCAGGCCCCCTAGCAGGCTCTTAGGCAGGGCCTTACCTAGGCTCTGGGTGGGAGCCCAAGCCAGATCTTTACCCAGGTCCTCACCAACGCAACTCAGCGGCATCTTCAGGTCTATTGAAGGGGTCTCAGTCAGGCCAGGATCACTGCCCCCCCTCCTCCAAGGGTGGCCACTCATACCACCAGCAGCTCACCCAAGCGCCTGAGGTGAATGCGCATAGTTTACTGTGGCTTCTTGCCTACTCTGGCTGCTCCTGTTCCTGCTGCTCACCTGCTGGGTAGACACTTGTCTTTTTTTGGTATTTGCATATATATTGCACGCTAAACATTGTTCTTGTCAATATCAGAGTTTCCCAGTTCTGTGCTGTTTGTCATTTAAAAAACAAATTGGTGGCCTTTCTTGTCCTTTTCAGCAAAATGTGGTAGTAACACCATTTACAGGCAACAGCTTTGTGTTTGTCTCAGCACATGCTGCGTGCTCATCTCATGTTCGTTCCAACAGTGCCTCTTGCATGCCATGTGGTGGTACAAACATACACATGCTGAATCAGACTCTGATGCTCATTATTGTGTGATGATCAAGGCTTGAGACCAGCTCGCTGAACATGCTTGTGCCATGCGGTTGCAGCAGCACACGCAGAGTTTCACGGGTGAGATGAGTTGCAAGGGAGGTGTTGATGGCCTACCCTGACAGCCTACCCTGACAGCCTACCCTGACAGGCTGCCCCTGCCATAGCCTCTCAGAGCGCAGGTCAGTGCAGTTACTCAGCACAATGCACACTTGCTGCTAGCATGCAAAATGTCAGCAGCGGTTGGGCGCTTGAACTATACTGCTTCACACACTTCACAGGTGTCTTGCCTACCTCTGTCCCTTGCACGTTGTATCCTTGCATTTGCAAAGTGTAATGGCAGGATCAGGGACACCTTCTAATCTGAGAGTCCCTGCACAAATGCCAATGTTACAATCTGTTCACCATCACAGCTGTTATGTCACCATCCTGTCCCCCTGTCTGTTCCTATCAAACCAAAAGGTAGTGCCTTAGGAAGCAGCACGTGCAGTGCCAGCATCCATCAGTGCTTCAGGATTCAGCGATTTGATTTGTAGGTTGCTACAGCCAAGAAGCAATGTGAGGCGTTTCCTGAGATGGCCGAGGCTGCCTCTTCTGCAGCTGTATGCAGCGCTCCCCTAAGACCCAGCACCTTTGCTGCTGCTGGTTCACCACACAGTAAGCACCACTTGCCTGCTCCTGTGTAGTTGAGCAACCTGCTGTGCCTCACATACACATGAATGCCAGTCATACCTAGGCCTTTCAGGTTTGTGCACATGAAGGAGTATGCGCCCTGGCTTGGTTACGAACCTGCTTACAGACATGCTTGCAACACCTACTTTGCTGCAATTCACCTTGAAGCAAGCTTACCTTTGTCATCATCTTTGCATCAATATGCCTGCTCTTACAATTCAGCCCAGACACTGCCTCTGCATGCGGCAGTCTCCTCCATCACACCAGCAAATGTATTGCAGGTGTGTTGCAGGAGGGCACTGTCAAGGGGGCTGGGCTGCAGATGCCTCTGATTGCAGCAAGGATCTGCTAGAGCTGCCCGTTGCTCTTGCTGCTGGACACCAGGGCTTGTCCAGTTGTCGTCTGTCACACACGCTGCTGAGTGCTACCGAATCCGCAAGTGGTGGCTTGTTGGAGCTGCTGCCTGCGTTCTGCTATCACACACATTATGTGCAACACATACCTGTGCTGTGGCAATCCTGGGTAATAGAGCCAACACATGTTGATTTGCTGGTATCAAAGCATCAAGCCAATGCAGCCAGGTCTGGTCCTCAATGCAAGTGGCAAAAGATGGAGGGCCCACAAGCTCTGGGCCGTGTCAGACCATAGGTCTATACATAGACCGCATGTTGCATCAATATACAGATGTATGGAGCAGGCTGACAACATGCAGCTAAGACAGATAGAGCAGGCTATGTGGGCTGTGGGGAAGATGACCCCTACAGGTCTTGTGTTATTGCAAGAGGTCTGCATCAAGGTTGGGCTGCTGTTGCACTGTGATGTGCTGCCTAACACAAGCAAAGCTGCAGCGTACGAAAATGATGGTCCCTAGCTGACAGGCCAATGTGTGTTGTTGCTTGGCAAACTGTATGTTCTTGTGGTATATCACATTGATTTTATCACTGTCAGCTGAAATTTTCAGGCTTGACCCCCAAGAATGCGTGCTTGATGTGTTTCGTGCTAATGTGATTAAGGTTTAGGATGCTTTTCATTATATTTGTTTAGTCACATTTGAACGTTGAACATTGATATTGCCAAATTGGTTTGCCGTCAATGCTTTGAACATTCTAGCTTTACTGGCACAAGCCTCACTAGCAGTTGCACAGTCACTGTTGTTTGTACAACTTGTACTCTTGAAGACTTGATCAGCATGCCTGAGTGTCATGTCCTGTCAGCTTGACTGTCTGTGATCACTAGCGCGCTGACTTTTCAGCTGTTTCTCAATATAATGACATCATGAATTTTATATCGATTCTGCATGGGCATCACGATGAAATTTGTTTCAAATGCCAATATTAGAATATAGCTAGGAAGACTTCTGATCAGGAAGTGGTGCTGTTGCATCACGGCCAAGACTACTGTTACAAGTTTCCATAATAGACGAAGATGAGTACAACGCAAGCAAAGATGCATGACACAGACAGGCACCTGTATACTTCTTATAAATAACGTATATTTTCCTGAATAAGGTTTGACTTTGAGCACCTCATCGATAGCTCCCTCTGTCTGCACTGCATCAAACTTAAGTCAAACAATCGAAATGGACGTGCCTGTTTACGCCCGTGACAAGGAGTCCTTTCCCGACGTACGAGACCAGTCTTGGAGCCTGGGCACAGGCGGTTGCTTCACTCACGTTGAGAGGTCAGAGCATCTTGTCACCACCTAAGTGTAGCAAAATTACACAAGCTGACACAATTGTGGCACTGCAGGTACTTTGAAAAGAATTCGGAAGGCGTTTTTGCCGTCAAGAAGATGCCAAAGTTGCTCAGGCTGGAGTATGGGGACCTCTTCCACAACGAAATTCGCGCTCTGACCCGCGCCCGCATCTATAAAATTCCTAGGGTCATCAAATATATAGAGGCAGCTCGCTCTACAGACGACATCTGCCTCGTCCTCGAGTATGCGTGGCTTGCTTTTTTAATAGCTGTGCAATCAACTTTTCTGTGCCTACACCTGCATGTGTCTGCTGCAAAGTCTTTTTTGCGTGCAGGTTGGTGCATGGCAAGACTCTGAGCCAGCATTTTTGTTCAAGACATACTCACACTCAGGAGGGCTGGGAGCAGCAAATGCTCTGGGTTTCTGCCCAGCTCTTGGACGTAAGTGGTCTTGTTGTGTCCGGTTCATGCTGCACTTTTGCTGCTGCGGTCGGTGAACTCATGTCGTCTTCTCCTGTGCAGACACTGGAGCACCTACACATGAGAGCCAACCTATGTCACCTTGACCTGACTACCACAAATGTGATGCTGCAAGATGACACAAGCAACGGCTGGAATGTCTTGAGATTGATAGACTTTGGCTTTGCCCAGGTCTTCAATGAGGGTAAGCTTGCATTGCCACAATGTATGCTGCAGGGCTTCAGTCCAGAATGATTGCTACCTTCTTCCTGCTTCTGATCAACCAGTGTATGTCACTATCAGACAAAGAGCATTTTGGCCATGCATTGCATTGCTCGATAGCATATCAGCATGTGGATGCACATGCTGTCTGCAATCCTTTGTCAAAAATTTACACTGACTGCAGATGATCTGTACATCAACGTCAGCACAAGAGATGTCAAGCCAACAGGTGCAACCGCTCACTACGCGCCCCCAGAGCTGCTGCGGTCCCTTCAGCGTCAGTGGGAGGGTGCTGAAGATGCTGAAGAGTTTGTCATGATCAATGGACCAGCAGCTGATATCTGGAGCTTTGGCTGCATCTGCTATGAAATGCTGACTGGAGATCTGCCTTTCCTACCCAACCACACACCTGGCATGCTTGCTCCTGCTGTTGTTGCAGAAGAGGCGCAATCTACGTGGCAGGAGTATGAGTGCAACATCGAGTGCCACAAACTTTGGGTAATATTGCTTCTTGACAGACCTATGCTTTTGTGCCAAGGAAAAAAGCAGCAAGGGGCAAAATGTCTTGTCTTGCAAAGTGATGCATTTGCTATCCTGTGGTTCTTGAATCAAGAATCTTGATGCATGCACAAAGCTTTCACAGGATATGTCCACACCTGCAACTGCATGCGTTACTGGTGTCTGTGCCTCTGCCTGACATACAGGAATTGCACAGGGACAGAGCCTTCTCATGAGCAGTCATATATGCATGTTGTAGGGCTGCAGAATGCCTTCCAAGTCTGTTTTGTGCGTTGTATATTAATGTGATATGCTGTGTGTATTTTGATGCATGTTTGTGTCAATATTCATATACAACCACACGCGAGCGTTTACAGGAGGACGCATGTGAGCTAGCCGTGTATGAAAGCAGGCCGGTCAAGCACCCACTCATTGACAGGGTCAGGGAGTGCAGTACCACCCCCGATGCTGCTGCCGACTTCTTCCGCTTGCTCTTCCAGTTCAAGCCAGAGAAGCGCCTTGTGCATGATGCTGCATGCCATGCCTACCTCAGAGCCACCTTTGACAGGCTGAAGGCAGCCTCCACCATGTCCCCAAATTCAAGCTTAGACATGGTTGAAGGTGAGCAGCCCAGTCTTTTTATGCTTTTTAACACTGCCATACAGCGCATATCATGTAGTCTTCATGCATCTTTGTCTCTTTGGACATCTATACAATGCTTGCTGGCAAAGAAGTCTTCGCTGCAGTGAGTCATGCTGAGCTGCCATGTTTCAGTTTGTTTCCTCATCTGAAACCCAAACTGAAGTATCTGTCTGCAGATGGTGAGGTATCTGGGCATGTTGCTGGTGATGATGAAGTTGATGATGAGGTTGATGACGAGGGTAATGCTGAGGTTGATGTTGCTGGTGATAATCAGGTTGATGACAGTGATGATGGTGCATCCAGTGCTGAACAGCCAACTCAGCAAGTACCTGCACAGCAGCCTGAGCAGCCTTCTCAGCCAGCTTCTGCGCCATCATTGCAGCGAATGCATCACTCCATGCCACTCCCCCATCCTCCTGAGCAGCCATTGCCGCAGTCACTTGACCCGTCAGTGCCCTTGGGCATTGATGCTGAGTCATCAGCACATCTCACGTCCTCCTGCATTCATCTTCCTGCGATGGAGAGCAGCTGCAGTGATGACCGCCAGCCGCCATGCTCGCTTGGTGTGTTGATGCCAGAGGACCCTTGCCTCCTGCCCAAGTCTGGCTTCTCCACTCAGCAGCCTCCTGACAAGTAAGTGGACACTCTTATTGTGATTGTGTTGCATGTGTTGTCGCGCCGTTTTGTAAACACTGTTCTAACTGTGCTGAGATCCAACATGCACTTTTGGGCACTGTGGGAAGTTGCGTATGCTTGCTGACATGTGGGCCACCCTGAACATATAAGCTCCAGGTCATAAGGCATGCATAGCGTCCTCTGGCATCTTTTTCACACAGGTCTGGTGTCCTGCTGCTCTTAAGGTGTACTGACATTGTGACAACGCTTCTTGCAGGGTTGCAGGGGTCTGTGTGCTATACAGAGGCATCATTGGGCGTGCCTTCTATGCAGCAGGCGCTGTTTATGGCGTTGCCCTTGGTCTGCGCAAGCTGTGGAGCTGATGCGCAAATCATCCCGTAAGCACCTGCCAACTTGAGATCTTGAAATACAGATTTGCAGCATGTTTGCTGTTTACGAGCGAAGGCTTTAAAGGCAGCAATGGCTGCTCTGTGTTTCCCATTGCTTGTTTCATACCTAGTTTACCAATGGGTTGGGAAGTTTGCTTATGTCGAATGTCTTCATGTTGCCTTTCCAGACTCCAGCAGGCGGAATGCATTATGACACGCATGTCAATGTTGTTTTGGGTTTGAGTATTCTGCACTGCACGCTGTAGCCCATATTGTCAAGGCCATGCTTTGCTGCTGCAGGCTCTCTCTGCGTCACATCAGGTCTTCTGGTATCATGTGCTGGAATGCTCAATGTAGCCGACTTGAAATTCTGTCAGCCAGGAAGTTGCTAATAGTATGCGACAAATAACGTTGAACAACTTACAAAATGCTGTGCGTCAGGATGTTGTCAGGTCTTTCTGACTGTTGCTAACACACAAGCGTCCGGTCGAATGTGATCATCAACTGAGTTGTACAGCAATATAGCATCTCAGTGTCACACATATAGCATCTCAGTGTCACGGTAACAGCTCATTTGACTACCATCATCAACTTCTACATGCAGCTTGTAGCTGTTCATGCTTTGGAAAGCAAAAATGTAGGCATGTCATTGGAGCAAGCGACTGCATGTTGCATCTCAACACAAGCCAATAAGCAAGTTGCAGATATCTTGCAAGGGCTCTTACAGTGCCTGATCATTTCATGACAGTCTGTTTGTTGCAGAAAGTGTTGCTATAGATGCAGCATGGGACTGCTAATAGTCTTCTTTGCCACTGGTGCAACATATCTGCAGCCTGCTTTTCAAGTTGTTGCTGAACCAGGCATGTGAACCTCAAACTGGTCACCTGGAAGCATAGCACTGCTGGCAGCCTGTCAGAGCTGTGACGTCACTTTCCTTATGACAGCGCTGAAGTCCCTCAAAGTTTGCTGATGCATCGATCTTGAGAGCACAGGCAGTTCTGATTAAACCCCAGTTGCACTTGTCCAGCAGACGATGAGCTGCTCTAGTGTTGATGAGCCAGCTGTTGATCAGCTGGTATACTCGGCAGTGCAGACTTGTGAGCAGGCTGTGACTATGGACGTAACGTTTGCTGTAAATACATGGATCTTCAGCTTCATTCAATCAAAGTGCGCTCACAACCATTGCATAGAAAGGGTTTCATGTCAAACGCCATCCTTGCATGCAGCTGTGTGCTTGATTCCCTGAATTTTTAGGGCTGGTTTCAGCAGAACCCTTCCAAAGGCTGTCCTGTACTTTGCTGTAACCCAACTGTCTCAAGCCCAAAGCTGACAAGATTGTTTCCTGCCTCCCCAAAGACCTGGTGTAGAACACTGGATGGTTCTGATCTCGCATCCTGAACTCTCTGTTAAGATCAGCACACCAGCTGCACTTTTGTCACTTGGGAGCAAGAACGCATTGGGGGTCACCTGGTGTAACAGTGCCTTCTTATCAACCTCATCATCACATATCAGCAATTGAATTGCGCAGGCATGCATATGCCTGAGAGGAGGAATGCAGCCACCATAGAAGGACGACAGCAGAATCTCTTTGCTGCCACTTTGGCCAAGAGCAAGCTTTTGTCTCACCTTCTGAAGCTCTACATAGCAACATTGGACAATGTTAAACAGCTCAGCTGAAGCTGAAACTTCACACATTAGGTCACTGTGATGATTGCTGCTGATGGGCCCCTGCTGTATGCCTCTCAGTTGGCACATTGTGGATTGCCCCGTCCCTCAGCTCTTCATCCGGCCTTTAATATTGCTCTAAGTGCATAGCATAGCTAGACGCTTTTGAAGAGTGTGTATGTTGCAAGGACAGCTACAGTCATAGGTTTCGGGTATAAACTTCGATGTAGCCCCTGAAGATCCAGCTGAACACTTTCTGTGGATGCAGGGTCAGCACCACATGAACTTCTCTGTTCCTTGCCGCTGCTGCAATGAGAACCTTTTTTAACAGTAGCCTATGCATGTCTCCTCAGTCAGCTGGCCAGCTCTCAGGATGGCTTGTATCTTGGCATCCACATGTGTCAGATTTGTCACCCAATGTGAAATTTGTTGAGGCTACACTACCAGCTGGATCCTGACAATGGCAACATTTGTAAAGCTGACATGCATTGGCTTTCAGATGACAAAATCCACACAAGCCTGCATGTCGTCAAACTATTATTTGGGTCACAGCCCTCAGACATGCTGGACCAGACTGTGGACTCAGTTGCCAATATCAATGCTGGCCGAGCTGTGAGTGCAGTGAGTGCTGAGCAGCAGCGAGCTGTTAGGTCTGTACCTGGCACCACCCTTGAGGTGAGCCTGCTTGTTGCATTCCTTTTCTATGCTGTTATGCTGCTACTTAAATGCACTGCACATGTGCTGAGCTGGCTCATGTCCTTGCTCTGTGCCTGCCAGTCGGTGGTCATTGCTGAAGGTCTTTATGGGCTGAGCAAGCATCACAGCATTCCTCAAGTGTGACCTGCATGAGCACCAGTACAAGAGCTAGGCAATCCCCGTGCAATTTCCATTATGTGGTGCAGAATCTACAGAGCAAGTTTTCTGCTGGAACAGAAGGCACCAGCCAGCGTCTGGGTCCCAGCTGGGTGACAAAGCAGCTGAGGTGACTGCAATGGCACAGCAGTCTCTTGGGGACTACGTTCCCACTGCCTTCCCATCAGGCCTGGCATCAAGCAGCCTTTCAGGATTCACATCTGGCGCGTCTGGGTAGTTTGCTGGGTTCAAGGGCTTGCAAGGCTTAAATGGCTGATCTGCTCTGCTCAAGTGATTGGCAAACTGCTCCTCTGCAGACCCTTCACCATCATTGCCAATGTCAAAGAGCACATTTTAGAGCTGCTTGGCATTGCAATGCACATGCTGGCTCACTCAACAAAGCACATGCAGCTGTGCGCGCCCCACCAAATGCCCTTTCTGGATGCCTGGCATGACAGACTTGGGAATACAGCAAGGAGATACAACGACTCAAGTGTCACAGCTGCCTTCTTTTGTGGGCAAGACGTACACAAACAATAAGATGCTGCTCTGCATTGACGTACTGCAGAGTTGCTAGTGTTGATCAATTTCACTGCTGATAGCACCATAAGTCTCGTTCTCCAGGTGACTCCTGGCTAGAACTCAATGCAAAATCTTCTGCCAGAAGTGAATCTGTAAAGGGTAACGTCCAAAACTTGCAAACACCATTTTGTTGGTAGTGCTTTTCATGTTACCAAGCAGATGGTGTTTGCACCAGATCAGCTTTTGTCCCAACCCTGGGATCCACAGGACTAGCTCAAAACGGTTAACTCAAAACGAATGTCCAATCACCCGGGATCCGACAGACCAGGTTCGTTGACACAGGCTCATGCGTTTCCAGCAGTCAGTGACAGAATTCACTTGCGCCCAGCTTGTTATTACTGATATTCTATAGACCTACTTTTTTAGGCAGGTGCGGGTATGGGTCACCCCTGTGCCTGCATGCCCAGATGTCAAGCGACAATGCGAGTCACAGCCGAAAGCTTGCCTGCACCTTTGCTTGCCTCTTCGCGCCTACAAAGCAATGGCTAAGTCAGTAAAGTACCAACGCAAACTATCAGCAGTCCTTCGGCGACTTTCACAAGGATGGCTGCCTCTCAAACTGATCAAGGAGTGCTTAGGAAAGGTTGCAGTGGTTTGCCTTCTGGGTGTAAAGGTAGACCTGCTTTGGGCGATCATAGACAGTGACAGAGGCATCGCTGTTTGCGAAGTCTGCGACACCAACACAGGGGTTACTGTCTTGCAAGAGGCTGGATAAAGGTCACGCTGCGTAGACCACAGGCGGTGCTCGGGCTGCAGAAGGTCCGGCAGACACTGCCGATGCAGTGCCGGATAATGTGATCAACAGCTTGCGCCCATATATCCTTATTTCTCACCAACTTGCAGGCATTTGCAGCCCATGCAAAGGTCAGTGAGCATCCCAACGTTCTAAACCTGGATGCCACATACAAGGATGAGGACTTCGTTCACATTCTCTGTGAGCTTTGCCATGGCACCCGCTTGTTCTCAATAGCAGAAGTCCAAGTTGGTTGTGCGGAATCTGGAAGCAGCAAGCGCTTCAGTCGCTGTCTGCAGTACTCTTTTGCCACAAGCAAAGTACACTGCTTTTCTACTTCTGAGGTCAGCCCCACCTGCAGCCATGCTGGTGAGGCTGACCTCCAAAACAGGGGCTTGGCTGCAGGAACTTGTCATTGCAACATCAGTGGTGACATTGTCTGGCTCAGGGATAGCGCTGATGCTTCTCCAAGTGAGCATCAAAACTGCTCGTTGCTTGTCAAACCTTGTTGTCAAATGATCATAATCATGCTGGTGCAATGTCTCTCGTGCAAAGCACTGTAACTAGCTGCATGCCACTGCTGCAAACAGCTGTTGGTTTGATTGCAACTATCATGCATCGTTCTGACACTGCAATTTTGTTCAGCAAGATGTGTTGTAATGCCACTCAAGTCAGATGACTATGAGGAGTAGCCCCAACAGGTCAAGGATAGGGAGTGCAGCACAGACCCTCATTGGGCCACTGACTTCTTTCTGCAAATCCTGCAGCACTCCCATCAGAGCGGATCAGCACAATATCATCCACATGTGTCAGAGATCTTGAAGGAGATGGAAGCATATTGCGGGAATTTTTCACCGCTCTCCTTTTTCGATGCATTATGCATGCAGTCAGGTGACTCACTTTGCAGGCTGCAGGCTTGGACAACACAAGTGCATCAAGACAACATGGCAAGCAAATACCTAATGAAGTTACTTTGCTGCTGCGTACAGCAAATTTTTGCTTCCCTGCTCTCATTAGCACCATCTCATGGGGCACAGATTGAGCTTTTCAGATGGTACAAGTTTGTCATGTGCATCTCTGTTTTCAATTCCTTTGTGTGTGCAGGTGCTGAAGGGGCGCGGGGGTGGGGTTCGAGGTATGCTGAATGGCCAGTCAGGCACCAGGTGCTGCAGCAACTTGCAGAGCTTCAGGCTAAGCTGGCAGCGTATCAGTCTACTTGTGGCCTCCCAAAGCAGCAGACAGCCCACCAATATGTCACAGCTGACAGTCACGCTAATGGTGGAAGGCCAGCACCGCCTGAAGGCTTGTTGCGTGTATCAGCACAAGCCAGTGTTCCTGGTGTTAGTTAGACACAGGCTTTGCTGACTTGTCAGGGCATCACCCAACCATACGAGCTGACTTTGTTCAATGAAAGAAGCTGGCGGATGTATCTGTGCAGCATGGTATGAACAGGACCAAAAGGCAATGTCACAATGGCTTTTGATGCTTCCCGGCAGCATGATACCCAGACAGGCAGCACTGCAGCCTTGTCCAGACAGGGCAGCTGCCTGCCCTGCAAAGGGGAACATCAGCAGCTATGGCTAGGGCTGTTCCAGCTTTGCAATTGGCTTCAGACTGGTGACAATGCCCTCGACACATGATACAAACTCACCAACCAGTGCTTATTTGGTATGCTTTGCTGTAATCATACAAGCACAAGACTGCATTAATTGCACAAATCAGGGTGCAAGATAGTGATGCATGCTACAGACCTACCCCTGCAGGACAACTCTAGTGCAATGCATCCGGCTTGCAGGAGCCACATGGTTTTGCATTGCTTCTGGCAGTGTCATGCGGCAGATTTTGTGCATTTGCCTGTAGGTAGTTTCTCGTGTTGTTTGATAATGGCATGCCTCAGCTGGCTTTTCAATACAGCAGTACAATGCAAGATTCCCTCTGGACTGTGGTCCACTGCTGCTCTGTATTTGAACGATAGAACGTGCCCATCACCACTAAGCACGGTACATTCAAACATGAGTGGACCTTATGCAAGGCCTTATGAGATTACAGTAGGACCTAGAATTGCAAGTATGATCAAGGTTTCCAGATCATGTTTTCAGATCATCATGGGCACTTGTATGACAGAGTCTCTGACAGCACAACAGCGCCTCCGGTAATATATACTATGCAGTTAATTTCTGATCATTGTCACACCCGACTACCTTGGAGCACAACAGTGCTCTATAACATCTGCCTAACACCACTTTTCAGCGATTCAACTCTACTGCACTATGGTTGCCAGCAATCAGGTGTGGACGCAAACATATCTGATAGTGTGAGAACTTGCGGTGCTGGACAAGAGTTCGTCTATCCGCCTCAGCACACAGTACAGTCACTCACAGCAGAGACGTTTGCAATCACAAGTAAAAGACAGGTACAAATCAGACAACCCAAGTAAAGAAAGGGAAAAGTCTGGATGATGATGAGGTGCTCATGACGAAGCCTCCGCCACAATCTGACGCATGTGCTGCCAGTCACACCCTTCTTTCATACTATTATGTGGTGTAGTGCATATAGTTTTCTGCTGTTGCTGAGATGCTCTCAGCTCAGCTGCGTGATGGCTGTCTGCTCTCTTACCACTTGCTCTTCTTCCTGCAGACACAGAATACCTGCTCAAATATGACCTGCCATGCCAAAGCATGCTCTGTCTGCAACTGAAATGGCGTGCTAGCACTGTCAAAAGCAAGGTGTGTGTGCACAATGGTTTGATTGTGGTGAACCAGCGTGCTATTGGTAGGCAGGCGTGGTCATACAGTTTCGGATGACAAACACGACTGCTAGAATACACAGCAAAGCTTTTGGCAACATCAGTTGCATTCACATGAATGGGTGTACTTATGTTGAGCCCTGAGATGGGCATTGAGTCATGCTATAAACATGCAGTGACTGCTTGTTGATGCAGTGACAAGAGCTTGCCTACAATGACAGCAGCATTGCAGTCACATGTTGAGTGCAGCAGCAAAAGCAACGTCTTAGAACAACTCACCTCAGATTGGGTGAAGACCTGATGAAAATGGTGTAGGCACCCTGATCCGGGTGAGCATAGAAGTCTGAAATGAGTATGCCCTCAGCCTTCAGCCTCTTCAACTCAGCACCAACTGCCTTGAAGGTCCTGGCACCAGTTCTTACCCCCCTGCCAGTCACAAGGGTGATGCCTTCTGCTGGCAGAAAATGACCTGCAACACCACCCATAGCTTCATCACCAGCATGAAGCATGCATCATCTGAGCAGCTGTGAAATGCAGCATAGAAGCCAACTTTGCTGCGCTGAAAATCTGGGTGATGCTTCTTGACTGCAGTCTGATGCTGCCCTGAGCAAATGTACATGTTGCTGGCTAGCTTGGCAAGCCTGCGCAGTGTAAATGGCACAATGCATGACAAGATGCACCTTGATGCCTGAAAATGAAAGATGGATCAGCTTGGATTTGGGGAACACCAGCTTTGATGAAAGGCAACACCAGCACAGATCAAAGGCAACAACAGCTCTGATGAAAGGCACCACCAGATGTGAAGAAAGGCAACTCCAGCTGCGCTGAAAGGCAACAAACGCATTGACAAAAGGCAACACCAGCTGTAGTGAACTACATGGCAATGTAGCAAGAAGTAAGACTCACCCACAATCCGGTGCAGAACTGCGATGTAGACACGCAGAATGTCCACCACATCTCTGGCAGCCAGCGTGCGCCCAGCATTCCTGATGATTGCCGGGGTGTGGAAGTCAATCTTGATGACCTCGTGCAAGCGGTGCATCTCGTCCATGCGTGGCAGCAGAAACATGAGCTCCCCATTTGGACCACGGTTGCTGCAAAACCCCACAGCACACAGCTTCAGCCATGACAGCCACAGCGCAAGCACTTGGCATGTCATGGAGGCTTGATGCAAGCAATCAAACCACATCTGGACTTGCTGCTGCATGGTCAGAAGCTGTGAGCAATCAAAAGATGACATTGGCCCTTTGCAAACAAAGCGCAGCACTCAACTTTGACAGCCTCAAAAACCATCAAAGACATGTAGTGTCCAGCAGGAAAAGCTGGCAAACACACATGGATGTACACACCTGGCCAGGCTGTGAATGAACACCTTGGCAGGGCGTGTCTTCATGTTAGCCTGCAAACCATCTCCATGGTCAGTCTTCTTCCTGGTCAAGCTGCTGAGCTGCACCAGCAACAAATTACAAGTGATTGGCTCTTTCAGGTGCATGAGGCTTACCTCCCATGCCTGGACCAGCACATCGTACAGGGCAGTGATCCTCTGCAGTGCTGCCTGCTCTGCCTGCAGAGTGAGTGAGTGAGTGAGTGAGTGAGTGAGTGAGTGAGTGAGTGAGTGAGTGAGTGAGTGAGTGAGTGAGTGAGTGAGTGAGTGAGTGAGTGAGTGAGTGAGTGGTCTCACATGGTCATCATGATCAAAAATGGTAGGAGCCAGCTGCAATCAGTTGACCTAAATGCATCCAGCTCCATACATACATGAAACAAAGTATCACCAGAGCAACCTCAGATCCATTAGCAAGTTGCACAGCATGTTGATAGATGGCAATAGCACGGCAGGATATCAGTTAGGTGTTCAAATTGGCAAGCAGAGAGGGTGCACATTGCGTACGCTTAAGACTGGTGTTGAACTGGATGGGGCCTGCTTGCGAGTTGGCTTTGCAGGTTTCTTCTGACTCTTGTACAAGTCAGGATGGTAGCGCATGTTGAATTCGAGCAGCTCTGTCAGACCCTGAAGCAGCACAAGCTGGCTCCTGTACACGTCATAGCATGCAGGCTTTGAGACAGAACTGAACTCACAGCTGGTACTGGCAGTGGCAACAGCAGTGCCAATGACATCACAGCATTGAATGCTGAATTTCACCTCTACTTCCTCTGCCGTCATCTCCTGAGGTGCTTCTGCCTCAGGCTTAGGCTTGGGCTGAAATTTGCTGTCATGCTCGGCGACCACCTACATTAAGACATCATATCCAGACTCAGTCAACTAGCCAGCATGAGCCTTATTCACACGCACAACAAGAATGCAACAAGAATGCAACAAGAAGCATGATTGCAAAGACTGCAAACAGTAGTCACAATGATCAGTCCAGACTCGAGTCGAAGGGCCTTCTTAGCCTGAGGATATCCTCTGTAGTCTGAGGCTTCCATCGCACCTGCAGCACAGCAATAATGATCAGACACCGGCAAATAGCTGACCAGATACTCTACAGCCAGAAACAGAAAAGTTGGAAGCCTGGCAGGCTGAGCCTATGGCGGGATCTACTGCACAACACAAGCCATGCTAGACAGACTTCACACAACGTCTGACAAGTGTGCCGCCCGTCATGGCAAGGTTTTTGTTTGTTTGTTTGTTTGTTGTTGAGTTAGAAAGAGAGTGTTGACGTGCAAACAAGCGTTTGATGAGCTGGACAAGCATTAAGTGTCTGCAGAGAGATGAGTAATAGGAGATGAAAGACCTTTGAATTGTTTGAGCATCACGCTTTGCGATGTACCTGCAGACTGCAGGTACATCGCAAAGCGTGATGCAGTCTGCAGGTACCTGAAGTTGACCTGCCAATCTAAGGCTGCTTCGGCGTGCTGTGTCGGCACCTTGCTTCTGATTGCCTTTTGTTCTATGGTCTCCCGCCCAAAGACGCATGTGTGCAGTGCTTGCTGTCAGTGACTGCGTATACACGCCTTGTTTCTGTGAAGAGAACGCATATAAACTTTGCCAACAGCTGTGCAAACGTTGTGCGGGCTTTCACGTCGCTTTTATATCCAATCCTGCAAGACAGGTAGCTGCTGTTGTTTGCTCACTCCCGTGCTTGTGATCCCCTCAAAATGATATCTGCCTTCCTAGCAGGTACCGCTTTGGCAGCAAAGGGCCAGCCAGCGGTCTGACGGCTTTGTCTTGTGGGACTACCACGTGATTGTCCTGCAAGAAGGAGAACAAGACTGCCTTGTGTGGGATCTTGACACGTATGTGAGACAGTAAACAATGACAACTTGTCAAGCTATGTGTGTGTGTATGTGTGTGAGTCATCACCCAAGCATTTAGTAACTGTTCCACCTGCAGGACTCTGCCCTTCCCATGCACACTGTTGGCGTATGCTAACATAGCCCTGAACACCCAACTGGTGCTTGGCACAGACTTTGCCAGGTTCACCTCTTGAAATCCTCAGATACCTGATGAAATGCCCTTGAACATGCGTCAAGAAGACTCATCACGACGCTTTGCATGCAGACTTTTCAGGGTCGTGTCCGGAAATGACTATCTGCGAGGCTTTGCCTCAGATCGAAGTCATATGCAACTGAGTGATGGCACATGGCAAGCAGTCCCACCAGCCTACCCATGCATCACTGCATCTGGTGAGTTCAGCAGACTGTGAGCTCCTGTGTCAGAGTTCCTGGTTGCTGACTTATGCAAATCAGAAGTCGATCATCAGTTGTATTGCAGATGGTGCTACAATGCGCCTTCAAGATTACATCAGCATGACTGCCACGGCAAACCATCACAATCCCTCAGCAGCATCCCTGCTTGGCACAGTTTACACTGAAAAAGCTTTCCTGGAGAGGTTTTTGCTGCAGCCAGCCAATCCTAGCACTCAACCCCAACAATCTCTGGCAACATCGCTGTAGGCCAATCTGCGCTCAGCTTTGAAATCTAAAAGTAGCATTATCAGCAGCACAGCTGGCATGGCATTGGTTAGCAGGCTCAGCACACCCACCTCTTGCTCCCGCCGAATCACTCTCTGGGTAGTCGGCACACTCCTCTTCCTCCAGCTGGTTGCTGTCCTGTCCACCTGGCATTGCTCAGGACCCACCCACAGGGCCAATCAGAGAAAGAGCCCTTTTAGCGCTCTTCTACTCCAGCTGTCTGGTCATGGCATGTGTGAAGGGGAACCAGAATCCAGCAGCTTCCCTTTTGAAGGGGTCCTGAGGCGCAGTCACACAGTCAGACGGCAGAGGCCTTATGCTTATGCCTTCTGCCTGACTAGCGTCCATCATCTGTGCACTGCGCTGGTGAATGTTGTTCGCCTGCGCAAGCTGCACAGCTTCCAGGCAAGTTGCCTCCCTACTTTGTCTCCAGTGGCATTCAGCACAGCATTTGCTTTCAGACTGAAGGATCATTCATGCGTCAATGCAAGACAGGTTGTGGAGGACAAGCAATGCAATACAGTTTACTGCGTCACACTTTATTGCATTGAAGTTTACTGTGTTACAGTCTACTTCATTATGTCACCGCAGTCCTCACCTACAACCTGTTGCCATGTCTGCCTTCTCAAATTCTACATGCTCCAGAAGTGCATGCTGACTTCAATCTCAAAGTGCAACACTAGCCAAGGCTGAATGTGTATGCTTCCCATGCAGGAAGCTGACATTGTGGCATTAGTGCCTCAGTCCTGGGCACCAATCATAGAGGCCTCCATGCGAGGGAGCAACATGCAAGATATGAAGGCCTGGGCTGTCAACCAAGCCAAAATCCCCCTCCAGCCAAACAGTCCTGACCTGGTCAAGAAGCTCTCTGCACAGCAGAAGATGAATGTCTTCCAAGGTGTTGCCATGGCAGACTATAACCTTGTTGGTATGTTAGCGAGAATGTTAGCTCTTGGAGTTATCTTGAGGCCGTCAGAAATCTATGAGCAACAACAAGACGCACTACCAAAAGGAGGCGACTTCCAAGATTATGCTGTTTGAGATGACTGAGTACAAGCAGGTTTTGTACATGGACGCAGATGGCCTGGTCTTGCAGAATCTGGATGCTGTCTTCAACCTGAACATGACGCCTGTGGCTTTGCTACCAGTTGGCACCACGGAAAGCTTGCAATACCACACTCGTGTCATGCTGCTGCAACCATCAAAGTCAATTCATGCACAGCTCCAGTTTGTGGTGGAGAAGGATCGGAATCATGATGATGTACGTATATTGAGCGATTTCTTTTCAGACAGGATACACAATTTGCCAGTAAGCCTGGCCCTGCAGTCAAATGAATTGCGCATTTCTAACCGGGACAGAGCGTCAGGCTCAGCAAGTACGCTCTTGCATGATGCTCAGTATGTTCACTTGTTTGACAGCCCTGATCTTCCAAAGCACTGGCAATGGGCTAACCCATCTCGGATTTTAAGCCTGCTGCCTGCATGTACTGAGACATGTGAAGAACGCACATCTTGGTTGCATGTGTATGCAATGCTCAGCACTGAAAGAACGAGTTTTTGCACCATCAACCATTAAAGTTTGCTTTGCTTCTTTTATTAAAGCAACTTTTGCAGGTTGTGGCAGCGCATTGTGGTTAATTTAGGCTGTCATACACAACAGAAGTGTGGTTGCAGCTGTCCAGATTACATTTTGTCCAGCAGCAGTTTGAGGTGCCATAGCCAATTCTTACTCCATTTGTTCGATGGGTGACCTGTTTACAAGTTGTTTCGCTACTGTACATGGCTGTATGCATTGACGAAGACGTTGTTTTATTCGTGTGGCCTGCCTGCAGCCGTATACTGTGCTGTTCAGACAAACGCTTTCAGCATTTTCGCCAAAGCTGGTAGCTTGGCTGCCTTGCTCTGTGTCTTAGCCAGTTTCCTGCATGAACATCAGACAAGACGGCATTGACTTCCTGACTGAAAGACTGCATGTGGCAGCATCTCAAGCTGATGTCTGACATGCTAATCTTTACCAGGCACCTTATCAAATTTATACACAACATAGCTTTGTATACAACATGCCAGTTTATCTGGTCGATTCTGTGTGCATGAAATGTGCACCACCTCACACTGGTGCTGAATGCTCCTGGTGTGCACATTTCACGGAATCACATACAAGACAAGATGTGATGTATACCAACAGTCCCAAGCACTCAGATCGCATCAAGATCATAGGAGATGTTACCTCTCTGCATCTGCCATGAGACGCTCTCCCTCTGACTGTAGTTCAGCAAGCTTGCGCTTGTGGCCAGCGCTCTTGTCTTGCATGTATATAGCCAGGTTCTGGCGCATGGGCTCCAGCTTGGCATAGGTCTCCTTGTAGCCCTCCCACAAGCCTTGCACCTCCTGCTGGAACACATAGTGATGGATAGATACACTTACAAGAGCCGATGCCCCCTCATGGGGTAGGGCCTTAGCCTCAGCAGGACTTGTAAATCTATGCTGGCAACCATTGGGGCAGCCTTGTACAATAGGCCTATCACGACTAAAGATGTGTGGTGAGATACACTTGTATGTAAGCAGATCTGAATCATGACTGCTCAGGAGTCATGCCTGGAGATCATCCAGCGCGCTCTCACTCTTCTCACAACAGCCAAGGCTTGAAAATTACATACACTGCACCAACAGTAGGCTAGCTTGTTCATTTGCTCCTCAGTTCCTCAGTGTTGGGTCTTGTATGTGAGACACACCTTCTGGTACGTCTCAGTCTTGGTGGTGATCTGGGTTTTCTTGTCTGCCAGCTGGTTGCACAGATCAGCAAACTGAGCCTGACACAGTGCGCCACTCTCCTGCAGCTCCTTCTTCATTGATTTCTTCAGGTCTGCTGCCAAGGTATCAATCTGATCTTGAACACCCTGCAAGTATGTCATGATACATCTGGAAGATGTGCTGCTGTCTTTTATGAAGGCTGATCAACCATGACAGACCAAGACCAAATTTGAAATCTTGTTCCCCGGGTGTTACGCATACAAAATATGCATACAAAACTACAGGCAAAGGCAACCTGAGACTAGGAGTGTCTCACAAGACTGCTGCAACAACTAATTTAAAGCAAAATAACCAGGGCTACAACTGCACCCCAATTGTGGCTGAGCATGCTAGCCTGATGCATGTACAGTTCCTGACCTCGTGTGCACATCTGAGGACTAGCAAACTCTCAGGAGCCCTGCCATTGTTGCGTACAAAAGAAAAGCACATGGCTAGCAGGTTACCTGAATGGTTTCAGCTTGCTTTTGGCGGGCATTGGCTTTCTTACTGGACACCACCTTCTGCAGCACCCTCTGTAAGTCTGCCAGCTCAGAGCCCTCTTCATCACTGCAGCAGGAGCATGTGAGATCATACACATGGTGTGGCATGTGACAATGTATGATACTGGTGACTCCTCACCAGCAGAAACAGTTGTGCAGCACTCAGAGCCCTCTTCATCACTGCAGCAGGAGTGAGCGAGGTCACCGACACTAAATAATAATAATAATAACAACACTTTCCAGCTCATGATGAGCTAGGTACGTGCGGGACAAGTCTTGTCTTTCCAAAACAGTCTGTCTTGCGCATTTCTATACGGTCTACCAATCCGACACTGAACAGCATTAATTACCGCTTACAGGCATAACCTTTTGCGCAGGACTCAGGTGAAAGCTTGATGTGACATCAATGACTCTGCCCTGTGACCTAGGCTAATGGTCTGACAACCCTGAGGCATGTCTAGCTTGCAATGGCAAATACATGTTGAGTGCATTTGCAACATGCCTCGAAGCATATGCTGCAGGTCATGTTCTGACCATATCAGATGTGTCCTGATGCAATGCAGTGGAACTGAAGAAGATGATCACCTGTCACCATCCTGACTGGTCATGCCTTGAACCATGTGCTGCAGCACACCTTTGATGGAGGGGCCAGCAGCAGCCCCTTCCTCTTCTTCACTGTCTGATGGCTCCTCTGGAGCAGGCTGAGCCTTTGCAGCCTTGCCTCTACCTGTGTTTGGCACCAGGTATATGTCAGACAATATGGATTCTATGGTTGTCATATCATACGTCAGAAAATGTAGTCATTGTTATAATGATGCATTGTATAGCATTTGATGACTCAGTATCGGAATTGTAAGGCTGTTAGGACCCATGTAAGACGTGTATACGATACGGGCATCTTCGTAGTGATGCTGTACAATATGGTTCAAACATGAGACAAAATACTTGAACAGTAAGTATTAGTAAATAACAGGACCATCCGGTTTGTTGAAGCATAGGTATCAGCGGAAGAGAGCTGGCATTTTTGCCAACATTACAATAAGACTGGCAAGCCATACAAATTTGACATCAATGTGCTGCGGAGACAGTTGGGTTTTTCTTCTTGAGTACCTGGAAGCAAGACTTGCCATGATAGTGCCACACTGACAGTCATGATCACAGCACATTGCAGGCAAAGCGGAATCTCTTGGTGGTCAGCAGCAACTCGGGGGATGTCGTGTACAGGGAAGGCCCCGTTGCAGCGGACTAGTGAAGGTCTGGTCATGCACCACTACAACAGATACCAGCAGTACAAAGATGTGTCAGCCATGCTGCGCCTTGCAGACAGGAGCTGGGTTTTCTCCTTGTTAGTTCTAAACAGCTAAGTGCCTACATGCTTAAGTGACTAGATGCTGTTGTATTATATGAATGCGGCATGGCAAGAGTTGCACACCTGCTCTGGGCTTGCCTTTTTGAGCATGGCCTGCTTGCTGTGCCCCAGCAATGCCTTGAGCCCTGGGGCCAGCCTGCTTCCTGCCCTTCAGGTCATCTTGGTACACCTCAAAGGTATCACCTGCAGGGTCCCTTGGCTGACCCTTCATGCCTGTGTCAAGCGAAACAGAATGTCACTGATCAACACTCCATGCATGCAACTGTCACTGGCCATGATCAGACAGGCAGAAAATCAGTAGCATTCGACGCACAGCCTAAATGTGCAGGTGCCTGAGCGTCATGTGTGCAACTGTCTGTATGTGCAACTGCCTTTGACCGATAGGCATCACCTTGCACCTTGCATGAAATCAGCCACCACCTCAGCCTCTGCATGAAACCTCTGTATGAAAAGGACATTGAATGCACAGACTTCATAGCCTCCAAAATAAGACTGTTCATCTTGTTTTGGGAACTGCCTCAATTTCGTCGTCAACTTGCTGCAATGTACACATCAGCACCCGGCGCAGTATTGCAACGTACCTGCTTTGCCAGTCAGGACCTCCAAAGGGGTGGCAGGCCGCCCTTTAGCAGGGCCTTGCTTCTTGGCAGGAGTGGGCAGCCTCCAATTGGAGATGTCCCGAAGGGCATTGCCTTTCGTGTGAACCTTGGCAGGGGAGGGCCTGATGGACTGGATCAGGGCCTGCTGCAACCCTAGATCCACTTCTATGTCCTCTGCATCGCCTGTGATGTCTTCTGAAGGGGCTTGCATGGGAGCCATGAATGGCAGCTTGTTGACATGCACACGCTTCTGGCCTGAACCACAAACACCCATGTTGGTCTTAGTACTGTGACACTGATGGTAGCACCTGCTGCAATGGTAGCACATGCTGCTCCTGAATGCCTTCATGTCTGTTTCATGCCTGGGGCTCTTGCAGCCAAAGGGTACAAAGCTGCAAAGGTCAGGTGCTCTCAAGCACCCATGTATGGTAATGCACAGCACAGCACAGCACAGAACAACAATGATGCTCACAGTCAGATGCATGCCACTACACTGTAGTAAAAGAGCAGACCAAGCAGCAAGTGACATGCTGCCTGCACAGGCATCGACTACAAACGAACCCCTGAAAAGACAAAAAGGAAAAGCGTTCACTTTGTAGCGATCATAATGGGAGCCTCCTAAGGCAGCAGTCCGGAGCATGAAATAAAAACAAAACCGTGTCTGACTTGTAACTCCAGTGTTGAACAGAGTTGCCACCCCAGGTGCTGACCTGTCTGTTGTGCGCCACCCTTGACCACAGGCACAAACATGGCAGGCGTGCCATGCTCCTCTTCCTCAAAGACTGGGGCAAAGCTGACATGGTCATCCTCAGCTTCATTGCCCATGACCTCCTCAGTCTGTTGGTCTGGTGCTGCCATCTGAAAGGCAGCTCTGTAGGGAAGAGTTGACTGGCCCCTGTAGGCTTTGCCCATGAACTGAAGGGGGGACTGCTGCCTTGCTGGTGGGGCTGGTGCGTCTTCCAGCATGGCATCCTCTCCTATCTCCACCTCTTCTTCTGCCTGCAATTGTATGGTGCTGGTCCTGTTGGCCAGTTGAGAGACAGCATTGCATTACTGTAGATGCTGCAAGCATGATGAGAGGTGCTTGAAAGATGTCTAGTTGTACAGTCATGCATAGGATGCCATATCTGCCTTGGTCTGCAAAAGCATGCAGATGCATGCTACGCCTAACGGTTGACAAGACTACCATGTTGCTCATGTGAACAGACACGAAGTGATTGTAGACTGGACATGGTAGCTGCCGCTGATGAATGAGCAAGAATACAGCATCTTTACTTGGAAAGGTGCATCCTCATTTGCTTCTGACATCAGAGCAGCCCTCTTCAGCCGACCCCCCTGCTTTGCCCTGGGCTTGGCAGCAGCCTTGATGGGTAGCATCTCCTCGTCAGACCCTTCCTCTTCTTCATGAGCCACCTCTGCAGCCTTGCGCTTGCTGGCCTGCTGACGCAGCTGCTGCTCCTGAGGGGCCTTTCTGGGCCTGCCCCCGGGACGCTTAGCAGGGCCCTCCTCGGCAGTGGCCTTAGCTGCATTGTGTTTGGAAGCCCCTTGCTGCTTCTCCTGCTTGAGCTGTCTGGGTCTGCCCTTTGCGCCCTTGGGCTGTGCTGCCTTGTCAGCAGCCTTCTTGGCAGCTGCCTTGGCAGCTGCTTTGGCCTGAGTAGGCTCGTACTCATCTGACTCAGCATCTGAAGCGGCAAAGTCCAAGTCCTTCCCAACAACCTGTGCTGGCTGCTGCTTCTGGTGTCCTCTCTTCTTCTTCTGCTGACCTGCTGCTGGGCGCACCTCCTGCGCATCTGCTTCTTCATCCGATGCATCGACATCATCACTGACCTGCTGGGGGCTCTGCTTGAGCTTCAGTGGCATGTTGTTGTAGGTAGCTGGCACATCATCATCCTCTGCCTCTTCGCCTTTGTCTTCATGCGCTGAAACAGGTCTTGCTCTTCTTGCTTGCTGTCCCTGAACCTTTGCAGGCTGCTGCTGCTGCTGCTGCTGCTGCTTAGGTACTGCTGCTTGTCGCTGCCTGGCAGGCTTCTCAGCAGGAACAGGTGCATGCTTTGCAGTGACAGTGACTCTGACAGGCTCTGACTCATCCTCACTTGTAGCTTGCAGGAACAGTCTGCGCTGCCTGTGCTTTGCCTGCTCAGGCTTTGCTAGCTTGCCGTCGTCCTGCTCATCTTCTCTGCTGGAAATTGCAGCTGGCTGGGCCTGCAGAGGCAACAAGGCTTTCATCTTGAAACATCGAAGAGCTTCATTGCAGTGGATGCTTCTGTTTGCGTGCAATCAAATTAGCAACTACAGCAGTGGGCAGTTTGGTTGGGCCTTCTGAACTAGACACTGTGACTTTGGACAAAGGCTAAATACTCAACATAATCTTGAAGACCAAGTTGTGGCCTGAAAGCATTGGTCCTGATGTAGGCCGAGCTTTGATTGGTCAGACCCAATTTGGCCAAAGGAACAGTGCAAGCAAAAGCCAGCATGGTCTCATGCACTACAGGGCAGACAGGCAGATTTTGACATCATGACAGAGAGTTACAGCCTGTTCACAGCCTACCTGTACAGCTGCATCATCTGCTCCAGCCTGCACCTGCCTGCCCTCCGGCACTTGCTGCCCAATTGCCATCCATTCAGAGTCATTGCCAGAGTCACGCCGTGCCGCAGCCTTCTCAAGAGCAGCAGCCTGCAGGGCTTGGGCAGTTGCCTGTGCATGTGTCTTCTGCCCAGGGCCTCTTGGGGCAGCCTTAGGCGCAGCACACTGCTCATGTGGCATTGGCTCATAGTCAGGTGGCTGATCGTGCAGCTGCTGTTGCCTGGATGGCGCTGCGCTATCTGTGATCTGCTGACCAAGGGCAGACCCACCAGGCTTGGCAGAAGGGGCTGGGCTGGGCAGTGCCCTTTGGTGGGGCCTGTGAGGGTGAGGAGGGGGGTGGGCGCTGGCAGACCCCTGGGGAGCTGGCTTGGCAATAAGATCCTGGTCCTTTGTTGCATGACTCTGCTCCTGAATTGAAGGCAATGCAGCGCTTCAAGCTTGGGGTTGTTTGTAACAGCTAATGCTTGCGGCGCATACACAAAAACATGACAATAATTTAATCTGCACAGACAAGCAGTTTCTTGACCTATATGTGCTCTGCTGCCGTGTCTATACACCAGTGAGTGTTGAAGGACTGTCTGAGTCAGCTGAGATGTACAAGACACACGTCAGGATACTAGACACACATCAGGGTGCAAAATGCAAATCTGGGTCTGAAATGCAGCACTTGCATACAGCTGTTTTTACTCATGTAGCTTCACACCTGAACTTTGCCATTTGGCTTCACCCTGCTTTGCTTGCTCTGCCTCACAGGCTCCTGCTGATCCTGAGAGAAAAGCCCAAAGCCCTCCACGTCTTCTTCATCATCGGTAGGGGCTACCTGCCGCCTGCCCTTGGGCAGATCTTGAGCTTTCTTCTTCCTCAAAGGGGCTGATGGGCCTGCCCCGCCCTTGCCTCTGCCTGTAGGTGGCTTAGAAGCAGCCCTAGAGGCCTGACCACTAGCCCTGGTGTGTCTTGGCTCCACCACTGGCTGCTGCTGCTGCGGCTGCTCAGCTTCACGAGCAGCTTCTGAGCCTCCATTTGAGGACTCAGTCTCGCTGTCTTCACCTTCTGACTCAGCATACAAGGGGCTGCTGCGGGCCTGGCTCCTTGCTGGGGCCTGGGGCTGCTGGCCAACTGCCCTGGAAGACTGAGCAGGGCCATTGCGCTGCTCTGGCTGGGGATGGGCCTGAGGCTGTCGGGGATTGGCCCTGGATGACTGTGCAGGGCCACTGTGTTGGATCTGCTCAGGCTGTCCAGTAGAGGCACTGCGTGTCTGGTGGGGCAGAGTTGACTGTCCAGAGCCTGCAGGCAGCGTCACAGAGTATGTTAAGTGAATTTGCGTTATATCCTATGGCCATACTTTGCTTATCGACAGCTCATGAGACCCAGGACTTGCTGCACACAGCAGCAGACTTTTGCGAGCATTGGCCAACACACTCGATCAATTGGAACTGGTCAAGCAGTCCAGAACACGCCAAAACCACATCTGATTTGTACCAAGGCAATACTTCATCTTCTGTGCATGCCCACCTGGGAAAGGATGGTATATTGCTTGACACTCAACGAGATAGGCCAGCAACGAACACACACCTCTCTTTGTTTTCCATTGGCCCTGCTGTCCAGGCAGGCTCTTCACAGGCAGCTGCTCATCCTTACTGGCTGGCAGCTTCTCCACAGGCCGAGCAGCTGCCAGCAATGGGTCACCGTGAGGGGGCAGAACTTGACCCTGCTGAAGGTGAGCAGGGGCTCTTTGGGATAGGGCAATGTTGGTGGGGTCGTCCAACACCTCCTCAGAAGGGTCAGATGATGAGTCAGACCCCTGACTGCCCTTTTGGTAATGTCCTGCCCTTTCATCCTGTACAGGCAGGGAAGCATTTGCTATCAAGCTGACATCGGGCTATTGCAGTACATTCAGCAAACAAAGCACCCATGTGGATGCCTATCAAGCTTCAACTGAAAGCTGCTCTTGAATGGGGATGCTGCCTTTGGGAATATCACGCCAACAAAGACCCAAAGAAGGCTTGTTAGTGAAAGTGGCTAGTTGCGCTCTCAAGACAAGTAGTCAGATGGAGCATCAGACTTATGAATGCTCTGTAGGCAGCCTTGAGGCTCACTCATAGACACAGAACTGACACTCTGCCCACATCCATCTAGTCAGCATGCACTGCTTCTGACACACTTTGGTGGGCTCCTCAATTACCTGCAGCGTGATGCAGTACTGCACTGCCCCTGGCATCAGTCTTGGAGACATAGAGGCTGACAAAACCAACTCAGGTCATCATGCATTGGCAACCAAACAGTCGTCACAGCAACTAAAATTGCCTTGCAATGCAGTAAACGCTACATGAAGACATCCAAACGCAACGCCCACCTGTTGGTGAAGTTCAGGGGAGCCAGCAGTGTCATCATTCACGCCTTCTAGTGCATGGCGCCCAGAACCATGTGCCACTTCCTGTGACCTAGCTGCAGCTAATGTCCTACTGTCCTTGGACCGCAGCAAGCTGCTGCCATGCATAGCTGGATGTTGTCGCCCGTCAGATGGATTCTGGGGGGCTATATGAGCAGCCGTACGGTCCTGAATTACAAACAGCAATGCTGTGATTGGACAGTTTGCAAGAAAAGAAAAGGAAAAGTTTACGCTTTTCAGCGATGATGACGGGAGCTTCCTAAGGCGGCAGCCTGGAGCCAGTGGACAGTTTGATACTGCAAAACTGGCAGGCATGCCTCTTGTGCTGGGAGGGTGTGAGTCAAGAGCATGCTCAGCGACAGAAAGCTGTAGTGATAGTCAGGTTATATCTGATGTCAAATGTCACGGGTGCATCTGCAAACTGTAGCGGCACAACTTGGTGTTGTAAGTATCATACCTGTGTGGAAGCAGGTCTTTGCTGCTGCTGCACAGTGGCACTGCTGGGCCTGGCTTTTGCACTGGATGGCTGCAAGTCCAGGGAGCCCTTCTTTACAGCAGAAGGAAGACCGCTGGTGCTTGGCCTGAAAGACAGTGTCTGCATTGTCCTGCAAAGCAGCAATCCAGGGCATCAGTGTTGTGCTTATTGGCATCTCAGGAAGAGTAAACAATCTGCTCCTTGCTGCAGTATCAAAGCTATGTGCACTTGAGTGGTCACAACTGTTGGTGGAAGGACCCTTGAGGCCAACTTACCCTTTCACCGAATAGCATACATGGCGCTGTCAGAAACTTTTGCAACTTAACCAATCATTCAAGTGCATACATGGTTCTAGTCACAGATGTTGGCATCAGGCATGTTGACCCACATAGACATCTTGACACGAGGCTGTGGTCTCTGGGTGAGCTCAAAGAAGCTGTCCTGGCTGTCATTCACAGGCTTGCCTGCGGGAGGCTTCACCAGGTTTGGGGCAACCTACAGACAGACAGCCTCGCACAGTCAGCAGCACACAATACACACAGACCAGAGGCTGATCAAGGGGAACGTGGGTGTCGGTGTCTGAATACGCATCTCTGCTTATATGCAGCAATATTGTAGCATTATATGCAGCGTGAACACCAGACCCAGTATCACTTGGAAGTGTGATGTTTGTATCATGACAGCTCCATCAAGGAGAAAGGTGATGTACATAGTCACTATACAGAAGCATCACAGGCTGCAGTACCTTCTTGATGACAGCAAGAAGGACATCCAGATCATCCTTCTTGAATGTGAAGCTGAGACATTGGGACCTGCAGCCAAGGAAGCATCACCTTTCACTCTCACTTTCATGCCATTGAGCCACAATTACAAGCTCAGCAAAAGTATCAGATGTATGACTTACTTGTCAGAAGCATCAAAGTGGTCAAGCAGGATGTCTGGGGTCTCCTTCAGGCACAGTTTGAGCTGCACATGGCGTGAATCATTGCCAGGCAGGGCCTTGGCATCCACACTGGAGATGTTACCTGCAATCCATGTCAGACTCTCAGTCAGATGCATGTGTGCGTACGACTGGACACGCCGACCTGACAAGTAACAGACCTCTTGCAGCCTCTACAAATTTCCATGATGTTGAGAAGAGGAATCAGACAGGACACTCTGTGTATTTGTCAATGGTACAGGGAAGTGCCATGCAAGCATGCTGCACGCTGCCAAGCTGCTCTCAGTCAGCAAGATGCAGCCAGGCATGGCCAACTCCAACATGATTGGCGGCCTGTCAATTACAGCTAGCAGCCAGGATATGACACACAGCAGCAGCAAAAGAGCAAAGTAAGATCCAAGCTCTACATCAAGTCTGATCACACACTTGTCATCCAGTGCATTGAGCAGGCTTGTTAGATGTTGCACTCACTGTAGAAGATGTCAAGCAGGTCTGGTGGGGGGTCCTCTGAGTCTTGGTCAATGTCAGGCACCACTACTGCCAGACTGAGGTGCTGCTTGCCCACATCCACCCAGTTGCCGTCTACTGCCCTGATGTCCTGGCTGCCTCCAATGCTGACTTCAGCTGCCTTGAAGGAGTGTACACTGCAGTGCACACACCAGGCTTTGGTCTAGGAATTGTGGAGACAGACATTGACAAGGTGCAGAGAAAATGAAGGCAAGCCAGACAGACGCAAAGGCATTAATGGTGCATCTGATGGTAAATTTATGAAGAATCAAGGCTTGTCCTATGACAAGTGCATAAGAAACGACACAAGCTAACAGGAAAGCAGACTTGCTGATTCACTGTAAGACAAACACAAACACAAACTTGATGCTATGGAGTGGCAACTGCACAGGTTCTGCGCCCCTACACCATAAGCCCCCCACCCTTAGATCTTATTGAGGTTATGCTTGCATCAGATGTGGTACCTGGCTGATGACCCCTGAGAAGCATTGTAGGCTTTCACCAGCTGTCTGATCTCATTGGTGAGCCCACTTGCATCCACATCCTGCAGCAGTCACAACCACTATGTCTACTATGGGTCCACTATATATACACCACATGTCCACCATATGTGTCCACTGTGTGTCCACTAAGCCTCCACCATGCTTATACTGAACAGGTGCCATGACTAGCTGCCCTTGATCAACCCAGTGATGATGGCAATGATGAGCAGCTGGACAATGACCAGCAATCTGCAGCAATGACCAACCACAAGGGTGAGGCAGCGCATACACACCTGGACTGACTTGTTGACTAGCGCCTCAAAGATGGCTTTGACCTTGGGCTGCCCTTGGAAGGTGATGCCACCGTCCCTTAAGGTGTCCTGCTTGGCAGCGCGGTACAGTATCTCCATCACATCAGCCTGCCACACAGTGCAGCTCACCAAGCTGTTCCGTTGTGAGTATGCTTAGGACTTCTGCCAGCAAACTAGTCTGGGCATACACATCTGGATGAGTGGATACATTTAGAGGACCCGATGCCAGAGCCCAGACATGGGCCATTCCAATGTTGCACTCGAGCATTAGGAGCGGCAGAATAGGATGGAAAAGTGGCTGCTATGCAGCCAGAAAGTGTATAAGGTGTAGTACCTGAGTAGAGTAGTCCCCACAAGAGGCCACCACCTGACCAAACAGTTGCTTACACCCCTCCTCAAAGCTGAACAGCAGCTCCCTGTTGCTCTGGGACCTGGTGGTTAGCTCCAGCAGTAGCTGAACGCACCTCCTCCTCTGGATGACACTCGCCACACTGCGAGCCAGGCACCCTTCAGCATAGAGCCTACCCTTTGTGTGTACTTTCACAAAGCTGTGTGGCTCATGCTCCTGCACTTGGGTTGTTCACTCATGTTGGAGACGCAAAGTACGCAGCTTTTCCACCAGGTGTAGATGATTTGAATTTGAGTTAAGCACACCAGGATGAGTCTCAGGTTTGTGCTGAACAGATGACACTGTTTGCCCAGAATGTGAGTGAGATCAGTGGGAAAAAAGCAAAGAAAATCCTACACTGCTAGGCATGACAACAGGAGCGCGCACACGGCCTGGACGTGACCTGAAGCAGTAATTTTAATACGAGATTACCTTGATGCTGCCAAGCTGACCAGACGCTTCACAAAGACTGCACCACACCTGTCCTTGCCGTGCACCATGCCCTGCTTGCCTGGACCTGCACATGCAAATCAGGAATTGTAGACAATTCGTTCAATACTTATACTTGAATACATGTGACACCACTAGGGTCAAGTACATACAATCCTGAGTAGCTCTCTGCATAAGGTACTGTCCTGGTCGTCACACGAGCAGACACTGTATGTGGCGAGGATATATGCTGCCAGTTTCACAACAGCATTTTCCCCTCTGAGCTGCTGATTGTCTCGTTCAAGCACAGTAAAACTCTGCTTGAACAAAAGCAGCGGCGAAATTGTACCTTTGTAGTGGCAGGCGCTCAAATCTTCCACTGTTTGCAGCAGAACCATGGTGGCATGCTCCAGCTGTTTGTTGGACGCTCCCTGCATTCAACGCTCAAGACTCAGGCACTGGATTGAAGTGCAAATTCCAGACTCAACAGAGGAGGTTACAATCAAAAGGTGAGGTAGAGACCACAACCAGAACAGGAGAAGCCTGTGGAACAGACATCATGTCTCTTTACCTCTTGGAAAGACCTGTTCAGCTTGTCAAAAGCCTGACCCATGAGCTTGAGTACGGCGCTGTCCAGCAACACCTTTGCAAGCTGCTCGCTGCAACATGCACCAGAGAGGTCACACAGCAAAAGCTATGTTGCTGACATGCAAAGTAACACCTAGCAGACAGTGATGTGCCCAAGGCAGATGCAACTCACGTCAAGTCCGCAGGCAAGATGTTGAGCAGATGGATGAGAAGCTGCAGAGTGATGCTGGTCCAGCCTTTTGCTTCAGTGACAACCTGCAAGCACGCCAGGAGTGAAACACAAGTGGTCAGCTGCTTGCAATTTGCGTGCTAGCGCTGTAGACTTTGACCGCAAGCTGAGCAAGCCAACGTCTGCATTGCAAGTGCAGAGCAGCTGCTGCACGCTATCTGTGCAGTAAAATAGCAAGACAGCTCACATTCTCTAAATGTCCACAGACAGCTTGTATCTCAGCTTTGTTACAGACACTGACTTGAGCCTCCGTCAGCAGAGTCTTCAGCTCGGAGAGCAGGCACTCCTGGTCAGTGCGGGCCAGCACTGACGCCAGAGTGATCTGCAACCAGTCTCACTTAGCCACAGCTGGAGCTGAAAGCAGGTCTGCTTCGTATCGTCGGTCGAAGCTTCAAACTTGACCCGGCACTTGCTGCACTGTTGAGCGGTGGCGCACCTTGCTGCCCTTCTGTCTTTTGGGTGCCATCGCACTGGTGACGGTTCGGACTTGCTGCCTCCCGTTGCTGGCGCTGCAGGCTTTCAAATGGTCACAAGGCGAGAGCCAGTCGCGTTTGGATAAACCAGACCTGGCACGGTCCCCCCAACGGCGGGTTGGCAATCACTGCGTCAAGCAGCTACGAGCATGCTCCCCCTAGAAGTCCTAGTAGCAGTAGCCGATCTGCAGAGCTGTCTGCAAGCAGCAAAAACACGGTCGAAGCAAAACATCAAGTCAAACCGCAGCACGACCTTACGCGACACAGCATGTCCCGCCATGGGCCCACAACGAAGAGTCCAGTCTACCAAAAGGTCTACTAGGCAGTTCTCGGTGAGCTGCAGCTGCATATGCCAGTGACGGTCAGGCGTCTGCAGGGCATGATGTGTTGACATACTGATGTGCCAAGAGCTTGCTGTTGAATACAAGCATTGATTCACCCAGATCAAGATTGGGCCACACTCTACATTATGATGTGCCATCCAGGTTCATTGTTGCAACAGCAATGGACGTCTAGAGACCCTGGGCTTCACAGTAAACGCTATGGAACGATGTGCCTCAAGCCTCCTGAAACAGCTGATTTGCATGCTGATGACATGAACCACTGGTCATCAGCAGTCATTGCTGACATCAGCATGGCACGTTGTGCCAAACATAGCTCATGTGTGCGCGGCATGCTGGGTATCGAACCAACAAAACTAGTGGCTTTGCTGCAGGTTACGCATTCTGTTCATCTCGGCAGCAAGCTCCTGTCGTGCTCTGATCAGATACTCCCTTGCAATGCGCTTCTGCGAGGATCTGTAAACAAGGCATGCCCATCTGGCATCTGGTGTCCTGTCACCCTCTTTGTGTGCCTCAGCCTGTAACAAAAGGGACAGGTCAGATCAAGCTGGTGCATGAGAAGCGCTGCTGATGACTCACAGATCTGATACCAAAGATGCAAAGAACATAGTTGTCCCATTACCCTCAAGATGTGCTGACAATTACTGTGGCAAATCTTGCTTGCATTTGCAGTCAATAAGAAGTTACTACTGAAACACACCCTGAGTCCCCAAGCAAGCTAAAGGCAGTATCTAGACAGCAACAGCAAGCAAGCTTGCCCAAAGCATGTGCAGCACACAGTCTACAACTTCATCATCAACCCTGCAGCACCCAAAGTGGTTGCAAGACATAACACAGAAAAGCTCCACTACTGCAGCTCCGATCAAGAGGTTTGCAAACAGGTAATACTGCATGCTTTAACCATAAAACATATGAAACACACTATGATTGAGTAAGCTGCAAGTCACCTCGATGAGCTTCATGTCAGCCTCCAGCGAGCCAGTGCCACTTTCTCCCTCTAGCTGCAAGTACTTCAGCTCCAGCAACCCAACCAGTGTAGTCAAGACTGCCATGCGCTCTCCTGACTCCTCAACTGCAGGTGACACAGATATTGTAACTACAGACGATGTTATTACTGAAGTGTTTCTTGCAGCAGACCTGCAGGGAGGCATGTGATCACAGCAGAGAGTAGTTTGCACCCTTCAGCAGGTTCAGGTGCAGGCAGGTGCACTGGACAGTTTTTGCCTGAGTTCGTTTGCTGATGTGTAGTGTGTCATGAGATATGGCTGGCCCCAGCATGCTGTGCCCGTGCTGTAACAGTTTGCTGTGAAGGTCACAAACTGAATCATCTAGTGGCTAACAGACTTTAAGGACCAAGCTCATTAGCCAGCATGAATAACTTGTTTTGTGACCGAGTCAATGGTTGATTTGCGACTTAGACAGGCATAATGCTAGCTGGCACATCCACTGACAGTGGAAAGACCCAAACTTTGCCGAAGGTCAATGCCAGTAGCACATGTTGCATCATTCTGGCATTGAGCATCATTGGGGGCTTTACACAGTTTTGATGTAATGTTTCCACAATATAAGGGTTTATGCAATGTAAGGGTTTACATTGTAAACGTTACAATGCAAGATGTGGAAAGCTCTGTCACCTGCGTCCAAGGTATTCTGTGCTGACTCTGAGTCCAGCTCTGAAACCACTTCTGCGCGCAACTGCTTTGGCACCATCACGAAGATCTTGAGGATCTCTTCTACTTCTTCTGGAAGACGCAGACTCCTACAGACGAGCACACAGCCTTGGCATGATCACGAAGGCAAGAAATCATGGTCTTGTCACTTGTTTGACATTGATGTGCCGAAAGCAATAAGTTGCAGAAGTTGAAAGGCAGAAAGGCTAACATTACAAAAGCAATCTGTGCAGAACCAAAGAGTTATTTGACTACTACTTCTGCAGAGATGCAATTCATGCCGAAGCTCCGGGTAGATGGGTGACATAGGGTCTGCGTGAACAAGTGAGCAGGATAGCATGGAAGCTTGCAAAGTCTGATTGTCATTGCCATATCTGCAGGGCTGTAGATACAGCTATGCAGAACAATCACAATTGCAGCAGCAGCTGTTGGTCAGACTGTGAGCTGGTTGTGTTACCTATCCTTGCCTGTGCGTGTAGGCCGGCCATCAAGCAGCTTAGCCGGCAGGAAAAGTCGAGGCATGAGCCCACGTGATGAGAGCAAATTCAACCTGGCCGTCAGAATGTCGTCGCGGTCTTCAGGAGGTGACACTGGGCACATGATAGTCAAGACATCATTCATGTTGTTTGGCTGTGCAAAACCTGCAAGTCAAGCAATTGTTAGGTCGCAAGTTCTGTATAATGTCCTGTCAGTAGGGAAGCATACTGGCCACACCACAACAATCAGCCTGGATCATAGCACTGATGATAATGAGGCACACAGCAGCAGGAGTCAATTCACAGCCAACAGGAAGGTGAGAAGTGCAGCAGAATCCAGATGCTGCAAGGTGCAGGGCAGGGCAGGGCAGGGCAGGGCAGGGCAGGGCAGGGCAGGGCAGGGCAGGGCAGGGCAGGGCAGGGCAGGGCAGGGCAGGGCAGGGCAGGGCAAATGCATTCACCATAGTTCAGCAGTAGCTGTTCATTGCTTTTGTCCCCATAGTCAATGGTGATCTCCTGACCAGGAGCAGGGGCTTGCTGCCTTGGACATACAAGGGCCACCTGTGTCGGCATTGCACTTGGCTGGCCTGACTCATCCACCTGTACATCACAACATGCAGACATACATGAGCAGCCCATCAGAGACTTCAAAATTCAGAGTAGTCACCAATTTTGGCAAACCCGCTGGTTTCACAATGCTGGGGGCTGGTTGTAGATTTCTAGACATTTATGAGTCCTGCAGCAAATGCTGCTCAGCAGTCACTGCTTGCCACTGATGCTGTGTCACTATGCCTGCATAACTGTGTGAAGGGGAAATGCATACAGTATGTCACACATGCTGAGCATGTTGTTCAGTGGTATACTTCAAGTCCTGGTGTACCGAAGATGGTCCATTTGGCTGTTGAGTGCTCCTTGTGGTTGCAGAAGTCCAGCCCCGGGACCATGCCCTCCTCTGCACTCACCATCATCTCTCCTGCCTCTTGAGTCCAGCGAGGGAAGGACTGAGATCTAGACCTGAACAGCATGATCATACTGAGTTCCTCAGCAGCATACATACGGCCGTGTGTGGGTTTGCAGCGCTTCAGAAGCTTTCAAGAATTGACATTGTGCACATGTGCTTCTGGAGAAATGTGTAATATGCGGAGCAGACTAACACAGGTGATCTTTTGCAGAGCAGCTGAAAGAGAGCAAAGTGCCTGATGGAGTGAACAGACGTGATGACTCCTGTGCACCATGAGTCCAGACAACACAGACCTCCACCAAACTTAGTTCCTCAGGTACAGATAGTCTCTTATGATGTATTCCTGATTTGTCAACCAGCCAAACAAGGAGGCAGTCAGCGTCAGTCATTGCCCTGGCCCGAATGATGTAGAACTCATGAATGTCGTGTCAATGACTGTGGCTGACCCCAATGATTGCTTTGAAGCTGTAGTGACGCACGGAAACATGCCATGTCATGGTCAACTGGAGTAGCTTAACAGCTGAATCACCAAACGAATTTCACACATACGCAGACATGCTACACTGCAAGCATGATGCATGTTTGATGGGTCACAAACAAAAATGTGCAGCTTGCAGTGAAGAAGCTTAGAGGCTCACCAGAACATGGCATGTGCCCACATGAAGTCCTCGAAGCTCACTTGAGTGGTGCTGGCTCCAGCTTTCTTGAGCAAATCCTGGCAAGCAGGCTCCAAACGCTTCCATTGCTCTGCCAAACCTCTTTTCTGTAGCCTGCATGCAATGTGAGTTGTCTACACAAAGCCAGCCAGGCATGCCATTTTGATGCTGAAGAGCACACAAAGCTGTGCTGAAGACAATACTACAAAAAAAGATTATTTGCAATGTTGCTGCTGTGATATAGGCTGCAGCATGGCAACAAGCAACACAGTGGATTATAGAGCACAGAGCATTGTGGTAAGAAGACGTCTCACCCGACGCTGTGCTCTAGGCTTGTGCCTCTGAGTTCAGCCATTTCAACTTCACTGCAGTGCACTCAAAACATCAATCAGGCTCAAAAAGGCAGTTGCATGACAACCATGGTGATGAGCAGCATGTCCTTGGTGAGGGAGCCACTGTTCACCTGTAGAAGAGGGGCGTTCGTGGCTTTTCTGGAAGCAATTTCAGCCATGGATACCACACTGAGTCTACCCCAAGTTGCCTGCAGCCACGTTGAACAGAATTTACTAAAGTGAAAGGTGTACACAAGTGTTGAGCGCAGCGATGAATGGCAGGTGCTGTTACACACAAAGCAATGACACTTGTGACACACCTCTCGATGGTTAAGTAGAGTATAATCAGCATGCGCTCATCAATGACTCCTACAGCAGGGCAGGCGATAGTGAGGCTAGTGTGCGCCGTCGTTTGCAGCAATGCTGGAGACCTTTCAAGCAGCTCAATGATGAACAGTAATGTTGGATTACATACCAATGTCTAACAGCTCTTTGTATGTTTGACCTAAGACAGGGTCTGAGAGGATGGTTTGAGGAGTGATGGCAGCTTGCAGTGGAAAGCTTGCAAGCACAATCCCGTCATTGGGTTTGCGAAATCTGTAGTAAGGCCGCTTCCACCAGCTGACCTGCAAAGTCTTCTGGACCTCTTCTGAGGCAAAGACTCCCAGGCCTGCATCTGGATGCTGCAAAAGGATGACACAGGCGTCAGGCCACAGAGCTTCATTTTCTTTGCAACCAGTCAAGAAAGATGATACCTGTACAGACTCTCGAACGTCTATGGCGTCGACATCAGCGCCAACGCTGTCCAGCCACTGACGCAACATAAACGACGACTCCTCCGTGACGTGGTCTTCGACCTTTGTAGACTCAGTAAGACAGTGTGCAGGCCCTGCTTGAGCTTGCCACCAAGCAATCAAGGTGACTGTTGCTGCGGAAGACGCAGTCCAGTATCGCCAGTTTGTTGCGGTTTCCTGCAGTGTCCGCCTGGACACGCCCGTATGGCTTGCGGTGCAATAGCCTCGAGCAAGGCTCGCAGACGCAACATCTGCGCTGCTCAAAAAGGCAGCTATACTGCGTACAACAGAGAATCTTCCCAACGACATGTCGCTTGAGCTTCTCGGCACTGGCTTGCGAAGCTGCAGCTGCGCAGCACAACTGATCACAAGCACAAAAGTGCTTCAATCACCGGTACTGGCGCACCGGAAAGAGCAGCAGCTTACTGCACATGGTGTCTACTGCCAATGTCAATTGCGGGTCTCGACGATGCCTGCTCGAGCAGAGGAGGGTGAGTTGAGGAGAAACAACTTCGTAGACTTCGTTTTTAGTCTTCTTCACTTCTCCAAGTTCGGCGCGTTATTTTGCTCGGAATGCTCGGAAGACGCATTTGCTTTGTTCGGAAGATACATTCAAGAAGCTTGTTGGCTAAGCCGCTTGATATCTTTCGAAAATTGTGAAGCGGCCACAAGAGGCATTGTCCAAGAGAGCGTGAGTCGAGTCGAATAAATATCGCTGGATCACTACTGTGCTCTGAAGAGATCGCTAACAGAGAGCAACTGCCCGCTGCCGGCCACTCCTCATTGCCGAAGATGATGCGGTACTCAAAGTAAACAACCTACCACAAGGTGTAAAAACCGCAAGGGCGAGGCCTGGGTAGGGCAGGCCTGCAGTTGCACCTGAGCAGCTCAGAATACTAATGTCGAGCACGCTAAGCCACAAGGCCGATTTGGCCATCAGCAGCGGCAACTGTACTTTCATCTGGCATGCTCCGGGACTACAAGCGTCTCATCTTTCCACACTCAAGCATGATGGCTTGGTGCATACCTCGCGCTGGAACCAAAACAATCGTGTAGTTGTGACTGCCGGTGTCAGCGGCCAACTGGCCTTGAACTATGTCACTGGGACTGTGATGGGAGTACTGCCACCGCAGCTTGATAGCTCTTTGCCAGTAGTCAACACAGTCTGCTTCAGCAAGGGTTCCAAGTTTCTTGCTACTGGCTGTGCCAATAGTGAGATCAAAGTTTGGAACCTGAAACGCCAGGTATGCATTTGCAGCATTTATCAACAATGCAAAATGGAGAAGCAGCCTGACTGCTTGTCCTGAACCACTCTTAGTCATTGTGCACGCTGCAGAATGTCAGGAATGTCATCAAAGATCATAACAAAGCTGTGACAAGCATCCACTGCAGCCCTGATGATAAGCACTTTGCATCCTCCAGGTGTGCAATCTGTGCTGCTGGATGCATTCCAGGCAGCACTGCTGCACCAGCCAAAGTGCCTTGTCATCAAATGCACACTGTCTGACATGCGCCACATGTGAAAGACATTGCACTTCAATGTGTCGCTGCGTGCTTCAGCAACTTCGGTTTTATGTAAAACCTATATCAGTCCTAATCAGCCAACTTTGTGCAGTTTGAGTGGAGAGCTGTGGCTGCATCGTGTGCATGATGATGGCGCTGCTATTAGGCTACCAGCTGATGGTCCAATTGGCAAGCTCTGTGTACAGTACTCCCCTCTCGATGCAGTGCTAGTCAGCAGCTCTGAGGATGGCTCATTGAACACTTGGGATACTGCTACTTGCCAGGCGCAAGACAGCTACAGGATGTTACATAAGGTGCAAGCATGCATATGACTGACTGATGTGCCTCATTTGTATGCATGGCAGAGATGATGCGCAGTCATGGCATCCTGCCAACTTGTGATGCCCTCAATCAGTACATTGAGGTTAGAATCCCAGTCATTACATGCTATACTGTTCAAAATCCATAGCCTCACAATCCCAACTGTTGTTTGCACTGGGGCAAACCTCCTACACCTTCTTGTCAACCTTCACCATCTTGGCTGATCATGCCAACAGCATACATGCATGCAGGCTGCTGCAAGCTCGGTCAACTTTCTGACAGGCTCACATGTCCTGGCGTCTGCTGGGCTAGACCAACAGCTGATGCTGCTGGACCGAAGATCAAACAGTGTGGCTGCCTCAGTGAGTGCGCACAAGCCCCTGCACTCCATGGCATGCCGAGATGATGGGAACACCATAGCTGTTGGCACATCAGGTAGGAGCCATTTGTTCTAGCTGCTGAGTTTGAATAAGCAGCCTTGGCCTGTTCAGCTGTTTCTTTGCAATGCTCAGTAGACACATGTTGCAGTCAGAAGTTCCCCCTTACATAAAAGGCCATTGTTATGTGAAATGTCGTACACAAACCCTTGAGAGCATTCAATAGCCGGATCATGCCATATTACTTCCAGCCTTAGATGACTGCGACACACGGACTCTAGCTCATGACGCTATGTCTTTGCAGAGGGCACAGTCTTGCTGTATGACCCAAGAAAGCTGGCAACACCATGGGATCAAACAAGTTGCTCAGGCAGTGAAGTGATCAAGGACCTCCACTGGCAGCACACCATCACCTCCAAATCATCTAGGACAGCAGTCAAGGGTGGTACCAGGGACAGCCAAAGTCTGAGAAGCTCAAATGACCAAGCTGGTGTCCCACTGCATGCCTCTACGGCTCCTGACCATGCAGCAGTGCTTGCAACTCCTGCGCCCACATCTCACGTATGCCCCTGGCCTTTGCATAAGACCGTGCACCAGTTTCAGTGTGACTTGCTGCTGTTGTTATACGTGAGCTGTGGCAAATCATTCAAGTCAGGGTGGGAGTGCCACTGTCTGCCTGCATGCCTGGAAGGTGGTTTAATCTTTCCGTGTCATGATCAACATGCCTAACATTGTTTAGAGTGGGAGTGCAGTACGACTGCACAATTTGCAACAAGCACCATACTCAGCCCGAAAGACTCTTTTGAGATCACTCCAGGACAATGAGCCTGATAACCAGCATCTTGATGCATGGCACAGTTTGTCACCTCTCATCTGCTGTTTTGGTCAAGACCAAGTGTCAGTAGGCTTACTGGCACACGCAGGCAACCAATGCAGCAATGGCGGTCTTCTCGCCACTAGACACCAACATCATCCCAGGCTTCCAGTACAACAATGCAGGGACACCGCTGTCCACATTTCCCAACCTAGGACCAAGGGCTGCCCTAGCATCATGGTCCAAGAAACCTGTGGATACAGTCAACGTTCTACCAGCAGCCACTTTGGCAGGTCACGCTCAGCCTGTGCTGAGAATCGTGCTTGAGCCCTCACAACTTGTCATGCTTGAACTCTCTGTGTTCTGGTAACTCATGCTTGTCTTGCTGGCATGTGCGACGGGGAGCTCTGATGCTACTGTGAGTGTTCCTCTCATGCGTACAATACATCATTGCAGCTGGCAGGTGACTTGGGCAGAGGCACCAACTTGCTGCCAGGTCAAGAGCACTGTGCATGATGTATTACAAAATGTGGCATTGATGTGGGACTTCACATTTGTTGAACTGCAAACGCTGCAGGTGCAAGCAAGCAATCTGATGTCCAGACAGCCGGACTGCAGCTGGACTTGCAGCTACCACAGCCTCAGATGTCAGCGCAAGCTGAGACCCCAACACTCACCTTTCCCACCCCCTCTTTCAGACCCCAGCAGCGCACGCCTACTCTGACTGGCCCTGCTGTGCTTCAGCCAGAGTCCCCTAGGCTCATGCCAGCCCCTGGGGCATTCCCTGGCAGCCCCATGTCAGCAAGCCTGCCTTCTGGTGGCCCTCTGACTGGGGCAGTTGCCACAAGCCTGCCTCAGGCAACCCCTGCTTTGCCCCCAGCGTTGCCAGGCAGCCCTGTCCACGGGGTCTGGAACAGATCCAGAGACTCTTTGTTGCAACCTCAACATGCAGCCGCTCCTGCAGTTGATGGCGTTAGGAATGGCCTTGCTGATGTTGCGGCTGAGTTGATTGCTGAGACCCCTCAGATGCAAAGTAGGCTGGATCAGCAGCCGGCGAGGCAGAGTGATCATGGGCAGGAGGATGTCTTTGATCACAGAAGCTTGCTGAACTCAGCATCAGAGTCTGATGCAATGCTTGCGGTGAGCTCGCAGTACCCATTTCCATGGCAGATTCTGCAGCTGCACGACTGGCATCGTTGGCTCTGACCTGTGCTGATGAAGGGCTACATACAGACTGATTGCCCAAGCATCATCACCCCAGTCCTTTGAAAAAGCTTGCCAGTCAATATACATAGCCATGCTGAACGCCTTGGTCAGTTTCGCTCATATACCATGTCTCAGGCAATGATGCAAACAGCTTCAGCAAGAGTTGTCAGATGGCCTAATACAATGTTGCAGGCTGTTCAGCAAGTTGTGGAGGACAGGCTGATGAGCCTGCGCGAAGACATGGAAGCATCACAGCAGCAGGTCACTGGTCAGTTTGCTCAGCATCAGGTATTACATCACATCATGCATGCTGTGCTAATACAACATTGACCTCTGTCATTGCACAGCTTCTCCATGACTATGACAATGACATCGTATGGCTACTTCATGACTATCTTAGCTGATATGCCCTGATGCTCATCTCAGGCCACTCATGCCATGCACCTGCCCAAACTCAGTCTTTGCTGATGTTTGCTGACCATGCTTTACACGCTGCCTATCTCCAGCTGTCTTCTGTGCAATGCTTTGCATTCAGCCAACGCACAAAAGAGAGTTTGAGATGCCATCACTGAAACCTGCTTGATGTCATTTTCTGCCCTCGGTTCCGCAGGCTGAGCTGCTTCATGTGGTTGAAGCGCTGGCAAGCAAACAAAACACCATTGTAGCAAGGTTGGACAGGCTGACAGACCAGCTACAGCAACTACTCACAAAGCAGGCGTCAACAATGTTGTTGTAAGGTGCAAGGCTGCAATGCGCCTTGCAATCAGATCGCAATGCCGCTATTGTCTCAGGCCAATGGTAGCTGCTGCTTGATTTCTGATAGCTAGCATAATTGGTGCTCAACGTCAGCTCACATGCATGGCAGGCATTAGGACCTGAAACTTGCTTTCAATGTGTTCTTGTCTGTCTCTTGAAGATGTACCTGAGTTCTGGAGACCAATGAGTGCAAGAAGTGTTTGCTGAATATTCAGTTGGCAGGTATCTTGCCAAGGCCGCACTGATGAGCAGAGTCCTTTGAAGTGCATTTTCTTGATCGGTTAGATCTCAGACATGCATTGCCAGGAATGCACTGAACTGCAGAGCTGCAGCACATTGTCTGGATCACAGTAACAGTGTGTATGCAATCATTGATTTGCTTTTGACAGAGCCAGGGCTCTGCATCTCAGGTGTCAACTCTGATACATGTGTATTTGGAAATGGCTTTTTGACCTGGTTGAGCAAATGCAGCAGTCTCACAGCAGTTGATCCATGCTCTGAGGTTGTCGCAAACTCTGATATGCACAGCCTTTCGCAAACGTTGCCATTTTGGAACTGATTTACCAAGGGTTGGAAATAGAACGCTGATGAGTCGAGGCAGGGTACACGCAGCAATGAAAGCACGACAACATGACAAGCTCAATGGACAGTACTGTATGCTAGCCCTTCAAAACAGCAAAGGCTTGGGTCTGTTTGGCCACTGCATCATGTTTGAAAGACATCAACACCATGTATGGCGCTGACATTTCAAGGCAACTTTATCAGTATAAGTCACGCAGCTTGACTGCTGTCAGACCATGGTATGTGCAAAACTCATGTCAAAACAGTCGCTAACAGTATCTATGTAGCACTTACACACATCTCATATCTAGTCATGAAACCCATTAGTCTGCTGAAAGGGCGGCTGTTGTCAAATCTTTTCATTGCTTTGGCACTAGATTCTCCCGCTGCTCCACACATCCCTGAAATGCTGCCGCTGAATGTGACAGTCGCAAAACTAAACAACAGTCATGCGTACACCCAGACTCATTGCCTCAACCAGTCCCTCTGCTGTTAGGAGTGAGCTGGCTGAGTTTTGACCTGTGACAATGCTGCCAGATCGTGTAGCAAACGGCCTTGTGTCACTTGTTCCTTGCCTGAAGACAGCCCCGTACTTCCTCAATTTGGCCTCAATTGAGAAAGGCACCATGCCACCCGCTCCCAATAGCTCTTCCTCTGTGTCTGTTGTCCCAGTCATCTGAGCACAGACAGAACATGTCAAACAAAATTTGATATTTATTTAATATTTGCAGCAGGTCACAGGTGCATGGGGTGAGTCACTCAAGCAACCTGATTCAGCTCATGCAACTGCAGCAGAGTCATGCTCAAGCGAGTGTACAGCACAAGCATGATGACAAAGCCTGAAGAGCTGATCCTGAAGGCCATTACACATGAATAAACAGCATACCTGCTTGCCAGCAACAATGAAGTTGCCTCTGTCATCTGTTACATTGCACAGTGCTGCCACTCCATGGCCAACAGCTGCCACCATCTTGCCTGCTCTCAATGACTCTTGTACCACTCTGATGATCTCGCTGTTGTACACTCCATCCCACATGATACCAAGACCATCCACAATGTAGACTCCATCGAATTCAGCACCGTCAATGTAGACAATGCTTGCTGTGGTGTTGACTCTGGCCATGATGAAGTCTGCAATGACAAGGGGAAGTCAGGGCTTGCCATTGTCATACTGTTCAGATGCGGGACTCAAAAAACATTGATGCGTAATCCAGTGCAGCGTTTTTTTTTGCTGTATGATGAATGTGCTGCTTTCTCACAAGCAAGCTGGAAGCTGACAGGCTGGTCTCCTGTTTAGCTGATGTTGCTTTTGTTCAGCTGTGATATCAGGTAGCTGAGAATTGAGGCTATAATGACAGCTGAGTTGTGAGGCTGTACCATCTGTCAGGCCCTTTTTGACCACTGTGGTAAGGTATGGTGTGACCACGCTCTTGGGGTCAATAGGAAGTTTCCCTCCCTTCACTGAAGCCAGGGTGACCTCGTAACCTTTTCTGGTGAAAAAGTAGTATGCTGAGAACAAGCTCTCGGCCCTGCAGGGTATGCACACGAGGTCCAGAGAAGATACACACGGCCTTGCACACAGCGTGCAGCGTCGTTGCTTGCGGGGTGGCACTTGTCATTCGGACACCAGCTACTTATCGAGTCGTGTGAGCGAACTGAGGATCTGGGCGGAGCTACACACGCACGACTGCAGGATGCGGACGGACTGCGTAGCTACTTGCTTGACAACGAGACTATGAAAAACCTGCAAGACCTTTCAAACTCACCAGACACCTGTCTCGCGGTCTGAGTCCCCGAGTCTGGGATTGCTTGTGCAAACCAGCAATATCCGTTGTGACTCAACACGTCCGTTTCTGCGCGCCATCGCGATGAGCAACAGATGTGTCTATAATCTAGTCTCAATGTCTTTCCGACAGCAAACAGAACTTTCGACAGCTTGTCGATGAGACGTTGTTACTTCCGGCGCAGCGCAAAAATGCGTTGACCTGGCCGCTCCGCGTGCAGCGGTGGCTTTGGGCAGCGTCAGCTGAATTCAGGTGAATTTAGATGGATTTAGCTGAACGGCACTGGGGAAAATTATCATTCATTCTCTCTGCCGTCAGCAGCCGTCATGGGCCGCAGCTCAGTAAAGTAGGAGAACGAGTGAGCTGTGCCAGGTCCGAACAAGCGCAATTTGACATAGAGCAGGCCAAGATTCTGTTTGCACGAGACAACGCAGCAGTTATAAAATTTTGATAGGTAGTCGCACCGAACATCTTCGCGACTGTACAGTCGACACAGTACTCCGTAGATCTCAGATCTCTGTCGTAGACTTGCAAACATGCAGCCTATGACTAGAACTGAGGACCCTGAGCTTGGCCCCGCTGTGTCCAAATACCCCCCATCTTCTGGATACGGCAATGCTCACGCTCGCAACCACACTTACGGTCATATGCATAGAGACAACAAGTACGCTTCTGCCACTCCCGAGGCCGTCGACGGGCTATACCCCAGCGGCTTTCCCAGACAGACCGTGACACCACGCAAGACCAGCCGGACTGCAGACCGTATGCTCTGGAGGTTCAAGCAGGACCCTGACGTGGAGGTCAGGCCGGTTATCCCCGGCACAATGGTGAGGAGGACTCTTCGTCCATGCTTATGACTAAGGGTTTCGGACTTTGCTGTGCTGTACTATACACATGCACATGATGGCTCCTCGTCTCACAGTGGTTTTGCAAGGCTGTAACTAGCTTCAGGGGATGCACCTGGAAGCAAAGCCATGACTTCTGTAACATGTACCGCCTACCCTGCAGACAGATGCAGAGGCCAGGGTGCGTGCAGAGCAGGGTCCCCTGTTCAAGCCCAAGACACCTGAGTATGAGTATGAGATTGGCAGCAGGCACAGGAAGGCCGAGAGCCAGGCACTGTCCAAGATCGTCCAGAAGCGTGAGGAGACTGCAAGCATCCCTGCATACGACGAGGCTGGCCAGCAGGTGTGCACCCTCTCCTTTTTTTGTCAACACAACCAGCACATGCAACATCGATGATGGCACATTGCTGCAGTTTCAGCCATGACATAGTTGCTGAATGTTTGACTGATTGTCTAACAGGGCTGATCAGCACTTTTGAAATAGTAGGTGTGCATGTAAATTCACTGATGTGTTTTCGTGTCTGGTGTGCTGGGCAGGAGCTGATGTACATCATCAATGCCATGAGAACAGCAACTTGAGACTTTTGCATCTGGTCATGCATGCGGTCATATTCACTGCAGCACTGTTGTACTATGGCAGGTTTCATGACTTTTGTGAACCCAATGCATGTGGTGGTTGCCTAATAGAATGCTTTGCATGTAGGAAGCAAGTCTTGTCTGTATGATCTCACTGAACTGAACCTCTTGTCTGTTGGGTCCTCCCCCCCACCTAAACACCCAGGACGTTTTGTATATTTCATTTTTATATCTTACAGTCTGGGGTGTGGAGCCATTCGTGACTCATCAGACATCCTGGTTTGGTGTATGGGTATGGTGTACAGGTGTATGTGGTGTGCGACAAAATCAAGCTGGTGGGTCAATATATATTGATTGATTGACACCCCTCATCTACCTCTTTGCAGTGGGAGCAAGCCCGTGCCAAAATCTCAGAGGCAGAGAGGGAGGCCAAGCAGGTTGAGTACAAGATGCGCGAGGCAGCCGACCTAGCTCGCCGCAGCAATGAGGCTCGCTCAGAGGCCGAGCAGGCCATGCAGCTTGAGCAGGAAACTAGATCTGCTGCCAAGGATCTGCCAGGGCGCACACGTGCTTACCTCTATGACACCAGGTGAACTCACAGCTGCGCACCACTTATGGGTTTTGTCTTTGCTCATGAAGGAAGAAGTGCAACCTGGCTGTTTCAATAGCTGAGTCAGGCTGCTGGCTCATGCTGAGCCCTGCTGCTCAGTCAGGCTGATGACATTTACAGGAATTGGTCATGTGTGGTAGGTTTTGTGAAAAACAGTTTCATGACAGCCTTAACCACCACATGATTGTAGCAGAAGTTGCAATTTTGACTAGAAGTAGTCGTGTTTAGAATCTATATTGTTCTGACTGTCACATCAATTGCATACATTTTACAGCATTCCCTATGCTGTGAACACATGCCAGACCAGACTCATGCACATGCAATTGTTGCAGCTACAGATTCTGGACCTTGTGATAATTTGTGATGGACCTTGTGATACCAGGCACAGTGACTCCAGCTGCTACTGCACTAATGCACAGAACCACAAGCGACAATGCTTTAGAGACTTGTCTCTGCAGCTGGCATGTACTATACACTCCTCTGTTGGCACCACTATCAGGCCACCATCAGCCAAAAACACCTCTCTATTAATACACAAGCATACACACCTGAGCAGTCTTGTGCCTGGATCATGTGCAAAATGGCACCGTCTGGAGCCATGCATGTACACATGTGTGCACTCAATAACATGCCCAACATGCTGCATGTATCACTGCAGGCTGGTACTGTCTCATGCCACACATGCAACTCGTGCAAAGCTGCAGATGCTGATGTGCTGCAAGCATGACTTTAGGATGGTTGCATGTCATGCCATACACGCAACCCGTGCAAAGCTGCAGATGCTGATGTGCTGTATGTATGACTGCAGGATGGCACTGTCTCATGCCATAACCTGTGCAAAGCTGCATATGCTGATGTGCTGCATGTATGACTGCAGGATGGCATTGTCTGATGCCAAGGGTGATGTTGATGACCGAGTGCGTGACCTGGCTGCCTCTGAGAGGGAGCTGGAGAAGGCCGACTTTGACCTGCGCTACAAGACCCACGAGGCCAAGCTGGTCAACAAGGCAGCTGTTGCCAAACGGACTGAAGTTGGCGAGGTACACAAGTTTTGCCATGCTGTTGTATGATTTGCATGCAGCAGCACAGCATGTGGACAGTGCCCCACCCATTGGCGTTTTGCTTTATGGTTTGCAGCAGCACAGTGTACAAGCAACAGCATTTCATGCTCGATACCATCTGCTGGATGCCCTTTTGTCTCCAGTGGTCTGCTTCCTGCTTAGCATGGTGATATATTTCAATGTACAGTTGTCATTCGTGTATTCGCAGGCTGCTTGGCTTGGTCATACAGAAATTGCAGATGTTTTCATATAAATTAGGACCAGCCAACTTGGCATGCTTGACTGCTGCACGCATTGGCATTCATATTGACTCGCCATTCACACCTGTGCAGGTTGAGAGGTTGGTCGCCAAGCTAGAGCAGCTGAGGAGTGACGCCAACATGGCGGAGGAGAGGGCAGCCTCAGTGTCTGAGGAGGCCAAGGAGCTGGCCCAGGCTCTGGAGGAGAGGCGCAACCAGCTGGACCAGCGTGCCCAGAACCTGGTCATGGCTCGCAACAAGGTGGACAAGCTGGCACAGGTCAGTTGAGCCTCTGAGACAAAAGGGAATGCTGTTTGGGACGCAAGTTTTCTGCATGTTTGCTGTACATTGTGGGACACAGCTGGAGCAATGGTCAGATCATGTCACTCGTGTCTAGCTTGATGTGTTTGGTAGCAGTCAGTTTTGCACAAAACCTCTGTTGTACAACTTGCGCCTGGGCAACAATCTGTGCATATGCGCCTTACTGATGTAGGCTGCTCTGTACTAACCTAAGCGGTACTCACTTGCATGTGCTTTGCGCAGCCTGCAGGAAGTTGCACTCCCTTCAGTCTGAATCAAAGTAACACCAAGTCTGACTCTGCTTCTGATCTGGCCTTCTGATTGGTACAGGAGTATGCAGCTGCAACAGCGGAGGCAGAGATGGCAGAGGCCAAGGCTGTGAGGCAGGGCGAGGAGGCTGAAGCCTTCAAACGCATTGCTGATGAGAAGCGCCTGCTGGCCTACCAGCTGGCTGACAAGTGGACTGGTCAGACTCTTTCTTTTCGTGTCTGTTCAAAAATTGACAACAATTCCTGCATGACTTGTGCCTGGCATCCGAATGAGCCTGCGTCTGTGCACAACTCCTTGTTTCCTCTCTGTGAAGTGTGTGGGAGGCCTCCTGGGCGGTTGGGGATGCTTTCAGTGAGTAGACTGCCAATCCAGTGAGGTGGTTTTGTCAGCATGAGCAGCTCCAGTTCTGATCTTGGTCAGCAGCAGCTTCAGTGTGCTGCTGACACAACGGCGATACTGGATTTAGCTAAGCTAACAAAGACAGTCATAATGATCAGCTGTTACACCGCCTTTGGCAGCTTAGCCAAGTCTAGTGTTGGGGTTTGTCAGCAGCATGCTGAAGCTTCTGCTGCCTGGAATTGGAATAGGAGGCGGCAGTGACACCGTACTGAGTCAAAAACTTGTTCAGAAGCAACTTTCTTCTGGTGCAAGCATTCAGCATTCTATGCAACTCAACAAGGCCTCAAGACCGCATGCTGGCAGCGTGCAGATCTGTTAATGCAGAGGTGTGTTTTTGATCACATGCACACACCTGCATTTACTTCCTGATCAAGCACTGCCCTGCCTTTGTTGTCCATACATAGTCTCAAGGAAATATGGCCTTTTTACTTACAACCTCTGCCTTTTGACTTCCAACCTCTGCCTTTCGGCTCACAAAGTCTGCCTTTCAATGCAGATGCCAAGAAGGAGGCAGAGGCAGCCAAGGAGCGCGAGGTTGCCTTGTGGCAGGAGGCCCTGGAGACTGGGCAGAAGGTGCACCCCTTGACTGAGGAGACCCTGAACAAGCACATGCAGGGACCCATCATCATTGAGGATGAGAGGAACAATGGTGGCAACCAGCAGGTGTGTAGCTGCCTAGCAGCATGGCTCTTTTCCTTGCCTGGCATGTGCTCTCCAGAGTGCTGTGTGTGCCTATTACAGCCCTGTCATGCTGCCTTTCAGCATGCTGTGACCCTGTTGCCTGTTGTCCTGTCATGTTACCCAGTAACTTGTTTTCCTGAGCCCAAGCAGAATACAGGGAGCTTCTCTGTGGAGTGTGTTTCATGTGATCTGCTTTGCAGCACCAGTCACTCACAGTGTTGTTTGTCTGCGCGATCTAATGATGCAATGATGCGATGTGCAGACGCCGTGGTCAAATGCAGACGTGTTGCTGCTGCTGTTCCAATATGGTAGCCATGCTATGATCTGAAGCTGCTGAAAATTTTGCTGCAAAGTGTGCTGGCCAGATGGTGACTTGCTGTCCTGATCACAGTCATGTGTGATGCAGAACCAGGACCAAGGGCAAGATCAGGGCTACCAGGGTCAGGGGCAGAGCCAGGGCCAGGGCCAGGGTCAGGGTCAGGGTCAGGGACAGAATGACCAGCAGTATGGAGGACAGGGACAGACTGTTGTCTAAGCTTCTACTGCAGTTGCAGACAGCAGTATTGAGGGCAGTTTTTGACAAGTCTTCAGGCAGCAAAGTATGGCTGACAAAAACGGAGGATTGCTGCTGAGGCAGCGTATTTGTGGCTGCAATGATCTGGACCATCAAGATCTGACATCTCGGGTAGAAGAATCTATGTTGTGTTAGGCAGTGATGACAGTATGCTAGCAGGTTAACAAGCGCAACTTTTGACATGACTGCAGCAAGTGCAACCTTTGACCATGTTGTGCTACTGATGTGTTCCTTATGTTCTGACATGTTTATTGACACTTTGTATTGCCACGCTTACATGAAATCCTGTCAAGCTGTAAATAAATTTGCTGCAGCACTATAACCAGATTGCAACGAGTGACTACTGACTCCAGGGGCACGCGTGCAATTTCGCCGTCATCAACTTGCGTTGCGTAAGCAATCGTCCCCAGAATGAGAGGCCATGTAAGACGGTCCCCTGGACAATCCCGAGAGTATCAGGCGAAACAACATCGCATGCTGAGGAGGGCTGTGGGGGCAGCTGGTACATTATGCAGTACATGCTTGGTTTTTTCCCATTTGTTGGGGATCACTCCATATGCCCACCATTTGCTTGGGATCACTGTGGTGTGCGCTTGTGGCGTGCGGCATCTAACTTGACCCATACTCGGCGCCGGATACTCGATTCTGGTTGGTACTTAGCTCTGAGCCAGAGTCTGAGTCTGGTTTGGAGTCATTGGTAATTCAGCCAATGCCTTAGTAATACTGGTTCCTGAAGCCCCTATTGCAGAGCTTGCCAAGTGGCAGTCTCTGTGACAAAGTAGCGGAGAAGAGCCAGTACTACTATCAAGAACGAGAGTTGTGCAGGATTCGTGCGCCAGGACTGCAGCGGCGTCAGACAAGTTCAAAGGCAAACGTCTATACTAACCTGAATAGTCTGTTTTCTGGTCGATCTGAGTGCTTCCTCCTGTGGCTTGTGTAGCTGATCCCTCACGAACTGCAAAGACCCCAATGGCGTGTCAGGAGGCCCCCGTCAGTGCGTCGCAGTTATTGTCTGTGGAACTATGGGCAAAAGTATTTACCTACATCTATGAAGAATCCACGGACCTACTTGCCATCCCAGGGTCCAGTTCGAATTGCTGCTTGATGCATACCTTGAATCAAGCAAACTTCCAGAAGCTCCGTCTAGTATGCAAGGCCTTTGACACAGCTTTCGATCGTGAAACCTTCACACGTCACTTGGTTATTCCCAAGCTAAAGTCTGATCAGTCTCTGCCAAGTCTCCTGGAGTTTGTCCGGCACCATCGAGGGTCACTTGTGGCAGTCATTTCAGGCTTTGGGAGTGCACCTGTCGACTCAGTTCTGGCTGCACTGTCTTCTGCGTCTGCCCCAAACCTCACTGCGCTTGCATTTACAGACATCTCTCGCAGCTCTATGCATAGGCTGTCTGCATTTACCACTGTGACTTCGATCTCGCTAGCAACACCATTTGCAGCATCGACAGCGCTATGTGCCCTCAAATATTTGCCTAGCTTGACCTTTCTATTCCTGTCTGGTCTTTTTGACCACCTGTCTGCCGCTGTATCCCTGACGGAACTGAAGCTCTCTTCAGCTTTTGTGACAACTTGTGAGTGCAGTTTTGTTACTTCCTTGCGCAAGCTCGCCATCACTGGAAGTCTCCTGCTGGGCATACACCCAAAGGGTCTTTCTGCTTGCAATCAATTGGAGGTCGTCATGTGCCGTGAAAGCCATGTCCCAGCTCTGCAAAGACCAGATAGCTTTTGTTGCGATATAGAGACTGCCACCCAGAGCCCAGCTGGCTGGTCTTCAGCGTCACATCTAACCTCTTTATGCATAGAGGTGGATTGCAGCCCGGGAGATCACATTGATCTGCAGTGGGTCTTCCAGATTACCAGCCTGCGTCATCTAGATTTGGATTGCTTGAGGAGTGTGCACGTGCCTGACGAGCTCACTTTGCTGACACACCTGACATACCTGAAGATCTGGCAATCCACTGATCCTGATAAGCGCTTTTGTACATCATTCAAGGTGAACTGGCAAGCCATGCAGAATTTGCATGTGCTCAAGATTTGTGGTATGTACCGCTTTGGGCGAAGCATTTTAGGCCTTGTTCAACTGACCAAGCTAAAAGCAGTACATTTTGTAGGGTGTTCTCCGTTTGACAACACATCTGCTGGCTGCATGACTGCCCTAGCACATGCTTTGGGTGCTCACTGTCCTCAGGTAGAAGTCTGGGTCAATGCAGATACAATGTATGACCTGATTGCGTCTCCGTATGAAGACAGCAGCACTGATGACAATTAGGGTGATGTTTGCTGTACTGTTATATGGTTTCTTGTCTGACCTTTTGTAACGTAGACACAGGCACAAACCGTCTTTATAGTATTGTATATGGGCACAAAGTAGGTAAACTGTTGAATGATTGTGCGTTTGAGGCGATTGGAGCATGACATTGTCCTGTTGTAGTACGTCGTCACCTTTAATGGCAAGATGCCATTTGACATGGTGGCCTGGATGATATTATTTGCTGTCATAAAACATCCCGACAGTACATGTCATGTGCATGCCTTGAAACAGTAGAAATATCAGTGCTTTCGCTTGATGATGATGGGCTCCCTCCTTGGGTATTGCCACCGCATGTTGACAACCCCGTGGGGCTCAGTCTGATGAAAAATATCAGTGCTTCCGCATGCTGTGCCCTGGTTGCCTATTGTCCTGTCATATTACTCAGTAAGTAGTATCCCTGAGCCCAAGCAAAATGCAGGGAGCTCTTCTGTGTAGTGTGTCTCATGTGGTCTGCTTTGCAGCAGCAGTCATTTCAAGTGTTGATTGTCTGCACCATCTAATGTTGCAATGATGTATGTACAGACGCCTTGGCCAAATGCAGACATGTTGCTGCTGTTCCAATATGATAGCCATGCTGGGTTCTGAAGCTGCTGGAAATTTGCTGCAAAGTGTGCTGGCCAGATGGCGACTTGCTGTCCTGATCACAGTCATGTGTGATGCAGAACCAGGATCAGGGGCAAGATCAGGGCTACCAGGGTCAGGGGCAGAGCCAGCTGGCCCTGCAGGGCCAGGGCCAGGGTCAGGGACAGAATGACCAGCAGTATGGAGGACAGGGACAGACTGTTGTCTAAGCTCCTACTGCAGTTGCAGACAGCAGTGTTGAGGGCACTTTTTGACAAGTCTCCAGGCAGCAAAGTATGGCTGACAACAAGAGAGGATTGCTGCGCATTTGTGGCTGGACCATCAAGATTTGACATCTCGGGTAGAAGAATCTATGTTGTGTTAGGCAGTGATGACAGTGTGCTAGCAGGCTAACAACCTTTGACATGACTGCAGCAAGTGCAACCTTTGACCATGTTGTGCTACTGATGTTTTCCTTATGTTCTGACATGTTTATTGACACTTTGCATTGCCACGCGCAGCGGTTACATTGAATTATGTCAAGCTGTTAACAAATTGCCACAGCACTACAGCCAGAATGCAACGATCGACACAGTAAATGCCAGGTGGCACGCGTGCATCAAATTGCAACCTACCTTGCAATGACCCTCACAATGACTGAAAATGCAAAAGGATCCCCTGGACAATCCCGAGTGATGTGCTCCCTCTTGCTACTCGCGAAAAACACCTAGTGTTGCAGCGTTCTGCAGCGTTAAGGCTGCAGCGGATTACAGTAGCTCCAAGGCAAGCGATTGTACTGGCCTAAACAGTGTGTGTTCTGTTTGATCTGAGTCTTTTGTGTGGCTGAACTTTTTCGAAATTGTAGGGATCCCGATGGCGTGTCAGGAGGCTCCCGTCAGTGCGTCGCATTTGTTGTCTATGGAAATGTGGGCAAAAGTATTTAGCTACATCTTTGAAGAACCTACGGACCTGCTTGCCTTCCCATGTTCAGACCCCTATTGCTTCTTGGTGCATCAAGCAAACTTTCAAAAGCTGCGTCTAGTGTGCAAGGCCTTCAACACGACTTTCGATGAAGAGAGCTTCACGCGTCACCTGGCTATTCCTATGCTCCAGTCTGATCAGTCTCTGCCAAGTCTCCTGAAGTATGTGCGGCACCACCAAAGGTCACTCGTGGCAATAACTTCAGGCTTTGGGAGAGCACCTATCGATTCGGCCTGGCTGCACTGTCTTCTGGCCCTGCCCCACAACTCACTGAGCTTGCGTTTACAGATATGCCTGGCAGCTCTATGCATAGGCTGTCTGCATTTACCACCGTGACTTCGATCTCACTGGCAACACAAACTGCAGCGATAGACCTATGTGCCCTCAAATCTTTGCCTAGCTTGACTGTACTGTTCCTGTCTGGTACTTTTGACAACCTGTCTGCTGCTGCATCCCTGACTGAACTGAGACTCTTTGCAGCTGTTGTGATAACTTCTGAGTGCAGTTTCGTTACATCTCTGCGTAAGCTCAACATCACCCGCAGCCTCCTGGCAGACATCCACCCAAAGGGTCTTTCTGCTTGCAATCAGTTGGAGGTGGTCATCTGCCGTGAAAGCCATATCACAGCCAAGCAAAGATCCGACAGTCTTTGTTGCAATGTAGAGACTGCCACTGTGAGCCCAGCTGCCTGGTCTTCAGCATCACGTCTGACTACTTTATGCATACAATTGGATTGCAGCCCCGGAGATTACATCGATCTGCAGTGGGTCTTTCAGATTACCAGCCTGCGTCATCTAGATCTGGATTGCTTGAGGAGTGTGCATGTCCCTGATGAGCTTACTTTGCTTACACAGCTGACATACCTGAGGATTGGGCAATCCACTGATCCTGATAAGCGCCTTTGTACATCGTTTAAGGTGAACTGGCAAGCCATGCAGAGTTTGCAAGTGCTCAAGATTTGTGGTATGTACCGATTTGGGCAAAGCATTTTAGGCCTTGTTCAACTGACCAAGCTTAAGGAAGTACATTTTGTAGGGTGTTCTCCGGTTGGCAACACATCTGCTGGCTGCATGACTGCCCTAGCGCATGCTTTGGGTGCTTGCTGTCCTCAGGTAAAATTATGGCCCATACTGTATGGGTCATTGGTTGCCTCTGCGTATGAAGACAGCAGTACTGATGACAAATAGGGAGGTGTTCACTGTACTGTTGTAGGGTTTCTGGTCTGACCTTCTGTAACGTATACACAGGCACGAACCATCTTTACAGTATTGTATATGGGCAGAAAGTACGTGTGTGCGTCTGAGGCGATTGGGACATGTCCTGAGATTGTACGTCGTCACCTTCAATGGCATCAATTGACATGGTGGCTTAGATGTTATTTGCTGTCATAAATACTCCCGATAGTGCATGTGATGCGCATGCCATGAAACAGTAGAAATATCTATGCTGCTTGACTGCATGCAGCACATATCTTGTTGCATTCTCACTGCTCCACTTCACTACAAGTACTGTCCTGTGACTCACTATCAGACTGATCAGATACAAGGCCCGCAGGAACAAAAGCAGCTGCTGTCACAATACTGCCTGCATTTGCTTCCAGGTTCTCCTCATCAAGAGGGAAAAGATCGAACCCATTGTGGTCTATTGCAACAGCATGCACAGCTGAAGGGCCTGTTAGCTGCAAGCCATATGTCTCCAGCACATCATCCACCTGCATGAAACGAGCTTGTTGATCCTGCAGTGTCTTTCGAAGTTCTGCAGGGTCTTCTGAAGTTCAGCAGAGAAACTTCATGAGGTGAAGTCACTGGACCACCCTGAATGGTAAGTATCGGCGCATGCATATGGCCTGCACTGTCTGTGCTGAAATGCATCATGGGCAGCTAAGCTCAAACAAGCCACAGGCCTCGCAAATCCACAAGTGCTTGTCTCACCGACACAGGTGACTCATCCCAGCCTGCAATGCTGATGGCAGGCACCCCAACCTGCTGTGCCTTTGCATCAGATTCAGGAAGCTGCGTCACATGACACGCCTGATCAGAACACAGCTGCTGATGAGCTTCCTCCTGGTCTTCCAGCCCTGCTTTGACACCACCATCTGACTGCAAAACAGCCCCTTCAGCCTCAGGCTTATCCTGATGGCTTTCTTGAGACTGATCAGGTCTGTCTGGCATTTCACCAGTAGCAGCTTTGCCTGGTTCAATAGCCTCTGATGTGTGTGGGCTGACAGACTTGGTGTCATTGCTCAAGGGAGGCGCTAGATTCAGCTGCTGTAGGTCAGAGGGGAGGTCAGTGCCGGAGCTGGCAGGCTTGCCGTTGCTTGAGGTCTTGTGAGGATGTGATGCAGTAGCGCAGCTGCTCAAGGAATGTCGCTTGATGACCTCAGCAGGAATGGCATTCACATCCTGCACAAATCATGATGATGATTGATGCAAGCTCTATTGCCACACATCAGATCTACATCAAGGAACGTAGTGGAAGACTTGCATTCCTCCACTGAGGCAACATCACAAGGTCTCATGTGATCATGACCTGATCTTTCTATGACAATGATCATGCTTCTGCTGTGCATTGCCAGGGCAGAATCAGAGGCAACAAATTGAGATCCTGTGTGGGGGACATGAACATTGTGCAAGCGCAGGTCAAGCTTGTGTGACAAATCAAAAAGCAGCCATCAAACAGCTGTACATAGCTAACATACCTAACTCATCATGAGCTGGAAAAGCCTTTAGTTTATCATCAATTTATCATTAAATAATCACCTGTGGTTTCTCTGCCCACCAATTGATGAGCATGGTCATGCGTGGTTTCTTGCTGGAAGAGCCCAGCACTCCATGCCCTAGCCTCCCATCAAACAAGACATAGTTGTTTCTACAGGGGAAGATCAGGGCTGTTCTGCCAGGGCTGTCTGGGACTGCCTTGCCCTGCTCAGCATCAAACTGCTGGTCAATGACAGCAGTGGGACCTGCAGGGTAGCATGCAGTTGTCTGCTTGTCATGGACAGTGGTGCTGAGTACAGCACTTCATGAATAGCCTGTGGCAAAAGCTGCAGCTGTGGATTTGCTGAGTTCAGCAATGCAGACTGCGCCATGGGATGGACGGAGCAGTCTGCACAGCAGAGACAGGTCACTGTAGTTGCAAAACACCATGCATGCTGCTGGTCAGACAGCCGGGTTCTGATTTCTAGCAGGCGCCTTCAGAATCTTTGCACATATTGTGCAGCAACACAATGTAAAGCTGAGAAGCCGGACATGTCAAAGTATTCCTGGCAGTATCAGCACTTCTCTGATTTCAAATCTTGCTCACCTAGGCGTGCTGTTGCGCAGTTACCAGTCAAATATAGGACAGAGGACAGAATCGGCTGAATCATTTGGTGCTTCTCCTTCATCGCATGCTCATCTTTGTCAAAATGGAATGCAAGCCCCTTGCCAGGCTCATACACCTGCAGGTATTTGTGTGAATCTGAGCAATGTGTGCAGTACACAATCTGTTGTGATGACATGCCACACACACCACAAGTTGTCAAGACAGCTGTCAGAGTCAAGCAGGTATCACAGTACAGTGCAAGCACCAGGTGAAGTCTGCATGGCCACCTGCACCCACCACTCTGCTCCAGCCCATGACTTTGGCAGCTTGTCGCCGACAATACTGTCGTGTATGCTGGAAATTACATCCTCCCAGACAGTCTGAGTCGATCGGTTCTGAACTCCGTCCTGAGAGCAAGTGAAATAGTGTGTTTGGAAGCGACCACATGTCGCATGCGGACAATGCTCAGCATTGAATGCTGTGGTGATCCACTACAGCTGTCAATGACCTACTTTTGTTGTCCAGAAGTTATCACACTCAGCGATTGCGCTCGCTTCTCGGCAGAGGACGTCCAACATCTGATCGGGAACAGCGTGCCTGAAAACTGCTGCAAAGTCATGGGGCCATTTGATGCGAGATTCGGTCATGATGTCGGCAGAGATCGAGCGCAGGTAATCAATCAAGACCCGCCTGCATCTTCATTCATGGAGAATGCACCCGGCTGGCGTTAGGACTGGTGGCGTTACTGGCGGCTTCTATCGCTACACCTTGACTCAATGACTTGCAATCCTTCAGCATTACTGCTGGTCAAGGGTGACAAAGCAGCTGACAACACGCTGTGGCTCCAAGTTACATGTAGAAGGATTGTCTTTCAAACTAGACCCATGACTTAGTAATGGTGGTCGCAGAGGTCACTCTAGAGCAACTGTTGCACTGGCAGTTCAACGACTTCATTGCCGTGAATGTAATCAAAGGAAGCTAATGTGGTAAACACCCCATCAATACAGGTACTCTACCCATATCAGGGTCAAAGCGGAGTAAGCAAGCTGCTGAAGCACTCTTCACTTGTTTTTGCAAACAAAGACATCTAGTCAAAGCTGCAGCAGGTATCCTACAGGCTGCTTCTAGATACACGCAATGCAAAGCGCAACTCCCAAATGATATCCCAACTTGGTAGAGTTGTGAGCTGGCCACAGCAACGCTGTCAGTACACCCCATCACCTCCAGCGTGGTCGCTGCTGGGGGTGCAGGACACTGTGGGCCTCTGCCACAGCACTAGTCCTAGCAACCCTCTGGTTTGCTGACCGCATCTGTCTGTTCTTGTCGAACTCCTCAACAAATTTAGCTGGCACGACGGCACACTGGCCACTGTCTCCAAAGAAACGGACATGCACTCCAGAGTGCATTGCTGACCCATAGGTGTCACGCAAGGCTGGCAGCTGACCGGGGTCTGGTTGAGTCACCTGCACAATCAGAGCAGCATTGTCACTTGGCATGCCTAGCTGCTGAGAAATTTGGCTGGCCAAAAGTGATCTTCACTGATTTGTGCACTCAGTGTGAGCTGAGTGTGGCATTCACCATTGAGGTTCACCACGCTGGTTCATCACAATGATCACAGACTCTGTGCACAGAAAGGAATATACAGTCTGTTCTGTCACGGACGCATCACATGGCTAGAGAGACCACCATATCGGATGGAAACTTCCTGACATTCAAAACGAGAATGCAAGACAGAGTGAATGGTGGCAGGGGAAGTATGACTCCTGTTGTAGGGGCTCAAGCCGAGTGCACACATGAGGAGTTACCTGTGCAGGCCACCATGGGTGGTTGCCACACTTGGCCCACACCACATCACCTGTCTTGACTTTGCCACCTTCCATGCTGCAATCCCTCTGCTCCTTCTTGTGTCTCTTGAAGGCCTGAGGTGGCAGCTCCTCCAGATCAGGTGTGTCAGGGTCTTCAACAGGAGTCTCCTCTACCTGCTGCTGCTCTGTGAGACCGTGCTCTGCCCTGTGGCGCTTCTTGCCTCTGGCTAAGCCAGACTTGCTGTCGTCAGTCCTGGTGGTCGCTGGGCAGGTGGGAGCTGCTGCTGACGCCTGGGCAGGGCTGCGGCCAACAGGCTGCAATGATTGGCTGTGGCTATGAATGTTGGGCTTCATGATGATGCGAACCCTGGGTGGCTGAGGCAATACTGCTGCGTGTACTATAGGCTGCAGCTGCAGTTTGGGGATGAAGTTGGTACGTGAGGTGGCAGGTACAAGCAAAGGTCTGCTGGAAGCGCTAGGGACAGGTACACTGGCTGAAGCAGGCACGTGACCATTGCTTTGTCTGTCATGGCTTTCAGACTGCTGAATTGCACTACTTGCTTCAGCTGCAGCTTTTGAAGCAGCTTGTGTCTGTAAAGCTTGCTGCACATGCCCCTCCCTGACTGCAAATTGCTTGGGGCTCGTTTCAGGCTTGAACAGGCGCTCTGAGCATGCCACCCTTGACTGTCTGTAGACAGCTGCAAATTGCTCTGCTGCAAAGATGCCCAAGTCAGCGCTGTACTCTGCACAAATACTCTTTGCGCCGGCGTCGCCGCTGTTGCTGCCCCACACAGTTGAAGGGTCTGCATAGCAATAATAGCAACCGTGTTGATGAACCATAAACTTTTTACGTTTTGCTTGACATATGTTGCAACCGCAAGTCTGTGCCGCACACCTTTTGGTGCTCCCAGAGAAGTGAGAAAATCGAAAGCATCTGAAGCGGCCTTGTCCGGGTTGTCGCCGTCAGTCAACGCTTGCAGAAGCTTTGAACGTTGAGAGAGGTCAGAGTCAGCTTGACCAACTACAGTTCTTGTTCCTGTCCGTCCCAGGGCAAAACGATTCATCTTGCAGCAGAGGCGGCACAAAATTTGAGGGACTCGCACAAGCACAATGTGTGGCGTGCCTGCGGGCAGGTGCTTTGTACCCTGACTCTCTTACGTTTGCCTACTGATTCCTCTTTACTCACTACTAAATTACGCAATAACAGTATAGATGCGTCATCACAGCCCCACGGTATGGATCACGATGGGCGTCTTGCACATGCACAGCGCTGTGCAGTGGCCGCATCAAGCCCGTCCATGAATCAATAGTTTCACCCAAGAATAGTGACGGAAGACTTCTGCATGCAGCATACTGTGCAGCGCCAACCGTCTCAAGGACGTTTCAACGTTGTATCCATGTATGTGTTTTAAAATCTTTCAGCGCGCTAAGGCCAGCTCGCCGCAGGCACGGCAATTCATTCGTGACTACTCTGCTCATCGGGTCATGTCGCTGAGCCAATCAGAAGCAACACAGATAGCCGGTGTCACAGCAACCGCCAACTTCGCTTGACTCTTACAGCGCTCTGTAGGCTGGCGATCACGAGTTTACAGAAGGCTTGACTCCTGTACAACCAATTAATGATGCATGTGAGCGACGACGCAACGAAGGACGTCGCTGTCGATGTGCCCGACAGCGACCCAGACCTAAGCACTGGCATGCGAATCACCTTTCACAACTTGGTCTATGACGTTCAAAACAAGCAAGACAAGAAGCAAAAGCTGACAATCTTGCACGGCTTGTCCGGCTTCTTCAATCCGTCTCAGATGACGGCAGTCATGGGTCCAAGGTGAGCTGTTCATCAGTGCTATATTGCCGGAATGGTGCCAAACACACTGCAAGTCTATGTTGCCTGCCTTACGCCCCTGCGCTGCAACAGATGTTTGCACAAAGCGGCCTGGCATGCGTGCATCAGCCGGGTCTGACATTGCCAGCTTGAAAGTCCTACAACTTTCATGCCAAATCATTTGGCGTGTCATGCAGCGGCTCAGGCAAATCGACTTTGCTTGACATCTTGGCTCAGCGCAAAACTGTTGGCAAGCTCAAAGGACAAGTCCTGATTGCCGGCTATCCTCCCACACAGACATTCCTGCGGCGCTATGCTGGCTATGTGGAGCAGTTTGATACCTTGATACCAGTGCTCACTGTATATGAGATGCTCCTGTACACAGCCGAGCTCAAGACCTCCAGAAGTGTGTCCTTACAGGTATGCATGTCAAGCTACTCGTGACCAGTCTTTGGATGACGTTGTGCTTTAGCCCTTGCCATAAGCTTGTGGCAGTCAGCTGCCAGCGCATTGGAAGAGAAGACACATATTGTATTTTTCTGCTGCTGCTGTGTCAGCAATCAGCATGACACAACAACGCACAATTAGTTGCTTATGATGCGCACACACACACAAGCAGGCTCTAAGAGCAGCCACTCTTGCCTGCTTTGCATGCTGAGCAACCCACTCTTGGTAGGCATCATAATTGATCACTGGCTGTCCCACTGTGCAGCTGTAAATTTGCAGTACATGCCGTTACGGCCTGTGCAGCTGCATGCTTGCATGTCATTCACAATCAAGCCTTCTGGTGTTGCCGTGGTGCAGGAGAAGAAAGCTAGGGTGGAGAAGCTGATACAGCAGCTGGCATTGCAAGCCTGCAGGAATACAACCATTGGCAGCTCACTAGACAGGGGGGTCTCAGGGGGCGAGGTGAGCCCCCAACAGCTACATGCTCCTGTGCATTCACTGCCTTGCAAGCTCACACTGCATCCCTTGGCCATTCCTTCATTCATGATCATGCATGGGGCATTCATTCATCATTCATGGCCTTTCCCTGCGTAAGTTCATTTGGTGCCAGAGTTGTCTTGCAGATGGCACCATTCAGATGGTTCATGCTGTTCAGCATGCACTTTTTTTTGCCACACTTTCACTAACATTGTGAGACTGTGCTGCAGCTGAAGCGCACTAACGTTGGCATTGCCTTGGTGGCCAATCCTAGGGTTCTGTTCCTGGATGAACCTACATCAGGCAAGCTTTTTGCAGCTGGTCATGCATGTGCAGCGTGTCTTGTCAAAATCCTAGTTCGCTCAACATTAAGATGTGATTTTGCGGCAGCCATGCAGATGTAGCCATATTGAAAAGGTCTTGCATGAAATCTGTGTCATGCTCAAATGCAATCAAGACATGTCTCAGCTCATTTGTGGCACATTCCCAGAGCACTCGGACAAACATGTTTTCATGCATATGTGCTCTATTCTTGCTTTTGCAGTGAGGCTATCACAATGTGCACGGTCTATGCATATACACAGGCATCCTGTTGATTTACCCACAATGCAGGCATAACTTTGACCAAGCTATAGGTCACAGGACTGACAAGATCCATTCTGATGTCACACACAGGTCTTTCACAGTTACTGTGCGCCATTTACAGTACTGACAAGGTCCGTTCTGATATCACATTACAGTTTCTGTGTAGCAGTTACAGTACTGCACTGACTGACAAGGTCCATTCGACACAGGCCTGGACTCTTTCACAGCAAGTGAAGTCATGGAGGTGGTGAAGGGCCTGGTCTCAAGTGGCATCACCATTGCAGCCACCATTCACTCCCCCACCCCCCGCACCTTCCAGCTATTTGACAGAGTCCTGATCCTCCAAAGAGGCCGCATTGTGTTCTTTGGGGATAATGGCGAGTCTGCCAAGCAGTACTTTGCTGCCTCCCCACACTTTGAGGTGAGTGATGTGCATGGTAACAGGATCATGTGTGATGTGCATGATGACAAGATGACATGTAATGTGCATGGTAACAGGATCATGTGTGATGTGCATGATGACAAGATGACGCGTAATGTGCATGGTAACAGGATCATGGGTGATGTGCATGATGACAAGATGATGTGTTATACACATAACAACAGGATAGATGCTGCTGCCAAGTCACGAGACTCTTAGTCAATGAGAGTTGCCTGCTGACATGCATCAGCAAAGGCTTTCCTGGCAGGCTGGCGAGCTTCTCATCCATATGACCGTATCCAGTTCTGGTTGTAGTCTCACACTTCACATGTTGCAGCTGACTAAACACACACAATGCAAGTTTAGATTGCAGGTTTGCATGCACGTGTACCATTCAACCCAGGCATTTCAGAAAGCGGCTGCTGTTAGCAAGCCGATTCAGGTTCTGCTGATAGCAACCCCACTGTAGAGCTGGGCAAACTATTTTGTGAGCTGAGCATGGCTGCAGGTTCGGCAGCAGCGGCAGACTGAGGCGACAGCAGAGTGGATTGTGGACATCACCACCTGGGCAGACCGGCAAGGCAGAGCCTTGCAGTTTGCTGATGCCTACAACCAGTCACACCTGAAGCAGCAGAATGAGCAGCAGCTACAGAAGTTCCTGGCTAATGAGGAGCACCAGGTGAGACATGCTGGCCAGGGATTTGTGAGGGTGGTGTGCTGTGCTGTGCTGTGCTGTGCTGTGCTGTGCTGTGCTGTGCTGTGCTGTGCTGTGCTGTGCTGTGCTGTGCTGTGCTGTGCTGTGCTGTGCTGTGCTGTGCTGTGCTGTGCTGTGCTGTGCTGCGCCATGCTGTGCCGTGCCGTGCTTTGTTGTCTTGCCGCTTTGAAAGTTATGCCTTCTGTACACTGTGGTGCTCCCCCTGCCCTGCCCTGCCCTGCCCAACTGGTTGCTTGGGTGGTTGGTTGATTGGGAGAATAGTTACTGTGAATATGCAGGTATCAGCAAGGACTCTGAAGCAGCTGAGGACAAGGAAGGCAACTGTGACACCGTCTTGGTGGGCCTTACTCATCATGTTCAAATACCGCTCCAGACAAAATTTCAAACAGGCTGACTACCTAGGTGAGCAGCATCGCCTCTGAAAGCGTACAAACAGGCTGACTGTCTAGGCAAGCAGCATATCTGTTCAAACTAATCAACGTCAAGGTCTCAACAGGCTGGAAAGCACGGGTTTTTGTGCAATCAGACAACATTGCAGTTCAGGCTTTCCTGTCTTCACAATGCATTTGCCTTCCTCCTGCCTCTGAATGAGATGTTTGTGGTGTATCAGGAATGATATGCTGTCCACTGCATGGTTCCCTGTGCTGTACGTCCAAGGCTGTGTGACAAAGCCCTGGCAGCCTTCCTCACTGTCACTGTGATGTAGGTCTAGGGCTGTGTCAGAAAGCCCTAGCAGCCTTCCTCATTGTCACTATGTTGTAGGTCCAAGGCTGTGTGAGAAAGCCCTGGCGGCCTTCCTCATCTTCACTGTGTACTGGAAGATTGGGGACAAAACAGATGCATACGATGTGCCCAATATTGGGGGCCTGCTCTTCCTGTGGGTCACCCTCCCAGCCTATGGGGCCTGTGCCTACACCCCAGTGAGCTTCTTCATCCTATGAACAAAAGCCACCTGTGTTTAGTGGATATGTGTACTGGCATGATTGTTGTCATATTCAATCAATCTGTTGGCGCACTAGATCGTCACCAGCATGACGTTTTGCTGCTAGTCTGTGGTTTCAGCTTTAGAGCTGCTGTTGTAGCGTGCTCCTGTCATTGCCAAAAGGCTTACTATCATTCTCTCTTTTCGCTTTTGGATCTTACTTGTGTTTTTACTGGTCAAGACACTTCTGCCCCCCATGATTGTCATTGCAAAGCTGTATACTTCTTCTAAGGGCCGCCTGGCTCTGGTCCAGGCCTTGCCTCTTCATCACTAGACTGACTCAATGATAACCATAGGTGTTGTGCTCAATTTGCTGGCCACGCTGCAAGCTCAGGCTGAGCTGAAACATATCTACAATGTAGAACCGCATTTTTTTTGTCCCCAGACGTTTCTGAGTTTAGATTTCCAGTCTAGTAATGACGTTTCTGAATTGAAATAGACGTTTTGGGATTGAAGAGAGCACCTACTCTGCCATAAGATGTTTCCAATATCCATGCGCACATGCCCTCAGTAGCTATGGCTGAAATGCTAATCATCTTCTGGCTACATCTTTCCATAATCTTTCCCAAATAAACCTCGCACAAACTCTTGCGGCTTTGCAGGCCATAGTGTTGGAAAGGCCAGTCTTTGTACGAGAGCAGAGCGACGGCCTTTACCGCGTCATTACCTACCTTGCCTTCAAGGTATTGGAGGAAGTGGTGCTGGCAGTGGCGAGCAGTGTGGTCTTCAGCCTGCTGGTGTACTACTTAGTCAGGCTTCAGGGCAGCTTCTTCCCTGTCTGGATCGTCTTTCTGGTCACCCAGCTTGTTGGTGTAGGTGAGCTCTCACACTTGTTTGCTTGACCACAATTTGTATTCCTCCTCTTCCTGCTCCTGCTCCTCCTCCTCCTCCTCCTCCTCTTCTTCCTCCTCCTCCTCCTCCTCCTATTCCTCCTCCTTCTCTTCCTCGTCTTCCTTCTCCTGCTTCGCCTTTATCTTCTTCTTCTTCTTGCAGCTGACCTGTAATTAGAAGTGGTCTCCTGGAAGCTGCCATGAACCTGTGACTGGTTCCCTTTGTTTGCCATTTGGTTCCGTTGTGGACGAGGCATACAATAAGACTACAGCTGATGCATTCGTCAGAGCTCCAAGTCTGTGCCAACTGTGTTGACAGCCCAATGTGTGTGTAGAGAGTAGTACTGCAAGCTGACGTTACCATTTGCTGCGCAGTCTTGGCTTATCTGATTGCGGCTATCTCCCCCAACATGGATACAGCAAACGCTGCTCTGCCAGCTTACGTCACTGTCTTGCTCTTCTTCTCCGGCTTCTTGATCACATGGCCCAAGATCCCCAAGTACTGGATTTGGATGGCGTACATGGACTTCATGCGCTACGGCTGGGGTGCCCTCATGATCAACCAATTCCAAGGCCAAAATGTAAGACACGCTGTGCTGTGCTGTGCTGTGCTGTGCTGTGCTGTGCTGTGCTGTGCTGTGCTGTGCTGTGCTGTGCTGTGCTGTGCCTACTACCTGCTGTGACCCATACCGTCGCATGCCAGACATGATAGCACTGCGTGTGCAAAATTTGACCACGTTGGTGATTGACTTGGTTATCAGCCTTGATGACAAAGGACTGCTCAATGCCAAGGAGTTAGATTTGCCTACAACGTTCTGAAAGTGATGTACATGCAGTGTTACCCAGCACTGCTTCATGTTGATGCTGTCATCATGGCAGTGACTGACTGTAAACTGTAAGCGTGCAGGTGCAGCTGTTTGGGCAGGACGTGCTGCAGTACTATGGTCTGGATGGATACAGCACATGGGAGTTCATAGCTTACGAAATCATCTTCTTCATCGGCTTCTTCTGTCTATGCTGGTTTGCACTGGTCTTCAAAAAGCACCAGAAGCGATGACCAGGCCTTGCTGATTGGCAATGATCAATGCTGGTGCTGGTGCCTTGATTCCCTGAGGGGAATGGAAACAGAATAAGATTGAGGTAAACCTTGACACACAGCAGATGCCACCGGTGAAGGTGACTCAGGTAGTCTTAGAAGGATACAGACATTTGATGATCGAGTCATTACGCCCTCCAGTGTGAGGCAGCAGGCAAGTTGCTGCAGCTGAGCGCATCAGCAAGTTGAGCTTACCTGGTAACAGGGTTGGGCTGAAAGAGCTAGCCCTCAGAGCACCTCAAATGATGCTGCAATGTGTCCTTTAGTGTTATGACATAGACAGAGGCCCTTGCAGATTAGCAGCCACAGTCAGCTATAGCTTGAGATATTGCTGAAGAGTTATTTCTCAAACAAGGGTGTCCCTCATACAAGGAACCTGTACAAGCTGTTTGATCCAAAACTTACTTGAAGTATCTCATCATTTACACATCATGGCACAACAGCCAACAACTATACACATCATGGCACAAAAGCCAACATCCATACAGAACAAGCATTGAGGTGGTAGATACCTGCAAGCTTGTTCACCCTGAGTCTGGCCTGATGTGCTTCAGTATTATTTTTTCTGCCAAACGCCAAGGCGAGGTGCAGACATTATATTCGGAGGCCTCTGTTTCCAAATGTCTTGAGCTGTCAGCGTATGCTGCTGCAGTACTTGTGCGCTCAGTTTTGGCACCCTGCAATAAGTTATTATATTTAGCGCAGCTTATTGAATAAATTGCAGATGTACTGGCAGATGTCAGCTTGGCTTTTCACTTGTGTGTTTCTTGTACTGATTTGTGTCTACAGCATACAAACCATTTTGGTGCTGAGGCGTATGATCGTCTGCTGAAATGCCGCTATTGATGTAAGACTGTGATGCACTGTTGCACTTATGTATGCATCAAACAGCATATGTTCCAAATAGAAAGGACGTATACAATCATGCTGTTGCGTGATTGCATTTACATGTGTTACACAGTAGTGAAGTCGGGTTTGCCAACCAAGATTTCATAGGACTGGGTATGTCTATGAGTATATAATCTACCTTTACACCCTGCGTCCGGACCAAATATACACTACAAGCATGGCACAAGTATGATACAGGCTTCTATAACACAAAATATCACTGGCAAAAGTACAGTCCTGAACGACTGATCAACAGGACGCAATCATGAAACAGCAAGCACAAGTGCAGCACCCACAGATTTATCTGTCAAGTGATCTGACTGTGAGATGGTCTTAGCGCCATGCTGCTAGTCGACGACCTTCCAGTTGTCATATTTCTCCTTGCCAATGGCTTCCTTCATGAGGTTGAGGGGGTTGAAGGTGACCAGCTCATTCACTCCATCCATGAACAGCTTGAGCAGTTGACCAGAGAATCCTGACACTAAGGCCGTACCCTCTTCTGTCTGTGTGACTGGAACAGACGCTGACTCACCATATCCACAACCCCGCAGGTTCCAGAAGACGACTTTTGGCAGCTTGTAGCCATGTTTCTCAAAATTGGCTTGAGCCACCTTGAAGTTGGTGGAAGGTGTCTTTGAGTAGTAGTCTTCCTTGGAGTTCCAAGACCCACATGCATCATCAAACTGCATGTCACTGAAGATGAAGAGAGTCTCAATCATCTGCTCCTGAGAAATCTTGGCATCACAGGCGCGCTTCAAGATCAGGTCAAAGGCAGCATTCACGTCGGTGCTGCCTTGCCAGTCCATGTGTTCCAGATCTCTCACCTGCAAACACAGCAGCCTTTGTCAAGCATGATGCATGAGGTCCAGCCGCAATGCAGGACCTGCCCCTTCAGCGAACAGCCCTACAATTCAGATCTTGTACCGTTTCTCTGTTTGGCAAACTGTCACAAAACATGTCATTTTCAAGCATGTTTTCCCACAAGCCAGCAACATACTGCCGCTGAGCTTGCACCTCCCTCTGACCCACTGCTCACGTCAAGAAAAGCATGCGGCAGGTCTCACACCTTGATGACAAGATACAGGCACAAGCATGAGCGATTGCTGCGCATGCACATCACTCTTGGGTGAACGTCGCACGCAGGATGCGGCAGTCAGATCAAACGCACCTTCTGCACTAATGACGCCCCTTGCACAGCGTGCAGCTCAGGAGTAGTGCTGAAGGTCAAGACAGTGTTGTGAAAGGGAGGACCAGCAACTTCTGCCACAAGTAGTGACAATGCAATGGACACCTACAACAGCAATAGGTCAATCCATCGTGACCTCGTCAAACTGGATAGCCTGTGGCTACCAACCTTCATGTGACGTGCTACAGTAGTGACATTTGCATGTGTGTGGGTACGAAATCTGGCCACTCTTAGAAGAGGCTGTGATGAAGATTATGGTCATCTCATGGCCTGGCTGGCTCACATAGTGCAAAATCCGGCAGCCCGGGCATGCAGCATATGTAGACTCGGGTTTATGGAAGCAGGTGTTGTTGCCATATATGGGAGGCTTGGCATGCAGCATGCAAGCATCTTCTTCTGTGATTCAGTTTAAAGCAAGCGTCTGACTGCTCTTGAGTGATCACAGCAACAAACAGCCAATAGGGCTACACATTGCACAGCAGTACAGATTCCAGACATGCACAAACACCACCCACAAAAGTATGTACACCTTTTGACCTGTTGCCAGCTGCTGGCCAGCTGCCTGAGGTGGCAGCTGCATCACAATTCTGAGCCAGCAGTGCTGACAGCTGGCAGAATCATGCTCTGACTCATCACAATCAGACAAGGCAGGCCATGTGACACAAACATGAACAGCAGTGATAGCAGTTGCAGGCGCTACCTGCATGGGTAAGCCTGACATCGAAGGGGACACATCTGCAATGGCCAATGCACTGGACAGCGTTCCAGAAGCCTTGAGCTTGGCGACATAGTCCTTCCACTGCAGCTCCATCGTCTCCACAGACAGATCAGAGGAGCTTGAGGACCTGAGCAAGAAAAGAACAAGTTCATGCTCATCAGCAGTCAATAATGGAAGCCTTATGATGCAGCAGCCCAGAGCGTGACACTGAGCAAATGAGCAGCAAATCGCCACTCAGTGCTGCTCCACAGCACTAGGTAAGACGCCTAGCATGCCCTTACATGTCTAATCATGCAATGTGCCACATGCTGGTTGCAAAAACTTTTGCAAACTTCAGGGGAATATGGCAGCCTTTGAGCAAGGCCAACTGCCTGTGGTCCTGGAGGCAATTGGCACTGCTTGATTGCAGGCCATGCACTTTTCAAAATTGCCAAAGGTCATGCAAAGGGGTGTCAGAAGCAAATCTACCATATGCGATACCGTACTCGTTGGGGTGTACTGCCCAAGCATTTCTGCAAAGAAAGGTGCTAATTCACTCGCACCCTCATCAGCCAGCCAACAGCAGGATGTTGTCTTGGCTGCCATCACAACACTTGCTGCAATCAAGTGCTTGCTGATGTCAAGCACCAATGACAACAGCTGTGGTGTTGAGGCGCCATTAGTACATGCTCAGTATCCTTATTTTTCATGCACAGGACTGCTTTGTTAGTCTTTTTGCACATGCAACTGGCACCACCTCAATGCCAGACAATGCTGCGGGGACAGCACTGAAGCAAGTCACGCCTCATGATTTAGAAGCTTTACATGTGCATGCATGCATGCGTGCCTGACCTGATGGACTGCATGGCCTCTCCAACCAGCTCATGTGGTTTCAGAGCCCCTGAGGCGATGCTCTTCTTGCCTGCTTGGACATCTTCCAGATACTGAGTGAAGCGCAGCTTGTCGTGCTCCTCAAAGCTGCCCTTGTTGTTCTTCATGCACACGCTCGGCACCCTTGTGTACTTCACATCTTGCCACTCATTTGCGCACATGTACACCTACAAGAAAAGCACAAATGGGCCTTTGGTCAGAGCACATGTGTACAGTTGACAAAGGAGTGCATTGCCACAAGTGCGTGCATAACAAATCCTCTGCATGACAGAAAGCTTCTGCATGACATGAGACATGTGACACTCCACACAGGTTTGAGACTAGGCAGATTAGGCTGCCGAAAGCTCTGATCCATAAGTCATCACACTTACTACAACCCACAGCTAGTTTGTGTCAGTGATGCTCAAAGATGCTCATGGTATTTGACAGAAGCCAGATGTCATTGTCACTGTAATATCCCTTTACTGCACATGTGCTCATGTAGGGGTGCAATACCTCAGGGACGTCCAAGCACTTTCTAAGAGGCACCAGCATTCTGCGATATTGTGATCTAGCATGTATGAGGTGTCCAGCATGACTGGAGTGCTTGTCCTATGTGTGTGGGGGATCTTCCTGAGGAAACAGCAGCTGTGCAATGCTGGAGGCAATGAATGTGTCCTTGTCATGGGATCCTGCAAACAAGACTGACAGCATCATGAAGCAAGCCAGGCTGAGAAATGGCTGGTCATGATCAGTGATGACACCCAAGCATTGTTGCTGCCCACTGCGTCTGGCATTCGGCTCATCTCAAACTCTTACCAAGCAAGGAAAGGCACATGATTTTGCCATGGGCCAGCAAACATGCAAGCATGGCATGCCCAGCACAGCATGCCTGCTGACTGAGTGAAGACTGGCCACAGACTCAGAGCATTCAGCTGAGCTTCCATTTCCTAGAGGATGGCAAGCCAACCCATCTTGAAAGCACCGCAAAATCGGCATGGTGAATGTCAAGACAGCATGGCAAATGTCAAGAAATGAAGCCAACAAAGGTCATTGTCAGGTCACCTTGTGGGGTGGGGGCCCACTTGGCAGCCAGGGACACATCTTTGAGCCTGCCCTCTGCCAATGCCTCTGTGTCCAGTTGCAGCTGCTCAGCAAAGGCCACCGTAACAGACAAGTGCAGCAGCTGGAATTTGTCTGCAGGAAATGCATAAACCCTTGTGGGTGTTTTGGCAGGGTTATGCAGCAATTGCTGCAACATCACAGCAGTTCGGAACCAGGTTGCAGAGGGCAACAGGAAAAGGGCAAACGGCGACAGGCAACAGAGATGTAAAGGGCAACTGGCGATGGGCAACAGGCTAAGGACAACAGGCAACGGGCTAAGGACGACAGGCAGAGAGCAACCAGCACGACACCAGCCTGCTGTGCTGGCATCACTTCTTATCCAAGATGTAGTTTCAAAGGCTGGAGGGTGCATCTTTGGCTCTGCAAGAACTGCCAGTTGTTGCTGCTTGAAACCATGCAACACAAAGCAAGAGCTCTCCTCTGTGTACCAGAGAATCAGGATAGGAGCCCAAAAAAAGAATTTTGCTCACCATCAGCATACTTGCTTGAGACATTGCTGCTGGATTCCTTCTTCTTCTCCTGTCTCTGCTGCGCTTGGTGCTTGCTGATGATCTGTGCCTTCTCAGCTGCCTGCTTTGCACGCTGGGCACGTGCCTCCTCCCTTTCTGCGTCTGTCTTCAAGGACCTGTAGTGCTTCCTCCATTCTTGAGCGCACATCGTCTTGAGCTCAGGGTGCTTCTCCTGCAGCTCAGCCGTGCTGAAGGCATCTGGCCTGCCTGTGCCCTGTACAACATAATAAACAGAATGAATATAATAATTATAAATAATAAATAACTAAAAACAATAAAAGTAATAACATCAATTATAATAATAATGCGCTTTCCAGCTCATGATGAGCTACGTACATGCAGGACAAGTCTTGTCTCTCCAGAGCAGCCTGTCTTGAGCACCTACTAATACTTGTACAACATGAATCATTGTACAACATGAATCATTGAATCATGTAGTGTACATGGGCGTAAACACTTTCAACAGGAGGTCAGCTGGTAGTACCATTCTCAAAGATAGCGAGGCCATCCTCAATCTTTTGAGAGCCAGCAAACAGCTCACCATTGAACAGCAGGCACTCCACAGAACACGATGCATTTGTTCCTCAGCTGGGTGCTACATACTGACTTGGCCACTGCACGCCATGCATTCCGCCAATGACATGCATGATTCAATGAATGATTCAATTACAAGATACTGCAGCCAGTGGTGCCAGGAGAGGATGCCGATCCAAGCGCCAACCAACTCAATGTGAAACCCAAACAAGTAGTGGAGATCAGAAAAGGCACAGATGGGCTTTTCAAAATAGTTTGAGACAACGCACCCATTTCATATGGTTCTTGACCTGTCCTTGCAATGTTTTGCGGTTTTGTAGCTCCTCGGCACTGACACAGGCTCTCACCAGGATCTCAAGCAGGTCCTTCCAGTACCCAACCTGAACCAGCATGCTATGCTCTGTCATCTGCTGTATGTTTGAATGCCTGTTTGTCTGCTCGTCCGTCTGTCTGTTTGTCGAGCTGTCCTTTTTTGTCTTCTTGCTGCTATTTATGTGTCAGTCCAGGGCATCACAGCCCGGCAGCATGCCATGCAATGTAGCTGCAGCCTTCTTCCGAGTAATGCAAAGCGTGCAAAGCATGCAGCAGGGCCATGGTATGCTGGGTCGAGACCTCCTTTGCTGAAATGAGAAGCTGTACCACTCACCTTGACGATCTCCTCCAGGTTTGCAAGCAGCGTGAGTGGATGGTGTTCCCAGAGCCAAGCAATGCAGTCATGGAACAGGTCTCGGTCAGCTTTACCATCCCTGACATCACGCAGGTGAGCTATCAGCTTCAGAGTGTCCAAAGGATCTTCTTCCCATGCCTGCACAACATGTGACTCATTTCATTTTCGTTTAATGCCTTACAGTGTGGGGTCTGGAGCCAGTGGAGACTCATCAGACATCCTGGCTTGAAAGCACAGGACTCCATGGATTAGCTCTGCCTGAGCATTACATACCTCTCAGTGCATGTGGCAGCCTGTATGCTGCACAATTCTGGCTGTAATGTGCTCTGCAATACCTTGTATTTGTACTGTGCTTGGCACTATGCAGATTATGCAGCTGAAGCCGCTTACATGGGTATTCTCTTGCATTCATATAAGTCACATGCTGCGCTTGGACTGCATTGTGCGCACCAGCTCTGGGCATGTTCACCATACCTGCTGCAGCAGAAGGTGTGTGGTGTCTTCTGATGATGCAGGCAAGCATGTTCCAGGTTCCTTGACCTTGAAGAAGAGGTCAGTCCTAGCGCTGCCAGATGAGGCATAGGTTGCAGCTCCATTGGAAGTTGTGGTAAACTCTGCTGTGGCTGGCGGGAGTTTAGATTTTGAAGCTTCTCGTGTAATTTTGCCAGCTAGGCTTTGACGCAGATGGGCCAGCTGTGGCGAGCCAAGCTGCGGCAGCTTGTGATCTTCACGCAAGAGTGATGCCTCTGCGCTGGTGTCTTGCAGCCAGTTTTGTTTGCGCGCACCATGATGCTCTGTTTGTGGAAGGCAGCTTTGTCAACAAGGCACTTGCACAAGGCTTGCATGGCAACAGTGTACATTTTTCCATGTATGGTGATGGGTAAAAAGTACTGTGCAGCAATGGTGCAATGAGGGAGGCTTGTGGTCCTGACAAAGGCGCTGACTGCAGCTGACTATGCAAAATGGAAACGCACATGAGCATTCTCTCATGCACTGTTTGATCCTGAAGCTCTTGCATGCAGCAGGATGACGTTGGTGTGTGCCAGTAAAGTCGCAAGCACAGCCTATACAGTGCAGTTTGAATGTACCTTGAGGTTTGCTGGACCTTCGTCCAGTTGTCTTGGTCAGCACCTGCTGCAGCACATACTGCAGTGCTGATTGCATCTGGAAAAGTGCTCGTCAGATGACCACTGTAAAGCAAGTAGATACCTGGCTGGTGTGAGCACAGCAAATACGGTTTGGCTGGCTGTGTTTGTGTGATCTGGTCCCTGCATGTCGTGACTAGAGAAGCTGAGCACGGCGAGCATCGCATGTGTGAATGTGCAAAGTTTTTGAGCAAATGGAAGACCAAACATTGTGATACAACTTGCCTGTCGATAGATGTGGACGGAGATATTTTGTAACAGGATTGGTCGGCCTGAACAGCGACCTGCGAGTCCGCATGCTTGGCAGGGCGCCCTGCATCATGCACAGCACCAAACAATCAGACACACTGTGTAGGGCACATTTGCAACATGTTTGTGCGTCCTGCAAGAGCGCACCTCAAGGTGATTCTGCGAGGAAATGCATTGTGAGTGAGGGTGCGCAGCCGCACAGACTGCCATTTTGGAAACGTCTTCGAAGATCTGTAGTACGCGAATGATTTGTGACGGGTACAATTGCCGTGTAACGCGTGGATGTCGACGCCGAAAATCGTCCGGCATGCTCCATCATTGCAAGTGATCATTAGCGGGTTGCAGTCAACAAAAGGTGCGGGACACAGCAGCAAGCGTTGATTCCTCACCTTTGAGGCCAGAAGCACCTCTGAACGGTCTTCAACGTCCAAACAAAGTTCAACGCGCTGGTTTCCGCGACGCTTCTAGACCTGTCTGAGTCAGTCGAGAGTTCCGAGACCTCAACCACCGTTTCATCTCCCTATTAGTGAGGCACAGGGCGAATGACTTGTTTTCTTCTTTGAGACAGCGGTAAGAATTGACATGCAGGAGAAGACAGCATTGCATGATCACAACTACCCGTCATACGTGAATTCCGTTTACAATCTGGGATGCATCCATTTCATACGTAAACTCTTACTCCCAGACTCAGAGACTGCCTTGCATCATCACCAAAATGATCGCTAACAATTTTGTAACTGTACAGAGAGTGCTAAACCTATCAACAACATCACGACACAAAGGGCTAAAGTATTCAATGCAGAATACGCAACAAAGGCAGTACAAACAGCTTGCTTCTGCATCACTCTGCAAACCTTCAGGACCGCGACTAGAAAGCAAAATCAATTGTTCAGTATGTGCATAGCATGCCCTCCAAGCAGTGATTCCCTTCAAAGCAAACACACGCATGCCACCTCTTGTTACACCAACCCTGTAGTCATCAGTCTTTATACATATCACATGCGATCTGATCCCATCCCTGCGCATCAGAACAGCAATGGTCTGCACTGCTCTCATCTGTTTATGCTGTACTTCCTGTCACACATATGCTGCAATCAATAACAACAGGCTGCCAATTACTGGGCTGTGCAGCAATGCATAACAGAAGGTGTAAAACAAACTCTGAAGCATGATCGCATAAAAAGGTTTGCAGATCAGAGCCAAATGTATTTGCTCAGTGCATTTCACAAGGATTAGACAGCAAAACAGGGTACATATGTTTTCACACAGTCAATGCTATCTCACCAGCAGTACTTAATTCTCCATTGCCTTGAGGCAGTCTGTGCTGCTGCAGCGTCTGTCCCTCTTCACCATCCAGGGCCTCCTCATCTTCTTCGTCTTCCATGTCATTCTCCTTGACTTTCACTCTGAGGCTGATGTTCTGTCCGACGGCTGCCAGCTTCTCTTCCAACCCCTTCAGCTTAGTGTTAGCTTCCACGTCAGCATCACTACCCACATGCTGCAGCACAATACAAGCTGATCTAATCAGTCACAGTCATACATCATTCTCAGGGTATGTTCTAAGGCTCTACTGCTAGTACTAGAGAGGGTTACTGCCTTGCATGCTTGACAAGCTCACTGCAGAAATGCTGCTTATCTGCTGCAGCAGCAGCATCGAAGGTGCAGTGCAGCAGGGCTTGTGCGTCAAGGAAGCAGCAATCACAAGGTTTACTCATACAGCACAGCTGCAGCAGCAGCAGCAGCAGCAGCAGCAGCAGCAGCAGCAGCAGCAGCAGCAGCAGCAATATAGAAATAGCAGCATGTAAACAGCAGCTACTGGGCCGCAGCAGCACAGTGGAGCGCGTGAACAGCAGGAGGTTCTCACTAGCACTGTGGAAGCAGCAAAAGCTGAAAGCAACAGATCAGTGGAACACTAGCACCGCAGCAGCAGTCCAGGAGCAGTGAAGGCAAGGCAGTATAGCAGCAGGAGAGCAGCATGTTGCTTTCACTCATTTATGCCAGAAGCGTCCTCGCCTAAGGCCAAGTACATACAGCATTGAGTAACTAACTGTGCGGGGTCCTGTTTGGGCAGTCAGCATACCAAGCTATGTGTGTTGCGGTGGTCAGCCTAATCAGACTACATGGTAGGGGTGCTGGACAATGAGCGGGTGTGGGGGGGAGGGGGGGGAAAGAGTGGGGTGCATACCATGGCTTGCTGCCAGTAGCTGTGCCACATCCTCTTGTGGCTCTGAGCCTCATCCTTGGCCTTCATCCAGGCTTGGCTCTTGTGCTCAGCCTCATCATACTTCTGGTTGGTCTGCTTCGCCCTGAACTCTGCCTCCTCCCTGGAAGAAAGAGAAGAAAAGGAATTTGGCGCCTTTTGGCGATCATAGTAGAAGCCTCACGAGGCAACAGCCCAAACCACCTCCTTGCTGTATGATCTAGGCGAGTGGGAGTTCCTCTTAAATGTGTGCAAAAAGGCATTCTAAAACATGTCCAGAATAAACGATCTGTCAGTGTAGAGTTTGCCCAGTAAGTCCAGCACCCATATCTTTGAAAGAACGAAGTCATGACGGCTTTCAAGACAAATGCAGAAACACACAAAAGATGATACAATAACAACCTGAGAAACTAGCCGTGAAAAGCGGCTGCACGTACCCATACCTCACTCCCTGTGCTGAGTTCAGGGTTGGTCCATACGTACATTCACACACCACATACAACTCCAAGCAAGTTTGTACAGGCATTGCCCCCTGAAATGAAGGCAATGACCCCTGGGCAGCCCGGTATAATACTTGGCTTCTCATTAAATTGATGCCGAAAGGCGTAGTCTTTCCTTTCCTTTCCTTTCCTTTTCTTTTCTTTTCTTTTCTTTTCTTTCCTTTCCTTTCCTTTCCTTTCCTTTTCTTTCCTTTTCTTTTCTTCTCTTTTCTTTTCTTTTTCTTTTCTGTTTCTGAAGGCAATGATCACCTGATGGAGGGGATCTGGTCCGCAGCTTGAGCCGAGGCCTGCTGCTGGATGTGGAGGTCCCTCTCCTTCTGCACGTGGGCCTCCCTCTGAGCCTCCATCTCTGACAGAGCATTGTCCACTGCTGCCTTGCACGCCAGAGCACTGCACATGCACACAGACAGACTTGCTGCCACAACTGCAAACGTTGTTCATGCGCAACATCAGTGCAAGACGCGTTTGCGCCACTTCCAATGTTTCAGACAATATGTCAGGAACATGTCAAGCCTAAAAGACATGCCTTTGTTGCCTCAGTGTACGTGGTATATGACTGTGCAACCTCTGGCTGCGTGACTCAGCTGAACAACACAAAATTTGAGACAAAGCATCAGGACACAAAGCATCACAACACAAAGCAGAAGGCGACGGGGGGTTGGAAGGGGGGAGGAGCTTACTTCTCACGCTCCTGCTTGGCCACATCAGCCTTGCCTCTGATGGCAGCCTGGCACTGCTGAGCCTCAGTAGCAGCTGCATCGCCCCGCTGCTGCAAGTCTGTCAGCTGCAGCCCGGTGGTCTCCAGGAAGCTGGCCTGCATGCGCTGCTGCTCCAGCTTGGCATCTACCGCAGCCTGCTGCTCCTCTTCTTCTCTCTGCATCACAGCAAGACTTGCATTGAGCAGGGCTGTGCAAGTCTGCAGGACACTTGGTGTGAGTTGGGGTGAGGGGGAGGGGGCCAGAGCAGGGAAAGGAGGGTGGGGGAGTGCGAATTCAGATGTACGGTGCATGTACAGTGCCTTGTAGGGTGTTTACTTCTCTGCTTTCTGTCCTCAGACAAACAACTGGCAAGGAACATGAGCTTCATAGACAGTAACAGACTGTTGGCACTGAGCAAAACGTCATGATGTGTACGCAGATCACCACTGACATCATCCTTGAACATTGCTGTACTTATAATGTATGCAAATAGCAAAGGACACCCGTTTTTACCAATAGCCTGCACCTATAAATACAAACGCAAAATCACTCACTGTGATGGCATCAACGTCCTGCTTGAGCTGCGCCACCACTTCTTGGGCCTGCGCCAGCTGGCGCTCAATCCTCTCAACTTCCTCCTCAGCTTCCCTCAGCCTGCCGGTCTGCTGCTCACATGATGCATGCACCTCATCCAGTGCAGACACTTGCTGCTCCACATCACCACTCATTGATGCAAGCTGTGCGTCAGCATCATGCAGACGCTGCTGGATGGCTCAGTGCTCTGTTTCCAGCTGCTTGTGCTCGGCTGTCTTCTGCTCTGCCAGCTCACGCTGAGCTCTGGCTTCATCATACTTTGCGCGAGCCACTTTGGCTGCCTTCTCTGCATCCCTACACGCATGCAATGCAGACACTTTCACGAGATGAAACCATGTTGGGACAAAATTTCAAGGCTCACTATCCAAAGACTGCCTACGGACGCGGCGTTGTTGATGATGTACTTAGCAGTGCAAGGTCATTGATTTCACGGCTTGCAGTATCACAGCATGTTTTTCACAGTCCACTTCACAGAAGTGACTGCCCCATATTACTACAGTGGTCATAAATCTCCTGACATGAACACATGCAGCAATTGGGAAGGCATTTGACTCCGCAATTGCAGAAGACGACTGACACGCTTTCTTGCAGTTGCAGCGTGTCCACATCTTGCGCATGCTTGCGGCAAGGCACATGTCAGTCCTAGACTTCACATTCAGGGCTTTCACATTCAGGGGTTTTACACATATACACCCTGAGTGTTGACAAGGCACGGCTTAGCCCGAGCAAGTTCACCAAGCACACATTGTTGCTGAAGCTGGGAACATACGTTTGGAGTTGAGCCATCTCAGCCTCCCTGCTGGACAAAGCTTGCAGAGACTGCTCCACCTGCTCCTTTGCCTCTTCAGCACGCAGTTGCTCTTCTTCCAGAATGCGCAGCTGCCCCTTCGACCTGTCATATTGCTCATGAGCGTCTTCAGCTTCCTTTTGAGCTGCTGCAGCTTCTGTGGCACTGCAGCATTACACATACAGCGGGACTTGCAGGGCCTGGGCATCTTGTTATGCATTGTGTGTGGATGCCAAGTCAGAGACGAACATCATATGGAATGGTCCCTTAGCAGAAATTTCCTTTCTCTGCAGCTACTACAACCCATTCCTTGTTGAGAGCAATTGACAAAAACATCGATTCAAGTGACCATTGCAGTAGACATCCTATCCCCATGCAACAAGCAAGCGGCTGGGAAGCTCCAGCTAATACACAGTCCCTCACAGCGGCAACTCAGAGCTTATTGCTGCACAGGATGTAAAGGGTCAGGTGTTGTATAGCATTTGTAGGCTTGTCATGGCTCTGTGTAATACTGGCATTTGCCCTATCATGAAACTGATGACCCCTGCAGGTGACATGTGTGCAAGCATGGGCATGTGTTATTGTTATGATGCACATGCTGGCTCACAGCTTGGCAGCCTGTCACAAAAGGAACATACCAGACATAGGCCTCTTGAGACTTTTTTTCTGCTAACATTGCCTCCTCTTCAGCTTTGCGAGTCAGCTCTTGAGCCTGGCGCCAAGCACTCATGGCTGGTGGCAGAGGAGGAAGACCAACATTCACACTGGTCACTGGAGCTGTGCTCACTGAACTGCCTCCTGTGCTGATTGCTGCAAGGCACACACACGACCCCACATTGACCGCCTGTCTATGGTGAGGCAGACAGTAGCATGCATGTGTTTCTGGCATTGATGTAGCATTGTGTACCTTGATTGCTATCTGTGTAGACAGGCTGAGACATGGCGTCAGGTTGAGCAACTTCCTGCATAGCTGCCTGGACTGTGAAAGACCGTCGAGGCTCTAGCAGCCGCTCAGGCTGATGTGGCGCGTCTGTCACACTGTATTGAGAAGGAGCTTCACTCCGGGTTGAAGAGCTGGTGACACTCGAAGGCTGTACCTGTACCAAGCCCGGAAGACAGTGCATGGTAGCATGTGCAAGTAAGCACATTTAGTAGCATCTTTCGTGGACAGCGACAAGATACGTGCTTGTTGTTTTGCAGTCAACACACACTCTGGTCAAGCGTCAACAGAATTTGGTCAGAGGCATTAGGTCTTCAAACAATGCCAGATTCACGCAACCGGTGACTTGGGAACTATACCCGCTGACTTGAGTATGCGCTCGGCACATCATCATAGGGCCGGCTGCTGCCAGAGCCACTACTGCCGAAGACCTTGGAAAATATGCCCTTCTTGCGCTTGTCTTGGTCGCCATGCTGTGACAAGCTTGAAGAGTTGCTACGGTACGACATCCAAGACAATGAGTTTCCGGTAGCTTGCAAATACTGCGTAGCCGTCTGGGCTTGATTGGACTCGCCAGTGGACGTCGACAGAGCGAGACGCATGTACGATCACCTACGACCCGACAGGTAATTGGATGCTTGATTAGGCTACGTTCCTACTTTGCCTTGCTGGCTTCAATGATGACTGTTTACAGGGGAACCTTGAGTGCGCAAGCGATTCAGCACTCATTGCAAAATCGTTGCTAAGTGCAGAGTACTTACAGTCTCACAAGTCCTAAACACATCAACCATAGATTGACACATTCGGTAGTTGCCCTTGTTTGGACTCCAGTGGATACTGTACAGACACAAACTAGTGACGCCATGCATGCATGCATGAATGAGTCCAGATCATATCAACCCAATGCGAGTGCAGGTCAAACAGGCTGTACAAGCCAAAGTCATTGCTTGCTCAGTCACGGTCAACGACTTGTCAAACAGGGGGAACACCATATTTTGCATACTTCGTTCTAATAGCCTGAGGTTGATCCCTGAGTGCCTTGTCCCAAGCGACCAGTCTGGTTGCTGCCAGTCACATTGTTGCCACTCTGGGTGGACCCAGACGTTCCCCCACCCATCTTGTTGTATGCGCTCTCCCGTGTTTTGTCCAGCAGGTTTTCCCCTTGGTTGCCAGACCTGCCACCTTCATAGACACCCTCCACCTTGCCAATGTCTGCATTGGGCCCAGTCTCCTTGGCGCTGTCATAATTCTGGGATGTGGCCTTTGATGAGTGCTGCAGGCACAAGGAAATGTTGACATGCATGACTCTGCAGCATTCAGTGTACAAAGAAGAGGTGATGCGCAAAAGGTATTTCCCAAAAGCAGACTGGCTGCACCCTTACAAACAAAGGTCTTCGTTCACAGCAGTCATGACAAAACACTGACAGTATACCTCTGCATTCATGTCATTGTCATGGCTCTGGACCATCTCCTTGATCTTGTCAGGGACAGCCTCTCCAGCCTTCTCACGCATCTCCTCATACTTGATGTTTGCCTGTAGAGTGACAGTGTGCGTCTGACAGCGTGAACAGGATGAGCATTACATGATTATCTTCCAATGGTGTTGCAGCATACAATAATAAAAGCTGCATACATTCATAGAACAGCAGACAAAGACAGACAACAAATATTCCTCAGAATACAAACAGACACACTGAGAACACTTGCCAAGTTGCATTTGGTCTCTGACTGAATGATGCAAGCAAAATCAACCATGTTAACAGTACAGCAACAATGCTCTTAGGTGACACAATCTTTGTGTTTGGATGACACAGGACAAGACAAGGCTGACCTTCTCATTGCCCATGTCTCCAGCAGCTTTGGCCTGCTCCCAGTACTCAGACCACTTGCCCTTGTGCATGTTGGCCTTGGCAGTCACCTCAGCCCACTCACGGGCACTGCTCTCAGCAGAAGCGTACTTGGTCTCAGATGCCGTCTGGTACTCGTTCACACTTTGCCTGCACCATTTGCAGCAAGCTCAGCAACTGTGGCTGTGTAACGGCTTCACACTGGACCTCAGACAGTCAGCTACTCACAGCTGTGCATACCTGACCCTAGGGGCAGACACATGCTGAATGAATGATGGGATGAGCATCGGCCAGAGGCGCTGGCAAAATAATGAGCACAAGCCTGTTACCATAGAAACAGAAGAGAACACGAGGGATGGAGAGTACAAAACCACTACGTACACACTTGCTGTACACAAGCAAAGCATGAAATACAGTGAAGGTGGGTACCTGAGGGGGGCCATCTGCTTCTCCATCTCCTCAGCTGTCACACGTGCATTTTCCAGCTCACGCTGCTTTAATGCGGCTAGGTGCCTGTATCAACCCCACAGAAGATTTAGACTGCCCATGCAAATGCAATATGATTTCACTGACAGAGCCGCTTCTGCTCTGTGCAATATTTCTCTGTGATGCAGTGCAGCTGATAAGTGAAAGTTATGTGGGCACATCACGAGGGACAACTTCAAACTCTACAAAAATGTTCACCACACAGCATCAGATGCAGCCTGCAACAACCATAGCAGCTGAAGCCGTTCATGACAGGATAGGCTATTTACCTGGCTGAGTCCAAGTTCTTGTTGGCCTGCTCAGCCTCAGCACGAGAGGCCAGGGCCCTCTCACGCTCAACCTTGGCAATGTCAGCCTGGCCCACCACAACATCCTTGGCCTCACGGGCTGCCTCCTCAGCTGCCAGCAGACGCACCTCAATGTCCTTCAGGCTCTCCCTGCATCACCGCGCGTGTTTTTAGCATGGCTCATCGCACACCTGTGTTTGAATCCCGCTCAGGGTTGCCCCCATAAAGCTGTTCAATCAAAATTGTGGCTTGCAGACAAGCCAAGGCAGTCAGATACTAATGAGATGTAAGGGCACAGAGCAAAGTGTGCATGATTATGGCCAGGAAGTGCAATTGCAGATTGTGACAACACCGGAACAGAAACCCATATAATCTAGAAGCAAGAAACACGGCTAACAGCTAGGCAAGAGTCTGTGCCAAGCCATTGCACACACCTCTCGGCCTTGGTTTCCAGCATCTGCATCTTGAACTTGTCCTCCAGTGCTGCAGCAGACTGCTCAGACTCAGTAGCGATTCTCTGGACTTCGGCGTAGTGGCGAGTCTTCTCAGCAACTAGCCCATTGGCAACAGCCAGCTCTCGTGCCTTCTCCTCAGCAATAGCTTGGGCCTCCACCAACTCAGCCTGCAAACCATAGTTGTGAATGACTGCCCGTCCTCATTGAACTACCAAGACGAAGGGCTCAAGACCAATAAGCAAGTCTACAGCAGTGCAGACAGTTCACATCATACTGTGTGCTGTAAGTGTCAGCTGATGGGGTTGCAACTGACCATGCATACACGTGGTTCAGCTCGCAGTCCTGGAAGCAGCAGCAAGCAACATGCAGTTGGCCACATTAAGCAGGCAAGAACAAGTGCTCACATGAGTGGACTGAAGCCGAGATCTGGCCTCAGCAGCACGCTCCCGCATGAGGCGAGCCTCCTGCCTCAGCCTTGCAGCAGCTTCATCTGCGCCCAAAAGGCCAGCACGGCCTGCAAGCACAATCTGCTTGGTACACAACTTGTGGACACTTGGCAAAATCAATGGACACCTAGCAATACTGCTGCTGCATAGATGAGATGAGGCGAGTGCACAGATGCCAAAGTGGTAAACTGTATTTTGACTGGCCACTGTCACAGCATTGCAGCAAAGCATGAATCATAGTGGTAGCACCTCATCCAGTGTTGCAGCTGTATATTGCAATCATGTGGTGCAAATCTTGACTCACGTGCTTGTGCCTCCTGGCTCAGACTCTCAGCTGCCAAACGAGCACGCTCAGCCTCATCAGCAGCCAGCTTAGCTGCCTCATACTTGCGGCGTGCCTCTGCAGCAGTTGCCTCAGCAGCCCTGTAAGACAATCACTCATGACTACCAATTGCCACATGATCCGCCCATCATTCATTGACTGATTGTGTCAGTTATTGTCAGGAAGTGTGTAGTGCCAATACCATACCAAGCCAGACGATTCTGACAGGCCCCTGGTCACGATTGACAGTGCATGATGATGTAGTGTAGTCAACAAACGACAGCAATCCTGACTAAGCAAAAATCACTACGCACTGACCTGATAGATTCTTCTGCCAATGCAGCATTTCTGGACACCATTGACTCTGCCATCTGAGTCTGCTGCTGGACAGCATTCACATTTGGGATGCTCATCTGAGTCTCCCTGAAAAAACCAGAAGTGATAAGTTGTAGCATGCCTCCAAATAGATTAAAACATGTATTTTGCACTAAGCGGTCCTCACTCACCTCAGCCTGGCCTGAGCCTCTGTCAACTTAAGCTCAGCCTCCTCAGCCTCCTTTCTGTAGTATTTAGCCTCCTCTGCCCTGAAACAAGTCCATCAGTCAGGCAAGCTGAAATGCCCAGAGAGAAAGACATGCAGATGTTTGGCAGAATATCAAGGAATGTTCTTCCTTGTCAAGAGTGGAGGTAAGCTGCCTTACCTTTTGTAGGCTTCCTTGCTTTCAGCGTTTGCAGATGCAGACTCTTCAGCAGCCTTGCGTGCAAATTCAGCAGCACGGTTGAATTCTGGACCAACAGAGAAGCTCTCATTGTAACCCCTCTCAACTGAGTCAGCCTCTACATGCTTGCGTTCACGAGAGTCTTCTAGTCCATGAGACTCTTTGCCTGCACAAAGATACATGTCAGAAAGTATGCATACAAACAGAGGCAGGATGACTTGAGGATTTAGTGATACAGTATAGTAGACAACGCCAGAGGTGATCACCTGTAGTAGACCTGTGGGACTCGACCTCTCCTCCAGCACCTGGCGAGACAAAGCGCTTTCAGCGGGAGACGAGCCAGGCAAAACGTATTCGGGTCCAAGGCTGTACCTGAAGGTGTTCCTTGTGATGCATATGTGCTTGCAGGCGTTCCCACGTTGGAAGAGGTGCCGGAAACAGCTCCTCGCGAAGAGTTTGATCCGGCAACTCCCGCTCCTGAAGCTGACTGTGTGCCTGTACTACCTGGTGCTGTACTCTGACCTGCGAACATTCCAGCAGCAGTGCGAGGCTGCTGGCTGCTCTCTGTTGTAGCGGCTGAGCCCAGGGGTCCCTGGAGAACGAAAACCACGTCACGCTGATGGTGTGACCTCAGAGTTGCGCAGAGTGAAAATTTGGATGTTGCAAGACCCACGTACGCCTGCTGCTCTGATTAACAGAAGCAGCATCGGCAATGTGCAGGCCTATAGCTGTAACAGCTGCCATGTCAACTGACAGCTTGGAATGTAACAGTCTCTCAAGTTGGCAGACCTGTACCTGATTGCTGTAGCTAGACTCATCAGAAGCTGCTGAGCCCTTGTGGCTGTGACCAATGTGCAGCTTGTCCTTCAATTTTTGGCCCAAACCCTTTTTGCCAGTGTCTTCCATGATACACGGTCTGAGTCGTTAAGCAGAACGAGCACAGACTGGCAGCTGAGACTCTGTCAGCCGAAACACGAAGTTTCCACTAAGCTTTGTTCCTGGACGCAAAGAAGTACGAAATTTGAAAGCAGTCGCTGTCTGCGACAGAGGCTTACTCGAATCCATCAACATTCCGCCTTCAGAAATTGTGTGTTCGCCTCAAGACTCTTCTTCTCATGATTAGGACAGAATTGCTCATCCTGTTGAACAACAGTCAGACTTGTTTATCCATTCGCCATGAACATGCATCATTAGGAAGTCGGGACAGTGCAATTGCATTTGCAGGGGATCCTACTGAAATCTACCAGCAGAACCCGCTGGTAGAAAAGGCTTTCATGCCTGAAGACCCTTCCATTGCATTAGCTGTCCCCTTGGCTGAGTCAATGCAGCGTGATCGAGAAGGATGGTACTGTCGCACAGCACACACACCTGTACTTTCAAGTCAGGAAAGTGCGAGTCACAAGTGAATCCAATGGTACTTTGCGAGCGTAAGGCAAGTCACTGCAGCTGATTGCTTGTTGTCCAACAAGCTGTGCATGTGCCTGCTGCTAAGTATGGGCTCAGCTTTAGCACTGGCTGTCAGCTTGATAAAGATGCCATATCACATCTGCAGTTTGCTGCAGAACATTGAATGCCTCAAGCGCACAGAGCATGCAGCGATGATAAGCTAGTCTTGTTAGGTGACTTGGTCAGTATGAAATGTGCCCAGCCCCCATGCTAGAGTTGCTGCAACAGCTCAACTATTGGAGAAAGATGATACAGGCAAAGTGCATTTGCTTGCTGAAGCCCGTAGTATGCTACTGTTACCAAGACATGAGGACGTCAGCTGTGATATTGACAACAGCTGTGTTGCTGGTAATCATGCTTGCATAGCTGATTCATTCAACATAGTAATACTCTCACTGAGTCAGGAATCACTTGACATACGGTAGGTCAACTTGACAAGCCACGCTTTGCAGCAGGGCCACGTGAAACAGCAACTGCCAGCACAAGTTCATTGTCGTTCCCATAACATGTCATGGCTGCAATTGCAAACCTGACACGTTCCAAGACAGAGACTGTGAAGCTGTAAAACCCACTTCTGTGTTGCAAAACAGCATGTCAGCTGTCTGCCATGATACCCTCTGCCGCACAAATCCACCTCAGATCAAACTGTTGCTGTTGTCCTGGGCAAATGAGTTATGGAATGCATTGTTTTGGGGCACCTTCTGTGCTGCAGGTCCAACTGAGATTGTAGCATTTCCTGCAGCAACAATCATGTCTGTCACCTATACTGCCTTGTTTGCTAACATTCACGACCTGTCCTTATCAGCAAGCACACTGCCAAACCCTGAGGAACAGACAGAAGCTGACACAGAAGCCCTGAAACCACTGAGCATTGTCATATCACGCAAATGCAGCAGCGCTCATACCTGTACCAGGGTTGTTGGTCATCTGAGATCCAGCAGTAGGACCAAATCCTGAGAATGGGGCAGGGCTGGATGCAGGGGCTTCGCCCTGTCGGTAGGACCCCACCACTGGGTTGCCTCCCCGCCCAATACCCCCCGCTCCTGCTGCCGCTGGAGACAGATTGCTCTGTGCAGCCTGCTGACAGCCACAGTCTTCGTTAACACGCATGTCACCAGCACCAGGACATAACTAATGATCATACGCAATGTGCCTTAGTGCATGTTTGGAGAACACAGCTTGTGTGTTACATGCGACATATGCTTTGCTCTGTGCACCTTGCTCTGTGCACAAAGCCTGCCAAAGCTGCATAACACGACGTCAGTTGCTTCTGGGTGAATGCTGTTTTGCAAACAGCCTTGCCTCGGATTCCAGCAAGAGGCTTGCCACCTCTCGCTTGGCAAGGATTGCCCACCTGCCGTGTGCTCTGCTCCCTCACAAGAGAAGCTTCCTGTGAGGAGAGAGAGTACACTCCAGGTGGTAGTCCTCGCCAAGACAGAGGTGGCAAGCCTCTTGTTGAGATTCATGACAAGGCTTTATGCAAAACAGCATTCATCTGGAAGCAGCTGATGTTGTTTCATGCAGCTTTGGTAACTTTGAAGCCTGCAAGTCACAGGTGGCAAGGCCATGCAGCACACAAGCAGAATGAAAGAGAAAAGTGTACGCCTTTCAGCGACCATAACGTAAGCGTCCTAAGGCGGCAGCCTGGAGCTATGACCATAAGCCATAGCCTAAAACAGTCTATGACAGGTTGACCCATCTGACCAGCCTGATGTGCAGGAGGGGTACGGAGGGGTACCTGTGTGTGGGAAGGCTGGCCAGCAGTGTAGGAGTTGGCGGGAGAAGCTCTCAGTGGAGGAGAGGGCCTTGAGTCATCCTTGTGAGGCAGGCCTGCATGCATCACCACACAACATCAGGATACCAAAGAAGAAGACTTGTGGGATCTGCGCAACTAGCATGCTCCACAATGTTACCACGTCAGGGCTCAGCAGCAGGAAGCACAGCAAGGCGAAGAGAGCGCTCATAGCACAGCTGGCAAAGCATTGCTGGGCACCTCTCAAGCTGTCACTGAGCACAGCCATGGTGATCAACAATCAAGCTAATTCACATCAATTATACAAGGCAAATTTATGATGTATCAAAGTGAAAGTTCCATGTCAGTTTGCTGCTGCATCAGAAGAGCTGCAGATGCACTGACCTGTCAATGCAGCGAAGGGGTCATGCACAGCAGCAGCCTCCTTCCTGGTAGGGGCACGGGGAGGGGTCTGTTGGGGTACCCCCTGCTGCTGCTGACCCCCACCCCACCCACTTGGGGGTGCCTGAGCCAAGGGTGATGTACCATTGGTGCCTGCTGTCATGCTGCTGAAGGGGGAACCATTCTGAGAAGAGAAACCGCCCTGAGGGGCCTGTGAGGCCATGCCCTGCCCCTGACCGTACCCACCCTGTGATGGCATCATGGCGGGTTAGAGTCAGGCTGTCAACTAGGTTTACGCAAACTGCAGAAAGTTGCTGCTTGCAAAAGTCCAGAATGCAGAGCAGCAGGTGTGAACTCAGACAGCCAGGCAAGACACAAAGCAAGCAAAAGGACACAAAAGAAGAGCAAGCATGACTGCGCATATCAAAGCAAAGGCTACCAAACATGAAACATATGGCACTTGGCTTGAGCTACCCTGTCACACAGGCTATGCTTCCATTTGTTATTGGCTTTGACCAGATCATGCACACACACACACACACACACACACAGAGACACATACAGACACTGTTCTGAGTGGATGCAGTGCAGGTGGTGTTGAGCAGCATGTTCACCTGAGCACCGCCAAAGCCTTGCTGCTGGAATCCTCCCTGACTCTGATGCCCATAGCCAGGCTGGCCCCCCTGTCCCTGGTAGCCCCCACCCCCAGAGGGGGCTGCAAAGGGGTTGGAGGCAGGTGCAGGCCCTGCTGGTGCCCCAAAGGGATTCTGACCTGCACAGCAGAGGGACATTACTTGCTACAATAGTGTTTGTTCATTCTTCTGTGGCCACCATGTGGCAAGCTGTCAATGGGTTTCTGCTCTAAAACATCTTCACAATATAGATATGCGGTTCAGACGTTTCTCTATTTAGATTTCCAGTGTAGGGATGATGTTTCTGAAGTAAAATAGACGTTTTGGGATTGGAAAGAGCTAGTGATGTCCAAGCTTGGGCTGCAGCTTGATCAAGGGGCGACAAACAGCCACAGATCTGAAGTATAGCAGCACTTAAGATATTGGTCCTATGATGAAATGTTTGTGACAACTAACATATAAAATATTTCAGCATATTAGTTATATGTAGGACTCCAGCACGCAGCAGCTTGCCTGCAGGCTGTGATGAGCCTCCAAAGCCTCCCTGCTGACCACCATACTGCCCTGCCTGTTGGCCCCCAAACTGCCCTCCTTGCTGACCCCCAAACTGCCCTCCTTGCTGACCCCCGAACTGGCCCCCCTGCTGGCCTCCCTGTTGACCCCCAAACTGGCTGCCACCATTGCTGTCGTATGCAGGTGGGGCTGCAGGTACTTCTGCCAGCAGATCTGTGTAGCTGGATGGACCGCCGTCGGCCTGCACACAGGACAAGAACATATTTTTGGCAAGTGGTGTTTGTGCAGCAGGATGACATGGTAGCTTGCAATGTGGGGGCAGTCGCGTTGTCTGCAGATGTGGCTGGCATCATCAGAATAGCAACCGATACAAGATGAAATGCACGCTTCGACCAGGCATGTGTCACAGCAGAACTGCTGCTAATGCAGGCAGAGATGCGCAGTTGTACCATGAGACACAGGATCAGACAGATGATATGACAGGCCACAGGCGCAAGCACAGCTGCCAGACAGCACCCTTCAACTGGTTGCCAACACAGGTGACAGCTCTCATGGTCAGTAGTTCGACATTTCCTCTGTTGCTTGAAGTCTCTTTCACAGGCTGCCCATTCAATCCTCAAATGCTCTCAAGGACAAGAGTTGTGACTGACTGACGGATGGAGTACAGGACTCGAACACATACAGCACCTGTGCTTTCAAGCCAGGATGTCTGATGAGTCACAACTGGCTCCACGCCCCAGACTGTAAGGTACAAAATGAAATGAATACAGGGGCTCACCTGTGCATTGGCAGCAGGAGGAGCATCCATGTTGAGAAAGTCCTGCAGGTCGGGCTGTGTTGGACTTGTGACTGATTGACTGGTAGAGTATTGGACTGGCACACATACAGGGGCTCACCTGTGCATTGGCAGCAGGAGGAGCATCCATAGACAGGCCATCAAAGTCCAGCAGGTCGGGCTGTGGTGCAGCAGGCCGGGGTTGCACTTCCTCAGCAGCCTTGTAGTTGAGCACCATGCCAGGGTCGGCCTTCATGTCAGCGTAGCCCTCCTGCTGCTCCTTGCCTGCCACCTTGGACCGGGTCCCCCTCCTCAGGGGGGGGCTCCTCTGCACACACCCATCACCAGCAGTTGATGTAAGCAGAGCTATGATCAGAATGTTAATAATGCCAAGATATGAATAGGTCATCCTGCTGCTCCTTTCCTGCCACCTTGGACCTGGTTCCCCTCCTCAGGGGGGAGCTCCTCTGCACACACCCCTCACCAGCAGTTGATGTAACAAAAGAAAAGAGAAGAAAAGAGAAGAGAAGAAAAGGGAAGGGAAGGGAAGGGAAGGGAAGGGAAGGGAAGGGAAGGGAAGGGAAGGGAAGAGAATGCCTTTTGGCGTCAATTTAAAGAGAAGCCAAGTATTGTACCGGGCTGCCCAGTACCAGCAGTTGATGTAATTAGAGCTATGACCAGAATATGAACAGTGCCACAATGTGAATATGACCACACATTGGATTTGACCAGAACACGTATAACACAGGTCATTGTTAAGGGCTTCAGCATCTCCAGCTTCAGCATTAGCACCAGCTGCAGTTGTGTTGTTCTCAGCCAGCAGCTCCTCAGCTTTCACATCACTCACATCCGCATGGGTCAGCATCGTGACAATGACTTCAAAATGCCCTTGGATCATCCAGGAAAATTTTGAGATCACTGTCAAAATGCTGACTAATGCGGATGTGAGTGTTGTGGAAGCTGAGAAACCACTGGCTGAGAACAAAACAACTGCAGCTGGTGCAAATGCTGAAGCTGATCATGCTGAAGCGCTTATACAACAACAGCTGAGCTGCTTTGTTTCTGTTGCCTGGTGTATTTTAGAGTGGACCTGAAAATAAACCAGGCAACAGAAATTAAGCAGCTCAGCTGACATTTGAGTTGCTTTGAAAGACACAGAAATATACACGACCAACCTCAGCGGCAGACCTGCCATCCAAGATTGCGTTGCTGGCATGCAATACCTCACCAAAGTCATGCAATTTGTGCAAGGAGAGCTGCAGCTGACAAACAGAGGTCACTGCACAAGGGCCGTGAACCATGCACATTCCGCTTTTTATCATGTTGTCTATTGATTATATGTACCACAGCAGTCAGCATAAAAGTCATATGCATGCACATGGCTGCCCAAGGGCAGCATGCCATGAGCATGCAAACGACTTTGATGCTGACTGCTGTGGCACGTGTAGTCAACAGACAAAACGACTAGAGTATGATCTGACCAGAGTTGCAGACTTCATCAGGGTACGAATGGAACATAGACACAACAATGTACGGCTGGAACAGCAGTAGAATTGATGATGCATGTACAATGCTATTGTGGCATTTATTGTGCCTGTGTGTGTGCGTGCACCTGGCAAAGCACAGGCTTTTGGCAAGTTGCGACGTGCAGCTTGGCTATAAATATACCATGATACAGCATGGTGCATTGTACTAGCATGATACAACAAGGTCCTGTGACTGTCTTGCAAGACTGCACAACATGCATCACTCTATTGCAATTCTTGCACCCCGTTAGACCTGGTAGGGTGGAAGAGCCATGAAGCACACATAGCAGCAAGTGAAGATCACAGCCAAGCAATGCATGTTCTGCAGCATGTCAGCAGCAGCCAAACCTTCTGCTTTGGTAATGCCATCTTCATCTGGAGACTGTGCATAGTCTGGACCTATCTTTGCCAACCTTCTGAGAATATCTAGATCTTCCAAAATGCTGCTAGACTTGTTTGTCACCACCAGCAAAGTGCAAAGTGCAAAGAGCTGATGAGTCATCAAGCAGGAGCAGGAGCAGTACCTTCTTGGAGCCTGTCACTGCACCAGATGACTCATCATAGGGCCGAGGAGCCTCCTTGGCATAGGCCTCCATCTGAGTCAGAAAGTCCGCCGGCGGGCTTTCCAGCTTGGGAAACTGAATCGCCCTCCTCAACTCCTCAATCTGCTCAATCTGTTGGTATTACTGCTGCAGGCGGTCATTGGCTACAATGGACTCCTTGTAGACTTCCAGCCCCTTGTGGGCGTCCAGGTACTCCATCTCAAAGAAGCGGTCTGCCAGGTTGATCAGGCCTTCGCTGATGGCTTTATACACTTTGAAGCTCTCCTTCAGGACTGTCAGCAAGGATTGCTGCAAGAAGCATGGAAGACATGAGGGTTGGTTTTATTGAGCAGCACAAGGCATCAGCAATGAGCAAGCTGGGACTGAACAAAAGCAGTCTGTACTGGAAAGACTTGCAGTGAGCACAGGGTTAGCGTGTACTGAACAAGCTGCTGTCGGGATTGGCCTAGGGCTGTCAAGGTATGCCGCACACAGACAGCAATGCCAACAGGACTCAAAAATGCTTTTGCAAAGACCATGTCCCTGGCAAACACACAGCTGACTAATGAAGACAACAGCAGGTGTGATAAGGCAGCATCCAACCCACCAAGCCAAGATGGGCACACGATGCGCAAATCAGCCAGATCATACAATCTCCAATGTATGTTGTTTACAATTACCTGCACGACTGCATCATGGGATGCTGCTCCGGTGGGCTTGCAGTCCAGCAGACGGCGCAGCAGCTTCTGCAGGAAGGGCATCTGTGTGAGCAGCTCCTGAGCCGGCAGCTGCCTCAGCCTGGACTGCTCACCGCTGTGCTCTTGCTCCTGTGCAATAGCAATGCAGGAATGGTTTAGCCACCCACACTTAATCTGCCACTTATGTGCCACTTGCATGCACATGCTGGCTGATTCTATCTGATGATCATTGTGCCTGTTGAATGTAATGCTTATAAGACGTGCGTTCTGGCTCCTAGTTTTGATAAAAAGGGGTGCTGAAGGCCATGACAAATGCCTGTGACACTGTTGTATCAGATGAAACTATGGGCAGGTCAATTCTGACAGTGGGTAGCGAGTGCTTGAAAGAGAGACAATGGGGGTACACTCCGACGCTGCATGCTTTTAGTGCATCAGAAACATGTGTTAGATGCCTCAAAACTGCCAGCATCAGCGCTTTCAAGCAGTGACAGCCCCACAGCAGTGGCACACTTGGATCGCACCAACTCACACTGCTGTTGATATGCTGACTGCCAGAACAAAACAACATGAAGCTGTTCGGGATTGTGCAGGGAAAGCCACATGTTCAGCAAATCAATGAATGAACAGGAGCACACGCAGTACATGCACAGGTGTTGATATTATGTACTAGGCGACAATGACTTGCGCCTGACATGTTCAAGTTGTACTGGTACAGACACATGCACCACACGTGTTACTCATGACAAATGGTGCATGGCTGCAGCATCAAGTGTGGATGGTGTGGCCATACCTGGTAGAAGGCGATCTTGTGGTACACCTCCAGCTGCTCATCCAGGTACTTGCCATATGCACGCACCCACTCACTGTACTCAAAGCGGCCCTCAATGTTGGTGGTGTCGATGAAGTTGTCCATGTTCAGCACATGGCCTTTGCCTTGAGTCACGGTCTCACTGTACTTCAGTAACTGCGCAACACAGTAATGCTTCTGAGCAATTGGGAACAGGCAGGACATGCTGTGGTCTTGACCTGCTTCATTGATGACAGTGCGCTATGATAGTGTGCTGTAGACAGAGGGAGAAGTCACATAGAGGCGAGACTGCTGTTGTCAGTGCTATGCAGTCTTGTTCAACAAGTTGTTACGCCTGACAAAGCCTGCTTGACAAGCAATGCAATGACTGGCAAACTGACCATTGCAGCATCTGCAATGATTCAAAGGGCACAGCGCGCATGCACACATGAGCCCACCTCTTCAACAAACGAGATGTTGCTTTCCCGCATCAGCCTATGCATCACCATGAGTGTCTTCAGCGCAGTCTGCAGCCACACAGCGTTTCTGACTGCAATCCACATCACAGGAAGGCACCATATAAGTGATTGAACGCAGACACTGTATGCATGAGCATTAAGCTGCTTAGCACAAAACAGTTACTCATTCTGTTCAGTCATGGTCAACTGATCAGCGGGCTTCTTGTGGTCATGCAGACTTGAGCCAGCTGCACACGGAGTTTCAAGATTGTATGCACATGGCTACAAAGAAGGTATGGGAGACCAACTAGAGATGTACCAGCCAGTCATTTGCATGATGAAGCCTGTGCACAAGCTCGCTAATCACGTACTGTACTTCACGCCTTGGCCGTGCAGGATGCACACAGTTCTTCAGAGCTGCAGCATACACCACGCAGGTACTCAGCCTGCTTGAACTGCACTTGATTTGATGCTCACAGGCTGTCGTGCTGCAGCCTTTCACAATTGTGGTCGAGTGAGCAACAGCATGATGTGTGTGTTTGTGGCTTACTGCGGACGTGTTTTTCTTTTGGCACAACGTGAAATTGAGCAGCTGTTGATTTGACCACAGCTATGTCTATCTCCTGCAGTCATGGCAAGACTTCAGACCTTGGTTAGGCAGACAGAGCAGTCCCATGCTTGACCTCGACAACTCCAGGAAGTGGGGTTGCCCCAACCTTAGCGTTTAAGTAAGCGTATCAGTTGACTTACGTGTGTTTCGCCTTTCATAGTGCGTGCAGTGGCTATCTTGGTCTTGTCAGCAGCAAGCCGCATCATTTGTCGTGCCGCTTGCCGCGTCCTGTCTGCCGTAGAGAGCGTGGACGTCGCCATCCTGGAGAGCTTTTCTCTCTGATGCGATGTATTGCAACCTTCAGCGATCTGTTGACAAGCCTGACGGACTATGAAAATACGTCACCAGCAACGAATGCGAAGTTTGGGTTCGTTCCAACCAGTGTCTGCTGATGCTACGGTGCGCAGAGCGGCATCGATAACACCCACATGACACCACTGGTGCATAAACGCCTGTGGGGACTGGCTTCGGGACGACCCATCTTCAACTTTTTCGAACTAAATGAGTCATCGAGCACCTAAGCTCTCTGCAAGCTCTCTGCAAGCGCTCTGGAACAACAGAGGCTGCACATCGCCCTCGACTGTTGAGGATTCGCGCAGACTGCTGGTCTCATTCCAGAGCTTGCGAACGCTGGGCCGCCGCAAAGTTGTGCTCCCCGGTCAGGGGAACCTAACTAGAGCCTAGCGAATCTGCGGCACAAGCGCAGGGTCGCACGAGCGCGCAATTTGCACAACTACAAAGCATTGGGGCGCATCATCAAATTCGTCTGCGGCACTCTCGCACCAATGCCGGTCGATGAACTTGTAAGCGGATGTTGTTTATTGCCTCACTGCGTGGAGAGACCCTGCGACACCCTTAAACCGTGAACTGACGCACATGCTGGACTTTCAGGTCAGCAGGCAAACATCGACGTCAAGCTCCAGCAACCATGAAGGCGTCAGCGAAACTGAAGCAAGCCGACAACGCCTCGCAGGACCAGAAGAGAGTCTGTTGCATGAGAGAGACGTCGAAGAAGGGATGCCTGTACAACGGAAGGTTCAGTCTCCGCATTGTCAAGCTCTGTCATCGACAGCATCCGACATGGCACAATCTCTTGCCGTCATCAGACTCTGCACGCCACTTCTGAAACTAGAGGGCTGTGTCTGCAGACTCCTATGGCATTGTCTGTTAGAGCTGCCTCGAATCTATTCATCTCAGTGGTGGGAGCTGGAGTGCTGGGCCTGCCGTATGCCTTCAGGCGGAGTGGGCTGGTTCAAGGCACCATTGTGATGGTCATCATTGCAGCCTTGAATCTGCATTGCATGCTGCTGCTGGTGAGCGCTGCTACTATGTGCTGTACTGATGATGCACAGAGCTGCCATTATTGCACGTCCGGTATTGGGCAGACTTGCACATTGTTATAGCAATCGCTGCAGCTGTACCTGCAGTGGATGCTGTAGAGCAACCAAAGCATCTTGGACACGGTTGTTTGGCATAGATCCTGCATCTCACATGCCTATCAATGCAGTCAGTCATCTGGGCATGATCATCTGTGCTCATTGCCAGTCCAATGAGAACAGCATGGCAGTTCAAGCTGGGTACAGGACATTCAGCTCCTGATCTGAGGTACAGACTGCAGCTTACAAAACTTGTTGTTGGACTAGGTGAAATGCAAGAAGCGCTTAGAGTCCACTGCTGGGGTGGTCACATACAATGAGGTTGCTGCAACCATACTGGGAAAGACAGGCCAACGCATTGTTGAGGTTCTGCTGATCTTGTCACAGTCAGGTAAATCATGTTCAGCCTTGCTTGTCCTGGAAGCAGCTGCAGAGCATCTCACCACTTGTGCATAAACTTTGCTCTCTTTCTCTTGCTTTTTGTTGCCTGCTTAGCATTTGCTGCGTGCACAAGTAACGCTTCCCATGTGTCAGCTTTCTCGAGTGTTTCAGCCTGCATTCTGACTCTGCAAGCTTGAGCATTGCTGCTCATGACTGTTGCTCAGAACGGCCTTCTGTCTGGCGCAATTGATGTGCGTTGCGTGAACATTGCTGCAAAGACTTGTGGTCCCTGCAGGCTTCTGTGTGGCATATTTGGTTTTCATTGCCCAGAATCTGACTCCCATGACTGGCTACAGAGGGGGCTATTTCATCCTAGGGGCCTGCCCTGTGGTGGTAGCTCTGGCTATGCTCAGGGGGGTCCGGGCCCTGGCACCTTTCAGCCTCATTGCTGATGCTGCCAATGTATTAGGTGAGACAGCAATCAGCACATGAGTCAATAAATGCCGTCAAAGGGCCAAGGACGGTTGTTGCTTACCTGCTTGTGCAGTTTGAGAGTCACTGTTTGATGTTTCTTTGCTCAGTATGCACTTGATGCTGGGCAGGCAGCATCACTTATTGTTTCTGCTACTACTGGCTCAGCCCCAAGTAGACCTGCCCCCCAGCTCTGCCAAGTGGCAGGCTGAGCAGCCAGGGCCTAAATGGGCACCAGTCTGATCATGTGCAATGACACATGATCCAAACCAATCTCAGAGTCTGGCTCAGACTTAAGTATCAACCAGAATCGAGTTTCCGGCCCCGAGTATGGGTCAAGTTAGATGCCGCACGCCACAGAAAAATTGGGATCCCAGAAAAAGCTGGTGCTTGCTCAGGGATTCCCCTCAGAGGAGGCCCTCTCGCGAAACCTTTTTTTGATGACTACTCACTGACTCACTAGCAGCAATGATCAGCAGGCACTCTCTGCAGCTCTGATAACCATGCTGTTATCTGTTTCCTGTAGCAGGGCGCCTATATGCAATACTGTGTGATACTCTGTGGTCACTGTCCAAGGGTGCTGCATGCTCATCACATTCTCTAGAGCATGTTGCTTCAAAGACACATGAGCACGGTCCTCGCTTGATGACCTCCCTGCGGTCTAAGCACTCTTTGCTGCTGTCCCTGCACTCCTGAGCTACTTCTGTTGTGTCTTGCATCAGTCCAATGCAGTTTTTGTGCCTTTCAGGTATCATTGTTGTGTTCTACGACTATTTTGGCGCTTTCAAGCAGCCAGCCACAGTTGTTGAGTTCAAGTCAGCTAGCACGCTGCCCTTCCTCTTTGGAGTGGTGATCTACTCCTATGAGGGGGTAGGCATGATTCTTCCAGTTGAAGCCAGCATGAAGCGAAAGGAGAAGTTTCCCTTGACCCTGACGTTTGTGATGACTGTGATCACTGTCATCTATGTGTCTTTTGGAGCGGTGAGCATTCCTGCACTATGGTACATGTCGAAACAAAAAGGCACTACATGTTTGGTGCAGTGGCATTGTAACAGTGCATGACAACCACCAACACCAGCTACCTGTCCGCCCAGGATGATCTTTGGCACCCTGCATCCAGTTGAGTTGCTTTGTTTGCTGCATCTGTTTTGTCAGTGTTTGCAAATGTGCTCAGCTTGAGTGCAGCAGCATTGAATGCAAACAGCAGAACCGATGCACCTGCTGCTCTCAGGAATCAACTCAGGCTGAAGCTGCTGGAGGCAGTAACACAAACAACTTTGAATTTTTGACGTGCCTGGTGTTCTGTTTGTTAAGTGCGGTTGTGTCCATGTAGCTTGGGTACGCAGCTTTTGGGGAGAACACCAAGGACATCATCACCCTAAACCTGCCCCATGACTGGTCGACAGTGGCAGTTAAGCTAGCACTATGCCTAGGCCTGCTCTTCACCTTTCCAGTCATGATGGTGCCTGTCTTTGAGATTTTGGAGAGGAACCTACAGCAGACGGTGGGCAGCCTTGCTATCTCTTAAATCGTTTGCTTGCACCCTTTGGCCTTGATGCTGTGCATGTGGTGTTGATTCTTTGTACTGAAGTGCTTAATGGCCTATTGTGGTCGTTTTGTTCTTTCTTGACGGGCAGATGTTTGATCTGTGTCTTGTTGTGCAGTTGTCTGATCTGTGTCTTGGTTGGCAGATATTTCATCTGTGTTGCTAGGAAAGGGAATGCTGATACTTTGCCTGTTGCAAAGCTGTCAAAAAGATTCAAGCAGATATCAAGCCAGATGGTATATCAAGCATCATCCTTCCAACAAGACATGCATGATTCTGACAGTTTGTCTGGTTGCAGGCCTCCTTCAGTGACAAGTACAGCTCAAGAACGCAAAGTGCGGTTTTTGTGGCTGTGCGTATAGCCCTTGTACTTTTGATAGCCCTGGTTGCAGCTGGTGTCCCTGGCTTTGGCCTCTTCATCTCCCTCATTGGCTCCTTGGCTTGTGCCAGTCTGAGCTTTATCATCCCAGCCTTATGTCACCTCATCCTGTTCAGGACCGACATCAACTGGTAAGCTACTCTTTGCAAACTCAATTGACTAATGTTCTGCCCCTCTTCCTCCTTGTCTGTATTGTTGATTCTCCGCCACTTTGCTGTTAGGTCGAGATCCAAAGCTCGACAAAATACTTGTGTGTGCATCTGCAAAAGGGCATACATGACATGTTGTTTGTGCAGGTTCTGGGCAGGAAAGGATATCTTCTTGATAATCTTCGGCACAGTTGGGGCGGTGTGCGGCTCAGCACAGGCAATTAGCGACATTGTGAAGGCATTGAGGCATTGACTCAGCAAGTATTGTGTTACTGGTTCTGACAGCATTGAAATTGATGACGCAGTCAGCATCTAGATGGTCTGAATCCATGATGCCCTCTGCGCAGATGCCTTGTGCACAGCAGCAAATCTAGCTACAGCTTGCACTATTGGTCATACACATGCGGCCGACCATTAGCCAATCATTTCTGCAGGCCTGATGTCAGCTCCTAGACCAAAGAAAAGCTACTTTTGGCATGATTCTGATCATCACACTGCAGATGTAACATGTGAAGCTGACCGTTGGAAAATTCTTTCTATCAATTGCCTGATGATTACGGTACTGCAATCACAGACACAATTTTTATATAAAATTGCATGATCACCACTGCAATCACAGACATAACAACTTGTTGATTCAGCAATTTTTCTGAATGCCTTGCTCACACTGACTTAGGCTAAAGTTGCTGGTTTTAAGTTTGCCCGCAATTGACACTGTTGAATTGCAGGTCACAGCAGCAACAATCCCTGTGATGGGATCATTTTACGGAAAACAATTCGCTCATGGCATGCATTGCACATGACATGCACGGCATAGCCGGCTGTGAGCAAGGAGCCGCAATGGCAGAACCAGGATCGAGGAAGGCATGCCGTACTTTATGTGCTTGCTGAATACGTGTCGTAGGTATTACTAATCGTAAGCGTTATGACCATGATTTTGGCGGTACAATTTTGAAGCCAAGGTCGGTCAAACCCACAAGACTTAGCAACGGCAGGCAATGCATCAGTGCCGGTGCTCAACAGCTTGCAGTAAGTGTCAAGGTGATGACTGTTCTCTGTGCGCGTGCTGGCCGAACATGATCCTACGGCAGCTCGCTGGTGCAAAAAAAGGGCACTTGATCGCGGAGTGGACCAGCTTAATTCTTTCGAACAAGCAAGCTGCGATGCGCTTTCACATCTGCCTGCCTGCTGTCTCAGACGACCAGATGTCACGGTTGCATCGTCACGTCTTCAGGGTAAGTGTTGTAAGCACACTTGAGCACCTCAGTCAGGGCAGGGCATGGTACCGTTTGACTGCAAACTACATTGTCTTGTGGGTTTGCAGGTCGCAGCATCCATTTTAGTTCACACGCGCGATTGCACAGCTCATATGATTCCTTTCTTTGCCAATGCCTGCCCAGCCAACCGAGCAGATACTACACCATGCCAAAGGTGAACTTGGCTTGTTCCGACAGTTGAACGCTGGCGACCCTTAGCGGCCCGACCAGAATACGTGTGACATCTTCTTGATGTGCTGCAGGCGCGCAGAAGCATGATTGAGCATCCCAACAGAGCGTTGTATTTCAAGTCCTTGTGGCATCAAGTACACCTGCACTGGTTGCCACTGTCCTGCGGTGTTCTGCTGCAGAGCCCCTCCCTGTTTTGAGTGTTACAGTACTTACTGTTGCCTACCATGGGACTTGACTGGGTCACACCGGATAAGCTAGATGATGGTGTGATTGAACGACATCAGCCCTTTGGTCTGTCAGTCCTACGCCCACCATTCTTCTGATACTAGTGTTTCATCTTGCTTCCCATCAACCCAGCACCGTGCTGGGTACTGGTGGTACATCTTCAGTTGCAGCCTGATTGGACACCTCTTGAGTCACAGCCTGGTTGGAAGATTCCGAGGTATCAGATAGGACCTTTTGTCCATCGTAGGCTTGTCTTTTACTTGTACCACACATGACAGTATGTAGTACCCTGTGGCCTTTCATCTCAGGGCCCACCATGCGCTTTGCTCTCTTTTTTTGTCTTTGTTGAGATTCTGTATTAAGAGAATGTCCACAGCGGCTTCAGCTTAGCCTCGCCCAGTTGACCAAGCGAGCATAGTGTCAACAGGCTTCAGCCCTTTGGCTGGTGATCTGGCTCATTTGTGCTGTTTCTGTTGATCAGTTTTGGGTGTAGATCTCATGCCGACCGGGGCTCTGACTAGGCCATACCGGATCAGCTAGATGAAGGTATGGTTGATGGGCTTCAGCCCTTTGGTCTGTCATCCCAATGCCCACCATCCACAAGCATAGTTGTGCTCGCTTCAAATTGGGTTGTCGCTGCGCAAGTTCGGCCTGTGTAAGCTTAGACCCGCATAGTTTTGCATAACTCCCTTGCGTCCCACCGGGCTTGTAAGCTCTCAAAAGCATGC